>Ga0214919_10000068_pt1 | contig 161029 bp, 132 predicted proteins | sample LL1503_MetaG_FD_177994 | JGI IMG/M metagenome (GOLD analysis project Ga0214919, IMG submission 177994) | Freshwater microbial communities from Lake Lanier, Atlanta, Georgia, United States - LL-1503 | ecosystem: Environmental > Aquatic > Freshwater > Lake | place: USA: Georgia | collected...
CCACAATGTAATAAGTTGAGTTGCCTGTGAATGCAATGTTTGCGCCTGGAACTGGGATGTTGGTCATGCCGCTGAGGTTGATAAAGAAACCCAGTGCTTGGAAATCTGCAAAACCGTTACCAGTAACTGTCACAGTGGCTTCGTTGTAATTGGTACCTCTGCTGGTCCAAGTGGGCTGGCCCAACACACCAGTGGGTTGTACACGCACAGTGGTAGTGGCTGCAGTGGTTGAATTAGGATCAGTGATAGTTATGCTTGGAGCACTGCTGTAGCCCGATCCAGGATTGATAATTCTAATGGCTGAAATTTGATTGGTGGCCACAACAGCACGAGCAAATGCGCCAGTGCCTGATCCACTGAATGTGATGCGTGGTTCAATAACATAGCGTGTGCTGCCGTCCAACACTGTTTGCACAACAGTACCACTCACAGCCACGTCCCACATTGCCACAAATATTGTCATTGCGCCAGAACCTGCTGTGAGCACAATAGGTGTTCCGCCTGCGGCAGTGGCCACTGAGAATGTGGTTGCTGTAAAGTTATTGGCCACCACATAAAACACAGTATTATTTGTTATTGATCCGCCAGCAAACGATGTGCCAGTAAACACAACTGGTGTGCCTGCTGGGATATTTGCTGTACTGGTAACATTGAACACAGTGGTTGAACAAGTGCTTGTGACAATTCCTGCAACAGATTCTTTCAACACAATTACCTGTTTTGTACTGGCGTTGTAATAATTGATAAATCCGTATTGGCCAGAGCCCGTACCAGCCTGCAACACAATACGCATGCCCACATATGCACTGTTGGCTGCTGAATCAGCTGCTGACAATATAATAGTGCTGGCAGTGCCATTCTGAGCCACGTTGGTGGCTGTTAGGTAATTGGCTCCACCTGTTATGATACGCACTTCAGTCACAGCATTGGTAAAATAGTTGGCTGCACTAACTGCTGCGCCACCGCCGCTACCACTGGTAATGTTGAAAGATGCTGAACTGTAGGCCTGTCCAGCATTTGAATATTCCAACCAAAGAATTTGGCCACCGCCTGTCAACACAAACGTGACCTGTGCCTGCTGAGTTTGTGTGTTGACTGTGGCCGTGATTGGCACTTCAATTGGGCTAGTGCCTTCTGCCACACAGCCGTAGACACCATAAGAACTGTTGCCGTTGGTGGCACGAATTGCACCGCCGTATTCGCTCAAGTATCCTGCATAGGCATAATACGAGAACACTGACACAGCTTCGCACTTGGCCAGCTGCGTGGCCCAAACTGCAATTCCATCTGATAAAATATTAGTAAAGTCGTTCAGTGTTATGGATTTGTTGCCGCCGGCATGCAAGCTGCCGTCAATCTTGCAACCAACACAACCAGTTCCAAACAGTGATACGTTTTGCACATATGGGCTCTTTGAATAAATCCACACTGTGTCGTCGTCTGGGCCATTGCCTGGATCTAAGCTGAAATATGCGCCTGCTGTGGGTCGGGCTGTGCCGTAACTGTTTGCAGTGCCAATTTTGCCAAACAAACCAGTAACACTCATATTTCTAGCACCAGTACCGTTGCGCATGTAGAACATGTCACTGACTGTGTATCCTGCCACCACTGCACCACTCACTGTGCCGGTGGTTGCTATGTTCAGTGTTAACACATTGCCTGATTTGGCAATGACAAACGCACCATCTGGAATATATGCATTGCCAGAAATGCCCATACCAACTACAACATTGGTAGCATTGGACAATGTTAAACTGGTTCCTGAACTTGTGGTTGCTGTCACACTGAATGTTAGTGGCTGAATAATTGTTGCTCTAAGTTCGTCACCTATCAGTGCTGTGAATGCTGGAACACTGATTGGCAATATTTCAGAGTATGTGCCTGTTTTGATAAAGATGGAAGTTGTGGGATTTATTGGAGCTGGAATAGCATTGGTTGTGCCAGCGTTTAATCCGCTGGTCACAATTGCAAACAATGTGGTGGCCCTGGTATTCATGCCCGCTTCAGCGGTGTAGCTGCCGCTGGTGAACTGACTGATTGAAGCAGCAGCACCATTCAATGTCTGGTAGTTGCTGGCTGGAGCAGTCTGGCCCAACACATTTGTGGACGTCAATGTGCTTGCATATGTTAATGCTGACACAAAGTAAGGTAACAAATATTGAGTCACGGTTGTTGTGTAAGTTGTTGCTGTGGCATAATATGCTCTTGCCACCAGTGTGGTGGACAAGTTTCCGCCACGGCCTATGTCAAATATTACAGCGTTTAAAATTTCTCCAACATCTCTTTTGGCTTTGAATCCGTTGTATGCAAGCACACCCACCACAGTGCCCGAACCAGCTGCGGTAATTGCTGTGCCGGCAAATGTGTTTGACACAGTAAAACTGGTATTTGTTGTGATAGTTTTAACGTAGTAAGTACGACCCTGGTTGGCTGTTGCAGTGCCAGTTGCTGCTGACAATGTTGATATCACAGGGCCGCCGTTGGTTGTGCTGACTTGAAACAGCGTGGTTGATAATATTTGAGTTGTGTAATAAGTTGTTGAACTGTTCAACCCACCAAACGCACTTGTCACAGTGAAGCTGCTGCCTGCCTTCAAGTTGCTGGTAGTTGTGGCTTGCAACATGGCCTGCACTGACGCACTGCAAGGCTGATTTCCAATGCCCACTGTGTATGGCGTTCCGTTCACATTCAACGAAATAGTCAAACTTGTGCCGCTGGCTGCTTGTACATAATAAGTTGCACCTGCATCCACTGTGCCAAAACTTGCACTAAACACAACGGGTTGATTGACACTGACATCAGTCATATTTGCACTGACTGTGATTGTGGTTCCAGCGGAACTCAACACAGACAATGTTTGTGCAAGATAAGTTTGTGTGATAGTTGCAGCTGCAGTGGTCAAAGCCGCCGCTGCCAGCGTTAATGTGTTATTAGTGGTGATAGCCATTGTGCCAGAAGCTGGAGTAACGTTGGTCAAAACTGCGCCGCCGCTGCTGGCACTGAATGTAACAAATGTTCCGCTAATTATGTTTGAAACAAAATAGTTAGTGGCCAATGACAAATTACCAAATGTTGTGCCAGTAACTTGGAACGGTACGTTTTGTGTAAATCCAACTGTGCTGTCAACTACAAATGTTCCCTGCACAGCTGCTGTTCCGCTGCCGCCGCCACCCACAGTATACACTGTGCCGCTGGGGGTCAAAGTTATAGTGAACTGAGTACCGGACACTGATTGAATATAGTACACAGTGCCTGAACTCACATTGCCAAATCCTGCAGTGAATGTCACTGGTTGATTAACAACTACACCAGAGATATTTGAGCTAACTGTTAGCAATGTGCCTGAACTACTGATAACTGATAAGTTTTGACTTGCATATGCCTGAGTGATGTTTGTTAGGTATCCGCCAAATGTGTTAAACACAATGGGCATGTTGACCGCTAGGCCAGCTGTGCTGGTTGTGGTAAAAGCGCCGCCTGCAGTGGTGCCGGTAACACTGACTTTGTTAGTGTAAGCTAGGTAGTTGTTGGCTTCTGCACCTACCCATGCCTTATTTTGATTAATCAAGTACTGCGCATTTGGATTAGCAGGACCCTGTGCCACACGAGCACAAGCATACGCAACAGTTTTCCAAGGCTTATCCAAAGTAATGCCATAGTCTGTTGCATCTGTGCCGCTGGGTGCAACATAATAAACATTGGCAACTTGTCCAAAATAGTTCCAAGTTGGAACAGATCCAGTAACACGAAATATTTGGCCGTCTTCGCCAATTGGCAGTCGTGCATTTCCGCCTGCGCTGTAATAAACAGTGTCGCCCAGCGTGGTAAGCACGTTGGCCGCACTGCCGAGAGCCAATGTGTTCCAATAAGTTCCTGCGGTATCCACATCTGGTCGGTTGTTGCCAGATGTTGCTGGTCCGGTTGGGCTAGAATAACCCGATGTGTGCGCTGTGACACAGATGTAACTGTTTGGACCATAAACAACTGAATCGCCCAATCTATAAGTTGATGTGGCAGTTAATGTGACTTGTCCAGCACCAGCTGCGCCAACTGTTTGACTGTTGTTGACTGTGTATACACCCACGCCACCTGTGGTTCCACTGGTTTGTCCTGTGATCACAGTGTTTGCTGATGTTGTGGATCCAGTTACCACTATGCCAGGACGCAAGTATGTTGTGCCCACCACACTCACAGTCATATTGGTTGTGACAATGTTAGCTGTGAAGGTGCCGCCTGCGGTCCATAAGCCTTGCCAAGACACGCCGGTGTTCAGCAAGGACCAATATGTTGGATTGCTTGCTGGGTTGAAACCAGTGCCGTCTAAAATAGAAACATAAACATATGCGCCGTAAGTAACAACTGCACCAACTTTGTAAGCTACTGCCAAATTCCAGTTGCCTTGAACGCTGAATCCTGTGGTTACCAAACTCCAATAGCTGGGACTAATACTGGGTGTTTGATTCAGGTTGTTGGTGATCAACGATGTATAAACATATCCACCGTATGTCACTACGGCGCCAAGTGCGTAACTGGTTGCACTGGAATAGGTATTCATAAATTCCAAACCTGCCACAAACAAACTCCACTTGGTCAAATCAATGGTGTTTGTGACTGAAGTGTATGCTGTTGTGCAAATATAAGCATCGGGCCCGTATTTCACAATATCATTTACTTTGTAAGTATACCCATTACTGTAAACGCCCAACCATGCAAATCCTGGAATGAATGTGGCCCAATTGGCTTGATTCACTTCAAGGGTTGTACTACTGGTATGCCCAGTGACACAAATATAACTTGTGCCACCGTAATTAACAATATCGCCAATTTTATAATATGTAGTGGATGTCCATGCGCCAATCCATGTCTGGCCGTCTACAAACAATTGCCACTGAGTGGCTGCTAAGTCGCTGTAAAATCCGCTGTTGGGTGTAGAACTGCTGATGTGACCGTTTACGCAGATGAACTCCTTGGCGCCAAATTTTACAACATCACCCAAGTTATAGTAGGTGGTTGTGGTCCAGGTAGTTTTCCAAGAGATACCATCCACCATCAATTGCCATTTGCTGGCAGTTAGGTCAGTGTAAAATCCCTGATTGACTGGACTGATTGTTGTGGGCGCATGGCCTATCAAACAGATATAATCTTTGCCGCTAACTTGTACAATGTCGTTGATTTTGTAAAACGCTGTTGCATTTGACCATGCGCCTTTCCAAGACACACCGTCAGACATCTGTGACCATTTCACAGTTGCATTGTTGAGATCTGTATAGAATACTGCATTGGCAGTATGCCCAACCAAGCAGACATACGTCTTGCCGCCGTAGGCAACTATGTCATCTTTGACATAGTTAGTGGCTGAGACCCAAGGGCCTTGCCATACAAATCGTAATCTTCCTAGTTTAAATTCAGCCATGTTATCATACCTTTATCATTGCGTATTATTGGATAAGTTATTTATCAAACGTTATCGGACCCAGTATACGCATAACTTTGTCCTATCCTTGCTACTAATTCACCGTTGTCATTCATGTAATAATATACACTCTTGTCATCCCATCTCAGTTGTTCATATTTTAAATTAGGGTAAACCAAATTGTGAAACACATCTCTACCTTCAAAAAAATCATTGCCCACAGAAAAATCAACATAATCGTCAGCGCCTGGACCTGGAGCATTGATTTGAATACTGTCACTGTTGTCAACTATCATGTCAGTTCTAACCAAATACAGTGTGCCTTCATCTGTTCTGCGAAGTGCATAGAAATATCTAGGATTATTTCCTAAGATATCCGATGCTGGAGAATTTGATCCTACATATGCCATGATATTATCCTTTAACTGATCTCAACCCAACTCACCACTGCATCCAAACTTTGTGCCACATTGGATGTGACAAACACATTGGTTGCTGGAGTTAAAATTAACTTTTCGCCACCTGTGACCACTCGCAAACTTTGATAGCCTGGAACTGGTATGTTACTGATATAGTATGCACTGGTTGTGGTCAAGGTGTCTTGTAATTGAATTGTTGCCAACACTGTTTCTGGTGTGGTGTTGGTCAAACTCAATCCAATGATTGTGGTGGTTGCACTGGGGTTACTGTAAATCAAATTGTTTTTGACTGTGCCAGACAGCACAGTAACAGAACTGGAAATGGTAAATGTCAAATTATTAGTGCCGTTTGCACCGCCCAGACTTGCACCAGATATGGTAACAGTGTCTCCAACAGCATAACCAGTGCCAACACTGGCCACTGTGACAGTGATAAATCCAGAGTAACTGGTTCCTGCGCCAATTTTTGTAACATTGAATGTTGCACCTGTTCCCGCTCCGCTGGTAGATGCTGAACTAACTGCGGAATAAGTTGCAGCTGCTGACACACTGGTTCCGCTAACACTGGTGTAAGTGGTTGCGCTGTTCAATGCGCCTTTGATAGCTGTGGTCAGTGCATTTACCACACTCACACTGACAGTGCTGGAGTTTGTAACTGTGTATCCGCCGTTGTATCCACTCACTGACAATCCGTTCACATAAATGGTTGTTCCTACGGTGTATGGATTAGTTGCTTGAGCGGCAAACCCAAATGTGGTATAGCCAGCAGACGGGCTATTACTGGTCACTGACGTGATATTTAATGTAGTAGTTGTGCCTGCTATTTGTGTTGCAAGAACGTTTTTAAAAACTGTTGGCATCTTTTATCCTAATGATAACACTATTCCCAGTGCAATATCTGTGGCTTGAATATTTGTTATACCGCCTGCGTTGCCCACCACGCTGGACCAAGCAGCACCATTGAAAACTTCCACAGACAATGAATCTGTATTTAAACGAATCATACCAGTTTCAGCATATATGTTGCCGGGTCTATCAGTATTGCCGTTACCAAACGGAATTCCAACTCCGTATGTGCCGCCAAACTTGTAATAGCCGGCGCCGCTTGCTGCCAACACAGTGACTGCTTGACTGACTCTGTTGGTCACTGTGTTGTTGTTAAATGCCAAATTACCAATAACTATGGATCCAGTGCCGTTTGGCACTAAATTCATGTCTGTGTTGGCTGTGTAAGTGCTGATGGTGTTGCCAGTGATATCAATATTGGCTGTTTTGAAATCAGTTGTGTACAAGCCACTGCTGTTGATATATGCAGTATTCACATTGTTGGCATAAAAACTTATGACATTGTTGTTGGCGCCTGGAGAACTTTCCGGAGTTATGTAAGTTCTTCCATCCAAACTTTGTACACCACCCAGATTGGTCCAATAACCGTTGGCATATCCTTCGTAACGATTTTTAGTGGTGTTGTAACGGATCATGCCGTTGGTTGGGCTTGCTGGTTGTTGACCTGTGGTTCCCACTGGCACTATGAAACTTTGTGTGTTATTGATAACAACGTTGCCAGTACCTTGTGGTGTTAGTACAATGTTGGCATTGGTGTTGATACTGCCGATAACATTGTTGTTAATACTTAAATTTTGTACATTTACACTGCCAACGCCGTTGGCTGTCAAGTTCAGATTTCCGTTGGTGTCTGTGGTAGTGACTGTATTACCACTGATTTGCACATTACCAACTGTAAATGCACTGTTTGCGGTTAAATTTCCACTAACATATAATGTTCCGCTAGTGGTAAAATTGCCAGTTTGATTAAATGTACCAGTTTGAGTCACATTTCCAGTGATACCTACTCCAGCCAATGTGCTGGTTCCAGTAACTGTGAGTGTGCCGCCCACGGTGGCATTTCCATTCAATGTTGCATTACTGGTAATTTCAACCTGTTGCCCAGCATATGGTGTTAATATCAAATTGGTGGCAGTTGTGGTGCCAGTAATTGTGCTGTTGGCAATGGTGACATTTGGTAATGTTAAAGTGCCTGTGCTGTTAATTGCACCTGAATTAATTGTACCAGTGGTGCTGAAATTGCCACTTGATTGTGTAAAATTGCCTGTTTGTGTCAGCGTGCCAGTGATACCTACTCCAGCCAATGTGCTGGTTCCAGTAACTGTGAGTGTGCCGCCAATTGAAACGTTATTAGTTACACTTAGGTTACTTGTTGGAATATAGACAGTGCCGGTGCCGTTTGCACTTAATTGCAAATTTGAATTTGTTCCTGTTGCTGTGATACTGTTGCTGGTAATTTGCATGCCAGCTGTGTTGATTGTGCTGATGTATGCATTGTTCCAATACAGCGGCCCCAAAGACGAACCTAAATTATATGTGTTATTTGCACTTGGGATAAGATTGCTATTGATTCTAGCTGTAACAGTGAGTGTATTAGAACTAGTGGCACCAATAGTGGTATTTCCACTAAGGACAGTTGCATTAGAAACTGACACTGTACCGGTTGCTGTGAAATTAGTGGTACTAACAGTGGTCACTGTAACACTATTTGTGTACACAGTGGACCAAGTAAGAAGACTTGAACCTAAATTATATGTGTTGTTTATTTTAGGAATTATATCGCTGTTGATTTCTGCTGAAAAACTAACAGTGTCTTGTGTTAAGTTATCACCCAGTGTGATATTACCATCTGCTGTGATATTGCCAGTGGCATGTAAATTTCCAGTAACTGTGACCAACACACTGCCGCTGCTGTTGCCTAAATTAATTTCACCTGTACCGTTTGCGGTAATATTAATAGCACCGTTGCTGTTGGTTGTGCTGATAGTGTTGCCGGTTAATTGCAAGTTTCCAATCAACGCTCTTGCATTGTAAATTGTGTTGCCTGCGCCACTGGGCAAGAAATTAATTGTGTTACTGGAGCTGGCAATATTATTGCCGCTGATAGTAAAGGTAGCTAAATTGGCTTGGGTAGTTGCTGTTAAATTGGTAGTACGGGTTGTGCCATTGACATCTAGATCGTAAGCTGGTGATGATGTTTTAATACCAATGCGGCTATTATTAACATCTAGATAAAGTAAGTTCGTCTCAAAAGCTAAATTTACCCCGTTACGAAGCAAATTGTCTTTTAAGAGCGGACCCGAAATTCGACCAACAGCCATTTACGCTCCCGTATACCCCGTGTTTCACGGTTAACCACCTTGCATTGCGGGTTTACCACAGTTGAATATCGTAAAAACTTGGTCAGTTTTTACAGTAAAAGTATTTATCGGTTTTTTGGTTTTACCCAAGTATAAGGGTATATAGAAACGTGAGGTCGTTCATGTCTGATTCAGAAACTGTGGCATTGCCAGTACCTACCCAAGATGTCCACACAGAGCCAGTGTATACTTCAGCAAAACCAGATACAGTGTTGTATCTAATTGCACCTTGCAATGCAGTAATTGGATAATCAGAGTTAGTGCCTAACGGGATTACAACACCGCTTTTGCCGCCAAATTTCCAGTGGCCTTGGTTGGTAGAATCAAAAGAAATGTTGGTGCTGGTGGCGTTGGTCACAGTGTTGTCTTTGACATTAACAAAACTTTTTAAATTTATTTTGCCAGTGCCGTTGGGTACAAACGCCACATCTGTGTTGGTTTGTGTGTTTTGAACAGTGCTGACTGATACACCAACATTACCTGATACCAGATTCACAGTGGTCAGTGTGCTGGAACTTATTGTGGTAGTGACCACATTACCGATAGCAAATCTCAATGTGCTGTCTGCGGCATTTGGCGTCAATTCAGCAGTGGCATAAGTTTGCTGATCCTGGCTATACAAGTTAAAGAAATTAACATATCCAGTATTACTATAACCTTCAATATTATTATACAAGCTGTTATAACGTGTTTCACCGTTGGATGCTAGTACTCTTGTGCTGTTATTGCCTATTGGCAATATTAAACTTTTTGTGGAATTTATCTCCACATTCCCCGTGCCGTTAGGAGTAAACAAAATACTTTTTTGTGTGTCCGTGGTTGCACTGGGCCAGATGTTAGTAATATTGTTGTTGTTAAATTTCAAATATTCAACATTTACAGATCCAGCACCATTGGCTGTATACTGCACAGTTTGGTTACCGACTGTTCCAGCCACTGTGTTGCCATATATGGTAAAATTACTTAACATCAACTGTGAAGAAAGTCCAGTGATGGCAATATTATTTGTTCCAACAGCGCCTGTTATCAACGCACCGCTGGCGCCAGATTGTGTCCAATTACCCAACTGAGTGATTGCACCAGTTGCAACATTGTTGTTTAGAGAGGTGGTTCCAGTTACTGCCAGTGTTCCACTAATCAAAACATTATTATTAAATTTTGTTGCACTGGTTATTTCAACAGTCTGTCCGGTGTTGGCTGTTAATTTCAAATTGCTACCACTGGCTGTTCCTGTAATTACACTTCCGTTAATTGTTATAGTTGGCAATGTTAATGGATTTTCTGCTGTGATATTTCCAGAACTCACTGTTCCCAGTGCTGCATTACCAGTAACATTATAACTGCCTGTCTGCGTAATTGCACCAGTTGCAACATTGTTGTTTAGGGCAGTGGTTCCAGTTACTGCCAGTGTTCCGCCAATATTAATATTGTTAGAATTTGGTAAATTTAATTTAGAAAATACCACTGATCCAGAACCATTTGCAACCAATCGTAAATCACTATTGGTGGTGTTTGTTTGAATTGTGTTAGTGGTTAATGTTATGTTGCCATTATTAAATGTAACACCATACACATTATTCCAATACAATGCTGGTTTTTCAGCAACAGGTGCAAGTGGGGTAGATGTACTGTAGGTAACTCCGCTTATATTGGATAAGATTTGTGTTCCGCTGGCGTCTGTGAGGTATGCACCACTGTTGGCCACAATTAACAATAACTTTGTATTTGCACTGGTTGTTAACGGTGCGGTGGGAACTGAAATACTAGACACAGTTGGATCGTAGTAGTTTGACCCTATAGTTAATTTTATCTGTGTTAGGTATCCTGTAAAAAAATAAGAAGATCCTGCCACAGCTCCGATGAGTCCGCTAGGCCCGGTATAGTTTGTGGTATTTGATGCGGATCCTGTGGCTTTGACTCCGTCTAAAAATACTGATGTGTTGTTCGCGCTGTTTCTTGTTACCGCAATGTGATGCCATGTGTTTATGGTTATTGGGCTGACTGTGTACTGCGCAGCATCCACATAGGATCTATCAATCTGTATAATAGTTACTGGATTGATGCCATTGCCAAACAACCAGATTGACATTCCTCCTGGATTGGCAGCGCCTAGCAGTGTCTGTAGTCCATTACTGGCTGTGTAAAAAAAACATTCAAAGGTATACGATTGTGTGCCTATTGTTTGAGGATCATTTAAAGCAAGATAATTACCACTAGAAAAAGTCAAACTACCACCGCTTGGTACACTGGCTTCGTAGTTTTGACCTAAATTGCCTGCATTGGTTGTACTTGGAATTAAATCACTATTAATTTTTGCTGTTACAGTTAATGTGTTACTATCAGTTGCACCAATGGTCACATTGCCGTTTAATGCATTTGTTCCAGATCCTGTAAAGTTGGTTGCAGTTAAATTTACTGTGGTAATACTGTTTGAATTGGCAGTGTTGGCATACATTGTGGACCATCTTAATGCTGACTGGCCTAAATTCCAAACGTTATTGGTATTTGGAATAATGTTACTGGCTATCTCTGCGCCAAAGGTCACTGTGTCTTGTGATAAATTATCACCAAATTGTAAATTGCCGTCCCAGGTAATATTACCAGTAGCATGTAAATCACCGGTTACTGTTGTATTACCAGTTAAATTGATATCACCGGTGGCCTGGGCAGTAAAATTAATATTGCTGGCGCCAACAACAAGTTCTGGAACATTGGTATATAGAACGCTGGTGCCGTCATTGGCTACAAAAATATGCCCATCCTGTGTGATCAGTGCAGTACTTACATTTGTAGAAATATACAGACTACTAATAGTGTTGCCGTACAGATATAAATTTGCTGTGCTTAATCCCGGAGTAGTAACTGTGGGATTGCTACTTTGATTTGGCTGGATTGTTATGGATCCAGTGGAGTGTTGAATTTGATTTGTACTGATAACAAAATCACCGATTGCACTGACATATGGTACAATTAAATTAGTGGTGTTGGTTGTGTTGTTGATGAATAGCTCAACAGTTGGGCTTCCGTACTTGACACCAATACGTTTGTTTTTTACATCAATGTAAAGTAATTGTGTTTCAAAGGCAAGATCAACGCCGTTGCGCAGCAAGTTGTCTGCTAGCAATGGGCCACTTATTCTACCTAGTTCTCGCCCCATGCGTTGCTCCTAGTTAATTATTGGTCAAAACCAAGCAATGCAATGACAGTTTTTCCGTAAGGTACTGGAGTACTGAAATTTAAAAAGTATCCAGAACCAACACCGCTGGTTTTAATAATAGTATAGGCAGTGTTAACAGCCACAGTGCCGGTTGTGATTACAGCAGGACCAAATGTAACACTTATTAATGCACCTGTATTGAGATCCGATACATAGCTAGAAATTGTAGAAGTAGCAAGATTGGTTCCTGAAATTGTGCCGCCCACTAGATTCACACTGGGATACACAGTGGTTGATGCTGCAACTTCGCCGCTGGTTTGGTAAGTTGCAGTGGTTGCACTTGCAAAACTCACGCTGCCAGTGGTGCTGGCAGTGACAGTGAATACTCCATTATAGTTACCAACGCCGCCTGTTGAAAGTATTCCAGTAACTGTGATACTGGCACCAATGGCAAATGGTGTTTGAACTGCAGTGCCAAATGTGAGAACTGCTGTGCTGCCATTTCCGGTAGCACCAGTAACTGTTAAACTTGTGTTAAAATACAAAGTTGATGCGCTCACAACAGCATTGTAACTCAGAGTGGGTGTGTATGTTTCAGATGGTATGGTTGGATTGTTGGCAATTGTGTAGTTGATGCCGCTGACCTGAATAACGTTTTCAACAACAACTATGATATTTTGACCGCCCACTGTGGTGTTGTTGGCTTGGTTACTGGGATTATAATAAGTTGCGTTTAATGGTCCAAAGTATGTGTTGTTACTGTCGCCGGCACCTAAATTTTGTTGAGTGATCAGTTGTTGTTCGGTAAAACGCAATGCTCTCCAACGTCCAGCAGAGTACACTTCTACTTGCCCGCCTGTGACAGCATCTGAATTGTAACGAATCATGCCGTTTGATTGAGTACTGGTGGGTCGTTGAGCATTGGTGCCCACTGGCAACTGTAAACTGCCTTTGTTAACAGGGTTCAACACAACATGCGTGTCTGTATGATCCACAAATACAGATGTGTGATTTGCCACTCGACGATTGATGTTTTGTTGTTTTAAGTATCTCATTATACTGGCAGTGTGCTGATTAAAAATGACACAACGTTTGCTTGGCCAGCGGCCACCATGGCAACTATTGTGTCGTTGTTGGTTAACACCAACTTTTCTTGATCCAGGCTCACAGTCTCACTTGCTGGAATGTTCAATGCATTGATAATCATATTGGCTGCACTGGCTGCACCAATTGTGGTGCCGCTGTTGGTTGAAGGCACAGCATAAAGTGTCAATGTTGCTGATGTGCTGACACTGGTGTTGCATATCATGATGCAAGTTATAGCATTGCCAGTTTGTGGACTTGTGACCAAACTGGTGTAAACTATTTTTGTAGTTGGGCTTGCCACATCGATTAGTGTTGCTGCGATTGCCATGGTTGTTCCTTATAATAAAATACTTAGTAATACAGCTCTGTTGCGGCTAACTAATTCATCAGGCGTTTGTGATGCATTTTGATTGGTGAAGTATATACCTGTTTTTCCAGGACCAATTGTGGATCTAGAATAAATTTGAGTGCCTGCGCTGTTGTAAGTGGGTGCGCTGGCTTGATTATCCAGTTGCATAACACCGCTGACTTCAATGGTGTTTGTTGCAGTTGCTGATAAAATTAAATTATTTGTGTTGTTGTTAACAGTGTCGGTGTAGAGGTTCACATTGTTGACTGTCAAGCCAGACGCACTGATAGTGGCTTTGGTAACTGTGCTGATTTGAAATAGTATGCTGCTGGCATACACTCGAATACTGGCAGTGGCAGAAGCAAACGGCCCGTCAATTGGAAAATATAACCTGTCCACTGAGGCAACACCTTCTGAGGCAGCTACGTATTTTGTGATAAATCTTCTGTTGGGTATAAAGTTGTTTTCAGTTGTTCTGGTTGAACCCAACAATGGATACATCAAATTTGCATAAGCTTCTCCCAACTGTCCAGCACCATCGCTGCCAGTATTGGCCACAGCAAGTGCATATGGTTGATTCTGCATGTCAAACACAAAATTGGTGCTGCCTGAATTGGAAATAGATGCAAGTTGCAGGCCTTTGAGTGTGCCGTCTGCTGTTTTCAACACAAAGGTGCCCAACACTGTGCTGGATGTTACTGGGTCATAATGTGATTGATTTTCTTTAAAAACAAACAGTGCATCAGAATAGTTGCCTCGCTTGATTCTAATACCAGATTGTCTGGCAAGATCAAATACTCCAGCTGGGTCAACACCGTTGCCAGTTTGCCCGTAATTCAAATCTAGTATGTTGTCTGTGATCCGTGTGTTGGTACTTTCAACGTAGGTGATAGCACCTTGAACGTCAAGATTACCCAGTATTGTGACATAGCCGTAGCTGCCTGGGATACTGTTAACTGTATCCAGAATAATATTGCCGCCTGGCTTTACTCGTATTCTGTAATCACCGTTATCAACATTCAATACTCTTGACATTCTATATCCTTATAGTTGGGGGACCCAAGTCCCCCGGCCTAATTAAGCGTTTTCTACTAGTAATGAATCACCTGCCACCGCTGCAGACATGTTCCATTTGACTGCTGCGCCGGTAGCAAATGCTGTACCAGTACCACGAGTTACAGTGGCTTTACGTGCTGTGATTTTAGTAGCAAAATAAGTTCCGGCAGCATAGTCAGTAAACTTAACACTGCCTTCTCCAGCAGCGGTTGCCACCGACGATTTTAGTTTAACAATACCAGTACGTGTACCGTCTGTTACTTTGAAACGGTTTGTTGATACTTGTTTGATAATGTCAACTACAACTGCTGCACCGCCTGTTAAACGTGCTGTCATCAAAATTGTATTTTCTTGATTTGTTGCTGAACCAACAGCACCTGTATCAACAGACAAGTTTGAAGTGATACGAGTAGCAGTACCAGTGCCTGTTGTGTATGTAAATGTAGGCGCACTTGTGTAACCAGAACCTGTCTCAGTAACAGTGAAACCAGTAATGCGGCCAGCGATTGCTGTGGCGCCAACTACTGTCAATGTAATATCGTTAGTTACAGTAACACCGCCAATTAATGCGCCGTCAATTTTAATTGTGTCGGCAGCGGCATATCCTGCGCCAGCAGTAGTTACTGTAACAACTGTGTTTGCGTTATAGTTTGTGCCACCTGTGCGTACGATAGTAAACACAGCTCCAGTACCTGTGGTAGTGCCGCCGGCCTTTTGTGCCAAGCCAGTGTATGTTGCTGTAGTTGCAACTGCTGTGCCGGTGGCTGTGAATGTGTTTGTGTCAGCTGCGCTGGTGTTGGCGGCAACAGTTAAAAATGCTCCAACTACACTTCTAATAGTGACAGCAGCTCTAACACCATTTGGTAACTGTGGAGTGGATAATGTTACTTGTGTTGTTGAATTGTGTGTGAACCCTGCTGTATCGTTGGCTCCAGTCCAAGTAATTGTGCTTGTGATGCCTTGGCCACCAATACGATTATCAGATGCGGTGCTGGTGGAACCGATGTTACGGTTACCAAAAAATTTCTTATTTAAAGGACGTCCCATTTTGTTTTCTCCTTAGTGAAAAACGGCGTTCTAGGCCGTACGCGGTTGGATTTCCGCATAAAATCCACCCTGTGTGGATTGTACCATGTATTTATGCGTAGGTGATTCTTATGTTGGCTTGCGACAAATATGCAATATCCCTGTGCGGGTATATGACATTACTTTTGAAACTGATCACAATGCCAAAAGTGGGATTTGCCACATCAGTGGGTGCAAGAGTAGTTCCCCACAAGTTGTCAACACCTCCATATATGTTTAAATCTCCAACAGGATCCAACGGCGTTGTAAAATCTCCAGTGTACATATCGCTTTGTACAGGATTCACATTGCTGGCCAAATTATCGCCAATCACAGCACCGTTGAGTGTTAGTTGAATGATTAAATCTTCAATTCTTGCAGCACGTTGTACATTGATCTGACATTCTATTCCCACAACAGGTCTAACACTGCTGGGTATATTGTATCCAGTACACCACAGTTGACTTGTGTTGCTTAAAAACTTTTCCATCCAAAATCCACTAATAGTGTACAGTGATTTTTTACTGGTGGCAATTGCATTGTCAGATAGCACAGAAGCATTAAAGTCCCAATCTATTGAGTTGTAACCAGTCACTTGGTTAGCGATATTGACATTAGATAAAGTGTGCGGACTGTAAAAAGTTGTAGTGGTCATCTTATATTTACCCAAACAAAAAGGCATCCGAAGATGCCTTTTCTATTTTACAAACTTTGGGTTTGAATTAGCTGAACTTAACGTTACCGTTAGTAATAGCAACTAGACCCAAGTAGTCAGCAGCATTGCCCAAGCTAGATGCTGTGTTTGACAACTCAACATAACCATAACGTGTCATGAATGACACGACTGGCTCAAATGTTGATGGATCTAAAACAACACCACTGCTCATCAATGGAATGTATGGGCAATAGAATGCAGGTGCATCGCTCTCGCTTGATCCTTTGTAACCGATTAGGATACTTGCAGAATCTTGAGCGTAGCTGTTTACATAAATCTTCATAGCGCCATTCAATGTACCAACAAACTTGGTGTTTGTAGGAGCTTCGAAAGTGCCTTCTGTTGTACGAGCAAATGCGCTAGTAGTAGCAGACTGAAGAATTGTCAATGCAAATGGGCTAACAACGGCGTAGTTACCAGCACCACGACGTGTACGTTGAGCGATCAAGTTGCTTACGCGATTGATCTGAACAGCCAATGCAGCATGCTCGTCACCAACGAATGTAGCTGTACCAGATACAGCAGCTTGGTCATAAGTCTGAGTAGCTGTGCCAGCCAAACTTGTCAACGAAGCAATGATTTCCTGGTCAATTTCAGCTGTGATTTCTTGTGCCAACGCAGCCATAACTTCTGCTTCAACGTCAATACCTTGTTGGGCTTGTGCGTCTTGAGCAGCTTCAAACGTCCAGCGAGCTGACAATTTACGTGTCTTGGCTTCAACTGTTTGTTTCAAGATTTGGATGCTCATTCTGTTACCAGCACGACCTTCTAAAGTAGCTGTTGAAGCTGCCTTAGCGGTAGAACTTTCGTTTCCTGAATAAGCTTCAGCAATCTTGAATGGGCTCAATGCCTCTTCACCAGCTAATACTCCAGCACCTGATGAGCTATCTGCATAGCGAACACGCAATGTGTGGATTTGACCGACTGGACCAGTCATTGGTTGTACGCCAACTAACTCGTTAGCAATAACGGTTGGCATAACGCGGCGGATCACTGGAAGGATCACGCGATTTAGTGTTGCGACGTTACCGGCAGAAGTGGCACCAGTTGTTGGACTTTCCATCAAATACTTGCGAGTATTCTCAAGGGTTACACCCATTACTGATTTTTTTGTGCCTTGTAAGCCTTCTAATAGGGCTTCTTTAGTTTCTGCCCAACGTCCATTAAGTAGTTCTGACATTTAAATTTCTCCTTAAAATTTTAGTCCAGCAAGACGACGGATATCAACGATATTGTTGTCTGCCTCGCTGCTACGGTTGGTGTTGGAAATTACTTTATTTCCGGTTATTTCTTTAGCCTCTACTAGTGCCTGTTTCTTCTGCGGAGCCTTACCATTGATTACCGATGGTAAGTATTTTTCAAAACTTTCGTTTAGACGTTCTGTTTTCACAGTCTCCATCAACTCACCCATGATTGATTTTTGCTCTGTGTTTAGCGGAGCAAGTAATTCTGTCATGATTGCTTTTCTTGTTTGACTCTCTTTAAGAGTACGGATTTCAGCTTGTTTACTTTCTAAAATTTGTTCAGCTTGAACAACAGCCTGCGCTGCTTCTTTCATTGCCAAATCTTTCAAGTCTATGACTTTGAGTAATTTTGCTGTTTCCGATTTTTCATTTAGGTAGCTGGTTTGATACTCGGCGCTAAATGCTTCGAATAACTTGCGGCCAAAATCTGCACGGCGAGCTGCTTCGATGTCTTCCTTCAATGCGTGTATCTCTGAATGTAAATTCTGAGTCACAATTGATTCCACCATCGTTGCTGCACGTTGTACAAATTGTTGTTTTACCTTCTTGATTTCTTGACGACCTTCACGAACTAGACGAACTTTCGTTTCAGCTAGATCCTGCTTGTCTTTGTAAAACTCTGTAATTTCTTGAGCTAGAGCCTCAACTACGAATTTTTCCAGTGTACCAAATTTACTTGCCATTTGAACTTGATCTTCATGCAATTCTTTAACTTCTGAAGCCAACTGACGTGTAACAAATTTCTCCATTACAAATGCATTTTGCTTCATAGCTGTGGCATATTTGACTTTCATTTCTGCCAATTGCTTGCGATCGTCGGCAAACTCAACAATCTCAGCAGCTAGTTGTTCAGAGATCATGCGATCTACAGCTTCAACCATTGTGTTCTTGTCATGTTCGTATTTTTGTGCAAACTCTTCACGTAATTGTTGAGCGGCTTGTTCACGAGCTTCGTTCACACGACTCTCAAAAGCCATCTCGATTGACTCTTTGATCTCCTCAGAAATCACATTATTTTCAAATAAACTTTTTAGTGCATCCAACATGTGATTCTCCTTATTATTGGAGTCGGCTTATTATTGATAATAAGCTCTCTTTGAGATATTTCTGTGCTTTAGGATCGCCCTTAACCTCTTGCGCTATGCGTAAGGCACTTAATCCGCCTCGATTATTCATCAAGTGTTCATAAATTGGTGTAGGGTATGCTCCAGGAGCACTAGGTTGAGCTACCATATCTACTGTGATAATCTCAAAATCTGATACTTCACCGGAACCGTCATCTTTGACGTTCCCGGATCCGCGACTTGAAACACCTAGCTTGACTCCGCTTTCCAGCATAGTCTTGATAAGTTGTCCCATAGGGGTTGGCAAAACTTTCAGTTTGCCGTAACCATTAGGACCATCCATCCACATATTGACCATCATGTGACTGACTCTGTCCAGGTTAATTTTTAGATCATCTGGATGATCCACTTCTCCGAGAACTGAATAACCGTTTTGAATCTGATCGTTTAGGGTTTTGACAGCCTTGCCAATCTCATTCACAGGGTAAACACGCTGGTTAGCGTTGCGTATACCGCCCTGGATGCAAATCCCGGACATGTATAAACTTTTCCCGTCTTTGTCATCAGACTCAACGATCATTTTTGCTTCGTTGAAACTGAGATTCTCTCGGAGGTATAAAGACTTCATTTAATGTAGTCTCTGTATTATCTTACTTTAGTGCTGATTAAACTTTTCTTGTTATCAGCTGTTTCGCCTTTGCCTTTGCTTTCAGGTCCGTGTCCAGGTTCTTTCTTCTTGAACGCTGACTTGCCTGCAGAGGCTCCTGGTTTGTTGATGTTGCCGCCGTCTTGCATTGCAGTAGTGGGCTTCAACAATCCACCCTGTGTGCCGCCTTTCTCTGTGGAGAATGACTTGGCAATGTTGGCGCTTGATCCGCCCATGTTGTTCTTACCAGCCACAGCTGAACGTGTGTTAACACCGTTGTCACCGTGCTTTGGCAAAGAAACTTTGTTTACATATTCATTTACATGGTGGTGAACGTGATGCATTTCTTGCACTTCTGGTTCTGGATGCGGATCAGGCTCGCCTGTTGGCTCAACCACTAGATTTTCCATTTCAGATTCTAGGTCGTCCTCACCGCCCATGTCATCACCGCCCATGTCGTCGTCACCTTCTTGTGACAACAGTTGTTCAAATTCTGCTTTTAGGTCTTCTAGTGCATCTTCTAGATCCATAACGCGATCTTCGATGTCACCTTCTGGTTCTTCTTCACTGTCCATGTCATCTTCTTCGCTGTCCATGTCATCTTCTTCGCTGTCCATGTCATCTTCTTCGCTGTCCATGTCATCTTCTTCGTCGCCCATGGATTCATCTTCCGAATCATCCTCGTCATCTTTGTCATCTTTCTTACCGTAAGGGTTGCCTTGGTCACTGCCAAAGTCAGACTCTAATAATTCTTCGTAGATTTCACGTGATTTTCCTACTACGATGTTGTGGAAAATTTCTTTAGCTGCTTGTTGATCATCATTGATCAAAGCTTCAAGCATTGCTTCAAATTGAGCGCGGTCAGTCATGTTGGTTCTCCTGTGGTTTTTTAATACAAGGCTGTAAGATATTTACACCTTTGCGTAAAAAGTGGGTAGATATAGGCCAAAAACAGTCAGTTTTTGCAATTAATTAAGCGGCAGGCGCTGCAGGTGGTGCAGCATACATTGCATTTATAAATTCTAGTTCGCTTTCCTGTTCTAAAATATGTGCTTCAGTACTTTTGCGCAATTCATTTATTTGTCTAAGTGTTAATCTTGTTTTGCGTGTGTCGCTCCGGTGTAACACATCGCTGTCACGTTTTGGCTCATAACGCAAGTCATTGGCCACGTGACGAGTATCTGGATCAATATAAAATAGCTCTCTTAAAATCATAACGTATTTATACAACTGGTGCAGCTGCGGGCGCTGCTGGTGCGCCGCCTGGTGGTGCAGCTTGACCAGGTTCTCCTGGAGCACTGATATCCATGTCATCTGGTGCGCTTAGGTCGCCGGCGGCATCTGCATCTCCTGCAATACCACTTGCACTCAGTCCAGCACTACGCAATTCGCCAGCTGCATCTGTGGTGGTTGGATGACCTTTGCCGTTCTCTTCGCCCCACATGCGTTCGTTTTCTGCAACTTCTTCGTCTGTTAAACTCAGGAAGCGTTTTAATGCAAATCGCTTGGATACAAACGGCACAGCTTGAATAGTGTTAAATGTGTTGATACGCTCTGCATCAATGCTGGCCTGTTTGCTACTGGCAAAGTTAAGCGGTGGATTGAACTGTAATTCAAACAAACTTGCGTCAATGTTCATGCCCTTGCTGTGCATGTACATCTTGAATTCTTCGTCAAAAACCGCGGTAATCAGTGCTTGCAAACGTTCACAATACTTGTTAAAACGCAGTTCTTGAATGTATGCAGTGCCCACACGTCCGTCATTGAAATTGCTTTGACTGTCATCTTGACCGGTGGGCAAGTAGCTGCTGGGTATGCGCAACCCACGGAATAATTTGTTGGTAAAGTACTTTAAATCGTCAATTTCACCAATGTTCTTGCCACCTTCAAGCATGGTAACATCTGAACCTTTACCGTCTGCTGTCTTGGGGAAGAAATAATCTTCATTGATTGAAAGTGGGTTGTATGCTGAATCAATAACGTTCTGTCCACCGCCTGTTTGACTTGGAATTCTGCGTTGATGTATCTCATTTTTAACACGTTCCACAAATGCCATGGCCAAGTGACTGGGCATGTTGCCCACGTCAATGTGAAACACACGTCGCTCAGGAGCACGTTGTATTCGATAAATCAAAATTGCATCTTCTAATAATTCTTTTTGTTTGTAAACTTTGTAAATGTTTTCCAGCAAACTGTTGCCAAACGGATAGTTGTTGTCCAAGCCTTCGCTTAGACTCAAGTGTATGATGTGTTCAGCGTTGATGGCCTGTTCAGTTTGCTGTAATCCAAAACGATTACTGCCACTGCCACCGTTGCTGCTGGTTGACCCTGCATATTGTTGCGGGCCGCTGGCGCCGCCTGGACCTGAATGACTGCGGGGATTCACACTGGGTGTGATCTGTGTTGCCACTAGATTAACAAAGTTAGGAGCCAAATCTTTGATCACAAACTGTTCAGGTTTCTTGCCTTCACTTTCATTCACAATCACCTTGACCACTTTGCTGGCGTCAATGTAACTCCATTTTTGATTTTCTGGGTCACGAATAAAAAATGCATCACCATACTTGAATGTGTTGCGCACAATGCGGAAAATACGTGTGTCAAACTTTTGCAGTGTGTTCCATTGTTGCAAGTATTCACTTAGAATTTTAATTTCACTGTTGGTGGCTTTTTGACGCCATTTGATTGCAAATGGACTCTTGCCATCTTTCAATTTCTGTGTGCAAAACTCCGCTAAAATATCCAAAGCTGCATTGACTTCTGGATCACTGTCCATAACTTCATACTGTTGATAACGTTCAATACGATTTGGACTGCCGGAATAAACATCTGGCAAATAGCTGGAATAGTTAGTTCTAGCAGGGCCTGGTCGATTGCCGCTGTTAAGGCCGCTGATAGCGCTTGATTGCCCGTTTACTTCAACGGGCGAGAAATACTTTTTCCAACTCATTCACATGTCCTTGTTAAGAAAACTTGTTTCCTGATAAATTTTTTGTAGCTTTTACTTGTTGCTGCGAAGCTGTAGCTGTTTGCTGAGTATAAGTTAACATTTGTGCCATACTCTTATTTAAGTGTTCCAAGCTGGCATGCACTTCTTTTAGAGTAACTTCACCTGTGGCTTTTGGTGCTTCAGCTGGTTTTTTGACTTCTGCAGCTTTGGCTTCGGCAGCTTTGGCTTTTTTATCTTCTTCTGTTTTCTTAGCCACATCTTCCGGAGGGTTGATTCTAGTTGCGGTGCTGGTTATTTTTTGAACATCAGGCAACTTGATTTCAGCAAACATGTCACCAAACATGTCTGCAATACCTTTTTTAGGTTTTGATTGTTCTTTTTCTTTAGCTTCTGAAGAATCAATTTTTCCTTTTAGTTCTTGTAACTTTTTAGGATCGGCTTCAATGTCTTTGGACATTTTAGCATACTCAGCTTTTAGCTTTTCAGTTTCAGATTGTTCTTTAGGTTTGGCGGCAGCTTGCGCCTGTGATGACTCTCCGGGCTTGCCTGATGATTTGTTTTCAGACTTGTACTGTTCTGATGCGTTGGCCATAGAGTCTTTCATAGACTTGCCAGCTGTCGTGCTGCTAGCATAAGCTGCAAGATTCAGTTTAACTGAATCTTCTCTGGCCGTTGCTTCTGCTTCTGCACCTTGAGTTACGCCAATCAATCTAAATTCAGCTTCTTTTTGTAAACTTTCTTGCGATGCTAGTCCGTTGTTTTTGGTAATTTCTGCCAGTCTATTTGAAACTTCAGTTTGCATTTCTGCTTGAGTTGCTTGAACTTTTGCTTGAAATACTCGTTGTTCGTCAGCACGACTCAGCACTTTTTGTTCTTCTTGTGCGGCAGTTATTTTGTCTGAGGACGAATTTTGTATTATTCCAAGAGCTTTGCGTTCAGCTTCTTCAGCTTCGGTCATCTTACGACCTTCCAATTCAGCTTTTTCTTCTATTGCATCTCGTGCTTTTGATGCTGCTGTGTTGGCCGCACGGGCAGATGCTTCTTCTTCCTTGAGACTTGCTTGTTTTTTTGCACTATCTTCTGCACTGAGATTTGCAAACTCTCCATACATTTTCTTTTGATTATCAGTCAAACCAATAGTGGCCATTGAACTGAATATGGACTGTGCAACTACCGATGCTTTTTTAGTTTCTTCTTGTTTCACAACCTCAGCAACTTCTGCCTTTTTAGAATCAAGAGTTTTGGCTTTGGCATCTTCTACGTGTTTTCCAATCTCAGCAACTTCTGACTTTTTGGCATCAACTGTTTTAGCTAGCCCTTGTTTTTCCAGTTGGTCCAAGGCTAACAAACTGGTTTCATGATCTTTTAGATTGTTTGTGGCTCTTCGTACACCAGATTGTGCTGTTGCAAGATCACTTTTTTCTTTATCAGTTAATTCTCTTTGAGTTGCAGTTTGTTCTAATGCAGCAACTTGCGATTGTCTATCAGCAAGTCGTGCTTTGATTGACTCGGTAGTTTTTACAGCCGCTTCTCTTTCAGCATCTGCTCTAGATTCAACTACATTTGCAGAATCTTTGGTAGTTTTCTCTATTTTTGCAACAGTATCGGCTGAATAATTTTGTAACTTGTCATTCATGTCAATGTAATAATTTTCAATCTTTGAACCCTTTGGTATCATAGATTCAATCATATCATCGCTCATGCCTTTTACTGAAGTACCAATTACACTTTTAGCTAACTCTGCTTCTTTAAATGCATCAGCATTGGTTTTCTTAGCAAGATCTAGTTTAGCTTTACTATCATCTTTGTACATGTTGTCTAAAGATTCAGTGTCTTGTTTAGCAGTAGCTAATTTGTCTTTGCTGCCATCTTTGTACATGTTAGACAGTGTGCCATTGCTAACTTTAATAATTGCCAATTGCTCATTGGCTATCTTGGTAGTTTCTTCAATGGCAGATGCTTTTTTAGTAACTTCGATACTGATTCCAGCGTCAATTTGTTTTTGTAACGGCTCCATCATAGCTTTATACTTGTCAGCTATTGCTTTGCCTTCGTCGCCAGTTCGCATTTCTTTAGCAACTGCATTTCCACCCATTTTGCTTCCATCGCCTATTTGGGTTTTTAATTTTTCTCTAAGAGCATTTCGTTCAGCTTGCATCTGCTCTCGAACAGCCGCCAATTCTTTTTCAGCATCTTTACTACTGTCATTTTGTACTCGTTTGGTTTCAGTAGATCCGCCACCACTAACTGAACTAACAGTGGTGTTGATTGATTTTGAAATGCTAGACAAATCCAGCTTGGGCATTTCCAGTTTGGGCATTTCCAGTTTGGGCAACTTAGGCACTTCCAGCTTGGGCATTTCCAGTTTGGGCATTTCCAGCTTGGGAATCTTGGGCATTTCCAGCTTGGGCATTTCCAGTTTGGGCATTTCCAGTTTGGGCATTTCCAGTTTGGGCATTTCCAGTTTGGGCATTTCCAGTTTGGCACTTCCATTGCCTTTGGCCAATGCTTCAGTTGCTTTGCTTAACCCGTCCAGTTTGACATTCTGCATCAAAGTCTGCAGCTTGCTGTCTGGAATCACATGCTCTTTGCCAGCTTCACCGATTATGGCCAGTTCGGGTTTGGTTACTGTGCCGCCTTCAGCTTTCTTATCAATTTCGTCACCTAGTTTAGAATTAATTATATTAACAACATCTAATACTTTGTTTCCGCCAGCACCGGCAATTTCGCCAGCGCCACGGGCAGTGTCGCCCATAAAATATCCAGTATCGTTTTGTTTTGTTTTAATTGCTTCGTCTTTAGTTTTAGCTGTGTTGGCTTGACCTGATTCAAACCCTATTCTAGTGTCTTTTTTTAGTGCAGCACCTGCACCTACAGTTTCTTTCCCGCCACCTTCTGCAGCTGTTTTGTTTCTTGTTACTTGCGCAGGTATTACTTTTTGTGCAATTGAATTCAGTGCTGGCCCAACTTTTTCATTTATTGGTTGTACCACTTCGTCCATGAAAGCACTTTTAACGTCTCCGGCAGCACGTCCCATTTTCAATAGTGCATCTGTACTTTCACTTCCAGCTTTCTTTGTGCCGTCTGCGTTTTCGTTATTTTGTTCGCGTTTTATCTGTGCCAGTGTTTCTTCGTGAACTTTTGCAGCTTTTTGTTGTTCGGTCATACCAGCCAGTGAGCCGTCTTTTTCCATTTTTGCTCTAACAGCTTGTTCTGCTTTGGCCATACCCAAATTAGCTGTCATGCTGTCTTTCATTGCCTTGCCAGCTTCAGTATTGCTGGAATACACAGCAAGATTTAATTTATTAACATCTTGGCCGTTTTTAATTGCTTCTATCTGGGCTTGTTTACTGTATTCACTTGCAGCTTTGGCATCGCCAGCAGCTGTGGCTTTGGCTTGAGCCATGGTCATCTGTGCTTCACGACCAGATATTGCCACTTGACTTGCAGCTTCTTGACTTTGAATTGTTCCTGTGGCAAAAACTTCTTTGAACATTTGACCCTGGCCGCGAAGTTGTGCTGCATTATATTGTTCTGCGTATATTGCACGAGCTTTTGCTTCAGCTTCAGGGCCTTCTTTTGCGCCAATGATTCGCATTTTAGCTTCAACCTGCATGTCCGCTTGAGCTTTCTTCATGTTTTCTTCTTGCTCTTTGCGGCTAACTCCCGTTAGTTTGGCCATGCTGTCCATTTCAGTTGCTAATTTAACAGCTGACTCTATGGCTTTTTTACGTTGTTGTTCGTTGTCCATATTGATGTTTTGTTGCAAGCCCACTTGCAATGCCAACACTTCATTAATATCTTTACTGGACATACCCAAGCGTCGTAAATCATCATTTACTCCGCTATCGGCCATTTCTTTGCTGAGTCGAGCAAATTGTTCAGCACCCTTGGCTGCATTGCCGCCAAGACCGTTGAAGTTTCCTGAATTCTTTTTCATTACATCTGCAAATTCATCTAGAGTTAATCTAGAGCCAGCAGCTGCGGCTTGCATGCCTATTATGTCATTGCTAAAGCTGGCACCGCTATCACTGAGTTTTCTCCAAGTGCCTAACCCGTCTTGAACTTCTTGCCTCACTGCATTATAGGCCTTGCTCATGCCATCTGCAGCCGCACCACCTAATTTTAAAGCATCTGCTAAAGGATTGAAATCCTTTGAAGCTTTGCCCAGTGCTTCACCAAATCCGCCAAGGCCTGCATCGGGAGTTTTGCCGCCGCCGGTAGAATTTCCGCTCATGCCTTTTAATCGTTGTGCTAATCGGTCTAACGAGTCATCACTGATGTTGATAGTATCGGCCATAAAAAAATCCTAGAAATATAGTATATTTATAGGATTTAAAAAGTAGGTAGTTAATGTTATTTGTATATGGAATTAGCTGCTCTTGGTATGCTGGGTATCTTTTTAACTTCTGGATCATCTGGGTGTAATGAAATATAATTCTGCACACTTAGTTTCATAAACGCATAATCGTTCAATGTTCCATCTGGGCTCACTATGTTAGTTCCGTCAATAACCACCGCATTTTTGCGAGCATTGGTTTTGTTTATTTTACCAAAGTCAGTGACTTTTTCGTCTTCTTCTGCAGCTTTGGGGTTGACTTCTTTCTTCTTGGCGGCCATGGCATCTGCATATCCCATGCCAGGATTACCACCACTGTCTATGTACTTGCCCAGTATAGGAATCTGGCTGAGATATTCTCTTAAAATACTCCATGACTGATAAGGAATTTCACCAGCTAATATTAATGGAGTCAACATATGATTGAACATCCAATTCTCAAATGCTTGGCTACGTAAAAATTGCTGCAATGCTGTAAACACAGCAGTTTCTAATGCAATGCCCATGATAGCAGCTACGCCTCCAGTAAAAAATCCAACGCCTAGCGTAGCAACACCAAACAATATTCTTGCCAAGAACATAACTAGTTTAGTCTTGGCCAGTATGGATACTAGCCACGGTGCAAAGAATTGTACTTCAGCCAATCCCAAAAATGCTTTTTGATAATCAGCAAACTGTTGTTTGTTTAGTTCCCCTTTGAGATATCGCTGTTCCAACACATATAATCTATATTTGGTTTCAGCAAGAATTTCAAAAGCCTGTAGAATTTTTAAGATGCTGGCCCAATTACCTAGATGTTTAACCCATAACTCTTTGCTAGCTTCTCTTGCACCTTTGTCAGCGGCTTTACCAATGCTGTTCCACATCATGGCGGCTGTGCCTACACCTGCCAGTGCGCCTCCTACGGCAACGCCTGTTGCAGCAGAACGGCCAGCGGCCTTAGCAGCTGTGTCAGTTTTTTCGTCGCCTTTGCCCCAGTTGAACGGATTTAGATCTTTTAATGCAAATTCGTTAAGCGGTTGAGGCGTGATAATTTCGTAGACTTTCATAATAGATATTTACCATTTATCAGTGTTCAAATAAAAATACCCCAAAAAGTACGCATATAAATACAATACAAACGGAGTAATAACATGGCCAACAACCCGCTACAGAAATATTTTAGACAACCAAAAGTTTTTATCAAATTGCCATCCGGGGGTGTTTTTAGCAAACCTGGCACAATTCAAGGCGACATAACACACATGCCAGTGTACGGTATGACTGGCATGGATGAAATCATAATCAAAACTCCCGATGCATTGTTATCAGGATCAAGCACAGCCACCATCATTGCCAGCTGTTGTCCCAACGTCAAGGACCCGTGGGAACTGTCCAATATTGATATCACAATGATTCTAGCCGCTATTAGAATTGCCACATACGGTAATGAAATGGCTGTTACACACACTTGCAACAACTGCGCCACTGAAAACGAATATGATTTGGACATGAGCCGAGTGATTGAACACTTTATGAACTGTGTATATGATAACAAAATTGTACTGGATGATCTCACTATTCAGCTGACTCCGTTGACCTACAAACAAAGTACTGAATTTAATCTGATTAATTTTCAATTACAACAAAAGATTGCCAACACTGATGTTATAACCAATGAAGAAGAAAAACAAAAATTAATAACTGAACTGTTTAAAGATCTAGCAAAAATTCAAAATGATATCTACAAGTACACCATTGAAAGTGTCAGCACAGCGGATCAAGTGGTGACTGAACGCACTTGGATCATGGAATGGTTGGACAATGCTGATCGCTCAGTGTTTGAAGCCATCAAGCAACAAAATTACAAGAACAATGATAGATGGGCTATGCCAACGTTTCCTGTGAAGTGCGAAACATGCGCTACTGAAACCAACCTATCTGTGGAACTTGATCAATCAAATTTTTTCGTAAAAGCCTAATTAACCTCTCTCCCCAGGAAATTCAACAGAAATTAATTAGGCTAGACGGTCAGATCAAAGAGTTCAAGCAAGAACTGTTTAGAATCTCGTGGTACATGCGTGGAGGTGTCACAGTGGATGAATTGCTACAGCTCTATAGTTTTGAAGATCGTGATATGATCTATAATGTGATCAACGAAAATATCGAAACCACTAAAGAAACGCGAATGCCTTTACTGTAAAGAAGAACTTGCGTTCTTCTGTTCTTCGCTTTCGCTCGAACTACTTTCATTTCTTAGAACAATCAACTGCGAAGCAGTTTTAATATTATCTAGATTGTGTAGTCACACTTAGCCCTTGCGGGCAAAGTTATTTGAACATTATCTGAGTTGAGCAGTTCACTTAGCGTTTGCACTACAAGTATTTCTACTAGCTTAGGCGGTTATCCGGTACCTAATCATGCTGTCTTATCACAACGGCGGCACACACTCATACGCTAACATGCGTGTGTACGTGGGGAGTATTCCCCTCTTTTAGCCTTTTAAAATCTTTTCAAACAGCAAAATCAGTTGAGTGAAGGCATATCTGATCGTCGTCCTGTAAAGGATAGTTGCTGAGTACTCCTAACGGCTGGAGAATTTCCCTCCCTGCGATCCGAGATCCAGGTATACGGGCACATGAAATTGGCGTGTGCTTGCTTTAACCGTTTAACTTTTTGCCTTTGATGTGGGAGCCATGGACACGAACAGATATCTGACCGTTGTAGTATTTGTCAGATTCCAATACCCTGCGTGTAAATTGTTCTCGTGCCTCTATGTATGACGTTTCTGCCTTGGACGTACAATAAAATAGTATTTCCCTGCGAAAGTTTTCTTGACCTAACTGCACAACATCTTTGCCTAACTCATCGCTGGAACCATAGTAGTCCTGCCAATCGCTGTCAATTTTGCTGCGGATTTTCTTTTTCTTCTTGGTGCCGTTCTTTAACTTGACCACTTTGTAAGAAGTTTTTGCAAATTTGGCTAATTTTTTGCCTATGTACATGCGCCCAGTGACTGTGTTTGTTATGAGATAAACAAACCCAACACACTCCTCGGGCAATTTTTCTATTAATTGATTTTCGTAGTACCAAGACATACACTAGTTAGTGCTATCTTGATCCTCGCCTGTGCCGTTTTGATTTGCCTTGCGTTCACGTTTGGTTGTGTCCAAGTACACACGGTATTGTTGAACATGTTCTCTACGTTGTTTTGCTATGATTCTAATTTGTGCTAACCAGTAGCGCATATTTTCGCCTGCTCTGCGTGTGCCTTTGGCTTGCCAATCTTGATTTGCCTTAAAATATTCTCGAAAAGCCGCCATGAGTTGTTCATGCGACTGTTCATTTTGATACGGACTGGAATCAACGTGCTTGGACATTGATGCTACTCACCTTCATTCTGTGACTTCCAAGTCGTTGGCATAGCTGGTATATCCATTTTCTTTGATAACCTTGAGCACATTGTTGACGCGACCAATCAATTCATCCTTGTGACTGATCAAGAAAATGTTCTTTTTGCGTTCACGACTCATCTTTTTAAGCACAGCAAGGGCACCTTCCACACCAGCTGAGTCTAATCCGTTGTCAATAAGTTCATCAACAAACAACAAATTAATCTGTTGGTACAAACTTTCCCACACATCGCGGAATGCCCATGACAAACTCAGTATCAATCTGTTGCGTTCACCACGACTCAAGTTATCAAAGTCCAAGTCCTGACCCAGTTGTGTGATAATAACAGTGAGGTCGTTCTGGAATACCACAGTGTGAGGCAGTCCCATCTTGTCAAGATAGTGGGTAAGTCTGTTGTTTAGATAGGCCAAATTCTGGTCTATGATCTTTTTACGGATAAAACTGTCTTTGCTGGTTAATAATTTAAGTAAAAACTCTTGGTGATCTTTGAGACTATTGAGATTATTAACCCCATCCCACGAAATTTCTTGCATGGCTGTGTCAGTGAGTTCGTCTATTTGCTCTTGATATGGATCAGTTTCGTCTGCTTTGGTAATGAATTGTGTTTCCAATGTCTTTAAATTGTTCTGATGCTTGAGAGCCTGCTCTAAACTATCGTAATAGGTGTTGGGCCTTCCATTGATATCCCCAATTGTTTCTAATTCTTTAACAATCTTGCTTAGATCTTTTGTAACTTTGTTGAAATATGTGTTGGCTTCTTCCAAATGTTTCACAGCCAGGCCATTCATTTCTTCATGTTTGTGGTCATGCAGCTGTTGTCCGCAAGCATGACATGTTTTATTTGCTAGACTTTCTAATTCTTTTGTATACTTTGTTAGACTTTTTTCTGCTTGGGCCAGCGCACTTTCTAGAGTAGCACGTTCTTTGTTCAAACTTTTTAGTTTGGCAGCACTTTCATCGTAAACTTTTAGTTCTGCATGCTTTGCTACTTCGGAATCAATGTCAACACTTTCAAGTTCCACAATTGCACGACCAATTTTTTCTATTTCGTTAGCATGTTGTGTGCGCCAAGCACTTTGTCTGGTTAACAATGCATCAATACTCTTCTGAATACCTTCATTGGCTTTCTTGGTAGCTTCAATATTGGCAGACTCTTGAGTAATATTTTCTTTAGTTTGTCTAATAAGTTCTTTTAATGCTTCAGCTTTTTCACTCAGCAGAGTAATTCCCAGCAATTGTTCAATGATAACTCGTTGATCATTTGCTCGCATGCTGAGAAACGGCTCTGTGTAAGTGTTGAGAGCAACAATATGCTTGAACATGTCATGGCTCATGCCCAACAATTCATCAAGATCTCGTTGCGTTTCTCGCATGTCTCCTTGTGAGTCGTCTGTTTCTTCAGTTTCCTGTGCTTGATCGTTTACAAAAAACTGTAGAACATTGGGTTTTCGTCCACGTTCAATGCGATAATCCATGCCATCTTTTTCAAATGCCAGAGTAACCAACATGTTTCTATTGTTAATCTTGTTAATAAGATTATCTTTTTTAATATTAGTCAACGCATTGCCAAACAATGCATAGCTTAGTGCATTCACAATGGTGGTTTTGCCCGTGCCGTTACGACTGCCGTTGTCATCTCCACCTTGGTCTAAGTTTTCACCCAACACAAGCGTTAAGTTTTCCTGTGCAAAATTTACAGCTTGGGTTTGATTGCCCACGCTCATAAAGTTTTTAACTGTTAGTTCTTTTAATTTTAAACTCATAGGCTATTATAAATTGATAATAATACGTTTTTGTCAAATTGATCACTGTCGATGTTGATAATTTGACTACTGACAATCTGATCTACACTTTCAAATGCTTGTATATCAATGTTGGTGTTGATTTCTATGTCTTTCTTTTCTGCAATTAACGTTAATTCACGAATATCATAATCCGCAATGAACTTTTCTTTAATAAAACTTGCTTCTTCAAACGTGATATCTATGTCAAGTGTAACACGCAGATGCTGTTTGGGTTTGATAATTGTTTCAGCATCGTCGATCAGTTGACTTAGTTTGACAGTTCTGAATGTGGGTTGGTTGGGCCATGTGTGATATTCTGGAGTACCGTCCCACTCTAAAGTCATCATGCCACGATCATCATCCCATGCATCTGCATAGTTGTGTGGGAACGCATTGCCAATATAGATCATGTTGCGTTGCTGTTGACGCTTGTGAAAGTGTCCACTAAAGCCAAGCTCATAGTTTTTAAAACTATCCAACTGAATCTCACCGTGATCCGGCATCTGAATCATGGCATTCATAAAGAAGCTGGGCAACTCAAAGTGACCAAATATGTATTTGCCGCCTTTCTTGCCCACACTTCGCCATTCGTCTCCCACAAGCCACGGGCAAAGTGTAACATCGCCGATGGTAGTGGGTTCATGAACCACAGTGATGCCTGGTATGTATTTGCCAAACTCTACACTATGAATATCTCGCTTGTCTTTGTAATACAAATCGTGGTTGCCAGGGAAGAAATAAAATTGATCAAACGCTGCACCTAGCTTTTCCAAGGCCCGCAAGCTGTAGTCCATGGTAGTGATGTTGAGACTATTGCGATTGTGATGCCAGTCTCCCATAAAAATTCCAATGTCACAGCCTTCCTCTTTGGCCTTGGCAATGTACCAATCCACAAATTCTTCACAGTCTTGATTATGAGTACTACTGTTGCTCTTGAGACCAAAATGGATATCGGTAAAACAAGCTACTTTTTTAAATAAATTACTCACTGGCAGTGTCCTCGTTGTGTCGTTTCAAAGCAGCTGCATGTTCGCCTGCTCCAGTCCTACTGTAACTGGGATTCATCCCATTCATTTCCAACACATCATCACGAATGTTTTGATTGCGTTTTTCAGTATTAATAACACGTACAAAACTGTTTGTCACAGCTGCGGTGAAATACGCAAACGGATTATCACTTTTTGATTCGTCAAACTGTAGGCCAATTTGTGTCAACTGTAAAATAGCCATGCCCTTCATTTCATCATTGTAAGTGTATCCACGAACATTACCGCGTGTGGCATATCGTTCACACAACTTGATCATCATGCGGGCAAGTGTGTTACTGATTTGTCCAACATCTTTGTTAAAGTGACCTGTTGCCAAGTCACCTTCCCAGTGACTTTTGCCCACACAAACCAGTGTGTCTGGAGATTCCGCATCAAACTTCCAATGCTGAAAAGGTGGAAAGTTTACCTTGTCTCTGTGATCCGCAATACTTTTAGGATTTTTTTTGCGTGTGTCGTTGAGGGGAATATGATCAAAACTCATGATTCTAAAAACCACATCAGTTTTGGCAATTTTTTTGTAATCAACTTCACAGTCTGCTATCTTGATCTTTTCACCACCTGACTTTCTGCGTTCAAACTCTTGCTGACCCATGCGTTTTGCTCTAGCCCGTTTGGCCTCTGCAACGGTGCGTATGTTTATTTTGCTTGTGTCTGAAAGAATAAGATCATATTGATGATACTCGGGTTTGGTAAAGCTGCAATATGATGTTTTACTTCGGTGTATTTCCAACAACATGTCTTTGTTGTTCAAATAATTAACTTTCACTGTCATTTTAAGAGTCCCTTATATAACATTATAAACTACGCACATAACAAAGTCAAATAAATAATATACCAAAAGGATAAAATACCATGGGTTTATTACAAACAGTAGTATCTGCGCAAAACTTAATTGGCGCGGCCAGCAATGCAGTTACTGGAGTTAGCAAATTGGCCAGTGCATTAAGCACTGGATATAACAGTAATCCTGGTGGCGTATTGAGTGCAATTCGATCAGCAAATTTACCAGAAGCCGGCGAAGTCATTGGCGACCTTATCAGTGCGGCTGATGCCGTATTCGGCGGCGATGTTGATGCCAAAGATTGGCGTGTGCGATTGAGTCTTGCTAATTGGACCAGCTTTAAAGGTAGTCCGGTGTTGCAACCTTTGAAAGATGCAGGCGGTCTCATATTTCCTTATACTCCAACTATATCAATGTCCAGCGCCGCAACCTATAACAAAATTGAAACAACACACACCAACTACACCTTTCAAGCATTTAAAAATACTGAGCCCGGCGCCATAACAATTACTGCTCCGATGAATGTGGAAGATGCAAATCAAGGCTTGTACTGGATTGCAGCGGTACACTATTTACGAAGTTTAACTAAAATGTTTGCAGGAACTGATCCTAAGGCTGGTAATCCTCCTCCTATTGTTTTTCTAAACGGCTACGGTAATTATGTTTTTAAAAATGTACCTGTGGTGGTAACAGGATTTTCAACATCGTTGGATGCCAGTTGTGATTACATAGGTGTTAATGTGGTTGGCAGTATGGCTGGCGAAATTGAGGGTATTGCTGAATCAGTTGGTGGTATTGCTGGCGCCATCGGCGCAGTCATTCCCAACGCCAGTTCCATCACTGGTGCGGTAAGTAACATAGCAGGAGCATTTGGCTCTATTGCTGGAATAGCTGGAAGTTTGGGACTAACTGGTAAAACCGGCGGCGACGTAACACATGTGCCAACCAAAAGCTCATTTACTATTAATCTACAACCAATTTACAGTAGAGAAAGTGCCAAGAACTTTAGTCTTGATAGATTTGTGGGTGGCGGCTACTTGAACAAATCATTTGGATACATTTAATTATGGCAACTACCTACACCAACACCAGTCCGTGGCATGCCACCACAGTTAAAAATAACTATCTCGATGTGTTGACTATTAGACCAGTCAGTGCAGCAGTGGATGATTTTTATTACACCATAGAACCACAGTATGCATACCGCCCAGACTTGTTGGCATATGACTTGTATGGTACCGCAGAGTTGTGGTGGGTGTTTATTCAACGCAATCTTGACGTGATACAAGATCCAATTCTTGATTTTGTTCCTGGAACAAAAATTTATATTTGTAAAAACAGCGGCCTCAAAACTGCATTGGGATTATAACATGTCATTTCCCAGCCTTGATAATTTATCAAGAACAATTGATTCAGCAACCACTGGCTTATCAAAAAGTGTGTCGGGTGTCAGCTCAATGGTCACTGGAGCAGCAAGTTCATTATCAGCTGGCATCGGCGGAATCACCGGCATCGGCGGAGCAATATCTGGCATCAATGGTGTGTTATCAGGCATCGGCGGAGCAATAACTGGCATCGGCGGAGCTGTTAACGGATTGCTCAGTGCATTTGGTACTGCATTTACCCCGCTACCAGAACAGGCATTGCCTTTAAAAAATCCATTATTTGAATACGCCAGCTACGATTACGTCTTGGGACTTGCTTGCTTAACTAATGATCAATTAAATTCCCCGGACACTGGCTACATGTCAGGCGCAATACCTTATCAAATTATTGCCAAGGACGCAAATTCAGATCCAAAGAACCGAGTGAAAATAGCATATGGATCTTTTGATTATTTTTTAGACAAATTAGAAATTGACAGCACAATCGGCTTGCAAAAAGGAGCCAACACAAACATGCACAAGCTGACTTTTAATGTGACTGAGCCATACAGCATGGGAACTTTCATGATGAGTTTGCAACAAGCGGCTTGGAATGCTGGCCACGACAATTATTTACAAGCCCCGTACTTACTCACTATAGAGTTTCGAGGCGCAAAAGAAAACGGTGTGATGGCAAATATACCAAACACAGCTAGACGAATACCTTTTAAATTCAAAGACGTGTCCATGACTGTGACAGAAGCTGGCGCTGTTTATCAATGTGAAGGATTCCCGTGGAGCAGTGCAGCTCTCAGCGCACATGTATCGGGCATTAAAAACGATGCCAGTGTAAAAGGCACCACTGTGCAAGAAGTATTACAAACTGGAGAGAAAAGTTTGCAAGTGGTCATGAACAAACGATTGCAACAACTCAAGACCAACGGCGAAGTTAGTACTCCTGATCAAATTGTAATTTTATTTCCCACTGATGTGAGCTCCAAAGGAGCCGGCGGCAAAAGTGGAGATACTGAGGAGAAATCCAGTGCCACAACACAAACTGATGTGACGTCTGTTACTGATGTTGCAAAAAAATTAGGTCTAAGTAAAAGTACTATTCCTGCAAACACCACCTTGGTACAGGATTCTGCCAATGTGAATGCCATAGGCAAAGCCAAGATGGGATTTAGCGAGACCAGAAAAGGTGATGCTCCAGTTGGCAAAGACCAAAAAGTTGTTGTGAAGGGCAATGTGATACGCGGCAACAACACAATTGATCCGCAAACAAGTGATTTGAGATTTGCACAAGATACTGATATCACAGCAGCAATTGATACTGTGTTGTTAAACAGTGATTATGCAACTGCACAGTTGGAAGAACAAAATGTAGATGACAAAGGTCAACGCAAGTGGTGGCGCATTGATACACAGGTGTACAACATAACCGATAATTCAAATCAGAAAAAGAGCGGAGATATACCTCGTGTGATTGTTTACCGTATAGTACCTTACGGAGTGCTAACAGATAAAACTACAGCAGTCAACACTAAGACATCTGGTTTAAAAAATCTTGAAAAAGAAGTCATTAAAGAATACAATTATATCTACACTGGGAAAAATGTAGATGTGATAACGTTTAATATTGAAGTAAAAACTGGTTTTGCTGGCAGGATGGGAGCCACTAGCCTCAAGCAAACCATAGACAGTCAACGTCAAGCAGCAGCCAGCGGGGCAGAAAGCACAGACAAAAACAATGTAGATGTACTGGATGACGGCAAGAACCCAGAGAAAAAATTAGGTGTTCAACCTCAAAAAGTGAATTTCTCAGCCACATCATTTGGTAAAAATCAAGGCGGTGGCGGCATTGGCACAGAATCAACTGTTGCAGCACAACAGTTCCATGATGCAATTACCAGCTCTGCCAGCATGATGGCATTGGATATGAAAATTATTGGCGACCCATATTGGATTGCACAAAGCGGCATGGGAAATTACACAGCAATGCCATCACAATATCAAAATTTAAATACTGATGGCACTGTCAATTATCAAAACGGTCAAGTTCATATCACTGTGAATTTTAGAAGCCCAGTTGATATTAATCAAAGTACTGGATTATATGACTTTGGAAAATACGCTGGAAATTCAGTACCATTGTTACAATGGAGTGGGTTGTATCAAGTTACTAAATGCATCAGTAATTTTGACGGCGGCAACTTTACACAAAAATTAACAGGCCCTCGAGTGGACGGCCAAGAGCAATCTGGAGAAGGCAGTGCTAAGAACGCATCAAACGTGTCCAAAGGTGAAAACACTGTGCCACAAGCCACGCCATCATATAGCCCTACGCAAACATTTGACGATGGCTCGTCAATACAAACAATGGATGACGGATCTACTCTGATAACTGATTCTGATGGTAATGTCACATCCACACCAGCTCCTGAATCTTAAAATAGAAGAGATACACGCAAGTAACATGGGCAATTGCAAAGGATAACAAATGTCAAACACTGATAATGAATTTGAAGAATATAGTACGCAACCCACCGACCCCAAGCCAGGCCCTTTCCTGGCCAGAGTTGTCAGCAACTTTGACCCAACTTACATGGGAATACTAGAAGTTGAAATCTTAAGATCAGTTGGCGGCACCAACAGCGAAACTCAACTTCATCAAGTAAAATACATGACTCCGTTTTACGGTGTTACCAGTGAAAAGTACGCTGGTAAAAATGATGATTATGCAGACACACAAAAATCGTATGGCATGTGGATGGTACCACCTGACCTCGGTGTAACTGTGGTTGTGATTTTTATTGACGGGGATCCAAAGCGAGGTTATTGGATGGGTTGTGTACCAGATGAAAATATGAATTTCATGATACCTGGAAATGCTGCAACTGAAAATGTAGTGGAAGATGTTGAATCAGATAATAATGGTGTGCTTGGCCGAGTTCCCACAGCCGAATACAATAAAAAATTAGAAGGTAATAACGAACCTGGCGATCCGGAAAAGAATTTAAAACCACAACACCCGTTTACAAAAGTTTTAGAACATCAGGGATTGTTGTTTGATGATGTTCGTGGAATCACAACCAGCAGTTCTAGAAGGGAAAGTCCCAGCAATGTGTTTGGTATCAGTACACCTGGTCCTTTGGATAAAAAATCCGGCGCAAAGAAATTTAAAACTGGCAAAGCTGAATGGTTGGCTGACACATATGTTAATAGATTGGGCGGCAGCTCCTTTGTCATGGACGACGGCGATGCCAACTGGCTGCGTAAAAAAACAGCATCAATGGGCCCACCTGATTATGCCAGCATTGACGCTGAAGAAACAGACGGCGATGTTGAACTACCAGCTAATGAATTAATTAGATTGCGCACACGCACAGGCCATCAGATACTGATGCATAACACAGAAGATCTAATTTATATAGGAAATTCTCGTGGCACAACGTGGATTGAACTAACCAGTGATGGTAAGATAGATATTTTTGCACAAGACAGTATCAGTGTTCGTACACAAACTGATTTAAATTTTTATGCTGACCGAGATATCAACATGGAATGTGGCAGAAATTTTAACACAAAAGTCCGCGGTGAAAAACATACTCATGTGATTGAAGATCATATTTTAGTTGTTGACGGCAATCAAAAAATACAGATTAAAAAAGATGTAAACAAAACTTACGAAAAAAATTACAAACATCGTGTAAAACTACAAGTAGATAAATGGTATGACACATCGCATTTACACAAAATAGGCGGCGATTTTGACCTCAATATTGGTGGTCATAATTTTCAAACATCAAGGGGGTCAAACGAAACTAAAGCTGGCGGTAACATAGTAGAAACTGCGCCGGCAATCCATATGAACGGCCCCGAAGCAACCGAAGCATCCCCAGCAAGCAAAGCAGCATTGCCCTCTCGTTTAAAATTACATAAGTTATCAGACGAATCGGGAGAGTTTGTAGAGGATGTTATACCTCCAAGTATCATGCGCCGTGTACCAACTGCTGAGCCTTATCCATATCATGAAAACTTAGACCCGTTAAAAGTGAAGTCAGAAGAAACTGACAGAGACCTAGACAATAGGTATGAAGATGATGACACGGAGGATGCAGGCCCAGGAGGTGATGGAAATGTTGGCTACGAACTTGACCCAGACGATCTTTCAGAAACAATGCTTGACCCTGCAGATGCGTGGAAAGTTTACAGTCTTACACAAGACACCTTCTTAAAAGGAAGCAATTAATCATGGCTAATTTATACACAAAAACAGTTGTTGCACAAAACAACAACATACCAGATTTTAAAGTACAACGCTATCGCGGATTTAGTACAGTTAGTAGAAAAAGTAAGAATTTTGCATTGTATGATTTTGAATTAATCAAACAAGATATATTAAATCATTTTTACACAAGGCAAGGAGAGCGACTGATGCAACCTGCGTTTGGCACCATTATCTGGGATTTAATATTTGAACCGTTAACAGACGAAATACAGAATCTGATATTACAAAATGTCAATCAGATTTTTAATAGCGATCCACGTGTACAAGCTGGCAATATTTTAATAACACCGTATGAAACTGGTTTGGAAATCAAATGCACTTTGCAATATGTGTTGTATAACATACAGGAAAGCATGCAATTAAAATTTGACCAAGCCAACGGCCTAACGACTTAATAAACTACGCACATAATTTTATTCGATAAATACTGATATTAGGACTTACTATGAGCTCAACGGATCGTCAAAATAACTTATTGATTGCTGAAAACTGGCAAAAAATATACCAATCGTTTAAGAACGCCAACTTCCAGAGCTACGATTTTAACAATCTTCGACGCACGATGATTGACTATATTCGCACTAATTTTCCTGAAGATTTTAACGATTACATTGAGTCTAGCGAATACCTTGCCCTTATTGACCTTATTGCGTATGTGGGCCAAAGCATAGCTTTCCGAGTTGACTTGAATGCCCGTGAAAACTTTTTAGAGCTTGCAGAACGCCGAGACAGCGTGTTACGTTTGGCACGTATGATCAACTACAATGCTAGCAGAACAGTTGCTGCTAGAGGGTTGTTAAAATTCAACTCAGTACAAACAACAGAGAATGTGATTGATTCCAATGGTAGAAATTTGTCAGGACAATTTGTCAGCTGGAATGATCCAAGCAACAACAACTGGTATGACCAATTTATTAAAGTAATCAACGCTGCATTACCATCAACCCAGCAGTTTGGAAATCCCATTGACTCGGCCACTATTGGCAATATTCCAACAGCTCAATACAGATTTAATGCAGTCAACCGAGATGTTCCTGCTTACTATTTCAGCAAAACAATTGCCGGCCGCAACATGAATTTTGAAATTACCAGTACAACATTCAAGGGAAAAAGTTACATATACGAAGAGCCTCCAAGAGTTGGAAATAAGCCAGCATGTGTTTACCAGGATGACGGCTTTGGCGCTGGCAGTCCCAGTACTGGATTCTTTTTTAATTTTACACAGGGTACTTTGAACCAAGGATCTTTCACAGTAACACAGCCAACCAGCAATCAAAGTATAGATATCAACTCACAAAACATTAATGATTCTGATGTTTGGTTATACAGTTTAGATCAAAGCACCGGCTTAGAAAAATTGTTATGGACACAGGTACCAGCAACCACTGGCAATAATATAATTTATAACAGTTTAAATTCTAATATTAAAGATATTTACAATGTCATCACCAGAGCAGGCGATGCAATCAGTTTAGCATTCAGCGACGGCACATTTGGTAATTTACCATTGGGTGGATTTAGAGTTTATTACAGAGTAAGCAACGGTTTATCTTATACTATCTCTCCATCTGATGTTGTCAATGTGGTTGTTAATATTCCTTATAGAAGTTCTAATAATCAATTAGAAACATTGAGTATCAGTTTAAATCTTGCCACCAGTGTGGCCAATGCAACCACAGCTGAGACAAATGCCAGTGTTAAGATCAATGCTCCTCAAAATTATTATACACAAAATCGTATGATAACAGGCGAGGATTATAATATCAGTCCACTGTCCACCAACTTGCAAGTTGCAAAAGTAAAATCATTAAATAGAACCAGTAGCGGCATTAGCCGTTATTTTGATTTGCTAGATCCTACTGGAAAATACAGTACCACTAATGTATTTGCAGATGACGGTATACTTTATAAAGACGAATACACTGCTGCTGTAAATTTTTCTTATATAGTTGAGACTGATATCGAAGGAGTGATATACAATACCCTGTATGATATTTTAGATTCTAATAGTTTAAAGAACTTTTATTATGCAAATTTTTTAGATTACTTGAATATTAGTCTTAGTATTTCTTGGTATACTGTAACACTGGATAGTAACTCAGTTAGTGGTTACATTGGTAGTATTTTAGATAGTACTCCTTACAAAGTTGGATCATTTACTGCTACTAATTTAAAGTACTTGACTGCGGGATCTTTGGTAAAATTTGTGGCACCCACAGGCAAATACTTTGACACAAATAATAACAATGCACTTGTGACTGGAACAGCCACATTGCCAGGTTCTGCCAGTTATATTTGGGCGCAAGTTATAAGTGTTGTGGACGACGGCACTGGAAATAACACTGGCAAAGTCACAATAAATAATTCCACGTCTGGTCCCATTGTAATGAACAAAGTAATTCCCACAGATGCATTGGCTGTACAAATTATTCCTAAATTTGCAATAACATTGACACCGTCAATTATTACCACAATGATTGATTTAATTTCTGCCAATGAAAATTTTGGCCTTCGTTACGATGCAACAATTCAAACTTGGCAAATTGTATTTTCTAACAATTTAAATTTAACAAACACATTTAATTTGGCAAATCAAGGAAATCAATCTAATTTACAACTAGATTCCAGCTGGTTAATTTTGTTCACCACAAATACTGAAATTTATACTATCACTTCTAGAAATCTTCGTTACATATTTGAAAGCGATCAACAATCTGCTTTCTATTTTGATACCACAGCAAAAATTTATGATTCAGTCACATCAAAGACCATAACGGACAAAATCAATGTACTCAGTATAAATCCAAAACCCGACGACTCTGTTTCATTCACACAGGACTTGGGTTGGAAAATAGTATCTGAGTACATTGGCCAAGACGGCTACGTGGATTCTAAAAAAGTAGTTGTGGCATTTCTGGATGCGGAGGGAACTGATACACCAAATAATCCTCAGATGTTTTTAGACATTGTAAATCCATCAGTTGAACCTCTTAAAAAGTATATTGTGCAACATCGATATCTGATTTCAGAAGGACAGGAAGATTACAAATATATTAAAAATGATGCAGATAAAGGTCCGGTAAGGATTAAGCCAACACAAAGCAGTATTGGTAACTTGAGAGACTATCCTGATGGCACTTATTTTTATGTTGTGAACACTGACACTGTATTTCAGTTGAATCTTTCAGGCGCCACACAATTGACTCCAACATTGGATTATAAAGTGTATATTGGAAGAACTGATTTGAAATTTCAATATATACACAGTGCAGACTACAACTCAAGGATAGATCCTGGCACAAGTAATATAATTGACATTTACGTGTTAACATCTAACTATGACACTGCATTCAGACAATGGGTATCTGCTGGTGGCACACAACCGTTGCCACCCAGTAGCGATGAATTAAATACATTACTGTCTCCGAATTTAAATCTAATTAAGTCAATTTCTGATGATATCATATATCACCCAGTCAGTTATACCTTGCTTTTTGGCATCCAAGCAACTCCTGCTTTACAAGCAACATTTAATGTCATGATTAATCCCAACTCTGCAGTATCAAACGCAGATGTTCAAGCACGAATTTTAGCTGCAATCAACACTTTCTTTACCTTGGACAACTGGGATTTTGGCGACACATTTTACTTTACTGAGCTGAGTACATATGTGATGAATCAACTAGCCCCGGACATTATAAATTTTGCCATAGTTCCAAAACAGCCAGGGTTGTACTTTGGTAATTTATTTGAAATACAATGCCAAGGCGACAAAATATTTTTAAGTTGTGCCACTACCAACGATATTGTTATTGTCACGAGCTTTACTAGTACCAATTTAAAAACAATAACTTCTTCGTCAAACAGTGTTACCTCTAACCAAGTAGTAACTAGTTCATCATCCGGAGCATCTTACTAATGGCCACTTCCAATGTAAACGGCAACAAAGGACTTAGTGCAAACTTACTACCTAAGTTTTATCAAACTCCGTCAAACAAGAAATTTTTACAAAGCACAATAGATCAGTTGTTTCAACCAGGATCGTTGACAAAAGTCAGTGGTTATGTTGGTAGAGAAAATGCCAAGGCAAGTGTGGGAACAGATTTATATATAGAAGCATCTGACAAATTACGACAAGATTATCAATTAGAGCCTGGTGTAACAATTAGAGACACAGTGGGCAATGTTACTTTTTTTAAAGATTACATTGATTATATAAATCAAATCAATGTGTTTGGCGGCAACACTGATAATCATACTAGACTTAATAAACAAGAATTTTACAGTTGGAACCCGCACATTGACTGGGACAAGTTTGTTAATTTTCAAAATTATTACTGGTTGCCATACGGCCCTGATACCATAACAATTTATGGCAAAGAGCGAGTTATTAACAGCACATACACTGTGGAAGTTCAGCGTCAAGGAACCAACAACCAATTTGTGTTTACTCCCGACGGACTAACACCTAATCCAGTGTTGAGATTGTATAGAGGAAAAACATACACCTTTAATATCAATAGTCCCAACAATCCTTTTAGTTTTAAAACAGCAAGATCTGCAGGCCCAACTGACCGCTATAATTATCAAGGATCGGTTAGTGCCAGTGGTGTCACATCTGGAACAATCACATTTACCGTTACTAAACAAACACCTAGTATTTTGTACTACCAAAGTGAAAATGACATTGATCTTGGTGGCGCAATACAAATTTCTGAACTGCTTGAAAACACAAGCATTGATGTTGAAGCAGAAATTTTAGGAAAAAAAACAGCCACACTGGACAATGGCATCACATTAAGCAATGGTATGAAATTGTCGTTTGGCGGCACAGTGTACCCTGAAAGCTATGCCAACGGACAATTCTATGTGGAAGGTGTTGGCACTGCAATTAAATTAATATCAGCGGATATTTTAGAAATTGTCAGCCCGTACTCTACAAATAATACATTGCCGTTTGATAGCATGCCGTGGGACGTTGAACCGTTTGATGATGCAACTGGATATGCCGGCACAATTGATTATATAACTATTAACAGAAGTAGTCGAGATCACAACCCTTGGAGCAGATACAATCGTTGGTTCCATAAAGATGTAATTTCTGCTTCCGCCATATTTAATAATAATACTATTAGCTTAGATCAAACAACTCGAGCTATTAGACCAATTATTGAATTCTTTCCAGATATCAAATTACACAACTTGGGAATAACAGCAATACCTGATATTGACTTAATAGATACATTTACTCAAGATGCGTTTTCGACCATTGAAGGCACTATTGGTTACAATGTTGACAATTTTGATTTATTGCCGGGCATGCTTGTTATATTCACTGCAGACCCGGACCCGCTAGTACAAAATAAAATTTACAAAGTTGAATATGTAGACGTTAGAAATTTAAGTAGTGGCAGCAATCAAATACATCTAGTGGAAATTGCCACACCCACAGTTGGACAAGTTGTGTTAGTACGACAAGGATCAAAGTATAAAAGCAAAATGTTTTGGTTTAACGGCACCACATGGATAGAAGGACAAACTAAAACAGCCACTAACCAAGCTCCAATGTTTGACATGTTTGACAATGATGGTGTTAGTTTTTCAAATTTGTCCGTGTACACTGGTTCAACTTTTGCGGGAACTAAAATATTTTCTTACAAATTAGGAACTACCGGAACAGTTGATCCAAAATTAGGATTTATCTTATCTTATCAAAATGTTAATAACATAGGCGATATTGTTTTTAATTTTAATCTAGCAACAGACACATTTGAATATAAAAAAACTTCAATTGTTGAAACACAAAATATCAATATTGGATATTTGTCTACACGAGATTACGGCGGCAATTTAACATATTCTAACGGTTGGGAAACTTCTGCTGTAACCAATGTACAAGCTGCTGTGAGAATTTACAAAAATTCAGGTCGCACCAATAATTTTCCAATTGACATATTTGATGACCCTGGAAATCTATCTGATTTAGTTGTGAAAATTTATGTTAACGGTACACGGTTGGATAGTAAACTCTGGTCAATTAATAGCACAGCTGCTTATAAAATAGTTAACCTAATAACACCCATCGGCTTAGACGATGTATTGACCATAAGAGCATTTTCTGCTCAGGTTATTAATCAAAACGGTTATTACGAAGTTCCTTTGAATTTTCAAAATAATCCGTTAAACGATGTAATGACAAATTTCACCTTGGGTGAAGTGACAGATCACGTTAACAGTATAATAGATAATCTCCCTACACCTAATACAGATATTCAAAATTTAGGCAATATTACACCATATGGTACAAAATTTGTACAACATAGCGGCCCATTGAGTCTTGGCGTTTATCATATTTGTTCAGAATCAAACAATGTGATCAAGGCAGTAGAACAAGCAAGAACAGATTACAACAGCTTCAAACAAAATTTTATCAATTCGGCAAGTTCATTAGGAGTTGACGGAGACCCAGTTACATTATTTGAAATGGTGTTGAACAAGTTAAACAACAACAAACCTAGAGTGGCCCCTTATTACTTGAGTGACATGGTACCGTACGGTGCAGCTATTTCAACCAGTATCAAAGTAGTTGACTATAGGATTAAAAATTATCCGTTAACCACTGTGTTTTCTTTAAATAACCTTTCTAACAAGGCCGTGGGAATCTATCTCAACGGAGTACAATTAGTTCACGGCCAAGATTATAACTTCGATGTGTCGGGTTTTGTATCCATTGATCCGTCTGTTAATCTTGCCAACGGCAACACAATCAAAACAGTTGAATACGAAAATACTGACGGCAGTTTTGTCCCAGCAACACCAACTAAACTAGGCATGTGGCCTGCCTTTGCGCCTAAAAAATATCTAGATACAACATTGGTTAACCCTCAACTGGTTATTCAAGGTCACGACGGCAGCATTGTTTTGGCATATAACGATTATAGAGATGATTTAATATTAGAACTTGAAAAACGAATTTTTAACAACATCAAGGTAAAATACAATACTGATATTTTTGATATTTCAAAAATAATCCCCAGCTACAATAGAAAATCAGATTACTCAAGAACTGAATTTAATAGTGTACTGGCTCCTAATTTTTATAAATGGACTGGCTTGGTAGGAAAAGATTTAACCACTCCGCTAAACTACGACAGAACAAATGGTTTTACTTACAACTATGCATTGTCTGGAGCACCTGACAAAACTCCTATACCTGCATATTGGAGGGGAATTTATAGATATATCTTGGATACTGACAGGCCACACTTGTGTCCTTGGGAAATGCTGGGATTTGCAATAGAACCCAAGTGGTGGACAACTGTGTATGGCCCTGCTCCATACTCAAGCGACAATCTACCCATGTGGCAAGATATTGCTGACGGCGCAGTCAAAGAACCAAATACACCGCCGGTGTATTTTCCAGAGCGTGCTAAACCATTTTTAATGTCGCATATACCTGTTGACGAATTTGGTAATTTAATTAGCCCATTACAATCAGGCATTGCATCTGGTCTATCACAACCAAGTATCAATAACAATTTTGTATTTGGGGATGGGAGCCCAGTAGAATCTGCATGGACTAGAAGTAGTTATTATCCGTTTAGTGTAGTAATAGCCAGCTTGTTGTTAACACCAGCTAATACATTTGGTATGTTGTTGGACAGATCGCGTGTTGTTAGAAACATTGCTGGCCAACTGATATATTCAGATACTGGCTTACGAATAAAACCGTCAGACGTATTATTACCTAGCACTTACTCCAGTTCTACTCGAGTACAAACTGCAGGCTTAGTTAACTATATTGTTGATTTGATATTTAATTATATTTTTAGTAATAATGTTGCTGGTTACAATTCTTATTCAACAGACTTGTCAAAGTTAACACCTCTATTAAGTTATCGAGTAGGAGCATACACTAACAAGCCGCAATTTAATTTGTTGTTAGAGTCAAAAACTCCGTCCAGTACTGGTAACGTATTTGTACCACCAGATGATTACTCTGTATTTTTAAATAAATCTACTCCTGTTAAAAAGATAACTTACAGTGGTGTGGTCATTACAAAAGTATCTACCGGATTTGAAATAAAAGGTTATAGTTTATCGCAGCCTTATTTTAAATATTACCAATTTCTTGGCACTGGCAGCAGAATCACAGTTGGCGGTATTTCTGAAGATTATTCGGCATGGACTCCTGGTGAAAATTATTTGGTTGGCTCCGTTGTGCAGTATAATGGTTCTTATTATCGTTCACTACAAAATTCTGTAACCGATGAAACATTTAATACTTTCAATTTTGCAAAACTGCCTGGCCTTCCTATGAACGGCGGCTCTTCTGCAAATATTAGAAACAAATGGGATAATAATCAAATTTTAGTAGCGCCGTACGGAACATTATTTCCAGACATCCAATCCGTAGTTGATTTTCTGTTGGGGTACGGCGAATATTTAAAAGATCAGGGTTTCTTGTTCAATGACTATAACACAAATTATAGCACAGTATCTAACTGGTTGTCCAGTGCTAACGAATTTTTATTCTGGACTACACAAAATTGGAGTACTGGAGTAGACAAGTGGCAAGACTGGCAAGCAAATGAATCATACACGTATGGATCAATTGTAAAGTATGACGGCGATTTCTACAGTGCTTTATATAATATTCCATTATCAACTGCGTTTGACGCCAGCAAATGGAATATGTTGCCGGGATTAAGCAACATTGGTAGTAGTGTTATCAGTTTAAGTCCTTCTGCTAACGGCATTAATTTTACTACGACCTTAGCGGTAGTTGACAGCATTGCTAGTCAATTTAACCCTTACGAAATTTTTAAAGTGGATGGATCGCCGTTTGATCTAACAAGTTTAGACAGTTATCATCAAGATGGCAAAGTTTCTTATATACCAAAATCTACCGAAGGTATATATGGTGCCAGTTTTTATCTAGTGCAGCACGAGCATGTTGTAGCAGTTAACAACACAACTATTTTTAATGATGTTATATACAGCCCTACTAGCGGTTATCGCAGAGACCGACTGAAAGTCAGTGGGTATATTACCACAGGTTGGACAGCTGGTTTAGATATTCCAGGATTTATATTTGACGCTGCTAAGATAGACGAGTGGCAATCTTGGAAAGATTACAATGTCGGTGACATTGCCAAGTACGGACAATTTTATTTCCAAGCAGAACCCATGACGGGAAATCTAATTCCAGGATCTGAAAAATTCAATTACACGCAGTGGACTAAATTACTCAACAAGCCCACAAATCAAATCTTGCCCAACTGGACAACTATTGCATCTCAGTTTACGGATTTTTACAGCGCCGATATTGACAGTTTCAATACTGCACAGCAAACAATGGCCCATCACTTGATTGGATATCAAAAACGCCAATATTTAAATAATATTATTCAAGATCCGGTAAGTGAGTTCAAATTTTACCAAGGCATGATTCGAGAAAAAGGTACACAAAATGTTTTAAATCAGTTATTTGGTGTATTAAATTCTGAAAATAGAGAAAGTCTTACATTCTATGAAGAATGGGCTGTTCGAACTGGTCGATACGGCGCAACAAATGCGTTTGAAGAAATTGAATTTATACTAGATGAAAGCAAGTATTTAAATAATCCTCAAGCCACGGTGCTGGTAAAAAATTTAGATAGTAAGTTAAATCCATTTGTTGTACAACAAACTATTAATGATGTTTATGTAAAACCAATGGGCTATACAGCAACACCGTTTCCTGTATTCGAACCAACAAAATCGAATCAATTTTTAAGAAGCGCAGGCTATGTAAATTCTGCAGATGTATATGTTGCAGTAAGTTCAACTAATCAACTGTTGGGTCAACCTGCAACCAGTATCACAGTGGGCATATCTTACATAATTAAATCGGTGAATGCTACTACAGATTTTACTCAGATCGGTGCAACAGAAAATGCTGTTGGATTATCATTTGTTGCCACAGGCGTTGGTTCCGGAACTGCAACAGTTGTGTTGGATCCTAATAAATTAAATGAAGGTTCGTATATTTGGTGTGCGTTTGATCCTGCAGGATGGAATGTTTATCGATACACCGATATTCAAATAAGTGCAACTGGTGCAACATATGCTAATAATTTATTAACAATTACAACTGATATTACTCCTAATATACAAGTTGGATCATTCATTGGGCTTTCACAGATTCCCACACTGAGTGGTTTTTATCAAGTAACAAGTGTGATTTTGAATAAAATCACAGTATCTGCAACAATAGCTGCCTTCCCCAATTTGTCTGCTCTTCAAATTAAAGAAATAATTATATATGCTTTGATTCCACAGCGCACAGCCTCCATAGATAACATAGATTCTATTCTACCTACAAACTTACAAAAGAATGATTTGGTATGGACAGACAACAGTGGCAACGGCTCTTGGGCCACATGGATATACAATCCTGTATTTCAGCAACAGCTTTTATCTAATACAACACCTAGTCCAAATTCACAATTTGGATATGTTACATCAATAAACCAGCAGGGTAACTTGCTGGCTGTTGGCGCATTAAGCGGCAATGTTGTAATTTATGATAAGGTAGGATTACAGACTCCTTGGATTCGTCGACAAGAAATTCAGTATCCGTTTAGTGCTCAAGCTGATTTTAATGCACTTACGTTGGTTGCATCTACCATCGCCATAAGTCCCGACGGAACATGGGTAGCCACCGGGTCTCCTAAAGTCAGTCATGTGTCTACTAAACTGAAACCAAATTGGAGTTTGTCTAATACATATCAAGTTGGTGATATTGTATCGGTGGGAATAGACAAGGCATACCAAGCAACATTGGATGTGCCCACAAATATACCTGTAACTAACACATACTATTGGAAAAATATACCTTACATCCCAGTTGACAATTTGGGAACAAATTCTTCATTAATGCAACAAGGCATGATATCGTTATACAAAAAAGATGCTAATAATCTTTACAATTTAGTTGACAGTATTATTAGCCCGTCCCCTGCTGACGGCCAGTTGTTTGGCGAAACACTGGAATTTGGAAATTCAGTATTGTACATTGGCGCTACTGGCACCGGCTGCACTGTTTTTAAATTATCATACACTTCAACACTTAACGTATCCACAGCATACGATAATGTTGGCAGTACAGGAACAACTCTAAAAGTAACATCAGCAATTGGAATTTCAGCAGGTATGTATGTACAAAGCTCTGCATTTTTAAATAACCAGACGGTTGATTCTGTATTATCTAGAATAGTGTTTCCAGTATCTGTATCTGGAAATGTTACAAATTCATTGGGAATTTTGATAAAAGTTGAAAATATCACAGCCACCATGACTGTCACAGGTACGGGTGTAGTGTCGGGCGCTGAGATATATTCTAAAGGAATCACCAGTGATGGAAATGTGTATATTATTGTGTCAGCATCACAAAACTTATTGACAAGTATTACGCAAATTCAGTTAGACAATGATCCAACATTGATATTTACAATATCAACTGTGTCTAGCGCAAATACTTTAATATTATCCTCAACTCCTACAAGTACACCGATCGGCACATTAAATTTTGTAACAACAGCGTGGGCTTATAAAGATTTTGTAACCACTCCCAATGGAGTTAATTATTTTGGCGCTGGTTTATCATTGAGCGATGATAACAGCACATTGGCCGTTTCTTCCAGCGAGTCGGTCTACCTTTTTGCCACATCTTCCAACACACTGATTCGCACATACACAGGGTTCACTAATGCAAACAAACTTGCTGTTAGCATTTCTGGAAGCGGAAAATATCTAGCAGTGGGACAGGGATCAACAGGCACAGTCAATATATATCAAACAGCTGGTTTAACCCCAACTGTTCCAGTACAGACTTTGATAAATCATTTTAATCAAGAAGATCGTGCATTCTTTGGAAGTAAACTGGCATTTATGACTGATGATACACTGGTGGTGTATAGTCAATCCGGCTCAACGTCAATTGCCACAACCATTGATGCATATTTAGAACCATTATTATCGTATACATATCTAGACGAAAACGGTGTAACACAGGTATCCACATATGTAAATGATCCCGAGTCAGCAGAAAACATTAATCAAACTACATTTGATAATCAGTCTACAAGATTTGTAACTCCTTTACCAAATGCAGGTCGTGTTGATATATACGATAGGTATGCTACCAAGTGGGTGTACAGTGAAAGTCTTGATAATATTGATACACCAGCCAGTGGATACGGCGTGGGATTTGCGGTGGGTAGTAATTCTGTAGTTGTGGGTTTGCCAAGACTAGACAATGGGTCGTTAATGGACACTGGCAAAGCATATGTATACAACAAGTTTCCTAATAATTTTACATGGAAAATTTATCGTTCACAAATTCCAGTTGTTAATATTGGTAAAATTAAAAAAGCATTCTTGTATGACAAGGTTACCAGTAAGCTGTTGGTACAGTTAGATGTGATTGATCCTAACCAAGGTAAAATTCCAGGACCTGCCGATGCAGAAATCAAGTACAAATCGTTCTATGATCCTGCAACTTATTTCTACAGTAGTATGGTTTCACCAGGACCAACAGTGAACATTGACACTGGATCTTTCTGGGCATCTCCGCAAGTCGGCCAACTATGGTGGGATTTAAGAACTGCCAAATTTATTGATCCGTACTTTGAAGATATTTCTTATAGAAACAATGTTTGGAATAAATTAGCACAAGGCGCCAGCATAGATATTTACGAGTGGATATCTTCTAGTTTATTACCAGCAGCGTGGGACACACTGGCCGACACACCTGCTGGACTTGCAAGTGGTATCAGTGGATTGAGTCTACATGGCAACAGTGCGTATTCAATTACAAAATCTTATAATAATATAACTAAGAAATTTATCAATACTTACTATTACTGGGTTAAAAACAAAGCAATAGTTCCATCTGTGGAAGGTCGTAAATTATCTGCGCAGTCTGTATCTAGTTTAATTTCTAATCCCCGAGGAAATGCGTATACTTATATTGCATTAATTGGTAAAGATTCTTTTAGTATTGCGAACATAAGTCAATATTTAAACAACACTGACACAGTATTGGCTATAGAATACTGGACCATTGACAAAGTTGATCAGAATGTTCACTCACAGTGGAAATTGATAAGCAAAGATACAGCAGTTGAAATACCAGATGCTATACAACAAAAATGGGTCGATAGTCTTTGCGGCGCAGACGAAGCAGGTCGCCCAGTGCCTGATATTAACCTACCACCAAAGTTGAAATACGGTATTGAAAATAGACCTAGACAAAGTATGTTTATTAATAGAACAGAAGCTTTGAAACAGTTTGTGGAAGCTGTTAATACTATTTTCTTAAAATATCAGATAACAGAAAACTACAACATACAAGATTTAGAATCGTATGATATACAGCCAACAGAATTGTCTGGAAAATTTGACCTTGTGTTAGATACTGATGCAGAATTGCCATATGCTAACATTAATTTGTTTCAAGCAGCATCTTTAACTCCAGTTATTGTTGATGGCAGGGTTACTGGAATTAAAATATTTGAAACCGGTAAAGGTTATATAATTCCTCCTTTCATTGATATTGTGGGATCTGGAAAAGGTGCAGTTGCAAAAGCAATAATTAATTCAGCCGGAAGCATTGTGTCGGCAACTGTTATTTCTTCCGGTGAAGGATACAATCCTGACATCACAGTTTGTGTTGTTAGAAGTTATTCTGTTCTAGTAAGGAATGACAGTTTAGCCAGTGGAAATTGGAGCATTTATTCATACGACACAGTCAACAATCTGTGGTCGCGTTCGCTAACACAATCGTTTGACGTTAGAAATTACTGGTCAAAAATTGATTGGTATGCTACCGGTTATAATCAGTTCAGCTCACCAGATTTTGTAGTTCACACAACATTTGATTTAAATCTTATCAATGTGTCAATTGGACAATTGGTTAAAGTTTTAAAAGTTAATTCAGGAAGTTGGGTGTTGATAGAAAAGTTTGCTAATCTCAATACAACAGATTGGACACAAAATTACACAATTGTTGGAATTCAAAACGGCACAATTCAATTGAACTCTAGCTTGTATCAGACGCAGTTCAGTGCAGTTGGTTATGATTCCAGCACGTTTGACCAAGGTGCGTTTGACGTTAAAGCCAGCACTGAGTTGAGAATTATACTTAAAACATTAAAAGATAATATTTTCATAGGAACAAACCTTAAAGGAACATATTTAGATTTATTCTTACGAAGTGTGCGATATGCACACAGCGAGCAATTGTATATTGACTGGATTTTTAAAACAAGTTTTGTTCGTGCTACGCATCATGTGGGAAAATTAGATCAACCGGTGTACTATCCTATTGATAATTTAAGTAACTTTGAAGATTATGTGGCTGAAGTTAAACCGTACAGAACTAAAATACGAGAATATATCAGTCAGTATACATCGCTGGACCCGAGCTATAGTGCGGTGACTGATTTTGATTTGCCATCTGTTGTTAAAAATTCATTTGCACTTGCAATAAACACAGCGGTGTCTGGCAACATTATCACTGCAGACCAACCAGAAATTCAATCTTATCCATGGAAGTTTTGGTTAGACAATGCTGGGTACAGTGTTACTGAACTGATTATTGTCAACGGCGGCAGTGGTTATGTTACAACACCGCAAGTTATCATAACCGGCAACAGCGGATCAGGAGCTACCGCAGAAGCATATTTTACAAATGGTATTATAAATCGAATTATATTAAAAACATCTGGTAGTGGATACTTGTCAGCACCCACTGTTAGTATTAATAGCGGGCTGTCTATAACAGGAACTCCTGCTAAGGTTATTGCAATTATTGGAAAAGGTGTTGTGAGATCAAGTTTAATCGGTATGAAATTTGACAGAACCAATAAGAAACAATACATTATAAATTTAGATGTGACTGATTCATTTGTTGGAACTGGCTCTAAAAAACAATTTGTTTTAACTTGGGCACCTGACATTAAAGTAGGAAAATCTAGTGTATATATCAATGACATTTTGGTATTAAGAGAAACATATACATTAGCAGTAGAAACAAAGATAGTGAATGGTCAAACACAGTATTACGGAACACTGACCTTTATTGTTTCAGACATAGTTGTTGCACCCTTGATGAATTCCTCTATTGTAATCAAATACATAAAAGATATTTCATTACTAAATGCCGTGGACCGTATTGAATTTTACTATAATCCAACTACTGGCATGTTAGGTAAAGAATTATCTCAACTAATGACTGGTGTGGATTATGGTGGAAACATTGTTGGCAATCTTGGATTTGCTTCTAAGAACGGCTGGGGCGTGACGCCCTATGCACTGGATAAATGGGACACGTACGACAATTCATATACAGACTATGTTACCCAAGTCACCGCTGTCACCCGTGCATTGCCATATGACGTTGATTTTACCCCGGTAGTCGGTACAAATATCAATGTGTATCACATAAAAAATTATGTAATTTCAGCACCATCGGATGGCGCAACCTTGGTATGGCCTTTTAGTTTGTTCATTAATCAGCCAGCTGTGTCTGTAACTACTACTGTGAATTCAAGTAGTCCATCCAATATTAGTTCTACATTAGTGGGTTATTCTACCAAAATTCAATCTACACTAACATCTACCAACGGCACTGCAGGCCAATCTTCTATTGTGTTTGACGCTGTACCAAATGTTGTGATTGGGCAGTATGTGAGTGGAACTGGTGTAGTTGCAGGATCTAAAGTTATACAAGTAGCAGGCACTATTGTAATAATTTCCAATAATCTCAACCTTGATGCTGCCGGTGATTATAGTTTTTATTTACTAGGCACTGTGTTAACTGTTTCTAGTTTAACAGGTATTGTGGCAGGCATGGGAGTAGCTGGAGCAGGCTTTGTCACACAATCTGTTACCAAAACACAAACTGTTGTGGTAAGCGGAGTTACATCACGTTATGTGTATATCACTGCGTCGCCAAATAGTATTCCAACAGTGGGTTCACTGTTGACATTTGTTACAAATTCAGCAGGTTCAAAAACATTAACAGTGTCCAGTACCGCAAATTTAAAAATTGGCGATGTGGTTACGTCTGCATCACAAAATGTATTTGGTTATAACACAACAATTGTCAGTATAGAAAATTCAACAAAAATAACACTGAGTCAGATTATCTATTCGACACTGGCCAACAACACTTCTTTATTGTTCACAAGGGTACTGAGTCAGCCCGCCGAAGTTGCATCCTATGCCAACGGTACTATTTTGTTAAGTGATCCAGTATTGGTTGGAAGTTACATAAACATTTATGGAAAATTGGATCCTATACGAATTGACGACCCAGCCTACGGAACTACAGTTACTGGCACATGGACTACTCCTAATGCCTACGTTTCTGGCACTGTGGTTCTTTTCAATAATAAAAAGTATGTTTGTAAAATTGCACATTCTGCATCAGCTCAATTCACAACAGATTTATCATTGGGTAAATGGAGAGAGTATAATGATAATGCAGTAATTGTTACTCCTGTGTTAGGCACAACACCTGCTCCTCTAGTGTTAACTACTGTGAGATCAGACGGCAGCAGATCTTACACAATCAATATTCCCAACACATACGTTGTGAACAATGACGATGTGTTTATTTTACGTCAAAGCACAAGTGATGGAACAATTGTGCCAACTGATTACGATACTGATATATCTGGCGGCGATTTGGTGTATTCAACTGCTCGAGGCATACTTGCTGACGATATTGTGTTGGACGGTGATGCGTTTGTATCGGAAACAACAAGCCCAGCACCAGAAGAAGTTGTGCCTGGACAAATCGTAGATACATTGGCAATCAAAGTATTTGACAGACCGTCTTCTGGCTCTGCAAACATTGCAATAGACAACTATATTACTGACGGTATCACAACTACTTTTGATTTAAGAACTATGCCTGTTAACTCTGGATCTATTATTTTAAAAATAGGCAATACTGTTAAAACTATAAATTCTGATTACACAATTGATTATGCAAACAAGCGACTGGTTCTTCCAACAACGCCAATTGCAAAACAAATTTTAACTATCTTTGTTATTGGATTTTCTGGATCAAACATATTGGATCTTGATTATTTTGTCGGAGACGGTATCACTACTGAATTCGTCACAAAATCTCCATGGCTCGATAGCTTTACAGGATTGGTATATGTTAATGGTGTAGTTGAAAACCCAGTGTTGTTCAAAACAGACGACACTTACGAAATAAACAATTCTGTTGGAATGCGATTTGACATGCCAGTTGCAACAAATGCTCTCATAAATTATATCATAGTTGGTGGAGATACTCGTACATTTTCAGTTACAAACTCTGAAATAATTCCAACAACAGGCAGCACCACTTATACATTACAAAATCTTGTGGGAAGATCTTTACCCAACGAAACCAACATGATTGTACGTGCCAATCAAACTATTTTAAATGCACCTGTTAACTCTTATTTCACTATCAAGAGCAATATATATTCGTACCCGTTGGATGCAAATCGTGTGACGCCGTACACTATTTCAGCGCAGGACGTTATTGTGGTGGCAAACAACGTATTGTTAGTGCCAGGAAACGATTACAGTGTTGATTTGGCAGGTGTCACTGTACAACTTACAAGATCTGCTTACAGCAGATATAGAAATACCAAATTAACAATCAGTATAACAACTAATGCTGGATATTTTTACAATCCAACCACTAATCAAATAACATTTACACAGGCATATACCAGCTCTGATGTTGTACAAGTGACCAGTTCGTTTAACCACAACACATTAGACGTTGAACGAACCACACTGATGGTCAAGTCTGCTGCAAATTTAACCCCAGAAACTGTACAGTGTTATCAATATCAGTCCATTATTGGCGGATTAATCACGCTGGACAGAGCTGTGTTGAATGAAAGTTATGTGTGGGTAATAAAAAATTCTATATTACTAGTACCTGGCGTTGATTACAAATTGTTAGACGACCATTTGTCCATCCAACTAACAAATTCTCTTGGTTTAACTGATAAAATTTCGTTGATGACATTTGGTAGCAATGTCATCACAGCAGGAATCTCTTACATGCAATTTAAGGACATGCTGAATCGCACAATTTACAAGAGATTAAACTTGTCTAAAAGAACAGAACTACTTACAGATTTGCGTTGGAACAGCACCAGTATTGTGTTGGTTGACGGCAGCAATTTTCAAGAACCTGACACTGTAAGAAATTCACCAGGTGTAATTGAAATTAGAGGTGAGCGTATAGAGTATTTTGCAAAAACAGGAAATGTGCTGTCCAAACTGCGCCGAGGCACCGCAGGCACTGGTATATTTGACTTAAACTATGCCGGAACCTTTGTGCAGGACATTGGTTCAGCTGAAACTGTTCCTTACAACGACTCTGTACAAACTGTACAGGTGTTGTCTAATGGTACCAACATTGTAAAATTAAGTTTTGCACCAACCAAAGGTAATCAAAACTCCGTTGATATGAATTACGAACCAACAGGTGTTCGAACTTGGTTCTCTGATGCTGGATACTTGCTGATTGGAACATTTGACCCAGTGTCCAGTTATAAAATTAAAGATGTTGTTGTGTACAACAATTCCTACTATCACTGTAGAAAAACAGTGAGTTTGTTATCCAGTAGAATATTTGGAGTAGATTACACACCAGCCAATTCCACATATTGGACCTTGTATCCAACCAGTATTCCAGTTGGATATGGACAGACAGACCAAATTGAGGTATTTGTGGGCGGGTATGATGATATCACAGTGTGGACACCAAACACAATTTATAAAGAACTTGACATTGTCAATGTTGGTAATTATACCTATCGAAGAAAATTGGGAGCTGCTCACACCAGTAAAAACACATTTGCCAATGACAATGCAAATTGGTCGTTCTTTATAGGCAACATCAGGTTGCAAAAACAACCGTACAAGGTCTTTAATATAAATCAAGCACCCTACAGCCCAGCAGGCGATGTGACATTTGACGCTGATTTTTCTGTCAACGGCACAGCCAACGAACTTAGATTAACTAACAAGTTAGCAGTTGGTACCACTGTAACAGTGGTCAAACGCACACTTGAATTGTGGGACAGCAGCACAAACATCATGAATGACAATGGTAAAATAGCGTCGTTCATCAAAGCTGCTCCGGGTGTTTGGTACACACAATACCAGCTAAATACGGGAGGCCCAGTTTTAGTGGAATCTTCTTCTTCTTTTGACAGTGCCTCAACAAGATTTGACGGTGCTGACCTAACATTTGACCAGGGATAAAAAATGACAAAACAAATTATTGAAACAGGATCGTTAGCAAATGATGGAACTGGCGATACACTACGTACTGGCGCTCAAAAGATCAATGCAAACTTTACAGAATTGTATAATTCTATCTACTCCTTGCCTACCGCTGGAGTAGGTTCCGCAGGCACGTTGGGCGGCGTCAAGGTTGACGGCACATCTGTTGTGATTAGTAACGGAGTTATCAGTTCTGCAGGTACAACTGCTCCGGCATCGACAACGGACAATGCAATCACAAGGTTTGACGGCACTACAGGAAGATTGCTTCAGAATTCAGTAGTGACCATTAGTGATTTTGGAGCAATTGTTGCACCAGTTGCAAGCAGTGTTATTCCTTTTCACTATGACAATCAGGCCGCATTTCCAAGTGCTGTTACATATCATGGAGCTATCGCACACAGTCATGCAGATGGAAAGATGTATTTTGCACACAGCGGTGCCTGGACAGCTTTGGCCAGTGTTAACGATATTCCGTCAACAGCTGCAGTCTTAGCTGTTACAAGTATTGATGCTCTAAGTGATGTCAACACATCAAGTGTGATTCCTACCAACGGCCAGGTATTGGCTTGGCAAGCTAGTACAAGCCAATGGAAACCGACCTCAGTGTCCGGTGCCGCCGGCGGCACTGTGATATCAACCACTGTGGTCAGCGCCAACGGTTTTGCTGGAACTGTTGCAACAGCCACATCAACTCCTGCCATCACTATCTCAACCAGCATCACAGGAGTATTAAAAGGCAATGGCACTGCAATATCAGCTGCAACCAGCGGCACTGATTATGCTCCGGGTACCAGCGCATTGGCAACTGGTATTGTTAAAAGCACCACCACTACTGGTGTGTTGACTATTGCAGCAGCAGGAACTGATTATCAGGCACCTGTGAGTGCTGTTGGCATATTAAAAAGCAGTGGCGTGAGTGGCAATGTGAGCGCCGCTGTGGCAGGAACTGATTATCAAACTCCAATCGGAACCATTACTGGCATGGTGAAAGGCAATGGAGCCAATGCTCTCACAGCTGCTGTGGCAGGTACTGATTATCAAACTCCCATAACATTCACCACAACTGGCTCAAGTGGTGCGGCAACTTTTAACGGCACTGCTTTGAATATACCACAGTACACCGCTCTAGCTGCAAGAAATTCAGCCGCCGCCACAACAGCAGCATTGGCAAATGACGCCGCTGGAAATATCACTATAACTGGTTGGAAAAGTTATATGCTATTAAGTATTGAAACTTCTGCAGCAGCTTGGGTAACTGTTTATACTTCTTCTGCTGCAAGAACTGCTGATGTAAGTAGACCTATCACCACAGACCCAACACCTGGATCAGGAGTAATTGCAGAAGTTATTACAACTGGCGCAAGCACACAAATATTTTCCCCAGCAGTATTTGGATTTAGTGATGAATCATCGCCGTCAATTGCTATACAACTTAAAGTAGTTAATAAAAGCGGCAGCGCAACAGCAATCATAGTGGCAATGAAGCTTGTTCGACTAGAGGCATAACATGAAAGATCCAATTCCACATCTTGGTAATCCTGATGACCAAAGTTTAAAAAAGTACATTGTTACTTTAAAAAACTTTGATGATTCAACAGCATTTTATGATCATATGGAAACAGACGTTACTGGTATTGATAATGTGTTACCTGCTAGATCTATAGAATGTGTTAATCGTAGACCGTCTAGTAGGAATACTGAGTACATGATGACGTATGACGAAGCGGCAATGGTGTGTAATGACTCGCGAGTTTTAGCAGTTGAATTGAATCCTGAAGACCTTGGATTCATTAAAATGCCTTTTAGTTTTGAACAAACATCTGCTCAATTTAACAAAGCAACCGCAAGCAGTGCAACGGATATTAATTGGGGACTGCTCCGTGTCCTTAGAGCAACAGACATCGGTAACTGGGGATCAACCGGAACAATTAATCAATCAGCTTCAATAATATCAGATTCCTCTGGCAGAAATGTCGATGTTGTGATTATGGACGACGGATGCCCATATCCAACAACATTAGAATATCAAAAAAATCCAGATGGTACTGGTTATTCTCGAATGGTAGAATACAATTGGTATCAGCATAATCCGGTAGTCACTGGTGGAGCTGTTGGAGAATACTCTTACAGTAATAACAGACTACAAGAACATGGCTCCCACACCACAGGCACTGTTGCTGGTAATACTCAGGGCTGGGCACGAGATGCAAACATTTTCAATATAACCTACATTGATTCAATTGATTATGTAAGAGAATTCCACAAAAATAAACCAGTCAATCCGTTAACTGGTGTAAAAAATCCCACAGTAATGAACAACAGCTGGGGTTATCGGGCCGCGTCCTTATCAACTGCTTCAATATCTAAACTAACAATCCGAGGTGTTGAATACTTTCCAACAAGCGGTACATCAGGATCTTATGTGTGGGATTCAAACATTATACAAAACATTGCTAGATTAAACATTGGAGGTGCATTTCCTTCCGTAAGCACAGCAACTGACACTGATATGATAGAAGCAATGGCTGAAGGTATTATCATTGTTGCCAGCGCAGGTAATAGTTATTTTTATCAAGATGTAGTTGGTGGATTGGATTACAATAACACCATGGTAAGAAACGGCGTCACAGTGTATATTCACAGAGGTAGTAGTCCGGGAGCAACAGACGGCGGCACTGAAGGCACAAAAATTATTTGCTCTGGTGCAAGTGGTCAACATAATGAAACATCTGGGGCAAGTGTATATGATGCAACTTCAATTGAAGTTGGAGATTACAAAGCAGAATTTAGTAATTATGGTCCTCGTATTGATTGCTATGCACCCGGCTCTGCAATACAAAGTATTTGGAAATCAGGACAAACGTTGTATGACGCTAACAACACCACAGATCCTCGAGTTGCAGCACTGGGTCTTTCAGATACTGTTAATAATAATTTTAAAAAATGTCCAGGAACCAGCATGAGCGGTCCACAGACCGCTGGCGTGCTGGCGTGCCTTGCTGAAAAATATCCTAGAATGACACAAACTGATGCTAGAGCGTATATCAAGAATTCTTGCCCTTCTACTATATTAAGTACCAGTGGCGGAGCGCAAGATTTTAAAGACGCAGGCCCATCATTCAATTCGTCTAGTAATGTACAGATGCTTATACTTCGTGGAACAAGACACCCAACAGCAGATGTTGGAGGATATTACCCAACACCGTTTCCTTCAGTTGTTGACAAACACAGACCACTCACTGGCCAAACTTACCCAAGAAGAAATACTGTACACAGTTTTAATAAAAATGCAACTTTTGCTTTGTCAACAGATTATTCAACAAGGACCAATGGACAAACCGCAACCATCACACTTGCCACTACCAACATTCCAAACGGAACACTTGTTCAATATTTAATAACCGCCAAACCAACATCACAAACCACTACTTCTACAGTAGTAGACAATGGCCTAAGCGGCATTTTTTCAGCAAGCGCCACAATACTTAGTGGAGCTTATTTTGATACTAGACCAAGTACTGGTAATAGATTTGAAACAACTTCCAATGCAGCATCTAATCTAGTTATTACAAATAATCTAATTGGCGCAGGCTCTTTAACATTATCAACTCCAACCACACCCGGTGCGCTTACTTTTACAGGATCCGCAGACGACGGATATTGGACGGTACCACTGCCATTTAATATTACATATTTAAATCAAACATACAGCAGTGTGTATATAGGTACTAACACTTATATCACATTTAGCGGTGGATCTGTGGCCTATGCACAATTAGGTCCATCGGAGCCTCCTTATCCTAAAATTATGATATCTGCGGCAGATAACAAAGCATTTAGAATTTATCAAGGGGTTGAAGGAACATCCCCAAATAGAACATTTAGAATTAGATGGGAAGGACATCACATCTATAATAGCACCGATTCAGGCAATCCCACTATGATTTATGAAGCTACTTTTTATGAACAATATCCCACAAGGGTTGAAATACACACTGGAGTTAACGCTAGATGGGCTTTGCAACCTGCAATAGCAACTCCTCCGTTTTCTGTTTCTAATATCAATAAGGCGCTGGTTGGTACAATGACAGTTAACAATTCTCAGTCAACATTGCCAATAACAATAAGCACCTTAACTGGATATGTTATGAATGTTCGCTTGGGGGTATTTCCCAGCCCAAGCATTGATATAACAATAAACTAGCAGTTAATAAACATTGATAAATATAAGATAAAGAGAGATCATTATGCAGACTAAAGACCAGACTGGAATACACATAGAAGGCCATATTAAAATATATGACCCTGTTTCCGCTGAAGTTTATATTAATAAACGCAATGCCATCCACTATGAAAATATCAGTATTGCCATGGCCCAGTCGTTGGCCAACGCAAAAGAAGGCGGATTTATCTACCAAATGGCATTTGGCAACGGCGGCACAGCAATTGATCCCACAGGAATTGTCAGTTATCTTACACCAAATTCATCAGGCGCCAACGCCAGTTTATACAATCAAACATACAGCAAGGTAGTTGACGAAAGAAGCAGCACTAACACAGATCCCACTAGAAATTTTACAGAAGTTAGACACACCACTGGCACAAATTACAGTGATATTTTTGTTACCTGCTTGCTGGATTACGGCGAACCCAGTGGACAAACCGCATTTGATACCACAACTGACAACAGCAGTACCTTTACTTTTGACGAACTTGGCCTGGTGAGTTACAGCACAACCGGACAAAGTTTGTTATTGACACATGTTATTTTTCACCCAGTACTTAAAAGTCTGAATAGACTTATTCAAATTGATTATACTGTGCGTATTCAAAGTCTAACTGGCCTTGTGGGAGTATAAAATGACTTACCAAGTTTCTTATACTGATACCACAAATCCAAACAAAGTACCAATCAGGGTTGCAGATGGCACTATTAATTCCGCGTCAACCAGTTTAAAATTTGTTGGCCAATCTTATCCAAAATACAGTGAAGCAATTGCTGAAGATTTTTTACATCTGTTAGAAAACTTTGCATCGCCATTTGCTCCGGGTACCGACACCAATAACCCAATGGGTCCTCCACTTCAAGGACAACTGTGGTACGATACCAGTGTTAGTATACTAAAAGTTTATGACGGCACCAACTGGTCAACAGCTGGCAACTTGAAAAAAAGTTCGTCAGCACCAGCTGTTGCCAGCAGTGTGGCTGGAGATTTGTGGTCAAACATTGCAACAAATCAATTGTATTTTTTTACAGGCAGTAACTGGGTACTTATTGGACCACAATTCAGTGCAGGTACACAAACTGGCCCAATTGTTGAAGAAATTATTGATACAAGTAACATTGCCCACAGTGTTATATCCATGTATGCCAATAATTCTAGAATCAGCATAATAAGTAAAGAAAAATTTATACCCAAAGCCACTATACTGGGTTTTGCCACAGTGAATCAAGGCATCACACTCAGCACAGTTGATGCAACCAGCACAGTGAGTCCAATTAGATTTCATGGAACAGCCACCAGTGCTGATAGTTTATTAGTCAACGGTTCTGCGATCAATGCAAGTAATTTTTTAACCACAGACGGTACCACAAACATTACCAATTATCCGTTCAACATTCGTGTTGACACTGGTATCAGCATAGGTTCCAACTTGGGACTTAACATTGGCGTAACCAATAACACACCCACAATCACATATGGCGGCAGCGGCTCAAATTTAAATATTAGATTAACCAATTCCAGTGGCGTTCTAACTACAGTTATTCATGCAGATCCCTCGGGCAAAGTTGGTATTGGAGTTGATAAAATAGATCCAGCCACAGCATTGGATGTGGCTGGTACTATCACAGCATCCACGGGTATTAACATACTGGGCACAGCTGACGCTAGTTACAGCACCGGTACATTGTTTACCACAGCTGCAGGAAGTATTGTTTCTCAGGGCGGTTTGGCAGTAGCAAAGAAAGCCATTATTGGCAACAATTTGACTGTGTATGGACAAAGTTTCTTCAATTATTATGATAACACATCAACACCAATTGCAGCTCCGGTATTGGTACCTGGCTATAGCACTAACGCAGTTGAAGCAACCAATTTGGCAATCCCATATGTGGTAACGGGTGTGTATGATATTGGATCACTAACGCGACCTTTTAGAAACATTTATGCAAGCAGCTTTGCTGGAAATTTTTCCGGAGTATTTTCTGGCATATTAGAAGGCAGCGTAAGTGGATCTGCGGCTCTGTTGGCCAGCCCAACTATTTTCAGCATTGCTGGCGATTTAACCAGCAATTCTGTAAGTTTTAATGGACAAAGTGAAACTGGCACTGCTGTTTTTAATGCAACTATCAGTTCAAATGTTATCAGTAGTAAAACAGCTGCTACTGATTCGTTTGTTGATGACCAATTATTGGTTTTTAGAGCAGGTTCTGGCTTGCTAAAAATGGCCAAAAGTGTGTTCACTCAACATATTGCAGTTGTGCCTATTTCTACGATTCTGCCATTTGCAGGCACAACGTTGCCCACCGGTTACTTGTTCTGCGATGGATCCGAAGTTTTAATTTCAGCATACCCGGATTTGTTTAGCGTTATTGGTTTCACTTACAAAAATACAGTGTATTTGCTGGGTGCTGGAACATTTGCACTGCCAGACTTACGAGGCCGTTTTCCGTTAGGCGCTGATAACATGATCAACGACAACAACACTGTTCCCAGCAGAACCGGCGGCACCCAGATTAATACTGTTACTGATTTGAACGGCAATTCCAGCACTTCTGCACACAGAGTCAATGAAGTCACGGCCAGCGTAGTGGGTTCAGGTAATGCAGCTGCAACAGGGTCTGTTGCACTTACTTCTGCCAATTTGCCAGATCATACGCATACTTTGAAAAGTGCCGCTGGTGTTTCATATTATGCCGGAAGTTCTCCAGGCAGCGCATCGGATTCTGCCAGCGGTGCCACAGCAGGTTATGGTTTAAGTGGTTCTAGTACAGGTTCTGGTATCCCTAATACTGGGATAGTCAACGGCGCAACTGGATCGGGTATTAATGTAATGAATCCGTACCAAACTATTAACTACATAATATTTACGGGTAAAATTTAATGAGCTATAACATTACACTCACCAATGGCACAACGTTAACCAAAGTTAACGATGGTACTATAAATCAAACAGTTACAGACCTCACACTTATAGGTAAAAATTCCACAGGGTACGGTGGATTTTTTAATGATAACTTTGTGAGGTTGTTGGAAAATTTCTCCAATTCAAGCCAACCCAATTATCCGTTGACTGGTCAATTGTGGTACGATACCAGTGAAAACAGACTTAAAATTTATAACGGATCTGCATTCACTACCACAAGTGGAACAATTGTTTCATCCACAGTACCAAGCAATATTGGAGTAGGTGATATTTGGATTGACAATGTGTTGGGTCAAATGCATTTTAATGACGGACTCAACACTGTGCTTGCTGGCCCAATTTACAATTCTAATCAGGGAATTACAGGGTTCAATGTGGAAGATGTTATTGATACTGCAGGCAGAACTCAAACTGTACTGGTTTTGTATGTGGCAAGAACTATCCTTGGTATTTTTAGCAAAACTACTTTTACACCGGCCTTGCCTATACCAGGATTCACAAACATATCTCAGTTTACAGGAAGTCAATTTGGCAATGTGCTGACAGTTACCAGCATTGCTGTTGGTTCTTTAACAGTGGGACAAGTGGTTGCAGCAAATGGCATAGCAACTGGCACACTAATTACTGGTCAACTGTCAGGAATAACCGGCGGCACCGGAACTTATTCGTTGAGTTTGTCTGGTGTAGTGTTAACCACAACAATGACAGCGTCTTCCAATGTGGTTAGAATAGGATTTAATACTGGAACTTTTCCCGGTGTTGTGTTTGATGCAATTGCCTCCAGAACACAATCTTTGATAGCTGCAGACGGCAGTTTAAAAACAGCTGATGATTTTATTTCTGCCAGTGAGGATTCAACCAGCAACGGACAATTGAGTATTAGAAATAATATCCCACTGATTCTAGGTGCTGGTTCTAATGTACAGCTTAAAATAGACACCAACAGCAACACGTTCCAAATGAATTCCAACACTGCTAATTTGAACTTTGGAATTAATTTACAAACAAACGGAGCATTGCAACCCAGTTTGTTTATTGCAGGATCGTCTCAATTTGTTGGTTTGGGCACTCAAATACCCACAGCCAAATTGGATGTCAACGGCGACACTGTTATTCGTGGAAACTTAACAGTTCAAGGCACAACACAGACCATTAGCAGTACCACTGTGACCATTGCTGATAAGAATATAGAGTTGGGCAAGGTCACCAATCCCACCAACACCACTGCAGAAAGCGGTGGAATTACATTAAAGGGTACCACTGACAAGACCGTGGTGTGGTCCGTGACTGCCACATCAACTGGGTCCAACACAGGTTATTGGAATTTTTCAGATTTTGTCAACATCAGTAGCAGCGGCGCAAATGTGGGGTATTATATTAATGGAAACAGTGTGTTAAGCGCAACCACACTGGGTTCTGGAATCACAGGAGCACCTGGCTTAACCAGTGTTGGCGCACTGACTTCACTGCAAGCTGCATACATCAATATCAACGGAAGTACTATTTCCTATGTACACTCTGCCACAAACGGCAATATTACACTTACTCCAAAAGGTTCCGGATATGTGAGTGTCAGTTCTGCATTAATTTCCAACGTGGGAACACCAGTTAGTGGAACAGATGCTGCTAACAAGACTTATGTAGATAACCAAATTAAATCATCTCCATTGGGATTATACATTGATTTTACCGCACTGGGCATCTCGCTGGGATCAGCAAATGCTTCAATAATTAACCTTTTAACTAAAGTCTATCCTCCAGCCATCACCACAAGTACCACAACTTGCCGTGTGTTGTGTAGTGACGGCACAGTTAGGGAATTCACGTCCAGCGGAACAGCATGGTTATACACCCAAGTAATAACTTAAAACAGCATAAATACTAGAATAAGGAACGAGCGAGATGGCATATACAATAAACAGATATAATGGTACCGTATTAACTACAGTCGCAGACGGTACTGTTGATACCACAACTGACCTTACCTTTATTGGTAAGAATTATGCCGGATACGGTGAAAAACAAAACGAAAATTTCTTGTACTTATTAGAAAATTTTGCAAGTACATCAGCGCCGCCCACACCGTTAAAGGGACAGTTGTGGTTTGACAGCGGCACAAGCAAGTTAAAATTCTACGACGGATCTAAATTCAGAGCAACTGGCGGCGCAGAAACTGGCCCAACACAGCCAAGTGGATTTGCTGCCACTGGAGATTTTTGGTGGGACACTGTTAATCAACAACTGTATGCATGGTCTGGCACAGCATATCAATTGATTGGACCACAGGCTGTGACTGGTTTGGGCATTACCCAGATGCAATCTATCAGCGTTAAGGATTTGGAAAATGGTGCGTCTCATGCTGTTGTTCAAGCTGCAATAAACGGCAAGGTGGCTTTTATTATCAGTTCAGACACTGCCTTTACATTGGATCCCACACTTAATGCCATCACAGGATTTGACAAAATACAACAAGGTGTCACATTAGCCTTCACAAAAAATGCCGACGCAGGCGTAACAAACAGCAGTTCTAATTATAGATTTCACGGCACCGCAACCAATGCTGATAAATTGGGCGGCCAGGTTGCAAGTAACTATTTGTTGGCATCCAATTCCGCGTTCAGTCAAATTGTAAATTTTGCAGATGTGGGTTACAGCGTTGGCAACCCAACTGCAAAACTAAGAGTGTTTAATGATTCCACAAACAGTTTTTTCCCGACCATTCTAAATCAATTCAATGACACAATTATATTTAAAACAACTGTGTCATCTGTTGCAAAAACTCCTTTGAAGTTAACAGGAACTGATGTTCTTCCAGGCACAACATTGACCAACAACTTGGGAAGCTCGTCTTTGGTTTGGAACAGCGTGTATGCTTCAAACTTTGTGGGAACAGCAACCAATTCCAACTACTTGAACCTGGGCGGCTCTTACGTGTCAGCCACCACTGCTAGCACAGCCACTACTATTGTTGCTAGAGACGCCAATCGAGACATATTTGCCAACGTTTTTAACGGCACATCAACCAGTGCCAACTATGCTGACTTGGCAGAAAAATATTTGGCAGACAAAGCATATGATCCTGGCACTGTGGTCTGTATTGGCGGAGCAGCAGAAGTAACTGCTGCAACATCTGGCTCAATGGCAATTGGAGTTGTGAGTGCTAATCCAGCATACATGATGAACAGTGCGCTGGCGGGCGGCACCTATATTGCTTTAAAAGGCCGTGTGCCTGTGAAAATTATTGGCCCAGTACGCAAAGGCGATGCACTGGTGCCAGCAGGTGCGGGATCAGCCAAAACCGACGATTCAACAGTGCCAGGCCAGCATAGACAATTTGGTATTGCGTTGGAAGATAATGTGGAACCCGGTGTCAAACTTGTAGAGTGTGTGATACTTTAAATAATAAATGTTAAAAAGGGTTAAAAAATGACTGCTGTTGGTACAAAAGTTTTTGCTTCAGAATACAATGCTATTCAAGCAGCCATTAGTACAGTGTTGGGAACAGGTGCCGGCGCATCGGGTTACGGACAAACTGTGCTTAGTTCACAAGTCAGCACCAGCTCCAGCATCACAGTTGCTCAGTGGGCAAATTTGAGAGCTGACTTGTTGAAAGCATATTTGCATCAAGGCACACCAGGCGACTTACCACTGCCAAGTGTTCCTCAAAAGTCAACACTGCCATACACCATAGTTACATATTCTGATTACAATCGGTACTTGGATTTATCCAATGTTATCACAGCCAATGCAGGAGTTGCTCCTCCAGCTGGCCAAGCAACACTGCAAACATTTTCAACTGGATCTTATACATCGACTTGGAATGGCCAACTCACTCACTCAGTAGTACTGACATTTGCCACGGCTAATCAAGCAAGATTTTATTTCAACTCCGGCGGCAATATTCAATTCAGCGCCAGTTTGATCAACTATCCAGGATATCCAGGTTACGGCTCTCAAAGCGCCAGCTATGCAAAAAACAGCGATTGGAACATGTTGTTGAACAACATGGGCACAACCACTTTTGGTAGAAACAGCACTGTGAACAGCGGCAACGGCACAGGACAAACAATTTTATCTGCTGTGGGATATTTTCAATTGACCACGGGCGAGCAAAATATTTACCGCAAGACCACAAGCAGTGCATCCTACACACCTAACCAGTATGATTTGTATGCCAACGTGGATGCAACTGGTGCGGTTATAACATTCAATATCAGATTTAAAGACCTATCCACAACAAGTGGCACTGGGTTTGGTGCAACTGACGAAAACGTGGAAGGTTCCTTGACCAGTTTGATACAGGGGTATTATGCGTCAGGCAGTTATGTTGCTGCAACACCGCCAGCAACCACAGCAGTATTTGCAGGCGGTGCTGTGGTGGCACCTCCTCCTCCTCCTCCTCCTCCTCCAATTTATGAACCACCACCACCACCGGTAGTAGTTTACAACGAAGTTTTACTACCAACATCACCAATACGAGTTCAAACTAGTACTTCATTTGTTATATCAGCAAGTGGTGGTGTTCCTGGTACTTCTTATACTGTAAATGAAACTGGATCTGGTGCATATTCTAGTAATGGTGTATTAAACGGTGCCGGCGGCGCTACTATTAATATTTCAGCTAGTACTTTAACATCTGCAGGTACATACTCGTTTAATTTTGTTTTTAGTGGCAGCGGCAATTCTCGATCTGTTGCAGTAATCGCAGCAAACGCAATACCAAATCCAAGTTACGGACCATTTACAGTTAATCCAACTGTAGCTACTAACGGACAAACAATAACAGTAAGTGCAACAGTTTATAATTGTACTACAGCGGACTACTGGAACATACTTGTTCCTGACTCTGTTGGTACATATGCGGTTGCTACAGGCGCTGTAGCTAACTATGTAGCAGGTACACAAACATTTACTAGAACATTTACATTCCAACAGGCAAATGCACCATATACAACGTTTTTCTCTATTGCTGGTAGCTGGGGAAGTTTAACTGCACAACAAGGCCCAACGGTAACATTGTATGTTGCACCACCTCCACCACCTCCACCGAGTTACGGTGCATATGGATGGAGTCCCGCGGGCCCAGTAAATGCAGGAACAAGCATAACATTCAGTGCCGTGGCCAACAATGCAATTGGAGACGTTTATGGAATTGGAACTACCAGTAACGGAACACCAACAGCAGTTAGTGGAGTGATTTCTACAAATCCGCAGACAATTTCACGTACAATCACAGCGGTGTACAATGCAACTTACAGCCACAGTGGAAACTTTATATTGAACTCTCTCTCTCCATCTACAGTCCAATCGACGTTAACTGTTAATGCTCCAGCCGCACCACCACCACCCACACCCACATACACAGTGTCGCCAGGTTCGCTGACAGTGAATGAAGGCGGCACAATATCCGTATCGATCACCACAACCAATGTGTCCAATGGAACTTATCTGTATTGGCAATTGGCTCCCACAATCTCAGGCCTAACACCCGTTGCAGGATCTGGTGATTTTAGTAGTGCAATGTCTGGCAGTGTTCAAATAAACAGCAACGCTGGCTCCATTAACCTTGGTGTGCTTGCTGATGCACTAACAGAAGACACAGAATTTATTTCAGTTAGAGTTTATTCAGATTCAGGACTCACAAATCAAGTGGGATATGTGTCAGTTAGCATCCAGGATACCAGCACAACTCCTCCACCAAATCCAAGTATCAGCTCAGTCACAGCCAGTCCAAATCCAGCCACTAACGGCCAAACAATAACTTTAAGTGTCACTGTGATTAATATGCGTGCTGAGCTGGGCAACGGCAACAACGGCTTCGGCGCTTTAAGCATTTCCGCGATATCTCCAGCAGCAGAGCAAGTCGGTGCATCTTATTATCTTCCCGCGCAGAACGGAACTGTGATAACTACCCACACATTCACATTCCTGGCGGCGCAGGCTCCTTACACAACCTCCGCCCATCTGGGTTCATTTTACCCACAATCTGTGACCGCAGGGCCAACCATCACTCTGTATGTTCCACCTCCGCCACCATATGTACCACCACCGCCACCTTATGTGCCACCTTATGTGCCACCAGCGTTTCTCTACACTGTGACTTGGCCAGGACCCAGCTGGAATATTAACGTGCCTGCTGATGGCTCAGCCATCAGCACATCAGTATCAGTTTATTGCAGTTCTGGCAGCGGCACATATGAAGTTCAAGAAACAAGCAGACCAGCTGCTGTGTCAGTGGCAGTGGATGGTGTGTCAGGTCCTGCCAGGATCTCACAGTATATATCAGCAGGTCAAACTAGATCACACACAGTAACAGTGTATGCAAATCCGCCTGGCGCAGGATACAACGGCAGCTTCTGGGCAGGCGGCGTTTCTTACCCTTGGACTGCAACCTTCAGAGGTAGTCCACGTGTTACGGCATATGTCTTTATTCCAACCCCAACCTATGTAGGCCAGTACGTGCTGTTTGCTGTTGATGTGGCTGATGCAGATGGCCTGACCTGGGGCGCAAATGTATATACCAACAACTTCTACGCCATAGGCAGCGCGAGTGGCACTGTTAGTGGCAATCAGCTTCATGCCATCATAATTGGTGGATTCTATACCACTGCCGGCATGAATCTGGGAACATTTTATTTGGGCGGCGTTGGGGTTGTTCAGACACAAGTCAATCTTTAATGACCTTTGATTTATTAAACGAAACACCCAAGGTAGTTTATTATCATAATGCACTCACTGAAAAGGAGTGCGATTATGTTATTAAAAATGCTGATAATTTTGAAAAATCTTTGGGTTTTGATTTAGCGTCAAAACAACCAAAACCCACAGAATGGCGCACCAGCAGCAATCATTTTGACCATGCTGGCAAGTTCAAATACATCACGGAAAAAGCTGCAGAGCTTTCAAATCATCCAGTTGTTAATATTGAACCTCCGCAAATATTAAAATACCAAATTGATGAGTTTTATAAACCGCATCACGATTTTTTTAATTTTCCGCCTGACATAATTACCACACACAATGACAGGGTTGGCACTGTTATTTTTTATTTGAACGATGCTTTTCTTGGCGGCGCAACTCGTTTTCCTTCATTAAACATCACTGTTCGTCCACGAAAGGGATCTGCATTGTTCTTTGAGTATAATTATTCTAAAGATATCAATTACTTAACAATGCACGGAGGAATGCCTGTGATTCAAGGCACCAAGTACATTGCTACTTCTTGGATACGCGGCAATCAGTGGGGACACACCCATGGCTCTTAACCACGTTGACACAGGTTATAAAACAATTTTTAGAATTGATAATGCATTAGATACAGAAATTTGTGATCAACTTTGTAATTTTATGATCACACATAAATTAAAATCAAATCCAACTGATAATTTATTACCATGGTTTGATGGCGAGACATGCATTCCGTGGGAATTAGATAATATCAATTTGAAAAAACAAATTGTTGCCTATAGAAAATTAGTTACAGAAATAGTGTCTGAAAAATTTAATCAAACGCTATATCCAGAATTTACTCATCTTGTACTGTGGCGCACTGGCAGACAAATGCCCCGCCACAAAGATGATGGGTATAATGAGAATGATCCACTTGCAACAAGAAAAGTCAGTTGTGTAACTTATCTAAATGATGATTTTACAGGTGGCCAAACGTTTGTGTCTAATGAAACTGGCATTGATTATATCAGTAGACCCATTAAGGGATCTCTTGTTTGTTATCTAAGTGATAGTACAAACCAGCACGGTGTAAATCCAATATTGTCAGGCAATCGTGTTACTATGCCAATTTGGTTTTGTAGTGATATAACCAAATCTGAAGATGTTAAGCTGAGTAATATTATTCAGTCACTTTTATAAAATAATCATCCTCGGCTCTTGACAAGATAATTAAAGTAGTGTATTATAAGCATTACGGAGTTATCTATGGATGAAAGAATTGAAAAAGCATTTGCTGTGGCCAATTACATGAGCACATTGGCGGGCCAAAAACGTATTATTTTGGAAGAGTACAATCAGCAGCTGATACATTATACAAATGGTGCAACCTTCAAAGTCTCGCGAGAACTGATTGTGTTTGTACACACACTCACTGAGCTTGGCAGCACAGATGCTGTTGTTTTAGACGATAACAATTTTCCTGCACTAATTGACAATCTTCAGGAATTCTTAGAAAAAATTTCCAACGTGTATAATGAAGCCACTAAGGAGTATGCTGACAAGTACAATGATATTAGAGTAAAACGAAAAATTTCTGATATTGTTGAACTATGAGTCGAGGCATTGTGATATTTGCGCAGAATAATCCACAAGTTGATTATATAAAACTGGCTGTGTTTGCAGCCAAACAAGCGCAAAAACATTTGGATTTACCTGTGAGTTTGATTACAGACAGCAGATCTTGGCTGGAACAAAATTACCCAGACCATCCATTTGACCATGTAATAGACGTTGACTTTAACGAAGTTTCTCAGCATAGAGTTTTTTACGATGGTGCCTTGGCCAGTAAAAAAGTTGACTGGCGAAATCACACAAGAAGTAAAATATACGATCTCACACCATACTATACCACACTGGTAATTGACAGTGATTACATTATCAACAGTGATATTTTAAAACAGGCATTTGGTAGAGATGCTGATTTGCAAATTTATTCCAACAGTATGGATTTAGCTGCCTGGCGAAATACAGAAGAATTTGCACGTATCAATCCGTACAGTGTTAAATTTTACTGGGCTACTGCGTTTGTGTTTCAAAAAAATACAGTTACAGAATCATTTTTTTATCTAGTTAATTATATAAAATCTAATTGGAAATATTTTAGAATGTTGTACAATATTGACACAACATTGTTTAGGAATGATTATGCTTTTAGTATTGCAATACACTTGATGAATAACAAAACACAAGGATCTTTCTCTGTAGAATTGCCAGGCACCATGATATATGTCAAAGATCGAGATATACTGGTCGGCACAAATCGTAACAAAATGAAATTCCTGTTAGAAAAAGAAAATCACCCAGGCGAATACACGCTGGCCAAAACAACAGGACTTGATGTGCATGTTATGAACAAAATAAGTCTTGCTCGTTACATAGATGGGGGTTCAGGTGTCTAAAGGATTTTTGGTTTTTGCACAGAATACTGCAGATGTTGACTATGTTCAGCAAGCATATGCATTGGCATTGAGTATCAAATTAACACAAAAAGAAGTCATTGACATTTCGCTAGTGACTGACAGTCCCGTACCTAAGAAATATCTAAGTGCGTTTGATCAAGTACTCTCCATACCGTTTGGCGATCAAAGTAACAATTCTAAATTTAGAACAGAAAATCGTTGGAAACTTTATCATGCAAGTCCTTACGATGAAACAATAGTGTTGGACTCAGACATGCTGGTATTAGAAGATATTGCCACGTGGTGGAAATACTGTGGTAATTACGATATTAGATTTTGTAACAGCATAACAAATTATAAATTACAACAGGTAACAGATAACGTACACAGAAAAACATTTGCGTCCAACAATCTTACCAACCCATATTTTGCATTACATTACTTTAAAAAATCTCATAGGTCGTTGGAATTTTTTAAAGTGCTGGAGTTTGTAATCAATAACTGGGAATGGTTCTGGACCAAATTTGCACCTGAAAATTACCAAGATTGGTTAAGCATGGACTTGGCTGTGGCCATTGCCATTGAAGTGATGTGTGCTCAAGAAGAATTTTTAGACACCAATTGCCCGTTGATATTTGTGCATATGAAAACACCCTTGCAAGGATGGAACATCAGCAACACTAGTTGGCAAGATTCTGTTCTTTACAATTTTAACGGTGACTTAACAGTGGGTAATATACAACAACAAAAAATATTTCATTATGTAGAAAATGATTTTTTATCTGACAAAATTATCAATCGATTGGAGGAACTGACCAGTGGCCAAGCGAAGTAAAAAAATCAAACCCTTGGTAGACATTGTAGTTGAAAGTAAATATTATGTGTACTATGACAACAGTGACAACAAACTAATCAGTGTGAGTAATCAGTTGCAGCCTCAATTTGAACATTCATTAGACATAACATTTAATGAGTATAGTAAACTGGTAACAGGAGTGCATAAGTTTGCTGATTATCATGTGGGTGTTGTTATAGACGCTGAAGGAAATCCTATAAAGGGATTGGTGTCTAATCAAGTAATTATCGAAAATACCTTTAAAAACAGATTGCTGGCATGGATTGATACTGAAACTGATTCAGCAGATATTGAGATACATTGGGATCAATACAATAGTCAATGGGTGTTCGTGGCATCTGATGATTTGAGACAGCAATACTACGACAACAAGTTACCCGATACCAGCGTGTCTTTTTTTGTAACACTGGGACAAGATCCAAATTTCTTGTTGAGAACAATTGATATAGATTTTAAAACCATCACCTTGGACAAAATCTCTGTTAAATTTGAATCAAAATACGAAGAACGTATACAAGATATTGCTGTTACCGCCAACTTGGCAACCTTGGACTATTCATTAAAATTATGGAGTACTATAATTGAGTAAAATAATAAAAGTCATAGAACAAGACATCATATTTTTAAGTTATGATGAACCCAACGCTGAAAAAAATTACGCAGACTTGCTGGCCAAAGTACCATGGGCAAAGCGTGTACACGGAGTCAAAGGGTCGGATGCCGCACACAAAGCCTGTGCTGCCAAATGTGAAACTGAATACTTTGTCACAGTGGATGGTGATAACATTGTTGACCCAGCATTTTTAGAAGTTGAAATTGACCTTGAAGCTATCAACGTAACCAAAAATCATGTGTTCAGTTGGTGCGGCCATGTTCACGTGAACGGTCTACGTTATGGCAATGGCGGACTCAAAATGTGGACACCCAAATTTGTCAACGCTATGAAAACACACGAAAATTCGGATGATGATGACACCAAAGGCCTAGTTGAATTTTGTTTCGATGACCGGTACTATCAGTTCAACGACAACTACAGTAACAGCTACACCAATGCCAGTGCTTTCCAAGCCTGGCGTGCTGGGTTTCGAGAAGGTGTAAAGATGAGTTTAGATCAAGGTGCCAAAGTAACAGACCTTAAAACAATATGGTGGCAAAATTATCACCGATTATTAATTTGGTGCAACATTGGTGCTGATGTAGAAAACGGATTGTGGAGTATGTACGGTGCTAGACAAGGTGCGTACTTGACTAATTGTACTGATTGGGATTACACTAATGTACGAGATTTTGATTGGCTCACAACAGAGTGGGAAGAAACATACAGCAAGATCACTGACAAAATGTTGCCCTATGAAATAATGGGTTTAGGTGAAACACTCAAACATGAATGCGGATTAGAAATTACTGATGTTGATGCAACTGGCAGTAAGTTTTTTAAAACTGTGTTTAACAACAGCCCAAGAATTATTAGGAAAAGATAATGTACGATATTGTGTTTATTACATACAAAGAAGAAATATCTTCAAGTTACTATATTGAAGAATTTGTAAAGAAATTTCCTTATCACAGAACACATTGGGTTCGAGGTGTTAAAGGTATCCATAATGCCCACAAAGAAGCTGCAGGTAGAGTATTTTCTAAAATGTTCTATGTGGTTGATGCTGATGCTAAACTGTTACCAAGTTTTAAGTTTGATACAAAACTAGATCCCAGCGAAGAGGATATTGTGCATGTGTGGAGAGCTATCAATCCTGTGAATGGATTAGAATATGGTTTTGGTGGAGTCAAATTACTGCCAACAGAACTGACTCGTGTCATGTCAATTGACAGCGTTGACATGACTACCAGCATCAGCCCACGATTTAAAATAATGCCAGAAATCAACAATGTCACAGCATTCAACACTGATCCACTCAGCACATGGCGCAGTGCATTCAGAGAATGTGTCAAGTTGGCCAGCAGAATAATTCCAGGACAAGATAATTCACAATCAGAACACCGACTACATACATGGATACACTTCGGCGGTAATGAACCGTTTGGCGAATATTCAAAGGGTGGTGCGAGTGCGGGACAATGGTATGGAACCACCTATAAAGATGATCCCGAAGCACTGGCCAAAATCAATGATTATGATTGGTTGGAACATCAGTTCAATGCACACATTGAACAGTTTCCGCCGGAGACTTTTAAATAAGATCTTTGGTTAGGGGAAAGATCTCTGCAATAACTTGGGCACAGGCTCGTGCTACTTCTTGATGCTCTTTTTGTGTGCCGTTAGCACTGCGCAATTCAATAAAGTGAATCCAGCTGCGCAGTGTACCATTCATGTAAATTCTACTTTCTGTAAGGCCTTCTGGCAACACAGCTCGTGCTTGTTCTTTTGCTATGCCATTAGCGATAGCCCACTCGTATTCCCGTTTGGCAGCATAGATGACTCGCTGTTGAGCTCTGTACCATTCGTTTTGTAACATTGTATCATCCACTTGGACGCTGTTCTGGCGGTTTTTTGGATCTTGAAGTCTTGCTTCTCTTGTAACAAAGTTGAGATCTTTAGTTGGGTCAGCATATCGTTGACTGAACTCTTGGAAGCTGAAACTACGATGTCTAAGGATCTGTCTAGCAATATCTCTAGTGGTTGTGATTTCGATACAGGCTGACACCATTTCGAGTGGGCTCCAGTGTTGGTGCTTGACCAAGTATCGGATGAGCTTGTCTGATGTTTCAGTGTTAAGTTGGTTGCTGGGATTGGACACACGGGCGCAATACGCAATGAGTTCCTGCGCATCTGTGATTCCAAGATTTGCAAATTCTGCGGTTGGTTGTGAATAGGATAAAAGCTGAACATTCATTATTTATAATTTCTTCTTTTTTAAAAATTTCTGAGTACTACGTTCTATGTCTTTTTTTACACGTTCAGTATCTAATTTAAAATCAATGTTATCTATGGTGTCTTCGTAGGTTTTGCACAATTCACTAAGGTTCTGTTCAAAGACACTCCATCCTTCACGTTTTGCTTTAGCAGTTACTTTGATTTCCCAAGTCTTACCATCTTTAAAATTAACCAAAACGGTATGTAGATACCTAACAGGTAACACGTTTAATTCAACGTCTCCGAATACTTCTGGCCAATGCTCTATGACATCCTTGGGAAGAATTTTCCCAGATTTGGTCACTTTACAGGTTTTTTGGTCGGGACCAAGTCCTCGGCAAGACGTCTAAACTGTGCAGCTTCTTTTGCCAACTTATCTGCTTTGCTACGATATTCTTTGGCTTGTTCTTCAGGAGTAGATGCAACTGATGCCACGGGCATAATTGTTTTAACAGCTTCAACAGTGGCTGTGGCTTTTTCAACTTTGGCTTTTTCGTTTGGCCCGTTTGGCTTCAAAGACAACTCGTCCACAGCAATACCACGTTGCTCTGCAATAATTTGATTAAGTTCGGACAACTGAATACTGACACCTATAGTTGGAGTCATTTCGATAGCATTGGTTGGTGCCTTGATTAACCGACCACTTCCGTGTAATGCCGGCAACATGCGACTACCGTCTGGGAATTGTGTACGATCCAGTGCTTCAGCAAACTCGTAAGACTCTTGTCCTGCACTACTCTCTACCAAATTAATAATAGCATCGTGGTAAATATCAGGCAAGTTTTCTGTAGGAACAATTAGACAACTATGTGCATCACCGGGCAAGGTGCGATATGCCACAATACATTTTTTGTTTGTGGCAACAACACGACCTATGTGTTTTAGTTCTTTGGCCATAATATTATGCTCCTACCACAGCGTTTGCTACGGATTGTGTGTTAGTTTGCGGCGCAGGTTGTTGTGCTTGCTGTGCTGAAACTGTGTCTAAAAATGTTGTTAGCTTGGTATATGTTTGACCCACGGCTACCATTTCGTTTGGTTTGAATGCACCCCGCGAACTAGCAATATCGATAATAACCTTCATGGCATTCAAGTCATTGATGGTAAGATCGTTATTTTGTGCAGCATCAGCTGCTGGTTGTTGATTTTGTACATCAGCCATTAGAATCTCCTTATTGTGAAAGTACACAATTAATTATCTCGCCTGCAAAAGTGGACAGGCAATTGTGAAAAAACTTAATTCTTTTTCACTTTCAAAGCCAATGCGTGTATTATACACAATTGTGTTGGAATTATCTAATGTAATACCTTGCCCTATATAATACCTATTATTTAAATTTTTACGAATCCACAAATCTAATGATTTAACCAGCATTGGATTGTATTTGTCTAAAGAAGTGTATTTGAAGTGAGGACAGGCAAACTCAACCCTGCGTAGATTAAAGTAATCTAAAGGATTGGGCTTGCCATTCTTCAATGCCATTACGCTGATTCCGCTTCAAGCTCGTAATAAGCGTACTCGCCAAATGGAGGAACAATAGTGTTATTACCGTGGATGATGAATACTGTATCACAGTAGTTTTCATCACCCCAGCTGCCCCAAGGGTAGCCGTCTGTGAACATGATGAACTTTTTAGGTTGAATATCATTAGCTTTCATGTATTCCCAATTGGCATCAAACTCAGTACCACCGCCACCTATTGGTTGGTAGCTATCAAACTCATCAATATTGTAACCGTCAAAGTCTGCTTCATTATATACTCTGGTGTCAAAACACCAAACTTTAATTTTAAAGTCTTTGTATTCTTCCATGATGCCTTTGATCTCTGACAAGAAATCTTTAGCTTGTTCGTCACCAATGGAACCCGACATGTCAATACCAACACAAATATCAATTGTTTCTTGAAATTGTGTACCAGGAAGTATAGCACTCATGTGCCAACCCTTGCGATTAGGACGCATAAACGAATAGTCATTCTTGATAGTGCTTTGGATTTGCTGACGCAAAATTTCACGCCAGTTCATTTTAGGCTCTGTAAGATCTTTAATCATGCGTTGTACATTTGCGGGAGTATTTCCCGCACCCGCTGCCTGAGCAGCTTGTATGGTGGCCTCACGTATCTCGTCACGAATTTGTTTCAATTCTTCTTTGCTGTAGCGAGGTTGACCATCTTTGCCTGGCTCACCCCAGTCAATATGTTCGTCCAGCAATTGACCAAGTGCATCTAATTCTTTTTCATCCATTTCATCATAAATCTGATCATACACTTCTTCTGCACCCATGCCGTAGTACTTTTGATCATGGAAGATTTTAATATCCGGAATATTATGATCACCAATACGATCACGCACCAATTGTCCATTTACACAATAGTCAGCTGCAATGTTAAAGATTTTAGCATTGCGACTTTCTCGACGACCCATGTGGTCAAATACATTGTGTAAAATTTCATGAGCAATAACAAACTCAACTTGCTTTACAGTTAGTTTTTCAAAAAACCCACGATTAAAATAAATATGGCGACCATCAGTGGCTGCTGTGGTCAACCAATCTTCACCTTCTTGGATTTTCAATCGGGTAGCCATGTTGCCAAAGAATGGATGTTTGAGCAACAAGCTCACTCGTGCAATAATAATTTTATCAATAATTGGATCTGTATGTGACATGTTTGTTCCTAAGTTCTTACTATGTATATAGTATAACACCACCCGAAGGTGGTGTCAAACAGTATTAAACCAATTTATTTAGAATCTTTGTCAGTTGCGGCGCTAATGTACTTGCCAAACTTAGCGTGGAAGTTGTCAAAACATTTAATCTCATCTGGATCTAACGGCAATTTGTATGTGCTCAATGCCAATTTAGTACCCATAATAACCAATTCTGTTTCAAAGTTGTTCATCATAAATTCGAAGAAATTATTAACTTGCTCGTTCCAATTCTTAGCTTTCTTATCGCAAGAATCTTTCAACTCGTAGCACAGGGACACAGTCAACGAGTACATTGCAGAAATTTCTTTAGATTTCATTTCTTTAACTTTGCCATTCAAAATGTCTGTAGGATTAGGCATTTTGCTGGCGTGTTTACGGTGCGCCATAAATTTAATAGCAAGGCCTTCACCAACGGAACCTGACACCAAATCAGTTAATGTTTCGTTATCACAGTCGTCGTCGTGCAACAATTCGCTAACAAAGGACCAGCTGCGTGGTGTAGCAAAGGCACGGCTACTGGATTTTGGATCAAAGTCGTACAAGTCCTTTTTGGAGAAACTCAAGAAGCCAACCACATCCTTGTGAACTTTGTTTTCAGCAGCCCACTCAAAATAGTCATCCCAATTAACTAACATTTCCAAGTGAACAAAACGATTAGCCAACGGCGCTGGCATACGGAATGTAACACCTTTGTCAGTTTCTCGGTTGCCTGCTGCAACAATTACAACATTGTCGGGCAAAGTGTATGCACCAACTTTACGATTAAGCACCAATTGATATGCAGCTGCTTGAACGCTGGGTGCTGCACTGTTCATTTCATCCAGGAACAAGATAATGTGTTTGTGCTTTTTAGCCATTTCTTGGCTGGGCAGTTCGCTGGGCGGAGCCCACACCATTGTGTTGGAGTTTGAATCAAAATACGGAATACCTTTAATATCAGTAGGCTCCCACAGACTCAAACGTACATCAATCACGTGAGCTTCAATCTCAACGCCAAGTTGTTTGATAATGTCAGACTTACCAATGCCGGGAGGACCCCATAGAAAGATTGGACGCTTGTTTTTAAAAGCCTTACGGAGAGACTTTTTGGCGCCGCTTGGGCCCACTGTACGGCCTGAAATATCTGTTGCCATTTTATTTCCTATCTTAGTTAAAAAAATTGTTACGAATAACGTTGTGTATGTATGTATTATAGCGTCGATACACAATCACGTCAACAAGTTTTTTAAGTATTTAGGCATTTTTGGCTAAATCTTTTTCGCGCTCGTTCATGGCTTTGATAAGTCCAAATTTTCTAATGTCGTCAGAAAACAACATCAGCTCAAAACTCTTGCGTTCAGAAAATACAGTAATTGACATGTTGGTAAGATAATATGGGCAATCCACGTATCTTTCCAAAAATATGATTGTTTGGGGACTTAATTCAATTGGTTCAGTAAATGGAATTTCGTATTCTCTCAAATCCAATTCTTTTACCAAAAATTCGTAACCTTCATCACTTAATCGAAATGCACTGTCTTTACCAACCCGTGTGCTTTGCCACCACTTGCGTGAAAATAACTGTACATTTGCATCATCTATACTTTTGCCCCATTGTTGTAAAAATATCTTAGTCAGAGCAGTTCTGCTGATCATTTTAGAATAGCACCCTGTGTGAGTTTGACCACTTGAAAATCTTCGCAACCAAATGTGAGATTCAATTTTTTAGCCAAATTAATAGCATGTCCAGGATTACTAAAGCTGACTTTCTTGTATTTTGGCCCAGGATAGCTGGTGAGACTATTGAAGCTCTTCAAATTAAAAGGCTCGTTTTTGTAGAACACAGCCCAAATTGCTTCAGCTTCTAAAATCTGTTCTGCTTTATAATTTTTCTTACTGATATATTCCAGTAAGATCTTTGGCTTGGGTCTTGACATATGCGTATCCTGGTAATGTACGCATATATTTATGCTATTAGTTCTTGAAATCCCCGCCGTCCAGCTGTATGGACACAACCTCAGTATCAGCACTTTCTTTGAGTTTGATATAGAGACTTTCGTAATCTTGTATCAGTTTGTCTTGTATCTCAGACAGTGCCAAACTAAGCAATCGCGCCTGCTGCAGAGGTAATTTTACCTCTTTGCTTTGACTCAATTCAGCGGCTCTTACTGATTGTATAAACTGTGTTATGGGTGTGAGATTAATCTGATTTTGCATTTGAAAACACCTGTTTCATCTCTAACTCAGTTTTAAACGGACCCTTGTATGGGTTGCGTTCTAGAGTGATAAGTTTAGGACAAAATGATTTGACCCATCCTTTGTTAAATTGAATTGTGTAGTAACCTGCACAATACAAACTCTTACTCTGTGAGCTTTTTGTAAACAATGGTAACTTGTTTCTAACATCGTACATGCTGTTGTATGGTTTAACGCTGGTGGGGAAACCATGGCATTCTTGCGGTTCTGCTGGGGTAACTTTTACTTTGGTATTGTTTAAAAAGAAAGTCTCACCAAATTGCTTGGTAAGGTCTTGTTTCTTATTAAAAGTAACTTCTCCGTTGGTGCTGCTGAGAATAAACTTGTTGTTTTCTTTCTTGTGTAGTGTTGCAACCTTAGTGCCATCTTGCTCTACGATCCAAAACTTACCATCCACAATGGGCTTGGCGTGTATAACTGTCATATTTTTCTCCTTATGTACTCAGCCCCGGAGGCGCTGGAGTAATGTATGTATTTATCTCTTGTTTTTGAGGATATCTTGCTTGTAAGGGCTCAGCATACGATTGAATATTATCTGCAATTTTTTTCATATCCCATGCATTGCAGAATTTAAGCATGCGAATACCCACTTGATCCACAGATTTAGTAACAGCATTGGCCTTCACAGTTTCCATAATCTTTTCTTTAATCTCAGCAGGTTGTGCTGTGAGATCGCATAGTTGTATGTTACGTTGGTAATCTTCTAGCACACGATGTTCTGCACCGTGGTGGTCAACCCATCTCTGCAGCATGAGATTGTTCCACGCAAATCCTTTGCTTTTACGATCTTCGAACGCTTCAGTCAGACCCACTTTGTTTTTACTACCTTTAGTACGTACTCCGGGATAAGCAGAGAACACATTGTCACTGGTATCACCACGCATACATTTCTCAAACAGCATCCATTCTGGATCTTGCGCGGCTTTGGGTTCGCCAGTCTTTTTGTCTTTAACAGGTTTGCCTTTGGCGTCAAATGTGCCTTGGTGTGTGATATGTAAATCGCCCACACCATTGTACTGACTCACATTGCTACTGATAAGTTGTGCAAAGTCTCCGTCTGTACTGATAATCACATGCTTTGCATCTGGATGTGCTTGCACCCAACCTGCAATTAAATCGTCTGCTTCTAATTCTGCATGACGCATCACTGTGCAATTGGTCTTGTCCACAATAAAATTCTTGAACTCGTCAAATGCTTCCCAGAACAATTTGTCTTCATCTTGTTCTCGTTGTGTCATTGCTGCACGAGTTTCTTGTCTGTTGGCTTTGTAAGGCTTGTAAAAGTCTTTGCGCCATGATCTACCCTCGAGGCAGAACACCACATGAGTGCCACCAAAGTCATGCCATGCTTTTTTAATACTGTTGAAGGTGATGTGAAAAGCCATGCCAAGTTTAATTTCAGCTGCGCCTTGCACCACGTGCCTAGCACGAAAAAACGTGTTAGCAGTATCAACAATAATATATGTCATTCAACTTCCGATCTGCCACCTGGCAACTTCCTTACATTGATATAACCAGCACTTGTACGTCCTGGGTCTTGTCCAGCTTCGGCAATCATGTTGCCTGCAAGATCTCTGAACCACCGGTCCACAATTTCTTCATCAGGGTCACCCTCATAACCATAACCAGCTTGTTTCAATTGTACTACAAAATAGTCATTCCAGTCAAGCTCAAAAAAGCCATTGCGTATATTTTCTTTGTTCACGTGTGTATCTAACACAGCAACCCACGGTTCGTTTCGAGAAGTAGCTCGTTCCTTTGGAGTCAACTTGGCCAGTGTTTCGGCTGCTTGTGCTTTTTTAGTTTCTTCTTGAGCTTTTGATAATGCCTCGTTAGCTTGAGCTTTCTCCAATTCTAATTTTTCAATACCAAACAACTTTTTAACAAATTTACCAATCATTTCTTTTTCCTTGAAATTATATACCGTGCAAATATACACACTATGATAATGCATGCTAGTACTGTACAGGTATAATAAAATATCATCAAGTGCCCCACTCATTTTTAAATAGCGGAACTTGCAAACGGTCACTGTAACGCCAGCCACGCTTCATAGCTGCCAGTGCCACATTCTTGGCATTTAATGCATAAACACTTTCTACACCTCCCACTGGCATCAAGTATACATGGCCTTCAAAGCCCGCACTACGAAATGCGCCTACTGCACATTCAGCATCTGCAATATCTTCTTCCGTTGCTACTACAAATTTCAAATATGCAGTACCCACTTGTTCGTATTCACAAACTACTTCTGGAAGAATAGCTTCTCCCCATTTTTCGCCACTTGCTGGTAGTTTGGCACTTACTGAGAATGTAAGTTCTCTGCCCACTACACTATTCCACTTTCTCAAGTATTCTTTAAACTCTGGTGTAAGACGTTGAGTACCATTTGTTTCAAATGTAATCTCTTTTAGACCACGCATCTTAGCATTGTTAATCAAATCTGGATAAGCACGTTGCCAACCCAGCAGGGGCTCACCACCTGTAATAACCAAGTGTTCATATTCCCAATGATCTTGCGGAAGAATTTCCATAATGCGATCTGCAATTGCTTCGCTGGTCAACATTGGACTTAGATCTTTAAAACGTGGATCCCAACTGGCATAACTATCACACCCTGTACTCACCAATGGTAAGTCTTGGTATTTGAAAAACTTTTTAATATCAGCCGCAATGAAATCACGTTCTTTGCTTTGCTCACCACGCGGCATACCAAAACCGTCGCAGGTAAAGTTACAACCAAATGTACGTAGAAACACACTCGGTACACCCATGTAACGTCCTTCACCTTGAATACTGTAAAATAACTCTGCTATTTTAATTTTACTCATTGCTTTTCCTAAATTCTTCTACATCGCTGATTGCTAATTGTAACACATTTGCATAATTAAGAGCTTGTTGTTTGGTTAAATGCACCGTCGATTCAGTATCAACATAGCCTTTAGTCAACAGCGTCCAAATATGATACCAGCGTGTCTTCGACCAGTAGTTTGTTTTACCTGTAGTATAAATGGTTACTTGAATATCGCAGTCATCTGCTTCTACCCACATGTTATGATTGTGATTTTCATCACCGCAATTACAAGCAATTCGGTAGACTTTTGAGTCTCCCCAATCGTTTGTTTTCATTATGCCTTCTGCTGGAATTTGATACTTCATTCTATATCTTCCTCAAACCATTCGTCAACCATAGATTCTGCTTCTTGTTGTGTAAGTGCTGGAACAAAAATTCTAGCAGGCTCTCCTTGAGCGTGTTGAATATTGTATCGCACAACACCTCCAGGGATATGATTAAATTCTCGTTGTACTACAAACTCTTTTAAGTTCTTAGCACGTTCAATTAATTGATCTGTTAAGTCTTTGGCTGTGGTCATCTTGGAGCAAAGTCCTGTTGTAGTTTGATGTTGTCAAAGAATTCTTTCTTTGTGCCTGCGTCAGTTGTGAATGCACCTTTGAGTACAGTGGTCTGTGTTAAACTACTGTGCGCCATAATTCCTCTATTTTCGCAACACCCGTGAATTGCTTGTATGTATACTCCTACATTCTCACTATCTGTTGCTTTCATTATTTCTCTTGCAATGTCGTTACACAGCTCTTCTTGTAGTGTACCACGACGAGCACACCACTGTGCTATTCTGGTATACTTGCTGAGACCAATAAGTTTATTAGCGGCAATGATACCGATGTAGGCAACCCCACTGACAGGCTGGTGATGATGAGAACACATACTTCGTAGCTCACTACGTACCACAAGCATACCTTCGTAACGGTCGGCGCTGTCATTTGGAAAAGCTGTTGCGTCGGGCGCTGGTTCATATCTTCCTGCCATTACTTCGTTAAAATACATCTTAGCCAGTCGACGGGCTGTGCCTTTTGAGTTTGGATCATTCTCACGATCAATAAGCAATTGATCAAGTACTAGTTCAAATGCTTCTGTTGCATCTGTGATTAATGTTTCTTTGTCCTCTTCGCTAACATATTCGCTAATGTTGTCACCTGCCCAAAAACGTTTGCCTGCACGTTTCATTTTCATGCGGATTGCACCTGCCAAGGTTCCTTCTTGATATCCGCCGTCACCTGCCATTGCATCCAGGCCTGTTTCTTTTTTTACATACACTTCTTTGCCCAAGGGTTTGTATTCGTCTGCAACAAATTTATTATCTGCATCTGAATGAAATACTGGATCTGGTGTAAATTCTTTAGTCATTGTTACTCCTATGTTGGTATTATATAGGTTTATTTAGGTTTTTGCAAGTTATTTGATGCTCGAACTTGTCTACAAGCTTCGCGCATTTCGTTAGTAAAATCTGGACTTATTTCGGAAAGTTCACAATTGATCCAAACTCCGTCTGATTTTTTTGGAAGTGTTAAAAACAACAGTGGCACAACTAATACAAACACAATGACAACCACTGATATTTTTATAGTCTCTCGCTTAGAAGTATCTTGCATAATTCAGCATCCTTTTTTGATTTGAAACAAAATGTCATAAAATCTTCAGTTGGAGTGTACACGAATCGTTGCCCTGGCAAACCAAACACTTCCACCACCATGGCACATGTTTCATTCCACCATAGCGCACCTTGATTATGCCAATCCACAATAATTTCATGATCACTAGGAGACATTATAGGTCTTTTTTCAACATTGTTAATTCATCTTTGAGATATTCTTTGTAACTGGATAACACTTCAGTAGCATGTATATTTTGTGAATTTTTTTCAATATCTTCAGTAACTTGTTTGATTTTTTCTTGTAATTCTTCAACAGTTAAGGTCATTTTGAACTCCTCACGGACCTTAAGCCACTGGCTCCGCCCAATAAAATGGCAAATGCTGCCCACGTTTCCCAAGTCAATGGAATGTTTAGTACAGGAAATAATGTATTCAAACTCCAAATACCTAATATGGGTCCAATAGCAATGGCGATTACAATTAGAGCAATGCCAAAAATAAGTTTAATTAATGATGATGTCATAGCCAAAATTCCTCCCAGGGATAAACCAACCAACAATCTTCTTGTGCTTTGTTAACAGTCCATACATGGTAGTCTGGATCTTTAAACTGGCTTGATTGATTGTGCGTCAATACTGCAAATCGAACATTATCTCCCCAGATGGTAGACCATTTGGCATCGTCGGGGAAACAACCGCTGGGCCAATCCGTCTTAATCCATGCAACAGTTGAGCCTTGATCGTTGATGTCGTCTACAATAAGTATATTCTTACCATTAAATGCATCTTCTGCCATGCCAAGATTACTAACACAATCACCACCATCACGTAGACTGATGTCCAAACTACACATTTTAATGCCAGTATACTGACTAAGCAAATTAGCAGGAACAAGTCCGCCTCTAGTAATGCCCACAATATAATCTGGACGCCAATTGTGATTATGCATTTGTCTAGCAATATCCAAACATGCACCTTGAACATTGCGCCAAGTGTAATAAACTTTTTTCATGCTACTAGTCCAGCTGCCAATTTAGCAAGTTCTTCTTTGGTCATAAAAAAATTGTATGTTTGACTATCATGAACTACACCGTCTTTAAGACTTTCTTGAATGATGTCAAGACTAAACAAGCCCTTTGGTGCTAGTACTTCGTGCTTAGTTACACGTACTCGAAATCCTTCAAATTCTTTAACTGTTATTTCTTTGCGTGTGTGCGCTACTGATTCGTGTAACATTATTTTGATTCCTTTATTGTGTCAAATGTTCTATATTTTGCCAATGCCGCAATGTATTCGTCATACAGCTTCTTTAACTTTGGATGCTTACGTTCAAGTATAGCATCTCTTTCAGGAATACTCAAGACTCGTTCAATTGTGTTTAACCGTTCTTCCAAGTCTCGCCCATTAAGAACTAGCCGACCTTTGACTTCTAATTCTGGCGGACTTTGATTGACTTTGAGTACAGTGTCATATTCATTTGCCCAACTTGTACCGTTTGATCCAGTTGTTAAGAAAGCACCGGTATTATTAGTGGTATACACTTTTCCAATTGTTAATGGGGAAGGTGCAGGCGGTATTGCACCGTAGCCTGGACTTGTTGTATTAGATATGCTTATGAGATTCGAGATAGCGGTCATTGTGTATCCATTTGTTGTTTACTAAAAATCCCCATTCTTGTTGTTGCGGCCCTGGCACGAACAAGGTCCATGCAGTTACTTCAGGAACCAATTCGATACGATGGTAGCTGTTAGCACTACAAACACGCCAGTGTCCAGGACCACGCCAATGTTTTGTTTCACTGACCATTTGGCCATGTTCAAAATTGGGAGTATACTCGTAGTAGCCGCCTGCCAGTATCAGTGTAGCATAGGGCCACGGATGATCATGCACATCACCAGGATCGCCTTTGTGAAACTTGTGTAAGAACACATTGAATGGAAAATGCCTACGTTCTTTTAACAACAAGTAGTAACGAGTCAGCAAGGGCTCGTTGCACTGACGATCCATGATGATCCGTTTGCGATCCAGCCGTTCCAGACAATCAAGGACGAGGTCTTTTATTTTTTGGAGTATCATAGTCATCCCGCACTAATTTATACGTTGTTTTAAACTTGTCAAATGCAATTGCCAATCCTGGATATTCTTTGCACATTTTTTGCACACGATCAAAGTCTGGAAATTGATTAACCCACTCTTCGGGCAAATTTATTGTGAACGACGAAGTATCTATACTGTTTATTGCACCAATCTGTACTGTGGAGATTGACGGAAATGTAATAGTGCCACTTGTACTATACGTGTATGATGACGGTGATGATACATATGTTATACTATTGCTAGTATCCGTAGCAGTAAGAGAATCCCAAGCGATAGTGTCTGTACCACTAATGGTTATAGTGTCTATCGTATCACTTGATATTGGCGAGTAAGCCACCGGCTGAGAAATAGTTGTCACGTAAAAACTCCGTTTGTTTATGTAGCATAGGAAGTCTAGTTTCGTAATTTTCCATATGCTGTATTATTGTTTTGCAAATAAAAGGTCTGTATCTACTGTATGCTTCAAAACTTTCAGTCCATTCGCTGGGATACTTAAAAGTATCAAAAGCCATTTCACTATAGCTAAGTCTATCCGGCACCATGGGAACAGCACCCACCACAGCACCTTCGTACCAGCTGATGCCCAGCGTCTCTTGCAAGTTAGCACTGAACACCATTTTAGCACGACCTAACAGCTTGTGATATTCGTGTTTGTCTAATTGTGTATCTTGGCAAACTACAAATTCATATTGAGGCAAATGCGTGGCCAAGTCTCGGAAGATTTCAACTTGCTTCTCTGGCGCAATGCGATGCGGAAACAATATAAGGTCACGCTTGGGGGTAGTCCAGTAGTTGTTCAAAGTATCTTGCATATACTCCATGGGCCAACCAGTACGAACTATCTTACCGCTGTTGTATCGTTCTGCCCAGTCTTCTTCATACCAGGGATTTTCTGTTGGATAATCATGTAACAGATTATCAAAGAACATCTTAACATGGAATTCAGTAGCAAAGTAGTTGTGATCAAAAGCATGATAAAAACTTCTTTCAGCGTTTCTCACCCAAGGCTTATTGCCAACCAACCTGCCTAAAAAGTCTTGTGGATCATAACTACCAGCATGCCACAAGCCATGTGTAGTTACTGGAATACCCAACAACTCACTCATGTACTTTAGATTAATGATACCTGGATGCCAAGCATCAGTAAACACAAAATGATCGCCGGGATTAACGGATCCACTGCAAAATAACCTACCCATCTGCTCCACTTGACTAGCCTTGTATATATTAGTGCCGCCAAAGTTAAGAAATGCTCCAGGAGTGGTAGCACTAGGAATGTCCGTAGGACCTGATATAATGTTGACATGGTGTCCTGCCTTTTGTAAGAGTGCAGGTACATGAGTCTTCCATTGACCCGTGTACCTTGTCTCAACTGACTCTAAATCAATTAAGAAGATAGTCATTAGTTTTCAAAACGTTCGTGTTTGGGATTTTTACCCAAGTAAGGTTTACGTTCACCTGTGTATGCTTTCTTAGGCCGACGACTCTTTTCAAAATTACGCCACTGCCAACTTTCTCTATTGTACAAATCTGATTCATCAAACGGCGCCCCCTCGATTTTACACCAATCTAAAAATCCCTCAAGGTCGTCAAAGATTTTTACAATGTCCGGCCGGGTTTCGAAATAACTGATATTTTTGTAATTATTAGCCATTGTAGCTTTTCCTATTAATACTTAATGAATGAACCATTTTCTCCGTCTTCGGAGACCTCAATCCAAACCTCACGGTTGGGATACTTTTGTGAAATCTGTTGATATAAATCTCCAGACATCATTTCACAACTCTTGTAGTCTAACGCTAGTATACTATCTTTGTAGAGATTTAGCAACCAGCGTTTAAACTGAATAAACTCAATATCACGGTCGTCGTGTGTAACACCAATCCAAACTTTAAAGTGGAAGATGTGACGATGCGGATAGCCTAGAAAACTCACATCGTATTCATCACCTGTTGCTAGGTTAGAATCTGTAAGTGCAGCCGGATACTTGTGCATACCCTCTTTGTTAAAGGTAACCCAAATCATTTTGTTTGGTCTAACGTCTTGCCGAATAATCATTCTGTATCCTTTGCTGTTTGAACAATTGGTGTGTCATTAACATATTGATCCCAATGTGTGTAAGTTTCCTTGGTCATCAGGCTTGGAAGATGATGAGTCCAAACTCCAGGGTTTGTTTTGCCCCAAGTTAGGTCATCAATTTTAAGAGTTGCATTGTAGTTAAACAATTTGATATACGGAATCTTAACACTGATCATGGGCACAAACGTGTCATGTTCACACCAGCCGTCTTCGTGAATTTGATCTGCATACTTGACGTCAAAGTCTAAACTGACCCAATACTTTAAATTAAGTAAAGGGGTAATCATAGAATTCCATGACTTCCAGTCTTCGTGAGTCGCTGGATTAAAACTTTGACTGGTTCCAAGATAGATATGCTTGCAGTTGTCACTATCTGCAAGTTGCATGATTTTTTCTATATCTTGAACGCCTACCACAAACAAAGTTTTCATACCATAACAAACAGTATGCTCAACTTCATCTCCAATAAAAAAATCAATTTGTTTTCGGGCTTCGGTGTTTAGTCCCATTTGATATAACCTCTACTATAATTACTCGGACGATTTGCGCCGTCCGCAAACGCTTGTTGCCATTCAGTGTTACGATTATAACATTTAGTCCAAAAAGAATCAACCTTTAGATAGCCGTTTTCAATCATCCAAACTGCATCTTTCATGCATTGATGAAAATTTGTATTACGTGGACTTGGTTTAACAGTGGTAACAGCTTTCCAAAGTTGAGCTTGTGCTTCTTCTTTACTTACTGCTTTACCAACTGCATCAACAATTAGGGCATTGTTATTTAGGTTAATGTCAATGCCTAAAGCATATTTGCCACTCAAGTCAATCACTACATCATAACTTTCAGTAGTACCAAGTAACAATCGATCTCCCCATAGATCAATATTACTTGATCCCACAACATCAACATTTTCAAGATGTTTAAATTTGGTCAACGTATGATAAGCCACCCATGCCAAGAATCCACTGCCAATGATCAGTATTTTATCTCGTCTAGCACAATCCGCCACATCCACTGCATTGATACCACAAGCAACCGGCTCGATAATATAGCGTGGGTGAGCTTCTGGTACTTGTACATATTCATCTTTGCGTACATTATAAAAGTCTGCATATGCTGGCTCGCCGCGTGTGGCAACAATGTCACCAAAATTCACATCTGTAATGTTAGCACCGATACCAATTACTTGGCCCAGTCCTTCGTGACCCTGCATTTGCAACGGTAATGGCCCAAAATTACCATTCATCATGTCTATATCACTACGACATACACCGGTCATAACAGCCCGTACACAAATTTCATTCTCAGTCAATGTAGGCATGACATATTCCACTTCTTCAAAATAGCCTTGCCCAGTCGTTTGTAAACAGCGTGTCATAAATTTTCTATTCTCTCATGTATCCAAGTATCGATTGCATATTGTTTTAACCAAAACTCAGGAGTATCCATATTATCCACAGCATCAACAATCATATTATGGTATGCTTCTTCCGGACACCAACCTAAATCAAATTGTTCTATTGTATTATCTGGCATAACAAATGTAATAGAACTATCTTCTTTGTCTATGCTACGCCAATTGGCCGCACACTGCCACTTGTTACCAAAATTAATCACGCACATGTCGTCAACATTGTATGTGCCATTGGGGTCAACAACTCCATAGTCAGTACTATCGATATCTTTTAATTTCCAACATTGCATGGCAGTTTGGCCAGATACGTTTTCACGTTTCCAATTAGGGTTCATAGCCACATACAAACTCAACAAGTGTGGCATTAAATCTCTGCTGACACCTCCAAATGCCAACTTCTTGGTAGTGAACCAACTACCTGGACTAGGAATACAATTCTTTCTAATCCAGTTTATCTTTACAGTCCTGGACTTGCTTGCCAGTTCAACTAGTTCAGCTATATTACTACGCCACATATTGTTTTTAACCATTATGAAGCGTGTTTGTTTAAATTCAGTTACTAGTTTGGTCCAAGTATCGCTCGTAGCAACTCCAGGTTTCTCAATAAACACAATTTTACTGTGCGGAGAAACTCTAGCTGCAATTTCAAAGTGTGTAAAGTTGGGAGTACAGATGTGAGCAGTATCAAATAAACCGTGTATCAGTAACGCTTTATCAACGGAATCAAAATCTGCACCTTTACTAATATCTCGATCCACTGTGACAACTTTGTGACCAAGTTTTGTCAGTACATCTTTGTACAAGTTACCAATACCCATGCCAATGACTAGACTACGCTTGCTCATTTTTATTTTGCTCGTATTGTTTAAAAAGCCTAGTCACTGGTTCCATTCTCTCTTGAAATACATCAGGCGCCTGAAGTGCTGTACGTTGCATATCCCAGTCCGTTGGATAGTGACGCAAACAATATCTAGCACCATCTTTAATTGCTTTAGGAACTCGAGGAGTATTTAGGATCTCAAGTAAGAACTTTTGAGTCTGTACTACTGCTCGATATCTTTCGTCTGGCAGTGTCATTTTTTTACCTGTAATTCTAGCTGGTTTAATTTTGATTCCTCGTCATCACCCCATTCGGGTTCGTCGTCTGATTGTACAGTATCTTCATTGTCTTCTACAAAGAATTCGGAGAACTTGCCGCTGGCGTTAACTGTTTTCTTACCAATAGCACCTCGGGTACCAGGAATAGCTTGCCAAAATTTATCAAAGCCGTCAATAATTGCCAGTGCTGTTTCTTGATCTGTCGCACTAAAAATAGCATCAACAACATCTTTGAAGTAAACACGTTCAAACTTTTCGTCCACCAGCATTGCAGGACACAGTCCAGAATCGTATTGCCGATTGGCTTCCTGCACACTGTTCAAATGCAACCACACATTATGTCCCATCATGATTGCATATGTAAAACTATCCCAACTGGTTTTGCCTTCCTTACCAATCTTATTCAAATCACCCGGACCGTAGATACAAATATCTTTCACTTCGACACCGTCCATTAATGGGCTAGTGGTAAACGATTCAAAATGCTTGTCTTGCACCACTACTTCTTGGAAGAGACGAGTATCCTTGGCATATTTTTTGTTGTCAAGAGACGGCAACATGCGGTAAAGCCATTTTTGTCTGTCTTCAATCTCTGTTTGGACATAGATTTGTCCGTTTGCTGTTGCGAGGAAGGGACTTGCGCAATCAAAAGATATGGTAAAGTTTTCATTATGATATTTCCTAATAGCTCGTTGTATGTCAGTTAATAACAATGCCCACTCTAGTTTAGAGGTGCCTAGGAAGTGCATCCAGTCTTGATGACCTTTTTCAAGAAGTCCATCAAACTTCAATGCCACTAATCTACGTAACACTAAATCAACGTCGCACATGTTTTGTCCACCCATGGCCCATCCGTTGAACGGTTTATCATACTTTGTTGGATCGCAAAAGTCTTTCATTTGCTGATACCAGTCGTTTGCTTGTTTATGGTTTTCGCCTTGCAATACGTTCAAGAACTTACAAGCACCTGTACGATGTTTGATAAAATATTCGTTATTGTATTTTGTAGCTGCCACTGCTTGATCGTAGTCACCAACTCCGCTGTTTTTAGCACCTACTGGGCTACGACCAACCCATGCTGGAATATCCAGTACCATGCCATAGTCCATGAGTGCATCCATCCATGCCAACACTTGCCCACGTTTCTTTTGTGCTGCATCTAGTTTGGCTTGATAAAGTTTAACATGATCAATCTTATTGTACTTGGGATTACCGTTTTTATCAGTTTTAGGATGACCGGTGGGATGTAATTGCGGTACTAATTCCACACCCTTGGACACAGCTTCGGCCATGCGTTGTGCAACTACTGCACCATTAGGATCATTCCACTCACCTTCCCACACACCTTTACCAATCTGAAATCCGCCCGAGTCACCTAATACCCAACTGGTACTACGGTCTCTATTACGAAACATGTCTTCACTGGGATCAGGTTTTGTCAAATCCAAGTTGGCATGCCCTGCGGAATACAAACAATGGTCGAAATAAAATGCCGCATTGGGATTCAAATAGTTCATGGCTTCAATGCCCATGGGTCCAAAACTGGCAGGTATACGTGCAGGATCCACATAGTTACTGTAACGTTGTTTGCCTATATACGTGCTGTAAAAGCCTGACGTTGCCGGCAAGAAATATGCATAATCGCTTTGAGCTGCTGTCAGATTTTTATTCATTATTTAGATTGTGCTGGCAAAATGTAGTCATACACAGTAATGCCACTGTCGACAGTGATGTTTAATGCACCTGCATCAGCAATACGCATAGAAATATCGCCGGGCAAGTTCAAAATACTTTGAATGGCTGTGACAGGCCATGACCATGTTTGTTTTAATTTACCATTTACACCTGCTTGGAACACAAAGTTACCAGCATGTGTACTTGCATCTCCAAAACTAAACACTAGGTTACCATCTTTGGTGGACACTTGAAATGTCTTTTCATCACTGTGAGCTGCACTTTGGAATTTAAACTTCTGTATACTGGCCATACTGGGTTTAAAGTCAATGTCCCATGTTGCGCCTTTGAACTTGACAGTTTTCAACTTTTCATTGATAATGTCTTGGTTCATAAAACGATAATCGTTTTCAAAGTCTCCTGCGCCGTTTTGGAAATGTAATCCTGTTGGAATTGTTTCTCCATTACGTTCTTGCTTAACTACTTTAATAGTAAAGTTTTCTTTGTATTCTGGACATTTGAGAATAATGTCTAACCTGTTAAGGTTAGGCATACCAAATGTGCCTTCAAAGTCCTCTACTGGTGCTTTGGCTTTTGCTGTTAAGATAACGCTACGGTCTTCAGCCATTGATTCGATCACCGCTTCTTTTTCTGTTGCACTAATTTTAACCAACGGCAAAAAGCCCAAGTTATGTGTATGTGCCACTAGGTCTTGTAAAAAGTCTTTCATATTATTCTCCATCTTTGTAGTATATAGGTTTTGTGTGACTATGTCAATTATTTTCTAACTCTTTTATTATATTTTATTGCCGATTCTAAAATACTTACTGATGTACTCAGTCGGTCGGAATACCATACAAACGCATTTGTGTCTTTGGAAAAACAAGATCCTCCAAAACCACGAAGCCCATCTGGACCAGGCACTTGCATGTGACTTGATCCAATCCTGTTGTCAAGTTTAAGTAAACTGATCACAGTATCAAAATCAACGTTATTAGCAATACACATATCATGCAATTGATTAAAAAATGCCACTTTGACACTTAGAAAACAATTGGTTGCATATTTGACCATGCTGGCTTCTGCAACAGTACAGTGGAAAGATGATTTGAGTTTTGGCAATGACTCAAAAAAGAGATCTCGCCACATAACTGTATCAATATTTTCTCCACCCAGTATCATGTATGTTTGATTTTTAAAGTCTTCATCTGCAGTAGAGGCTCTTAAAAATTCTGGACTATAGCAAATACCATGTTTGGGATAAGATGCCATTAGCTTATTTAGGTAATCTGGTACAATTGTGCATTTAATCAACACTGGCATTGTTTCAGGAATAGTATCCATCACACTGTGTACTTGACTAACATCGCAATCACCCAGTATAGTTGCAGGAGTTCCCACGCAAATAATTACGCCATCTGCATTTTTATAATCGGACACTATACTATTGTTGATCTGTGGATCAACGATGTGTATAAAATTTTTATCTTTAATAGCGTTGGTAACAGCCTTGCCAACAAATCCATACCCTGCAATTATAATTTTCATATTAAAACTCGAATAAACTGTTAAATGTATTTTTTTCTTCTGTGCTGTTGATATCCCAATTCAACACACCGATCAAGTTGTCTAATTTGTTATCAATAATTGTTTGTTCCATTTCCGCATGGTCAAACGGAAGATCTTTAAACCATTGTGGCAATCTCAGTTCATCAACTGGATATGCAACTGACGTGAACTCTAACGGATTGGGTTTGAGTTTACACACAATAACCTTGGCACCGTCGGTTATGTTCATTGAGTATTTGTCGTTGTACATGCGTTTGAGCGTGTTCCAATTAATACTGGCTCTAACATGACCGGGCATATTGGCCTTGCCAGCTTTCTTTTCCTTTGCTTGATAGTCTGTGATGTTGTTGGCACGTTTGGGGCTTCCTTTTTCCCAACCAGGTCTAGCTTTGAATCGAATACGAAATTCGCTGATATGATCCAACACTTGTTGTTCTGGTTTACCCATGAGAACCATTTCAAGAACATCACTTAAAAAGTTTTGAATAAATTCTGGAGTATCACTGCGTTTGAGATCCAATCCCATGGCCTTGATCTTGCCAGCTTTGCCATCTGTGTCCGTGCGTTTGCCTTCTTTGTCATAGTACAACACTGCGTAACGCTTCTTGGTAATAAACAAACTTTTACTACCAACAATCTCACGACCTGCTTTGATAACTTCGCCGCGAGATTTGGGACAATGGAATGTGTCCAACATAAACTGTGGAAATGTGGTATTGACTTCTTCTGCTATTTGGTCGTATAAACCAATCACAGTTTCTCTAGTCCAAGGAATAGCACCTTTATCAATGTCCTTTTGCAATGTTTTGTAAGCACTGAAATAACACGAGTCTGTATCACCGTAAATAATGGCCTTGCCTCTGTGGTCATACTCACCTGTGATAATCTCATTTACCTTTGATGCCATGTGTTTGACAATTTGTCGACCACTCAATGTGGTTGATTGCCCGATACGCTTGTCAAAAAACCTACAACCGTTGTTGAGAATAGCACCATACAGACTGTTAAGATTAATCTTCTTGACCAGTTGACGCTTGTCCCAGTATTCTTCTTCAACTTTGTTACCACTTTTAATACATTCTTTCAGTTTGGCCTGCATCTCTTTACGTTCACTGTACCAACGTTTTAACAAGCCTGGAATGATACCTTCTTTTTCGTAAGTGAAGATTGTGCCGTTGGCACTGAGCATCCACGGCTGATTACTTTCAAATATTAATCTGTATACTTCTGCAGCACTTAACACATCGCTGGACTTGTCTTCCCAGTCGATGGTGATGTCAGTACCTATTTCTTGTGACATAACAGCTTCAAACTCGTCACAACCAAACTTGCCTTCCCAAGCAGCCGCAAACGATTTGCCTTTGGCCAGCTGTAATTCAATGAATTCTTCTGTGCGTGTTTGACGCAGTTGTCCAATGATGGTTTCCGGACCCATATTGAGTGCTCTAATTGCACTGGGATATAGGCTGTTGATGTCCAATGACCCAACCCAGTCCTGTATACCTTCTTTGGGCACAGCAACATACGCACCTGCGGCCGCAGTATTTTCTTCACGGTCGTCTTTCTTAACGCGATTAGGCACTTGAAACCCACGACGATGTGCTTCGTTAATGATGGCCTGTTCAGTAACAGCCACAGCACCCATTGTGGTCTGTAGCAACACTGTGTTTTCATGTGCCAGTGTGTTGGCTAGATCCAAAAACTTCAGTTTCTTGTCTAGTCTGTCCAACAGTGATGTATCTTGTCTGTTGTATTCAATAAACGTTTTAAAATCATTGTTGTACAACTGATCCAGTGTGCCTTCGTACTGTGTTTTACGTTCGCCCAGTTCGTATTCAGCAATGGCATCCAGTCTGTATGTGTGACGTTCTTCATACGTGTATTTGCGATACAGTTCAAGACTGTCCAAGTGTACACGACCAATAAAGTCATATGTAACTGATTGACGTCCAAACTTTTCGTATTCTCTGCGTTTGGGAAACTGATCAAACAAACAAAAGCGACGAGTGTCATCTTTGCTCAACACCTTGGTCACACGGTTAACAGTGTATGGAATATCATAACCTTCACTGTTCCAACCAGTCAGTATGTCAGCATCTTGAATTAGATCTAAAAATGCATCCAACATTTCACCTTCTGTTTTAAACAGCACAGTGTTGGGGAATTCCTTAATTTCTTCTTGTGCTTGTTCCCAAGTCAATGTCTTGGGAGGCACAGCAAAACAAATTAATGTTTCCAACCATTGTAGGTGAACAGCAATTGAGGTAATGGGCATGAACGCATCATCTGGTGTGCTGTAGCCACGTTCTGGATCAAAGTCCACTTCGATGTCAAAAAACGCCACATTGAGTTTTGGAGGATCTTGATTTAAATAATGTTCACTAAGTGTAACAAAGATTGGATTAATGTCGCTTTCAAACAGTTCTTTACTGCTGTTGATAGCTTGTTCTTTGCGTAGTTCTTTGGTGTTCTTACAGACAATGCGTGTTAATGCATCTCCGTAGATTGATTGATGTTTGCCCTTGGGGTCTTTTACATAAAAAGTATGTTTGACAGGAATGTCTCGGAACTCACGTTCACCTTTCTTGTTGCGTTCAACCACTCGAATAACATCATTCTCGCGATCAAACCATGCATCCACATAGCTCATAATTCTCCTTATGTCATTTAGGGCTGACAAACACCTTACATGCGGTTTATGGCCCGCTGACCCTTGCTAGCAATACTTATTAGATACGCTTGGTGATATCCAAAATTGCTTCAATCTCTTCCCAATCTGCATTATGCGCACTCCAATCACCCTTGTGAGCAATTTTGATAGCTTTGTTAATGACACTGGGTTTTACTTGTAATTCTTCAGCAACTGCTTTGACTGTTTCTTTCAAACCTTCTGATAGATCTTCAATTTCACGCAGCACTGTGCTGCCTTCTGAAATCAAACGCTCTAATTTTGCCTTTTCTTCTGGACCATATGAACGACCTGACATGCTGTCTCCTAATGTATATGCCTATTATACTTTACTTATCCAGCTAATGCAAGCGGTTAGATATTTTAGAGGTGAAAATGGCAGAATAAATCTGCCATTTTATTGATTAACCGCGGGCTATTCTCAACCAGCGAGCCAATTCGTTATCGCTTTCTGTAACAGGTTCGAATTGTTTTGTTGCTGGATTTTGTTTATACTCTTTACCAGACACATCTCGATTTACACCCTTGCTGTCTTTATATAGATCTCCGGGTTTAACACTTGCGGACTTGGGCTGCGCGGCAATACCACCTGCCTTCTTCTCGCTTGCCGTTGCAATAGCTGCAGCTTCCGCTTGTTTTCTTTTTTCAGCTTTATCTAAAACAGCTTGTGCAGCCATTGTTGAGTTGAGCCAATCTTTATCGTCGCCCCAATCGTTACGCATCAGCTCGCGGATTTTTTTGATTAAGTCTTTTTGTTCTGGAGTTAATTCGCTTGTGGTGGTATTAGTCGGTGATGCCGCAACATCTGAACCCGTTGTTGTTGGCTCGTGTGCTGGATCAGTTGCTGGCCCGTTTGCTGTATCAGGTTTTCTCTCATCGTCAAAACCTCCCAATGCTGCCACTGTTCCTGCACCAATTGCTGCAGCTCCGGCCAAGCCCAATGCAGCAGCCAGCTTGGGATTAGCCTTTATCCAACCTGTTAATCTACCGGATCGTTTGGCGGCCCGGGCTTCTGCAGATGCAGCAGCTCTTTCGGCAGCACTGAGTTCCTTACCAGCAACACCTGCAACATCGTCTGCAGATTTGGATAAGGCCGCACCAGCGCCTCGCACAGCATCGTCTGCAGCATTGGCACCTGCCTTGGCACCTGCACCTACAACATCGTCTGCAGATTTGGATAAGGCCGCACCAGCGCCTCGCACAGCATCGTCTGCAGCATTGGCAACATTATCGCTGCCTCTGACCACGGCGTTCATTGTGCCACCTAATTCTTTACTTGCGGCCCTGCCCGCATTCACCGCGTCATTTGCAGCGGCCTGCGCTCTAGCAGCCGCAATGCTGCCACCACCTAATTCTCCAGGCTTTGTGATTGCATTGCCGGCGAGGTCTTTGGTTACAGCAGGTGCCTTTGGTAATTCAGCTCTTGCTGCATTGGCGTTGTTGGCGGTGCGTGTATAAACGGTACCAGCAGGAGTACTAGCTGGTGGCTTTGTAGCAACTTGCGCTGCTTTCTTTTCACCTGCGCCAAACAGTTTTCCAGCTGCACCTTTAATGGCGTCATATCCTTTGCCTAGATATTTTGCACCGTAATCAAATTCTGCTAAAAATTTTGGATCCCATTGAATATTTTCAAGCAATTCGTCATCTGTAATCAACACGCCGTTGTCATCGATAACAGTATTGTCAGGTCTTAACCACACACGATACACTGTATCTTCTTCCAAACTCCATTGACCACTTTCAATCATGGCCAATTTTTGTTGCATTGATCTGATATCTTCTGCCACTGTGTGTACACGATTTTCTGCAATGCCTGCTTTGGACATTGTGGCTGGATCTGCTTTGCCTGTAACAGGTAGTCCTTGAGCTTTCTGATAAGCCATTAGAGCTTTTGCAGTGTTTGGACCCATCTTTCCATCAATTTGAGCACCAACTAAACCAATTGCTTGTTGCAATGCTCCAATACGTTTGTCTCCGCCTGGCCCAACAAATGTATTAATATCGGATTTTTGAGCAGCAAGGTTGGCACCCACTATTCCTGCTACTTTTGCACCACCTTGCGCAAGTTTACCCGTTGCCCCAATAGTTTTTGCTGCACCCATTGCAGCTCGACCAGCAAGCGCACCAGGAACTGGCACAGCCAATGAACCTGCCACATTGCCAGCACCATACAACCATGGACTACGTGTTTCTGCTTCTTTGCTTGCTGCGGCCTGTTGCGCCAATTCGTCTTTGTATGTGCCAGGACCAAATGCACTCTTGACACCAGCAGCAATGTTGTCTCCTGCGCCCAGTGTCACACCATTCCACATACCACGACCAAAATCGCCTGCATCTTTACCAAACTGGCTCATGCTGTATTCATCCAATTGGTCATCTTGAAATTCGTAACCAAGACTTTCAGTCAGTGATCGAGCAATACTTGAATTGTATTGGATGCCTTCTTGTAAAGCATTCACTCCCATTGCGCCAGCGGCGCCGCCTGTGAGTCCAGCAAGGCCTTGACCTACCACACCAGCTCCCGCTCTTCTAGCCAATTTCCACGCAGCCAATGCACCAGCAGCTCCGCCAGCGCCAATACCAACTTTCTGTGCTGTGGTTTTTTCTGGGCTTTGTAGTGGTTTAACGAAAGGACCAGTATTTGGACTTGGCGCAGGAATTGGTTGTGGAGCAACATCTCCACCCAGTGATGCATCCAATCGTGCAACCAATGCATTTAATTGTGCAACATCTTGTCCGGAACCTGTGTCTTGTCCAGGCAATCGTGGTCGAGTTGTTGTTCCTGGTGGAATTCTTGTTGATGGGTTTACTACTTCTCCAGCATTAGGGTCAACAGTTCCAATAGGTAGTGGTGAGTTTACCGGACCGGTAACCGGACCGGGTGGTTTAACAGCAGGCTCAGTAGTAACAGCAGATGGAAGTTTACCCTGTTGTAATAATTTTACTTGATCTAATGGAACTGAAGCATTTCCAGCACCGTAACTTGTAAATTTATTCCAGCCGCTGCCTGTTGCTGCCGCTGACGGAACAATACTTACGCCTGCACTGTCTAATAACTGTTTAATATCTTTGTGTAAATTGGTTATCTGATCCATTCGCACAGGCTCGGGTCTAGGCGTCTCACCACCATATGGAGTTGACCAAAATATAATACCATTTTTTGGATCAATGGTGTGCCCTGCACCTCTGGCACTTGGATCTTCTTGACCTTTAATCATTGCTTGAATTTTTTGAGCCAATGCTGATTTGGCTTTTACATCTTCTTGTTTTTTTATATACGCAGCAAATCTAGCTTCTTCATCACCACTTGCGTCTGCTTCTGCAATAGTGTCCAGCTTGTTCATTAGGTCTCTTAAGTTCATTGTGTTCCCCGAATTAATATGTATTTATTTCACAGAGCATTTGGGAACAGACATTCCGTTCTTGGTTTGCATACCTGTTTGTGTTTGCCCAGTTCGACAAACACTTGTTTTTGTTCTGGGTTTGATTGTTTTGGGCCTGGTTGATTTAACCGGCTGCAACATCTCTTCTTTTGTTAGTCTGGCCAGTTTGTTGGCTTCTTTGATTGGATTTTTTTCTTGAGATTGTTTCTCTTGTTTTTCTTTCCATTCTTTTTCAAATTCTGCTTTGGCTTGTCTAGCACGTTCAGCACTGGCTGTTGATTTGGCCTGCTCACGATCCCACGCACGGCTCAGTTTCACCTGTGCAGACATGCCTTCGTTGGGCATGATACCAGGCGCACCTGCTCCTGGTTTGAATCCCATGCTGTGTCCGGGAATTTCATTCTCTGCTACACTTTTCTTTTTCTTCTTGGCAATAGCAATGGCAGCTTGTTGTGCAGGATTGGCCGCTTCTTTCATCATCACACGTTCAGCAATCACAGTGGCATATTGATTGATCAAGTTGCGTTTTTGTACATGTTGTTCTGCAATCTCAGATTCCACTTGGTGAAAGTACTTGCCCAAGATGTTTTCACGTTCAATTGGTTCAAATACATGTGGTGTTTCTTCTTGGGGTGTTTGATAGTGTTGCATGGCCATTTGTACTGGCAGTGTGACTTTGTGTGGACTTTTGCCTTCTTTTAAAATACCAACATTATTCTTATTTACAATAGATAAAAACTTATTTAGATTGTTTTCCTGTACAGGAACAGTCTGTTGTGCTTTTTGTTTTTGTAATTCTGCTTGTGCTGGAGTCATTCTTAGTTTTTGATCATATTTCCAACCAGGAGTAAATATTCCGTCAGGTTGTTGCATGAATCTAGCGTTAGCTTGTTTTTCAAATTCTTTATGTTGAGCACGATTAAATTCCGCGTCTGGGGATTTGTCATCGATGTTTGATAGACCAATTGATTGATCAATTGCATATTCTTTACCTTCTGGGGTTCCTAACATACGTTGAATTAGTTCCCAGTCATCTTTAACAAATGCAGGTTGTTTAAAATTAGGATCAGCTTGTCTTGCTTGATAGTAAGAACCACTTAATGCCATCATCAAATCAGCAAAGTCACTACCACCTTTCCATGCACCGATGCGTGTTGGGTCTGACGTAGAAGGATGTGCCCCATCAATAATGTCTGCAGGATGTTTGTAATTCTTTTTAAAGAAATCAATACTTGGTACTTGATATTTTGCTGGATCAACTTGTGGCGTAGTAGGTGCTGCTGTAGCAGGCGCTGCAGGTTGATTTATTTCAGCTTCTTTAACAATTTGAAGTAAATTTCTCATCCCAACATCTTCTAAATATTTTTTAGCAAGCTCTGCGTGTGGCGTTCCGCCTGCTACTAAATCGGCATGCTCTTTTTGTCTTGCCTGTTCCCACGCTTGTAAGTTAGGTCCTGCTAGTTTTTCAGCAGCCGCTTTTAGCTTATCAATCTCGGTCCTAGCGTCTGCACTAACACCGACCTCGACTGGAACAAGATTGCCGGAGCCCGTTGCTTCTTTTTCTAGGAAATCATACTTCCCCATTAGTTCTTGATACCTTTCCCAGTTAGGATTCGAGTAGTTAGGACCAGTTGGATCTGCTTGGGGTGGTTGATTTAACTCAGCTTCTTGAACCACTTGAAGAAATTTCCTCATACTGTTGGCATCAACTGCTGGGTTAGCAGCCACACTGTCCAACTTCTGAAGTAATTTCGCCATGTCCATGTTGTTAGCCTTTTACCGGTGTAAGTGATCCGGATATACTCTGTAGAATTTGAGGGCCGATATTACCAGCACCTGTACTGGTATTTACAACCACTACCAAGATCATGTCATTGACATTGAAACTTTGATTGGCCGAAAAAACTGTACCGTTTTTTGATGGTATACGTTCGTTGCTGGTCTTTATTCCAGGATGATTCCAAGTTCTGTAGTGTCTGCCTGTACTGAGTTTTGTGTTGTAGTACAACTGGGGGGCAATCAAAATAAAATCCTTACTGAGCATGCCTTGTTTGCGATAAGCATAGACCCAATCCATATTTACATTTACTGCGCCTTCGTCTCCATTTTTACTGAATTGACTAGCATCTACTTGTTTGTATCCTGGTATTGTAGGAGCCCCATCAGGCAGTTTTATAGATTTTTGTTGTTCAACAGCACAACCACCGTTACTAATAAATTTACTCTCTATCTTTTGTAACTTTATCAGCATTGGCCTTGTTAACTGCTGACGGAGTTGCGCTGGAATTATCCAATTGCCAACTCCATTTCTTACGTGAAACGGTGTGGGAATCCACATACCGTTGGGATCTAGATAGCCAAAGTCCGGTGCAGGTTTGACACCCGCCGGCCATGTTTTAGGATCTTCAGGGTCAGAATTAGGACCAGCGGTTGATCCAGTTTGACCACCGGCGGCGCCAGCGGCGCCAGCGGCACCTACAGCACCCACGATTGCTGGCAATTGACCAGACATGGCCTTGTCTTTAAGATCTTCTATACCGTCTATTGTTGCTTTTATATCTAATTTTAAATCGGCACTGGTGGTAGTTAGTCCGAAATAACGCACAAGTACGGGCAGTTGTTTTTTGATTGTATCAACATCTTCTTTTGATAAAACTCCAGACTGTATGGCTTGAGCAACGCCGCCGCCATCTGCACCTGCACCTGCACCTGCCTCGGCGCCACCGTCGAATCCCGCCACGCCTCCGGTGGGTTTATCTTCTGGTTTTTCTTCTGTGTTATTCCACCAGTCCCATAATGCTTTACCACCTTCATATGCTCCCCATCCGGTCAATGCTGCACCGCCAATCTTGGGCAAGGCAGCACGAATTGGATTACGGGCTTTAAACGCAAGTGATCGTCTAGCCAGTGACTGGGCTGTTGTTCTGGCTGCTGTTCTAGCGCCTGCTGTGGCACCCGGACCCATTCTGAACATTCTACCAAGTCCCTTTATTAACGGAGCAATAAATTCATTCAGTTGTTCTGGCTTGTTTTCAACTAAAATAGTAAAAATTCTAATTTGTTCAGCAGGTGAAAATTCATGTAGGTTCTCAGATATCATCCTACGTTTGAGATTATTTCTACTTTCTGTTGTTACATTATATTTTTTAAGAATATTTTTTAATTGAGTTAATGCCGTGGCTAATTCAGCTGGTGGACCAATATCTTTTTCTGGATCTCCTGTTTTTCCTCGAAGCTTGGCATCTGCAGCACCAATATCTTTTTCTGGATCTCCTGATTTACCCCAAGGTTTGACACCTGCAGCACCAATATCTTTTTCTGGATCTCCTGATTTACCCCAAGGTTTGACATCTGCAGCACCAATATCTTTTTCTGGATCTCCTGATTTACCCCAAGGTTTGTCGCCCATGTTTGATGGCTTGTTAGTACTGGTGGGAAGTTCTTCTGCCATAGGGTGTTGTGGTGGGATACCAAATCCCACTTCACCGTCTGTGGCACCTGCATCACTGGTTTTAGTTGCGGATAATTTTTGAAAATCTTTAGGACTTACAATTATTTTACCACCGCCTTCTAAACCAGCAATAATACTACCAGCTGATGAGATGCTTATTTTTCTAAATCCTTGAGATAGAGCCTTTGTTTCAACATCTGGGGTAAGTTCAAACCATAGTTTACTTGGTTCAACTGGAGTTAAGCCGTTGCCACTTTTGACCATGGGCTTGCCGCCCTGCATGGTTATGTAGTAAGGAGCCTCTCCTTCAGCTATGAATTTAGAAACAATATCTTTTACACGCATAATATTATCCTAATAAACGTTTTGTCAATGCACGAATTTGATCAACTTCACGATTCTCAACCAGTGCTGGCTGTTCAGTACGATTCAAACGACCAGTAAGTTCACGCATGCGAGCCAAATCATTTCCTTCGCTGATAGGATCTTTTTTGCCTGCTGGTGCTGGCATCATTGCACCTAATTTTTTAGCTTCTTCTGCATCTTTGGCACCCGATGGATTTGGCACAACAACTAAATTCTCATCAGTTACTTTTTCTTTCTTCTTTCTTTCTGCCATGTAAGCAGTAGTTTCTTTCATGTTCCGCCAAATGGCTGCTGCTACCATCTTGTCATCTGTTTCCTTAACAGTTTGCTTTTTATGACCCTTGGCCGCACGACTCATAGTTTGTTTGGCAGCTTCTTTAACACCCACTGCCTTCATAGCTCCATACGTCATTGCGGCATTCTTTAAACCTGGCACCATTGCTGATCCCAGAGACTTTGTTTTTTCCCAAGCACTCATTGGTGCTGGAGCACCCGCAGCGGTAGGAGTATCTTCTTTAACTTTCTTGCCGCCTTTTTCATCTTTGCCAATGCGCCCGGCGATAACATCACCGCGTGTTACTTTGTCATAAGGTTTGGCATTGTTGGCCAAGTTACCGTCGCCTTTCTTTTTGGCTTCGTACATGCCACATTCTTTTAAACCGTGTACTGGACACTTTTTATCTTTTGGTGTGTGATTGCATTTGCCTTCACCCATTGCTGCACTTGCTCCAGCTTTCTTTAGATCAGCACCAGTGGCTCTCATGCCTGGCACTGTGGTTGTTGCGGTTGTGGGAATTCCAGATTTTTGTGGTGCACCACTTATTGCGGTTTCTTTAACACCACCGCGCAACTTCTTAAAATCATCTCCGTCTAATTTGCCGTTATGATTCTTGTCCAGTTTCTTCTTACCACCTTTGAGTGCTTCGTCAACTTTCTTGCCGTCTTTCACACGAGTCACTGAATCTTTACCAAAACGTTTTTCCCAGTTTTTGCCTTCTTTCTCTTCAGCTTTGTCAGCAGCTTTGTTGCCTTCCTTGTCTGCAGCTGATTGTGATTTGGCATTTGATTTGGGCTCAGTATGCTCTTCATCACTGAATCTGTTGGGATTCTCTTTGTGTTTAGTTACACCTTTGGTTGAACGGTCAATTTCGCCACCTGTGGATGATTTTTCTTCAGAAACTTTTTCAGCTTGAGCTTTCTTGAGTTCTTTCACTTTTGATTTTGCTTCTGATAATAATTCTTTGATTCTCATTTTTTGTCCTTCGCTCAGTGTATCACTGTTGTCCAAGTGGTGACCGTATTCGCTGAATTTCATTTCATATTCTAAATAGTGATATACTGATGCAATATAGTCAGCAGCCTTGGTAATTTTGGCCTGTACCCATGATTCCAATTGGTCATTGTCTTCCAACTGTTGATACAGCTTGTGTGCGTAGTTGGCTATTTTGAACAAATCAGCTTTGGCCATGGCACCTTCGCGGTCAGTCTCGCCACCGTGTAAGCCTATGGTGCCGCCCACTGGTTCTGAATCCATTTCTGGCTGATCCATCTCAGGTTGGTCCATTTCTGAGTCAATGTTATCTAATTCTGCTGGCATGAGTATACTCCGTTGTCTTTATGTATTTAGCGTCGTTTGATAGGCGGCCCACCAAATAAGCTAGCGCCTTTGATGTCCAAGCCGTTCTTGGCTGTGCCGTCTTTGTTTTTGGGTTGATTAACTTTGGGTTGCGGTGGTGCCTTGCTGCCTGATTTGCCAGGACTACCAATATAACTCTTTTTACCACGTGCTTTGCCAGGGCTCAAATGCGGTGCATCTACCGTGCCAATGTTAGCAGCACTGGTTGCACCCACGGTGGCTGACTCACCCATTGGTTTGCCTTCCGCCACACCTTGCTCTTTACTTTTCTTCAGTATATCAGGATGTGCGAAACCTTTTTTGACTTGTTCTGCCGGACTCATCTTATCAACTAACTTACCAAGTTTAGGATCAACATCATGCCAAGTCTTTGGATAGGGCTTTTTATCACCTCCCGCCACACCTTTGTTTCCTTTTGCCATTTTCAATGAGGTTTTTAGTGCTGCCGTTTTTCCTCTAGGAGTTTTAGCATCATTTGCGGTATCTGCTCTGCGTTGAAGTGGATCGTACCCAAACTTTGGGCTATTAGGATTGCGCGGTGTTTTGTTGCCTTCGTCATCTACATCATACGCATCTGGATCGCTACGCCATTTAGCAGCCTCCGCCACACCTTGCTCACCATGCTTTTTAGCACGACGAATTCTATTTGCTAAATGATGTAATCCAGACTCCATACTACGTGCTTTACGCTCTCCAGCAGATAAATTTTGCTCACGATCCGCATATTGCCAATCTGATCCACCTAATGCTTCGTATTCTTTTTTCATTTTTGCATATTCAGCTTCGAGGTGCGGAAGATCTGCGTGGTCCTGTGCTTGGTCATCTTGAGATTTTTGATGTGCTACTGCTCTATCTGTTTCACGTTTTTCAGAATCTTGTCTGCGTAACTCATCGTGCTCTGGATCACCGTGGATACGTAGATTTTTAAATTTAGGATTATTTTTTTGTAAATCTTTAAGAAACGAAGACATATCGTTTTCTTGTACTAACTCATTTATTTTCATTTTTTAATTCCTCTAAATCCTGTGCCTACAGCAACTTCACCACCCATGAACTTGGGCAAACTAAACCATAACTTAAACCATTCTTCGGTTCCGGGTTTGATATTCTGCTCACGCATTATAACTGCTTTTTCAGTACCAGTTACACTGATGTTGCTTCCGTCATAAGGTTGCAGGCCTTTAAATTCCTTAATGCCTGCTAACTTTTTAAGACGTGCTAATTCATCCATTATTTCAAACTGGACCTTAACATCCAGCTGTGCTTTTTATGTGCATCTTGGCGATCTGCTAAAAAGTTACTCAACCCATGATCTCCAGCTTGTTCAGCCATGTCAAATGTGATGCGGAATATATTAGCCATACGCTCGCTATCTTCTAACAACTCACTCAGCATGCCACTCCAATCAGGCACAGCGTTTTCATCTTCAACTTTGGTAAGCATACTGAACTTGGCTAGGCTTGCTGGTGTGTAAATCTGTAATGCACGTAGGTGTTCCGCAAATGGATCCACAGCACCATATACTTCTTCATATATGGTTTGAAATAAGTTGTGCAGTTGAGCAAACAACGGACCCTCCACATTCCAATGGAAATTATGTGCTTTTAAATAAAAACTAAATTCGCTGGCAAACGCTGTTTTCAATGCCAAGTGATATTTCTCGTCCATGATTAAATTCCGTATTTGTTCTTTTTAATTTTTGCCACTGCACTGGTTTTATTAACATCAGCAGTTTCTAAACTTCGATTGTTACTCCATGTCTGTCGCTTACCGCCACCTACTTGTTTAGCGGCAGCATTGATCATATCGTTTTCTTCTTCAGTGTAGGGTGCTAGTAATGGATCTCCACCGATCCAATTGTCTGCTTCAATTTTTGTGGGATAATCAGGAGCACCTGCCAATGCAATACCCATCCTGTACCCCATATATGCACTACCAGTACTTTGATTCATTGAAGGAAATGTTGTTGCATTTTTAATTGCGGCCTTATGATGTCCGTGCATCTTTTGTGTGCCACCGTGACCTTCTCTTAATGATCTTGCCAACGCATTGGCTTCCTTCAAAGATACATCTGGTTCGGCTTTTTCTTTTTTTGCTCGCACCTTGGGCTTGCTGAAATCTTGCATGCGTGTTTGTGCTTTTTGCATCAAATCTCTTACTTCGTCATCATCCAGTTCGGGGTTCATTGCATCACGCCAAACAGCAAACTTTTCGTCATCACTCTTGCTTGGATCCATTAACACATCTCGCATGGGCGTGGCACGTGGCCCTTCTTGTTCACGACTTGGATCGTTGGTTTCTTGACGAGCAATCACATTTAAACTGTTAAAACTAAACGGAATTCTGCCAGCTTTGTCTGGAACTCCGTTATACTGCTTGACATAACTTAAACCTTTGACTTGATCTTCTCCCACTACCACAGTTACATCAGTATAACCGTGATGGTCGAGTTTTGTTAACACACGAGTTAAATCAGGCATATCATCTGTGGCAGTGTGAAAAATATGTCCGTGAGCTGGAAATACTTTTTTATAAATCTGCATTTTTTCTTCTGGCTTGATTGGATCGTCTTTGCCCACTGTGCGGCTAACAACAAAGTAAGGATCAGCACCTTGTTCGTCTGCTTGTGTGATAACACTGCTGGCCAGATACATGTGACCTTTGTGACCCATGCCACGCCCCCAGCCCACCACAGCAGCTTTGCCTTCCCCAGTGCGATTAAGAAATTCACGTAACAACATTAGTCTTTCCTCGGAGCCCAGTTGGCCTGGTCAATGGTTTTTACAAACTGTCCAGGCAAATCATTTTTAAATTTACCACCCGGATGTGCTTGTACATATCCTTCTGGTTTTGTTTGACGAATACCGCCGTGTGTGCCTGAACTCAATGTGTTGATAACTTTCATCTTTTCGTGTGTTAGTAATTCAACAGCACTCAACACAGCATCTAATCCAGGATGACTCAACACTTTTTGTGCTTGTGTATTGCTTAGTTTTGCAGTGGCCCATTCTCTAAATTTCTGTTTAACACCAGCCACACGTAAATTTTGATTAAAGAAACTGTACAACACATCGCCAGGTTTGCTTAGTCCAGGCTGACCCGCAATAAAGCTATCTATAGCAGCCTTGTTTTGTTTGATGTATGACTCGGCGTGTTTTAATCCAGTGTTGTCAACTTTGGGTGCATTTTCAACATATGTTGTGCCTTGTACAATAACATCACCGTTGGATAATTTTTCAGCATTGGGATAACGTGTTTCATCTGCACCAATGTGTGTGTAGTAACCAGTTGCAGCCACCATAACTTTTGATCTAGAAATTTTCTTACCCAGTGCGCTGCCTACTGGAATATGGAAACTTGTTATGTTGGGAGTGAAATCATATTCATTGGTACTGGGATTTAACACAGCTGGCTTTAAAGGACTAAACAGTATCCCACCTTCGATATATCCTGATTTGGGACTGATGCTTTCAAAGTAAGGCCATAGGTCTGCAAGTCCTTGAGCAAATGCTTTGCGTTGATCTTCTTGTCCGGGTTGTGCTGTGCCTGTGCCCAACACAAACATGGCCACATCGTCCGGGTCGTTCATCATGGTGGTAACACCACTCTTGGTATGAGTGGTGCCGCGCTTCATGTAGTCCCATGCGTTCTTTGGAAACATGTGAAATTTGCCATGCTCGTCTCGACCCCAGTATACCACAGGACTTCCGTCCCATTTTAATTCTATACCTTTGCCTTTGGCAGTCATGTCACGCAGTCGTTCAACTGCATGTAAACCACCCACACTGCCATCAGTGAAAACCAAATCTTCAATGTGTTGATACTTGCGGCCCACAGCTGCTTCCAACAATGATGTGGCTGGACCACGTAACGGAGCAGCTGACCAACTGGACCCAGATGTTGCAGCATCATGTACTTGTTGTTTTAATGCAGGATCTTTAATTGCTGACATGATACTTTCTGCACTGCCAAGATCATTACCAGTGTGTCCAGGCCCTAATAATAGTGTGGCTATTTCATCCCAACTATCGGACAACAAGTCTGCTTTCTTTCTAGCAGCATCTCTTGCGTACAGTCCTTCGTCTGGGCTCCACAGCATGTTCTTAGCACTGGCCAACGCACTCATCACCACTTGCTTGTGTACACCCTTGTATGGACTACCCTTGGGTATCTGATGTTGATGGAACTTGGATACTTTCTCAGCTTTACGAACAACTTTGATATCACACTGATAAAATTGTCCGTTGTATGGAAATTTAATGTGTACAGTTACCCCAGCTTTATAAGTTGCTGGAACACCATTGTCTAATAAAAATTGTTCCAGAGCGTTTCTAGCGGCCTTGTCATCGTCAGCCAACTTCTTGCTCTGAGGAATTTTAAAATATTGTTTAACTTGATCCATGTCGCAGCTAACATCCAAGTCACCTGTTGGATGTTCTGGTGTAGGGTCTGTGTTGGCACCACTGCCTTGTACATACAACGGAAAACCTGCTTTGCGAAGATACTTCTTAACTTGCGATAACAGTGCTTGTACTATATCCGGAGTAGGATAAAACTCCACAGTTTCAGGCCAGATGTTGCCACCACCTTCTTTGAGAATAGGCTTTCTAACATTAGAAAATAATTCACGTAGTAACATTATATACCCTTGTACTTGCCAGCTTGTATGTGTTCTTGTATATCGTCGTGCATTTTGGAACAAGCTTCTTTGCACATCTTTTCTTCTAATTCATCGGGCAATTCACGTATGGGGAATTTTTCTTTGTACTGTTTATAGCATTCTTTTATGGCTTCGGCAAACATGGTGGCTTGTACCGGCTTCTTGGCATTGACCAAATCTAAACATTTAACTAAAACTGGAAAAACGTGACGACGGTATATATGGTCGTCGTTGTGCATGAAATGCAACAAGTCTTCTATTAGATCGTAGTCTAACTCACGTTTATCGCCATGTTGTTTAACATATGCTAATTCTTTAAAATTAGCGTTTTCTAATAACTCTTTTATAAGCATTTTTATTCCCAACAGAATACTCTGGATTTAGAGTATTTATCGCTTTTACGATCATTAGGCTATGCTTTGATAATGCGAGAAACCTTGGATATACTACCGCCAAGGTGCATTTTTGACATGAGTAAGTTGTTATCACCTGTTACATAGAAGTGTGTACCGCCCCAACTGCGATTCCTTGTCAAGGCTGCTATACAACTCTTTGTTAGTTTGAGTTTTTTATTACATGATGCCCATGATATAAATGCACTGTGTTCCTGTGTAGTTTTACCCAGCGTCACTCGGAAATCGTAGTTCATCTTGGGCATAATCACAGTATCAGAACTCAGTGACACATTGGCCGGCGGCGCACAAACATACTTGACCCTGTTGCTGTCCAACTTTGCTAAATCATCTATATGACTTTTATTATTTGTGTACACAGTAATCCATGGGTTTTCTATCCTGATATTTAAATCAACCGATATAGACAACACTTTATACAGAGACAACGCATAGTCCTTGTCTTCAAAACTTTTAAAACTTAGAGATCCAGGCCGAGAACTTGGAGAAATGCTACTTTTTTGCAACATGTTCAAACAGTGTTGCCAATCACCGTTGCGAAAGAAGTGTGCATTGGAACACACCAACACTATCTTGTATTGGTATATCCCCATGAACAACTTGCTAGTGGTTTTAACTAACATTCATCTCAACCAACGAAGTAGTGGAATCCACTGTTAGCAACGGCGTTTTTGATTCCTTGGGAGTTGACAACAACACCAACTTGTCGTCTTGAACTGTGATGTTTAGTACTCCGCCGTTCTTTAAATTACCAAACAACATGAGCTTTGCCATCGGACGTTTGATTTCCTTGTCAATCACACGTTGTAACGGACGTGCGCCCATCTTGGGATCAAAACCTTTGGTAATAAGCCAGTTAGTACTTTCCTTATCTAACTTGATACGAATGCCTTTTTCTTTAACTTGAGCACGTAACTCATCCATAAATTTAACAATAACCTTGGTCATAGACTCTTTGCCCAACTTGTTAAAAGTCATAATACCATCCAATCGATTACGGAACTCTGGTGTAAAGAATTTCTTCAAATCTGCATCACTGTAATCTTTTTCCTGTGCGCCAAAACCAATGGCATTCTTTTCCGCAGATTGTGCGCCAGCATTGGTAGTGAGGATAAGAATCAAATTACGGCAATCTGCTTGTTTGCCATTTGACCCTGTGACAAAACCGTTATCCATCATTTGCAACAACACAGTTGTGACATCTGGATGCGATTTTTCAACTTCATCAAACAACAACACTGCATTTGGATTCTCTTGAATCTGTGTGATTAGCAATCCAGCGTTCTCCTCAAACCCCACATAGCCAGGAGGACTACCGATCAGTTTGGAAATGCTGTGCTTTTCTTGGTATTCTGACATGTCAAATCTCAACAACTTGACACTCAAGTGCTTGGCCAGTGATTTGGCAGTTTCGGTCTTGCCGCAACCCGTGGGCCCCATGAACACAAATGATCCAATGGGTTTATTTTCTGATTTTAATCCAGCCTGCGCCACCATGATCTTATCCACAACTTCTGTAAGAGCAAGATCTTGCCCGTAAACTTCACGTTGCAAGTTTTCTTGTAGCATGGAAAGATTGCTGGATTCTGTTTCCATGATCTTTTCTTCAGGCATTTGAATCATCTTGGCCAGTTCAAACTGAATTTCACGCTCGCCAATGATTCGATCATCTGCAAGTTTGAGATTAAAACGACTACATGCCAAATCGATCAAGTCAATTGCTTTGTCTGGCAACTTCTTGTCTGTTTGATATTTGACTGACAATTTAATAGCAGCATCCAGTGCATCATCACGTATTTTAACCTTGTGGAAACCTTCGTAGTATTTCTTAATACCTTTGAGGATTTGTTTGGTAACTTCCACGGTGGGCTCGTCAACTGTGATGCGTTGAAACCTGCGCATCAGCGCACGATCCTTTTCAAAGTGCTTGCGATATTCTTCCCATGTGGTTGATGCAATGACTTTGATGTTGCCTTTGCTCAGTGCAGGTTTCATCATGTTGGCAAGGTCGTTTGAACTGTTGCCACCTGCGCCAGCACCACTAATCATGTGAGCTTCGTCGATAAACAACACAGTTTTGCCTTTCTTCTGCAATGCCTTAATAACATGCTTGAATCTTTCTTCAAAGTCTCCACGATACTTGCTGCCAGCCAGCATAGCACTGATATCTAAACTGTAAACTTTGTATTCTTTGAGAAATTCTGGAACAGCACCATTCACAATATTGTGTGCAAGGCCTTCAGCAATAGCAGTCTTGCCCACGCCAGGATCACCAACTAAAATCACATTATTTTTATTGCGACGACCCAATGCCAGTGCAATATTTTCTAATTCGTCAATACGACCAATAACTGGATCAATCTTTTGTTTTTCAACCATGTCGTTTAGATTGGTTGTAAACGCACGAAGTGCTCTGTCGCTTTGATTGTCTGTGCCAGATTCTTCTTCAGATTCTTCAGAATTGCTGTTATTAACAAAGTCATTGAACTTGTCTTTATCGATTTTGGCCTTTTGGATGTAATAATGTGCCCAGCTGCGTTTTTCACCAATCATGCTCATGAACACATCAGTGGGTTCAATACGTTGCCTACCGTTAAACAACACTTGTGTAAATGCACGATTAAGCACACGCTCTACACTTTGAGTTTTCTTTGGTTTAACAACCACATCAGTGATGGTGATTTCTTGACACTTGTTGTGCAAATAATCTGTTAGATCATTTTTAAGTTCGTCAAGATTTGCGCCAAATCCTGTGATCACGTTTCCAAATGGTTCCTCCAACAACATGGCATACAATAAATGTTCTATTGTAAGATACTCGTGATGAAGTTTTTTAGCTGTATCAATTGCTTTTTCAAATACCGCTTGTAGGTTATCACTTGGTTCAACCATTACGTTTTCCTTTTCTCTTTAATAATTTCTTTTTAGCTAATGACAATTTTAATGGACTAATATTGTCTATAAAACAAACACCATCCAAGTGGTCTAGTTCATGTTGAAAACATCTTGAATCTATTCCAGTTAGTTCTATTATACATTCTTTGTTTTGTCTGTCAATGTATCTGACTGTAATATTGTTATGTCTGGGTACTTTTAAAATTAGTCCAGGAAAGCTCAAGCATCCTTCTTCTCCAGTGACCATATTGTTATCTCCCCACAATATCGATGGATTGAACATACAAAACGGTACTTGATTTGTCAAGTGTATGGCAAAAACTCGTTTAAGTAAACCAACTTGATTGGCCGCTAATCCCCTGCCGTGACTCACAACCATAAGTTGAACCATGTCAACTTCTAAATTGGCCGGGTTCTGATCTTTTTCAAAATCCCAACGTTCTGCAGTTTGTTTTAGAATAAGATCAGACGACTCTATTAATTTCAGCATCCAGCGCCCTTAGTTTTGCTATTAAATTTTGGTCAGTAATTATTGGTGTTTTAATTTTGACCACACTGACAAATCTTCCCTTTCCTCCATTATTTACATTTGTGAAGCCAGTTCCGTGGCTAGCAAACTCAACTCCAGTTTCTACGCCTGCACGTATATCGATCTCCATGCGGTCACCTGATATATTACTAACAGTTTTTTTACAACCCAGCATGGCTTCAATGGGAGATATTTCTATGTTGGTATACAAATCATCGCCTCGACGTTCAAACTTGGGATCTGCTTGCACTAAAATTGTCACGTTAAGGTTACCACGTTGCATTTGAGGAATGGAATCGTCTCCTAGCCCGTTGTATCTAATGGTGTCGCCGTTGGTGATTCCAGGCGGCACATTGATCTTAACTGACTGATTACGGCCACTGGGTAATTGGAAATTAGCTTCAAGTTGTTTGCCAAGATATGAATCTACCAAGCTAACTTGACACTGGATGTTTAAATCTCGATTTTTCCTTACTCCTCGCATTTGCCCAAATATATCTCCAAACGGATGGCCAGCCCCGCCAAACATTTGTCCAAAAGGATCCTGACCACCTCCAAACGGATTTCCAGTATGAAAGTGGAATTGTGGTTGATCACCGTACATACGTTTTTGGTCGTATTCGGTTTTTTTGTTAGCATCGCTCAATGTGTCGTATGCCACACTGATATCTTTGAATTTGGCTTGGTCGCCGCCCTTGTCCGGATGGTGCTTGTTGGCCAGGCTTCGATATGCTTTTTTAATTTGTTCTGGGTCAGCGTCTGCGCCAACACCTAGTGTTTGGTAATAGTCAGTCATAGTCGTAAAAAAGGCTCCATTAATAGTATTAATTATACTATCTTAAATGGAGCCTGTCAATGATTTGATTATTTCTTTTCTGGAACCTTGTCACCTTCTACTTTCTTGTGAACTTTGATTTTTTTACAATCTTCGGCTTGCTTACCAGTCTTCTTGTTCATCACAGCTTTGCCTTCTTTGTCAACTCGCGGTGTGCAAACTTCTTTAGTTTCCCCGCCAGCAACTGCTGGGCTAGACAATACCAAACATAAACCTGCTACAAATATAACATTTTTCATTTTTATGATCCTCTCTTAGCTATTATAGCTTGAATTTTTTCTTGGATGATCTTTGCCCAAACCGGTTGTGGCAAATTCCAACCAACAAATGCTCCCACTGCTATCCAAAATAATATATCTAACATATGCTGTTTCCTTTATAGAACTGGTTGGTCAAAATCTGGAACGATTTTTTTACCACTTGCTGTTGTAGTTATTGCGGTTGCCCCACCAAACCCTGCGTTTGGAGATGAGCCTCCAAAGCCGCCTCCGCTAAAGCTACTCGGTGTTGGTGAACTAAAACCACCGGAGTTGCCGAAGCCTCCTGATTGCGGTTGGCCAAATGTTGATGACACGCCCTGAAATCCTGTTGTTGCTGTGCCTGACCCGCCATAGTTGTTTCCTCCAAAACTGCCTTGTTGTCCACTACCAAAACCACCAGCAACATTACCGGCCATGTTGTTAGTTACTGTTTGACTCGTAGAAGTTGGGTTTGCCGCTGTGCCTGCTAGTTTTTCTTGTGTACGGCCAAACGCCGCAATGCCTAAAACTGCGCCCATTGCAATGTGGAACAGGCCAGCACCTTGAAGTGTTAAAGGATTCCATTGTGTAATTGGCATGTGCATAAATGCTTGTAGTAACGACCAGCAAACTGGGAATATAGCCATGTCTAACAAACATATTAACATGTACATCCAGCCCATAGCTGGACGCCACAATTTCTGCATCCAATCACTACTGCTACTGCTATCTTTTTCTTTATCTGCCATCACCAGCTCCTTTAAAGCATGTTATCATTTAGAGGTGTTAATACTTGTTCGTTCATAACCCCCAACGCTAGCTCAGCCCGCGCCGCATGCAACTTGTGTGCTGACTCATGTTGTGCCTGTTGTTCTGGTGTTAACGCTTGAAATTCCGCTAAGATGCGGGTTGTTTGTGCTGCATCGTGCTCTGCCCGTTGCTCTGTGGTCATTGCCACATATGCTTCAACAGCTGCTACGCAAGCAGATTTTGCAGCTTCCATTGCTGCTTCATTGTTTAAAATAATATCGTCCGCCATTGCGTACTCCTTTGTAATACAGTTATTTATCTATCAAACTTGCTTGGTATTTCGCACGTTCTTCTGCTGATTTTACTTCTATCAGCAATTCAGCAGCAACTGTTTGTGCTTTTTGTGCTGCATCCATTGCTGCTTTATGTGCAAGGTCAGTAGCTTCTGCCGCCCGAATCTTTGCATCAATTAGTGACTTTTCAGCACGTTCCAAATCTTCCACAGCAGAATCTGCATAGTTTTTGGCACTCAAAAACAACTTTTTAAGTTTTTTTGCGGCCGATTCTTCCACCCGTCTAATAAAACTCATGATTATTTTCCATTGTGTATTTTTTGTTGACCGTTATACCACACAATCCAGTCGTCTACTTTGGCTTTACAATCATAGTACAGAGCGTAGTTATCGCTCACAACATCTATGATGTCACTTAGTTTGTTAACCTTGGGATCCATTTGTTTCAAGTCTGGACACGCTTCCAGCAACTCTTTGGGAACAGTGGGCCATGCTTGTTTAATAGGCACAGTATCTTTTAAACAACCAGTTAGCAGCAACACAGGAATTAATAAAAACAATCGTTTCATTTATTTTCTCCTGCTGGGTTTCTTGCAGCTTTATTAAGCAGTTCAGGAACTTTGGGATCAATTTCGCACTTGCTGTTGATTACTTTTTCTACTTCTTTAATTTCAGTCTTGACTGTGTTGTAGTATTCCACACGAACTTTTTGTTTCTTTTTACGTTCTTCGTCCAGCTTCTTGCTGAATTCTTCAGATTCTTTTGCTTTGCGATCTGCTTCTGCTTGAGCTATTTGTACCTTTTCTTCCCATATTGCCTGTACACCAGCGCCGCCATACATGAATACACAAGCCAATGTAAGTATGCCAGCCACTGGTTTAAGGAATTTAGCATATATGCCAACTGCGGGGAAATGTACCAATATGCCACTAAGAAAAAATACTGCAAGAGATGCCCCTGCACCAACTAACCAAAACCAGGATGGAATACTACTTAATACAAAGTCGATCATCCAGATGAACATGACTTATCCTTCTAGAACGTGAATAGCATGGCCGTAGTGCTTTTGACGGTCAGCTAGTCCCAATGTTCCACCGTTAATCTTTTTGGTTAATGTGAGAATGTCGCCTGTGTCTGCCCACTGATTCAAGTTGTTGGCTTCCCAGAACCATGCAGCACTTTGTACACAACCTTCAAATGTGGTCAAATGCTCGCTGGCTTCGTCTAAGCTAATTTCTAAACTCTGTGCATATCGTTCGTAATTGCTTTTGCCAGTCAATTGAATCAGTCCACGACCGCAGAACTTCCAACCATCACCGGATTCTTCTGGGCCGTTGCCCATGCGATTTGCATAAGCTCTGTTGGCAATGCGCTCTGGTTGCTGTGCATATTGGCGAGCAATATCAATGCTGGGGAAATATCTCGGCCACACTTTGCATAGACTTTCTGCTCGATAGTTTAGGTTTTCTTTAATAGCACGATAGTTACCAGACTCATGTGCAGTTTGTGCTATAAAAGCAGCAACACGGGGCACAGTATGAATATCGTAATCGGGTAGTATTTGCACCAGTGCCTCATACCATTGTTCAGTATACGGGTTCTTACCGATGATTGCTTCTAACTTACTTTGTGTAAAATCAAATTCAAAACTCATTGTTATTTCCTTTTCAGTGCAACAGCCCAGTTTTTGTTTTCAAATATAAAAGTGTCACTGATTTTTGTTATGTTATAGTTGCCTATAACTTTGGTTAAAAACATGACTTCTGCCATGTCTTTACTTTCCAAAACAATTGGCCCTTTGATATTGTTGTATATATCTTGTTTGGCGCCGCTTGCAACAATATCAAAAGATACCGGGCCACTGTAAGCACGTTTAAATGTTATGCTTTCATCTACTACATTTAAATTCTCAGCATAGCTGTTACTAAAAAAATTACTAAAATTATCTAGACTATTTTTTTCTGTAGCTATGTTGTATGTGTTTTTATCTATGGGGACAATTGTTTCCAACTCTTCCAATGTGGCAGGGTGACTTTTAAAACTCTTAAAGTATCTAAAACGCATGTTATCCAAACCAGATACTTTTTTAACACCCTCGATTAGTTCAAAAATTTGTTCAGCTGTGTCACGCCCTCTCTCCAGCTCTACAAAAACTGTGTAATTGCCCTCGTCGGTTTCTCCAGGAGTGCAATCTGCATCAAGAATAAAGTTATAACCCATCTCAAAGAAATTTTCCAAATCGTGAGCAGGGTCTTCGTGATCAACGGTGAAACTCAACACCACAATATCTTCATCGTCGCCAATTTTACTTTTATAGCTGTCGATCTCAAAAACTTTTTGTACCAAGTTACGAAGATCTGCATTGCGTAATGCTTCGTTCAAGCTCATACTGGTGCTCCTGGTGCTCCTGGTGCTCCTGGTGCTGCTGGTGCAGCTGGTGCAGCTGGTGCTGCTGCACCGCCGGGTGCTGGTGCAGAATCAGTCAATGCACCTTCTTCGGATTTGTAATCTTTCTTCATCTTGTCCATGTAACCTTTGTATATATCAAATGCTATTTTCTTGGGCATTTGAATTTCAACAATCCATATGGGCTTGCGATCTAACTGACCTTTCTTAGAACCAGGACGAATGTCTTCGTGTGTGCGAATTTTTCGAGGTTCAATCAAATGACTCTTTTGATATATAACTTTGCAACCCAGCTCTGTTAAACGTTTTCCTGCTATGGGATTAGGCATCTTTTTTTCCGGCCACATAAAACCTACTGTGATCCAATGACGATCCACTTTGGGACCATAGGCCAACTCACCGTTCTCCCAGTTTTCATACACATACATGTCAGTTTCTTCTAAAACACGTTCAAAGTCCTTCAATACAGCAAGGCTGCTGTTGTTTTCATATAGTTCTTCTATGTTGCGTATAACGTCTAATATATCGTGCATGATTAATCCTAGAATTCACTGTACTTATTTAGCTGGTTCAAAATCATATAGTATCAGTTTGTTATTCTGTGTATCTGTTAAATAATAGTGTAGGACCTCTGTAGTTATCGAGGCGGTCACTACAAGTCCTGCTTAACCAGTAAAGTAGGAGCACAACTTAGATGAGAAAAAACACAAGAGTGAAAAAGCGTTTTACATCAGAAGTTAACATAATTGATTTCCAGCCATATCTTCCGGCAAAAAAGCAACGTGTGATTATAAATGCACGTAATGCTAATCAGAAATCTTATCTCAGCAAATTGTATTCAGAAACCACAAGCATTGTGTTTGCTATTGGTCCTGCGGGCACGGGTAAAACCATGCTGGCTGTGCAATATGGGATCAAGCTGTTTCAGGAAGGTGTAGTTGACAAAATTGTTGTGACAAGACCCGCCGTTAGTGTAGACGAAGATTTGGGATTTTTACCAGGTACATTGAATGAAAAAATGGCACCTTGGACCCGTCCTATATTTGATGTGTTTGCAGAGTATTATCAAGCCAAAGACATTGCAAAAATGCTGGAGGATGGAACTATTGAAATAAGCCCACTTGCCTACATGCGAGGTAGAACCTTTAAAAATGCATATATTATTGCAGATGAGTGTCAAAATACCACTGTTAATCAGATGAAGATGCTGTTGACCCGTTTGGGGGAAGGATCTAAGATGGTAGTTACAGGGGATCTAGCACAGGCAGACCGATTGAGCGATAATGGTCTGATTGATTTTTGCAACCTACTTGAACAAAAGGAATATTTGGAACATATCGATATCATACGATTTGACCACAAGGACATCGAACGCCATAATGCCGTGAAGGAGGTGTTAGCGGTTTATGGAGAATAACGCATACTGCGTTAGATAGTCAAGAAAAGGGCCTACGGGCCCTTTTTTACTTGTGTAACAGTTACGCCCGACTTTTCAAGAAACGCAACACCACTAGTATCCCTGTAAGCGTCCCGATATAAAACACTGCTAATACCGCTTTGGTATATAAGTTTGGCACAGTCCAAACATGGAGCATGGGTAATAAACATAGTAGCACCCATACCAGATTCGTTAGATTTAGCCAACTTAGCGATTGCATTAGTTTCGGCATGAAGTACCTCTGGTTTAGTTTTTAATCTAATTTCAACAACATTTTCATCAACGTCTAGCACATGTCCAATCTCATCTTCGCAGTTGTTGTCCCAACCTGCCGGCATACCATTGTAGCCAATTGAAATAATTCTATCATCTTTCACCACAATAGCACCCACATGTAATCTGCGAGCATGACTGAGTTCTGCAAATGTCTCTGCAGTAGTCATGTATGCATCGATCAGTCGTTGTTTCATTGCAAATAGCTTAATCTAATAAGTGTTGCAGCCAAGTTGATCTCAGGATCAATCACCAATGCATGATCCACAAGGCCCTGTTTAATCACAAGAATAGCTTTGTTTTGTTTTTCTTCCTCGCCAAAGATTTCTATGTTGTCATACAACCAGCGATAGATTTCATCCATTTCTTCTGGACGAGCTTGGCTACACACCAGTTTTCGACCTTCGTTAATTTTACCAGCCTTGAACAGTTCAACCATCTTGAACTTGTAGTCAGCTTCTCCTGTGTCACCACGCTGAGGAGTTTTCAACACATTTTCGCCACAGTTCATCTGCACAGTATTGATGCACTTGCGCAAATCCGGATATGTGGCTTTGACAAATGTATCCAGTGTGTCAATATCAAATTCTACACCTTCGCTGATAAGTATCTCGGCCATGCGAGCTGTGAACTCTGTTTGGTCTGTCTTTTCAATATGAAATCCTTGGCATCGACTGTGTAGCGCAGGAATAATTTTATGTGGATAATTACAAGTTAAAATAAATCTAGCGGTTGTGTGATATTCCTCCATAACACCCCGAAGTGCGGCTTGTGCGCTGGGACTCAAGTAGTCTGCTTCGTCCAGCAACACAACTTTGAAGTCACCAAACGGAATCATCTGCACAAAGTTGATAATTTTATCTCTAACATCATCAACTGAGTTGGTTCGACTTGCATTGATCTCTAACAAATCCAAATCGTTTACTTCTAGTTCGTTGAACAGAATTTTAGCCAAGGTAGTTTTTCCAATACCAGCACTGCCGCTGAACAACAGGTGTGGGATTGATTTTTCTTTGATCCAAGTTTTAACTTGTTCTCGTTGATGACTATCTCTAAACACGTATCCTTCGATAGTGCTTGGCCGATACTTTTCTACCCACAATTCTTTCATTGCAGTTCCTTATTGATATATGTGTTTATTATACAGGTGAAAACAGGCCTTGTCTAGAGGCCTGTTGTTCTTTATTGCTCGAAGCTGGGACGAGAAAATGTAGCTGGATCGAATTCTGCGTGATTTACTTTGCTGTGTGAACCAAAGGTGTTGTCACCCGGCTCTTCGTCCGTTACTGCCAAAATTGCTTTGGTGTCAGCCCGGCGAATTGTGATCTCTTCACCGTTGTTGTCTATCACTTTAACACCGCGAGTCCATCTGCCGTGCTCCAACAAAATCCACTCCCCAACACAAACATCAATTTGTTTTGGACCAACTTTCCAAACACGGGCCCAACGATGGCGCACACCTTCGCTTTTGCCGTCATCGCTGGGTAACACAATACCACCCGCAGATACTCGGGCATCAAAATTCATACCAGTAACAAGAATATTATCGTTGAGCGGCTTGAGTGTGCCAGTGATCACAGCCATGTTATTCGTTGCCTTCCGGATCTTGATTACCAATGTCTTTTTTGGATAAAGCTGCTGGCGCTGCTCGAACATTGATTTGATTAGGGATAGTAACAGGCTGTGGAGTCATTTCCTCACGACGTTTAATGATTTTACCACCTTCGCCTAATTTATCGCCTCGTGCGTTAACTTTGGCGTTGCCCACAGCAGGTACCAATTCATTTTGATTAATCAGTTTACCCAAATCAATTTCTATACCCTTTGCAGTGCGGTAAACCATACGTTGTTGTTCTTTCATTGGCATATTAGCCTCCTTGAATTATACTATTACTTATCTCAGGAACTCCTGCCAGTCTAAATTATATTTTATCGAATCAATTTGATGCACACCCAACAAATATAACACAAAACTGGCCACACTGGATCCTCGACCCACACCCCAAACAATGCCATTCTCGTTGCAAGTATCCACAAAATGTTTGGTCCATTGCAATAACGGAATCATTTTGCGATTGCGATATGCTTCCATTTCATCGTAAACACGTTCTTTTTGTTGCTTTGTGGTACAACGATTGACACACCATTCTTCTACATCAAATTCTTTGTATTCTTCTGGCATAAACCAGTCGCTTTGCAGTGCTTGGTCAAAATCTTCTATACTAATAGAATCCAATTGATCATTAAATCTTGAAAATGTAAATCCTGCAACTTGCTCTAACTTTTCAATATCTTCAGTGTAATCAACTGTGAGATCTTTGAGGTTGGTCAGCTTTCCTTGGTACAGAAACTTGAATATGTCTTGTGTGTTAAAAATAGGATTTCCAAATTTATCTAGGCGCATAGCCTATAGTTTAGTTGACTTTGATCAGATTGTCAAGGCTTTTTTCACTATTTTTCGCCAATTGTTCCAACGCAGCTTGTCTTCGACTGCCTAATTCCATTTTATATGTTTCTAACAACATGCCAATTTGAGTTTTGACATCGGTGTTATGAGTCATAAAGTATTTTCGAGTAAGGTCGCTAATCTTACTTTCTAGCTCGCTGTCTTTAACGCCAGTAAAATCACCTGCTAATGGATGCATATTAACCTGCGGTGTATTGTCCGTCAAGTTTGAAATACACGTTGGTACCGCCATCAATGGTCCATGCTTCGAGAATTTCAAAATGATTTTCTCGATCCAAGGTTATAAATGCTGTTGTTAAAGATGGCCCACCCACCAGTGCCGATGAAGTGTAAGTTAAACCGCTCGGTGTGCCCGCAGTGGTTGTAATTGCTGCACCGCCTCTGGCTGCGCTAAGTGTAAATGTAGTTGAGCCATTGGTTGCAATAACGTAGTATGTAACTGGCGCACCGGCTGAACTGGAGTATCCACTGATGCTGCCAGAACCGCTGTTGGTGCCAGTAATACTAATCAATTGACCCACTGATAATGCTGCTGCATTACAACTAAATTGTCCACCTGTTCCGGTGATAGCAACAGCAGTCAGGGTGGGCGTGGTTGCTAATTTTAATTTACCAGTGCCACTTGTTAAGGTAACTATATATTTTGAACTTTGATCACCTATCAACATCAATCTCATCACACTGTATTTTCCAGTAGTGGGCCATGATATAAAATTTAATGTTGCATTGGCGGTTAAAATTGCAGACTGCATGGGTCCGTTGCTGATATTAATGTCAGCCCCAGAATTGCCTACACTGCTCAGTGGATATACAACGCCATTAAACTGACTGTACAATCCGTTGCTGATAGTGCTTTCGAGTAAATTGTTTACTACTTTTACTGAACTGGTTGCAACATCCCGTACCAGTACTGAATTTTGTTGCAACGCAGATATTTCTATTGCTGCCCTGGCTAATCCAGCTTGTATAGCTGTAAAATTATTTCTGAATCCCTGGCTGTTATTATCAACACCTGCTACTGGGTAAGATACATTAATTGCAGAAGAGTTTATTGCACTTGTCATACGGTTATCCTATTATTTTTGAATATTAAATATTTATCGTCAGCATAACCACCTGCGGAAGATAATGTGTATCTATCTATTGTGTAATCCAACGAATTAAAATCAAAGTTGTTGAATTTGATATTTCTCAATATAGTATCGGCTGTTTCTGGCTTGCAGAAACACAGTGGTATTGCTAGTATATAGTCCAATTCGGCTTTGTTACCTGGCTGAATACTACGCATCCAAAGTGGCAAATAGTTGCGTTCAGTTGCTCCAACAGCACCCAATCTAGTTTGCCAATTTGTTATGCTGTTTGGAAAATACACACTGGGTCTTGGATTGCTGGCGCTGTATCCAGTACTGTCAACAGTGACATTGAAATTGGGTCTGTCATTGTACAAACTATTGGCATTGAGGGCGGACAACTGAGTACTGTAAAAATCCAAATTACTATCAACACTGATGTCTTGTGATATTGAACTTTTTGTTTTTATGCTCAATGCTTTATGTTGACCGTTTGGTTCCGCCGGATCTATCATTTGTATATACACTACTTCGTACATTTGCTCGCCTGTAACAGTGTCCGTGGCCACAGCCTTTTTGAGACTACTAAACTGAAATCTTTTCTTTTTGTTGTTCAGACCCATTGCGCCTATGTAGGCAGCTGCATTTGTAGTTTGTATTCCCGCATACACCAACATGGTCAAACTAGTTTGAACTCCAAAATTTGGATCGTTTGATCTATATATGCTGCCTGGTGAAAAAACAGATGCATTGTTTATGAAATTATTCCATGCGGATCGTTGTGCTGGCACCAAGAACGGTCTAGCAACAATGTTGCTGTAAAACATGGTGTTGGGTGTAGTAACTGCAATATTAAAAGTTTGTGCAATTGCACTATAGCCATATTGATCATATGCTTTAACTGTGAAAAAGTAACTGCGGTCAAACAAACCAGCGGAACGGTCAAAGGTTGTTTGCCCACCATCGAATCGGATCAACCCTGAAGTTTGAGTAATGTTGTTGTAGAACTGATTAACTGTGCCAATTATTTCGCCATCCCCGTTGAGTTCAAGTCCCGGAGGCAACTGACTCAGACTACCGTCTGGATTAACATCGTTTAACTCGTATGATACCACAGCACCTGTTACAGAAGTTTCAGCAACAATTTTTAGTGTACACAAAAAATCTGCTGGAATTGATCCCAGCTTGGTTGGCGTGATCCATGTGATAACACTGTTGATGCTGCCCAAAATAGTTATATTGAATTTACGACTGGCATTGCTGATTTCGTCTAAATTATCTCCAGGTCTGCTGGCGGTGAGTGTGAACACATACTGTGTTGTGACTGCTGGTTGATATGGAATTATTCCATACAGGTCACCATCCAGCTCATCAAACTGAACACCGGGTGGAAGTTTGCTCAGTGTTCCTGTATAAAACACAGTGCTGTTTGGTATGTCCACAATTAGTGGAGATGTCACGGTTAATCGATATCTAGTGGGTGTCAATTGCTGTACATTTGATATTGTGTAAATTTTATCAGTTGCGTTATCCAAGTAATAATTTAACGTAAAATATTGACCAATTTGCGGAACTGTTGTGTTGTTTGCAGTATTTACAGTGACAAACACACTGCCAGCAACATTGTCTGTGGATGACAATTTATAAGCCACCACATACACTTCTTCGTTGGTGGCTGATATTCTAAAACTCACATCAGTATTATCATACAGTGCAACGGGCACAGTCAAATAATTGTTAGATCTAAACAGTCCTAAATTACCATCAGTGATCCAAACTGGTTTTCTAACATATGTTGAGTCTGCTGTGAAACTGCCTGCTGAGTTGCCCAGTGTGGTGCTGTCTGCTCTAAACTCGTCAGACCCAGTTACAAATATTTTAAAAATGCGCTGTGCGTAATTGACGCCGTCAGTAACAGTGACTTTGAATTGATAGTTTAAACTTAGAGTTTGTACAACTTTAGTTTTTATAGAATAATCAAATATCACATTGTCGTAGTGGTAAGTGTCAAAACCATTGGTTGGACGTAATCCAAAATCAAACACCGCTACATCAAACCCCTGTTCATCATAATTACCCACTCCATCGTTGACGGTTATTCTCGGAGCAGGTTTTACATAGCCACTGATAACACCATCTCGGCTTAGTGATAAGCCTGGCGGAAGTGTGCCGTCACCATCTGCAATGAAAAATTTCAAAGCCTGGCCAATGGCTATGTCTAAGTCAGTGACTTCCAGTGCATAAGATATGTACGTTTGATCAACGGTGTAATATTGTTTGTTGTCTCCGACTGGCAATAATCCTGCAGGTGTAACAAACACAGGGGGATTAAATCCACTTATGATTATGCCAAATGTTCTGTCAGCAATGTCAGTTCTGAGATATTTGGGAGGAACAACACTGGTATTGTAAATATCTTTACTGGCTCGAATACAAAATTTATAGTTGGTGGTGTTGGCCACAATGTAAGGACTGCCTATGATACTACTGCCAACAATTGACAATCCGCTGGGTAATTCTCCGCTGATAACTTTAAAAGCTACACCTGTGATATCACCAGTCAATGGCAATGGTATACTCACTGTTATTTGTTCAGGAAAGGTGCCTAATGAATATCCACTAGGTTGAGTCCAGATGCTTAAGGCCATTAATCAGACTCCATTATTGTATTCTATACCATGTGGTATTGCTTGTTCTGTATATGTATTGGTATGTTGCATATGGTGCTATTACACCAGCAGCAAGTGCGCCTAACAATGTGGGTCCTGCAGTTAATGCAAGCGTAACTGTGTTATCATGTATCACAAATCTCACCACCTGCCCGTCTGTGGGTGCGGGCGGAAATGTCAACGTTGCTGTGTAACCAGATGCAGTCACTAACAAAATATTATTGACAACTGTGGTGCTCAGTGCATACACAGCAGTTGAACTCACAGTGATATAATTTGCCCCCTGTAACCCAATTGATTGCACAGTGCCAGATACTGTTAAATTGCCAATCACAGACAAATTGTTTTTGACAGTGGTGGTGCCTGTGACAGCGCCAATTGACAGTGTGGTGGCCGAACCACCAAACGCAATGGTGGTTGCTGTGGTATTAACTAAATTAAACACTGTTTGTGCAGTTGATATTTGGCTGGCTGTGGCGTTGCCAATATTAGGAGTGACCAGGGTTGGGCCAGTGGCAAACACCAAAGAACCCGAGCCTGTTTCGTCACTGATAACACTGCGTAATTGTATGCTGCTGGTCAATGCAAATTGATCTAATCTGCCAGTGGATGTGGCCAACACACCCGAAGTGGGCAATGTTAGATTGGTAATTCCTGTGGACGTCAGTGTGATATTGCCAGCGCCGGTTGCTGTTAAATTTGTACCCAGGGACAGTATGTTCCCGCTTACTTTTATACCAGGTTCAGCCACGGCACCAAAATCATAATCGTTTGCCAAGGGTGTGGTAAATCCGCTGCCAGTGCCAGTGCCATTGAGGTCCACAGTAAATCCCTTGGCAAATCGTTGCCACCCAGTTGGTCGGGTTATTGTGCCAAAGTCTGCATTGATGTTTGGAGTTGTGGACATGGCCACTGAAAACAAGCTGTTGCTGACATTTGGATCAATTCCATAAATTGTGGTTTGTGTGTCCCCGCCGTAGATGTAACGACTGTTTAGGTTTAAATTTCCAGCCAAGGTTGGAGTTGTGTCACGGGACAATGTGGTTGTGCCTTGTAAATTCACAGTGTTGGCTGTGTTGGTGATAACAACTGAGCTGTCAGTACTGGTTAATGTTTTAAATTCTAGAAGGGTAGCAGCCTTGGTTTTAAAAACGCCCGTGCCACCGCCCACGTTAGCACCAGTTGAAATGCCAACTTCTATGTTTAATGCAGCAAAATTTGCATTTACTTTGATAAATGCTGTGCGTAAATCGTCGCCAGTACCGTCATTTGCGTAGCTACCTAAGAATATTTCTTGTATTGTTGACATAATCTGTTCCGTTTTATATATTTACCGTTTCTAGGAACTCTAAAGTCTTGATGAGTTCAGCATACTTCTTAGGGCTCAAATAGGGCGCCAATGCCATGCGATTGTGTCCCGGCACATACTGATTCAAGTTGCTGGTGCTACTGAGCTGTTTGACACCGTTGTCAATGTAAGTTTGATTCATTGTGACCACAGTCACAGTGGTGGCTTTGATATCCACAAGATTGCGACCAATATGCACATCGGTTGGCGCGGCTCCTATTTTGCGGGCAAACTGCACTAATTCCAATGCGGCATTGGGTTTGATAATGTATCCGTAGGCACCCCAGATAAACTCTCCTACACCGTGCCAAGTGCCTTTGGCAGGTTGATGCCAAACTCCCACAGGTTCGTTCATATGTTTTTGAACGTTTTCAGTATAGATTTCCGTGGTGTCAAACACATCAAATGGATCCAGTTTCAGTACACCGTCAAACTGATCCAGTATGTCTTCGGGCAGTGGTCGAACAAACACGCCATCATGTTCCAAGATAATAATGGGTTCATTCAACTTCACACACTTCATCCACAGTTCAAAGTGACTGAGAAAGCAACCTTGATGTCCTGGATTGTCAATGATGTCTCTAGTTATAAAACGTGTGATGCCATACTTGGCAAACAGTTCAGGCGCATCATATCCCAGTACCGCATTGTGTACTTGGGGCTCAATGCCAAACTTGTGCGCAGCCTCAATGGCTTCTGCACCAACCTTACGGCTGTGTTTACTTTGTTGTAGAATAATAACAAATGCTTGCATTACATTAATTCTTCAATAATGCAATAGACACTACCCAGTTGATATTGTGTTGGCGTATCTCTCATCATAGCAGTTACTCTATACACTTTATGATAACTATGATCTGATATAACCATCTCAGCTTTGTCCCCAACATGTTCAAACACTACGGGATTAAATTGTTGCCAGCCAATGGCAGCACCGGTTGTTGAATATCCAAATATATTTGTACCGTTGTTGGCAGATATTGTTACGTTTGCACCATTTATTCCAATGTAACGAAATTCTACGTTTATACTGCCCGCGGTGGGCGAGACTGCTCTAATGGATAAACGATCTCTGTTCACAACATTAGTATTAACGGTTAACATTGTTGTGTTGGTGGTTGACGTGTTGGTTATTCTATTAACATATGCGGTGGATTGTACGGTAGTATCTGGGAAGGTTAATGAACCGTTAGTGCCAAATGTAAAGTCTTTATTAGAATATGTTCCTATTCCGGGAGGACTTGTTACCACAGCATATCTAGTACGGATAACTAAATTTTCTTCTGGATCAGTTTGAATGATGTTGGGAACAATCAGTTTACCATTGCTCATCAAGGTCACTGATTCACTGCCTGATGTGATTTTCACACTGGTCAACAATGCTTGCCAAGTGGCGTAGCTGTCTCGAACAACTATCAATGCACTTCTAAGTTCATTATACGCTGAGGTTGTGATAGGAGGCTGAAATATCAGCGGCAGTGGTGGACTGGATGGTGATTGTTGTATTTGATAAGCTGTTAACAGCTGAGCTATCAACCCAGCGGCAGTTGGGCCAGTTGCCTGCCATGCTATAAATGGCCAATTAGAAGATGTAAGACCAAGATTATTGGCCTGTGCCTGATAACTGGCTCGTACAGCTTCCCAAGCAGTCAAGCTATCGGTATAGGCTGTGGCAGCGGCAGTAATTTCAACATCACTTGCTTGACCAATAACAGCTGAGTTGGGCAATGATAAATTACCATCTGTGCTAAAGTTCCAAGCCGCGTGGGCTGAGAAATTTGCAGTGGAGGCTTGTACTTGTACATTGCCACTGTTGACCAATCTAACATATTGAGTATCAGTGCCTAGATATAGTTCAGTGGTGCCACCGGCTGATGCCAAATGTATGTGATCACCTTCAGCGGCTGTGGGATAAATTAATAATGCTTGATAAGCATTGGCACCGCTTGCGGGTTTGAGTTTCATAGCAAGCGGATCAAAAGTGCTGCCTTCGGTAATAACGCCACCACTAGGTAATGTTAATGCACCATCTGTGCCAAAACTCCACTCTTTTCTGCCACCAGAAGTTTGTGTTGCAACTTGTAAAATTTTGTTAAGATCAGCGGTAATGTTAGAATAACTTGAGCTTAATCTATGTAAGGTAAGCCCTGATGGAAAAGTTGTTGTACCAGTTGTGCCAAATTGCCATAGTCTGCCAGCACTGGCAGTCCCTGTTTCAATCTGAAACTCTTTATCAACACTACAGGTAAAGTTAACTGTGTTTGGACCTCTTGGTGCCCCCAGTACAAGCCCTGTTGGGAATGTGGTGTTACCAGTTGAGCCAAGACTCAGTGTGTGAACACCGTTGACCAAACTACTTACACTGCCAGCGGCCGCGTAGGTAACTTCTTTAGTTGTGGTGTTGTAATATAACACATTGGATGTTGCTGTGGCAGTTCTAATCGGTGCCACATAGAAACTATCTGTTTGAGCTGCAACGCCATTGACTGCTGAGCCAGTGGCATTTAGTATGATTGTGTTGGCCGCTTGGCTGGTAGCACCCGCATTGGCGCCAACTGCTATAGATTGGGCACCTTGATTTTGATTCCCGGCCTGGTAACCAACGGCCACGGCATTTGCGCCTTGTGAGCCATTGGCAGAACCAGCACCAACTGCCACTGCACCACTACCTTGACCCGTATACCCTGAGAGATAGCCAACGGCCACGCCATAGGTACCTTGTGCGTTATAACCTGCGGCGCTGCCAACAGCAGTTGCCCAACCGCCTTGATTTTGATTGCCTGCATTCATGCCAATGGCTACAGCAATCTGACCCTGATTGGTTACACCAGCAATATTTCCAATAGCAACTGCACCAGCGGCTTGTGAAGTCAGTCCAGCATTAGCGCCAATTGCTATTTTAGTTGGACCACTTGCACCAGCTGTGTTGACCACTGGCCAAACGGCCGGAGCCGCCCCAGTTAATAATATTTTGTTATTGGCATCGTCATAGGTCACTGTGATGTTGGTGTGACTGGCATGATTGAACAAGGGTGCCGCATAGTCCTGCGCCAACTCTCTCAAGTCTGCCGCAGTGCCACCTGTCAAGGTATACAGTTCAGTGAAGTTTGCATTGGCTTTTACAAATGCATTACGTAGTGTATCACCTGTTTTGTCGTTAGCACTTGCACCAACTAGGATATTTTGTTTAGCCATTATACTCTCCCCACAGCAATTTCAATAACTCCAGCTTCGCCGTAGTCTTTGTCTTCCAGTGCCTTACCGAGCACAGCACCCAGTGTGGGATTGTTTGCTTTGACAGCATATCCCAGTGTGGCACTAGTAGTTATCATATCCCCTTTCTTCACACGCCCAACAACTTTAACAGGAACTCTGCCCGCCAGTGCAATACACACTTTGATACCTGCTTGTTCGCTATTCATCACATACGCTGGATTAGTTGTTACTACTCCGGCTAATCTTGTGTCATTGATCACGCCAGTTGTGGTAACTTCTTTATCGCCACCGAACACCAACACAGTGCCTGGTTCGTAATCTTGGTCACCTTCATAATACTCTGCCAAGTCAGCATAAGTGGCTTGTAGTCTGCTGGCGCCTGTTAGACTCCAGTTACCTTGAATAGTTCCAAGTCCATAATCAGTTGCATCTGTTGTGATAGTGGATGCCTTGAGCACTGCACTGTAAGTGTTTAAATCTATAATGCTGCCTGATCCAACTTTCCAGTTACCTTGAATGTTACCCACCACTGTGTTATCGCTGGTATTGGTAAACAAGTTTCTGGCAATCAGTGTGCCATTACCAGTGTCAAATGTACCATATGTTGTGGTAGTTGTGGCAGCAGAACTAGTGCCAGTTGCAGTCATAAAGTATGTTGCAGCTGTGCTTGCACCGGGTGTGCTGAAGTTCAACACTGCTGATGAGCCAGCACCTGTAACTGATATGGTTTTGAACGTACCAACCTTCAAGCTGCCAACGTCCACACTGTTGTCAGTATCTGATTTAACAATACTACTAACTGCATTGGTCACACTCACAGGTGACACACTGTATGAGTTTCCAGCTGTGCTGACACCGTTGTAAGTTATGGTCATTATGCCGCTTGAACCAAACGATGCACTAACAATGCCTCCTGCATCACTCACCACTTGTGCAAAAGTCACAGCACTTGGACTTGCAGCACTGCCAGTTCTGTTGCCCAACACTGTGCCATTGCTGATTTGAACAATTTTGTTTAGGGCAACACCAGTGGTTGCACTGGATGAAGTTAACAAATCAACCCAACCAGTGGCACTTACACTGAATACATTGTTATTGAATACACTTAGTCCCAAGTCAGCTTGCACAATGGCACCAGCTGCACCGCTACCGCTGGTATTGGTTGCCACGCTGCTGGCAATGTTCATACTTAATTTACTTTGAGCAATTGCTGCTGTAGTACTAACCATAGAGTTAACCACAGTGCCTGCACTGATTGCAGTAACAATGTTTGACCCTACAAAAGCAAGCCCAATACTGCCACTGGTACTGGCATTGACCCATCTGGATCCGTTGTACACTAACAAGTTACCAATCGCAGGACTTGCAATAGTTGTATCTGTTAACTTAAAGAGAGCGTTGTATGTTGATCCAGTAGTGTCAACATACAATTTGTTCACAGCATCAGTTGGGTAAACTGGAGTTGGCAAGTTGCTAACTGTGAATCCAGCAGCATTTAAATTACCCTTCATCCCCAAACTGCCGTCCAAAGGCATGAATCCAGGACCAATGTAGTTCAGCAACGGTGTTGCACTGCCGTTGTGTGTTAGACCCAATCGACTGTCAATATAACTTCTGACAGCACTTTCCACAGCAACTTTATCACTGGCATTGCTGGCCATGGTTCCGTCAGTGCTGAACTCAGTAACAACAACACCTTTTCTAAATCCAAAACCAGCAAGGTTACTCAACGCAATACTTGCTGAGAATGTCACTGTACCAGTGCCCTGGTCAACTTGGAAGAAGCGTCCCACTTTGAAAATACCGTTTTCGTCAGTGGTCACATAGAACACACGACCCACAGTTTCTTCCACCACTTGCTGACTCTGTACTTGTGCAGTGGCCGGGTTACCATAAATCTGTGTTGGATAGTTACTGGTGTTGTAACCGCCTGTACCAATGTTTAAAAAGTCATGGCCAGTGGCTCGCATGGTACTGATCTTAACTGTGATCTGTCCACCGGCGGCACCTGGATATCCTATTCTCAAAGTTTTTGGTTCGTTGGTTGTTGGGAATGGTTTACTGATACCCAATGACACACTGGTTGCATTAGATACTTCTGAAGTTATGGTGGTGTAACTTGCTGCATAAACACCCGGATCATACGGATATGTCAGTGTAATGCTGGTTGTTGAGCTAGCGGTGCATAAGAAATATCCGTTATACAATGCATTGGTATTTCCTGCAACATAATAATATGCACTGGTAGCAGGTGCTGTTGTGGTCAAGAAGTTCAACACAACACTGTAGTTGGCAGGTGTTGCATTATAAGTAACACTACCAAAAGTAGTGGCCACAATAGTTGTACCAAATACATAACCTGGACTGTAGAATGTCATCACACCTGGGTTAGTGGTCCCAGTCACAAAAGAACTTCCTCCAGACGCAGCACTGATAGTCACTCGGTTTGATGCAGATATCACATTGGTAATGTAGTATGTTGTACCAGCCACAATGTTACCAAGTGCTACACCAGCACCAGGTAATGCAAATACAATCTGATTACCAATTGACAAGTTACTCACTGTACTCAACGTTACTAAATTACCTGTACCAGTGATTGTGGTTGATGACACAGCATAATTTGTTCCAATGTTGGTTGCAGTAGTCCATGAGGAACCAGAACCACTCACAACATATGTGTAAGTATTACTTGTTACAGTACCAGCAATAGACATTGCACCAGTTGTGGCATTTGCATAACCAACTGTGGTTGTGGTACCTGCAATGGCCACGCTAGCTGATGTTTGTGTATTGTTAACTGTGTAACTTGTACCAACTGTTGGAGTACCAGTAGCACTTTGGTTTAAGGTGTATGTGCCATTGCCCCCTGTGCCGCCCAAGAATGCACTGATATATGTTCCAGCTGTTACACTGCCACCACTTAACACCATGCCAACACTGATTGTACCAACTGATAATCCTGAGATTGTAATTGTGGTTGTGGAAATTGTGCTGGTAAATGTTGCTGTGTTGATAACTGTGACATAGGTGTTTGTACTAATACCAGTTCCGGTAACCACACTGCCCACAGCAATGTTGCCAGCATTGGTAACAGCGCCAGTTAGACTCAAAACAGTTCCAGCAATTTGTCCTGCTGTGGCACTGAATGTTGTGGTACCAGATGTTGTAACAGCATATGTTCCATTATAACCAGATGGTGTGACACCGGCCACTGTGATCAATTGTCCAACAGCATACGGATTAGTCAATGTGGTAACTACGGTAACTGTAACAGTGCCAGCTGATGTGGTAATGTTACTGGATGTTGACGATGACAATTGAGCAACACCGGAACCAGTCAATATCATACCAGCTGAAATTGTGCCAGAACTCAATGTGCCCACGGTCAATGTGCCTGCAGCAATTGAACTGGCTGTCATTACAGCACTGGTACTTGCCACGGCTGTGGCATTTCCGCCAGTGCCTGGATCATTGGGATATAACAATGTTAACTGTGTGGTGTTTGCACCAGCACTGGCAACTGTGTTAATAATCTGCGGAGTTGTAATCACTGGAGTTAGCAATGCACTGCCTGAAACACTGCTCAAAGTAATTACTGGAACACTGGTGTATCCAAATCCTGCACTGATAACAGTTACACTGCTGATGCTTCCTCCAGAAATGGTACAAACAGCAATGGCCTGTTGGTTGGGATTGGTTACGCCGCCACCCGAGAATATGATAGTTGGTGGACTAGTATAACCACTACCTGGATTGGTAATGCTCACACTGGCAACTGTGCCAGCAGAACTGGTGTTGATAACTGCACCATATTGCACCCAAGCTGCAGGACTTACTGTGAATGTGGTATTACTGTCAACAGACTGCACAATTGTACCTGTTGGTACGTAGGCAAATGGTGTTGATACTGTGGCACCAGCAACAGTAGCTGAACCAGTAGTTGTGCTTGCAATTACAACACTTGATACTCCGCCGGAATACACACTGTATGTGCCATTATATGCTGTTGTTACAGCGACTCCAGAAATCACAACAATGTTGCTGCTAGTAAACGGTGCAGAACCCTGTGTTGCAAAGTTCACAGTAAAGTAACCTAAACTAGGAGTGCTGGCCACAATGGAAGTGATTGTGATAGTGGTCTGAACATAGTTCACAGCCATTCCAGACGTGATGTTGGTTGTGCTGGGAACAGTGATTTGTGTCTTGTTGTTAACAGCCACCACTTGATATGTACCGTTGTACAGGGTGTTTGATTGATTTGCAACTGTTAAAAAACTATCAACTGGCGGTAACACTGCGTTGACATTGTAGGGTATATTAAATGTAACAAATCTTCCTGTGGTTTGTAATGTTTGACCTGCCAGCGTCATTGCGTTAACGCCAGTTCCTATGCTTGATACATTTGTTACACTGTTGGGATCAATGGTCAAGTATGCGTTTGTACTGGCACCAACAGTGACTGTGCCACCAGGTGTACTGGCTGGAGCAGTTGTTAGTGTGATATATGCTGTTGTTACATTATTCAAAACTGTGGTATAGAAACTTTGAACATACTGGGTACCATTAAAACCAGTTCCAGTCACAATTTGTCCGTTGGCAAATACGCCAGCAACTGTGGTCAATACTAACAGTGTCCCAGAACTACCAGCGGCATTATATATGCCTGTTGCTGGCGTATTTGATTGAGTATAACTTATAACTGTGAATACTTTGCCTCCCCATCCTACTATATAAGTTCCTTGATTAATTTGATTTATAGTCGACGAACTGGTAATTGGTAACACAGCAATCTTACTATCGCCTACCTTTGAACCCTGGGTTCGAGCCGAGAATATAACTGAGCCAACAGGCGTTAAAGATGGCACTCTGCTCAGTGTGACTGTGTAATTTGTTCCAGTGATAGTGGCACTGGCCACTGTGGTAGTTGTGTTGGTTTGCCATGTGCTACCACTACCACTACCTGTTAGGTAACTGGTGATATACACAGTTCCACTAATAGTGCCACCAGTCAACACCATACCAATTGCAACTGTACCAGAACTCAATGTGCCCACAGTGAACACACCAGAACTGTTGATTGTCGAGCCAGTAGTCACAGCAGTATTGGTTACCACATTAGAAACAGTTTGTGTTGTGAGACCAACACCGCCAAGTGTTTGACCCGCAGCAATTGTTCCCACTGCTTGATTAACAGTAAGTGTTGTACTACTGGTAGTGTTGCCAGTAGCACCAATTGCAACAAATGCCCGGGCATTGTAGTTGGCCAAATCAGCACAAGCAACTCCAGTGTTATCATGGGTGAATATATAATATGAGAAACCAGTGTCTGTACTCAACACAGCAGTGTTGGCTGGCAATTGTTCACCGGTTGACTCTACCAAGTTGTATGCAACAATACGGTAGATATCGTTCAAATTACTGCTGTATTGTAATGCAGTACTTGGACGAACTGGTTTTACATTAGTGATATTATAGAATTTAACATTTTGCGATACTCGGATTACAATTTGTTGTCCGTCATACAATGCATATGCAAGACCAGTAGTTGCTGTGCTGTTTGTTCCAGATGTGCTCAAATTCAACGCCAACACATTCACAGCACCAACATACACTGTGGTGCGAGAAGTACTGTTAATTGAATATCGTGTGATACTTCCGCCCGACGCACTGTGGTCAATTTCTATTTCACTAGTACCTTGTGGAGGATATGAATAGTTAGTTATGTAAACAGTTAAGTTTTGATTGATTGCTGTGGTTTGCGAACTTGCCAGTGTGCCTTGTTTATACACTGTGGCAACTTGAACCATGTCGTTGGCCAAGTTAACAGCATTGGCCAACTCAGTCACATCACTTCCACTTGCTCTCAAACCGTAAACACCGTATGCGCTGGAACCAGCCACTGTTCTTGCCTGTCCACCATTCAGTGACCAGTAACTGACGTAACAGTAATATGAAAATCCACTAACAGACTCAATGGCTGCACCGTTGGTTGCTATAATACCATATCCCAAATCGCAAATCAGTGTGTAGTCATTACTCAGCATGGACTTGTTACCGCCCATTTCAATATTAATGTTAATGCCAGCACCAGCATTGATATAATTGACTGTGGTATTCTCTACATTAATACTAGAAGTACCAAATGTATAAGTTCCAGCTGCCTGCTGAGTCAGTGTCACAGCCAAACCAGTTGTACTACTGACTAGTGGTATTGTTGAGCTTGATGGTATGTAGGTGTTGGCAATGCTAGTACCCGCTGGCACTCCAGTTCCAGTAATACTCATACCAGGTAACAATCCTGCAACACTACCTGCTTGTGTAAATATTAAACCAGTTAACGTGCCAGCTGTAGTAACTACCGCTGATCCGCCCAGCGTTGTGCTCAGTGTAAATGTTGTTGAATCATTGGTATTAATGATGTAATACACTGAACCACTAGTATAACCGTTAATAGCGCCAGTACCTGAATTAGTACCAGTTACTGTAACAGTGTTGCCCAGTATTAATCTGGTACTGGTACATGAGAATGTACCACTGGTACTGGTAACAGCTGGACTACTCAAAGTTCCAGTTGCACTGGTCTGCACTACCAATGAACTTGCACCACTGCCACCACCACTTGAATATACGGAATTGGTAGTGCCAATCTTATTGTTTACTAGTTTGTAAAAATCAGTAATGGCATTGGTTGATTGTGCAGTTATTGTTGGTGGTACTCGTGTAACACTGGTTGCACCAACAATCACCATAACAGTTCCACTAATGTTACTGCCTGCAACAGTAGTAGATGTAACTGTTGCAGGATTACTTAATGTTGCTGTGTTTGTTATGAAATTTATGTTACTAATAGTTGTACTGGCTGGAATACCTGTTCCAGTTACAGTGACACCTTGTGTTAAGTTTGGATTGTATGATAAGCCAGTAACAGCGGCACTACCAGCAGTTAGTGTTGCCACAATATCATTATCATATTGGCCATCAGCAATGTAATCAATTAAACCGGCAATTAATTTACTGATTGTTTGAGATTCTGAACTAGTTGTAAATGTCAACCCTACAGGAGTTCCAGATGCAGTTGAAATTGCAGAACCACCCACAGTTGAACTCAATGTAAATGTTGTTGACCCGTTGGTTGCGGTAATGAAATAAGTGCCATTGGCCACAGTACCAGCACCAGTATTGGTACCGCTGATTGTTATAGTTCCGCCAACAGCTATCGGAGCAGGAGCGGTTGCACATGTAAATGTTCCGACAGCCCCAATAGCCACAGTGGTTAAAGTTTCCACAGCTGCAGTATATGCTGTAGTATTTTGTATTATTAAGTTGCCGCTAGATGGCGTAACTGTTTGATTTTGTACTACTTGTTGTACCACAGTGTTTAAGCGTACAAACGATGCTAGACAAACTTGTTTATTAGTTCCCAGCAATGACACACCGTTACTAAAAAATGTTTGAGAAATATCATATACTGAACTATTTCCACCGTATAGTAAATCATATGCAACAGCATCAACAATGTAACCAATGTCTCTCTGAGACTTTAATGCAGAGTATGATATTAATCCGGTAGTAACATAGTTGTTAGAAATCCAAGCAGAAATTTCTGCTTGGATAAATGCCTTGTTGAGTGTTAAAATCTTTCTAGCATTCGATACTGTGGTTAACACTCCTGTTGGATCTGGATATGTTACAGTGGGTACTAAGCTAGTTTTGATAATATCAGTGATAACATTTAGATTTGCAGTGATTGATGTTGCTGTGCCTGATTGCAAACTTAATGTATTAAGCAAGGCAGCAGAATAAGAAATTCCTCTTGTAACTAATAATTGCGCAGTTGTTGCCACACGATTTTGTGGAGACAAATAAATCAAACCCTGTTTAATGCTTTGATAGTTTGAACCAAACACTGAATCGTATGCTACTGAATCAATAATGTTGCCTAAATTAGTGGCAAATGCCGCACTGCTGTAAATCTTAGTGGGAGCAAACGGTGTTGCCACATCCAATGTCACAGTTATTTGCGGTGCCTTAAAAGTGTATGTGCCAGTAGCTTGTGAAACTATTGCCGCTGAAAGTGTTAATGTGCTGCCATTAATTCTTGTTACATATGTTCCGTTGGCAACACCAGTACCCACAATGTATTGACCAACTCCTACTAATATGTTGTTGCTGGTAATTGTTAAGGTTTTTGTGGCCGGTGCACCGCCACTCACATATGCGGATGTTGTTATAGTGGCTGTAGCATTGTAGCTGGTAACATTATTAACTTGATATCGTTCACCTTGCAAATAGAAAGCGCACGGAGTCTCCGGCTGACGTAAATCTAAACCACTGTTAACTGTGCCTTGAACAGACACCGATAATCCTGCCGCACCGCCAATGCTTTGCACATTGATAATAGATCCAAATAATCTTCCTGCAAAACCGTCTACAAACAAACCACCTGCAAATCTTTTGCTGTTTGTACTGGCGCTAAACACCGCACCTTCTTGTGCATACGGTGATTTGGTTTTGATCTGCCCAGTTGGGTCCAGCACCATTGAAAAACCGCCAATGCCTTGAATAGTCAATTGTTTAATACGAGTGGCATCGTTACATAAGAACATATCCATTTCTCTATTATTCAATGGTGTACTATTTGGATCTAACGAATTAGTCAAATAATGACGTCCGTAGTTTATTGATCCGTAAATGTGCCAGTTGTTTGCTGCATAAGTCTGTGTTGATGTGAATGGATATATAGTTGTGCAATTTAATATGTTACCACTCACAGTGTTAATAACAGCTTTACCAATTGTGATATTACCATAGGTTGTAACAGCAGCTGTGATATTAAAGTTTGTTACAGACACTGCAGCCAAACCGTTGAGCACAGCATCAACATTGAAATTCAAACCAACCATACTACCAGCTGTGGTGGTGATAGCCACACCACCCAAGCTGGCTGACAATGTAAATGTGCTGCTGCCGTTTGTGGATATGATGTAATATGTATTTCCGTCCACATATCCAGTGATGGATCCAGTTCCGGACAGTGCTCCAGTAACCAACACTTTATAACCAACTTGTAAAGGCACAGTTTTTGTATTGGTGTAACTAAATGCACCGTTACCATTACTAACAACTGTGGCACCTAAAGAATAACTGTTTATTGCATATGTTGCACTATATGCACTGGGTATCATGTCTTCTACATTTATATTACTAGTTGATAAGAACGGGTTAGATGTGAGTGTAATGCCACTTACGTTAGTGAAGTAGAATGTTACTCGTCCTGTGCTGGTATTAAACACAGCATTGCTAATGGTGTAAACAGCTTCTGTTACAACAAGTCCTTGCCACGTTGCAGGTGCTTGAACATTATTTCCCAGTGTGGCTGTAAACGATCCGGTTGTACTGGCAATAGCAAGAGTGGTATTTGAAGTTAGCGCATAATCAGTATTGGCATAATCAAGCGATCCCACTTGCAATGAATCAATCACTGCATCTCGAAAGAAAAACGTGCCACGCCACGGGCTTTGACTAATGCGATTCAGCGGACGAATAATGGTACGTCTAAAGTCGTCGCCCGATATAGTCACGTTGGCAGGAATCTTAATAGGTAAATCTTCGTAGTAAACACCGCTTTCAACAAAGATTGTTATATTGATATTTGCAACTGTTTCACCATATTCTATTTCTTCGCCCGCTTGAAAAAAGCCAGGCTGAGTCAAATTCATAGTAATGGTGTCGTAAGGAGTTCCACCATTTTCATTGCCAGACGAGTAGGATATAATTCTACCAAAAGCGTTTGATGTAGTGCCTACCAAAATCTTATCAGGAATAATGTGTACAATACCAGGAGTACCTTGATCGACATATCCTTGACCACCATTTGTGAATGTTATAGAGTAATAGCCAGTACCATAAGTGCTGGTGTTAATGGGCGGCGCAACACCTAGGCCGTTAACAATGATACTTCTTATGATATTAAATTTACTGGTAAAATCGTTAATGGCTGTGGTAGTGGGAGCATAACTGGTACTTAGTGTAGCGTTGGTCTGCTGTGTAACTAATGATTGGTAACGAGCAGTGCTGGTGTTTTGATTTAGAACTTCGTATATCAATCCAGTGTTGCTACCACTGCCGTTGCCAAATGCAAAAGTAAGACCGTCAACGGTTTCGGTCAGCTGAGTTGTAATAGCTAGTCTAGCACTGGCACTTCTGTAATAACTCTTACCAGCATTGATACTTTGATAAGTTCCGTTCACTCTCAAGTCAATGCTGATTGCATCAACAATTAATCCAATATCTCTGTAGCAAATAGATTCGTCATAGTTGAAACCACCTGTGTATGTGACAGCAAGATATTTTGTTGTGGCCAATGCAATGCTGGTGGCATTTGTATTGATAATAGATCGTGTGTTAACATACGTTGCAGAATACGGAGATGGCACAGTAATTACAGGGTACGCAATCGAGTATGTGACTTCGATTACAGTTGCTCCTGATGTGGTAAATGTATTGATAGAAGACACAGTGCCGTTAACGGTAATTGAAAAACTATCTGCTCCTATAATAATGGCAGCTTCAGTGAATAAGTTTCCAGTAGTAAAATAATTTGTAGGCTGAGTTCCGGTATTGACTCCTGTGGCCGCGGCCCAGCCTGTGAATTGTACTTGGGTAGTTATTTTTCCAACGCCAGAAACAAATCCAACTGTGCTGGTGTTGCTGTTGGAAAATACCACATATGTTGCACCAATGCCTGTGACTGAAACACTGCTTCCGTTGGCAGTGTTGTAAACACTTGGCGTTAACCCTTTTACAGTGATGGATTGACCAATGGTGTACGGTGCAGATCCTTGGTCAGCAAATGTTAATTTTACATAACTGCCAGATCCGGAGCCGTTGCTGCCAACACCAGTGGTGATACCAGTGATTGCAATGTAATTGCCTAGGCTTGGGTTTGTAACTGGACTATTACCAATGATGTTTGAATTGATTATGCCCTGTAGGTATGTTAGTGCTGCAACATGGATACTCTTAAGACCAGCTCCAACTGCATTTGCAGATTGTATAAATGATTGAGCAGACGTCACGACAGCATTGTTTCCACCATAGGTCAAGTTGTACACCATAGCTTCAATCAAATATCTCACAGCTCTGCGTGTACCAGCAATATCTATAGTAGTTGAGGGGTAGTTTACTGCAATCCAAGAAGTAAATTCTTTTTCTAAGAATGGTATATTTGCCAACAATGTGTATTGGGCTTGTTGATTAGCGCTGGGCAATCCACTTGGGCTCACATAGGCCGGAGTAGTTCTGCTGGCAATGCCAGATGACAACAGTGATTTAATACCGTTAAACAAACTGGTGATATTGATATTTGTAACTGTGGTGCTATCACTGATGATATAATTAACAGAGCTGATATAATCTGTAGCACCAACAACCAATCCAGTGGTCATTGACACTGCTCCTACAGACTGTTGAACGCCACTAACCAACCAAGATGTCACAGCACCGCTGACAATTTTGGTATTTGATCTGACTCCTGTGCCTGTCACAGTATCACCAACGCCAAATGTTCCTGAAATAGCACTGGATATAGTCAATGTGTTTACAGCAATAGATCCAGTAAACGTAATGCCTGTTTTTTGTAGTTGAATTGCAGATCGAATATTTTGTAACACAAGGCCAGCATTTGCCACAGTTGGTAATGTCACAGCTGCTGTGGAACTATTGATATATCCAACTATTGTTGCAATGTTAGCTGCAACCGATGATGAAATTGTAACAGCTGATGTGTTAATAAATCCACTGGCTCCGCCCGTGAGTGTTGAATTAGTGTACTGCACAACACTGGTTTGATACAATAAAGTAACACCCGTGCCCAGTTTTGTGTTGGTAAGAATATTTTGAGCAATGGTGTTTAGATAATTGACAGCATTTGCACCCACTGCTTGCTGTCCAGAACCCAAGTTTAAAGTACCATTGTAATTGTACTTTATACCAGCGTAAATACTTTGACTATTGCCTCCGTACATTAAATCATACACAAGACTTTGCACAATATGTTCAATATCTCTTTGAGACGAAACTGTGTTGTACTCAATGCCAGGATATGTTGCTTTGATATAGGCTGTTAGTTCAGTTTGTATGAATGGTATATTTGAAATTAATAAATTTTTAGCACTCAGCTGTCCTGCGGTAGTGGTGCTCAATGCAGGAAACTCTGGATCAGGAAGTCTTCCTGATTCAATTATTCCATTAATAACAGCAATGGTATCTGTGATAAATGTAACCACAACAGGAGCAACTGTGAGAACATTATTCCAACTGGCATCGCTGATAATAACTGATCCCAAGTTAGTTAATGCATCTGTGATTTCTGCAACACTCAATCCAGTGCCTGCTGAATTGAATGCCAATGCTGCTTGAATACTTTGATAGTTTGATTGAAACACTATATCATAGCTCAGTGCATCTATCACAGTGGTGATATATGTTTGTGTATTTGGTATGTTGTATGCAAAATCCAGCACTGTGGTTTTTAGATATTCAACAGCGTCAAGTAATTGTAGACGATAATTTGACGAAACATCCGCATTGTTGGCATTCAACAGCAAACTTGCTTGTGTTGTTGAATTGTAGTTGGCTAGTGTGCCAGAACCGTTTGTGAACACCAAGTCGTTGCCCACACCAGTTAATATATCAGTAAGAAAACTTGCCCAGCGTGTTTGGTCAAATTCAAATTGATCCACATACCTTTTATTCAAATAAGCAATAGTCTCAGCTTGAATAAAGGCCTTGTTTGCCAAAAACAAGTTAGTGGTGTCCATATAGCCTTGTATACCACTATTTCCGCCAATCAATGTCACACTGTTAACAACACTTTTATATTGTGTTGGGCCAATAGTGTATGCAATTGTTTGTCTATACGGTCCGGGTTCAAGACTTGCCAAGTTAATTAAACTATCAGCGGCCAGCGCGGCAGCGCCAACTGTTTTATAAGCATATTGCCAAGCACGACCTTCTCGACCAATTGGTGTATTTGATTGTGTATCATCGCCTTTGGTTGCGCTTACATATAAATTAACACCGCTATAATATGTATTGTTATCAACATAATATTTCGTTGCAGCTTGTAAATCAGTACTGTCTTTGACAACTCCTGCTCCTGCTAATGGCGCTGGATGATCGCTCAATGTGAGAGAGCCAGTCATGGTGTCGCCATCGCGCCTCACAGTGTGTTTACGTTGCATAGCCTCTGTAGCAACATAATTTCCTTGCAATGTGGCATCATAGTCTGGGTCACTAGATTGCGGCAACGTTGGTTCTTCTCTTACTCTCAGTGCTCCACTAACACCGCCAGTCACGCTGTCAATGGCTAGATAATGGTCGTTAGCATAGCCCACAGTCACAGCCAGTTGTGCCAATGTGGTTGTGAGACTTGGGTTTACTGCACCGTAATATGCATTAAATTCAGCAACCGCAGCCTCGCTGGGATCTCGAAGACGACCTATGGTACGACTTGCAGCGTTCAAGTTGTTGCCAAGTGTGGGTGCAGCATCATCACTTAATTTTCCAGCAGTTGATGCAATTTCCAGACGGCTGTTGTTTGTGGTATTAAACAATATGTTGGTTCCAGCAACCAGTGTTCTTGCAGTTAATCCGCTTCCACTGGTATTGGCCATGATAATTTGGTTGGCACTGTATGATGTGCTGGACAATGCTCCCACAGATGTAGTAGCCCCAATGGTGTTATTGGCAACTGTGACTGATGTTGATGATGCAGCTGTGACTAAGAAAGTACCATTGTAACCAGCAGGCGCACAATTGTTGATAATGATATTCTGACCCACAGTAAACGGGCTCAATAATATGTTTGGATTACTAAATGTTAGTGTAACTCTACCCAAACTAGGATTACTTGCGGCCACGTTTGTTATGGCAAACGATTGAGTACCTGGAGCATCTGCAAGACTACCAAAAGTTATCTGGCCCCCTTGGCCAAACACAGCATACATCTCAGTAAAGTTGCTGTTGATTTTTGTAAAACTTTCGCGAATACTGTCGCCGGTGCCGTCGTTGCCTTGCACACCTACGTTAACAATTTGTTGTGTCATTTATTAAACTCCGAAGCTGGAACCGCAACCGCATGTTGATTTTGCGTTGGGATTTGTTATACTGAATGTGCTGCCTTGTAGATCTTCTTTGTAATCTATTTCTGCGCCTGTGAGATATTGCATGCTCATTGCGTCTACCAATACCTTAACATCGCTGGTTAGTGGAATCTCAAAATCATCTTCGTTCATCATTTCATCAAATGTGAATCCGTAACTGAATCCACTACACCCGCCGCCTTGAACAAATGTACGTAAAGACAGGTTTGGATTGTTTTCTTCTAGTAGAAGATCTAGTATTTTTAGTTTGGCAGAATTGGAAATAGTGATCATAGTGTTCCTTGATATAGTATTTATCAAAGGTTTTTATAACCTTAATGTAAATACATGATGTTCATTGGTACAGAATTTCGTCAAACACAATATGTTCGCAGCAGCAATCGCGGCAAGCACCACACCTATGTTAGAAACAAAACTGTGGTGGTTTTAAAGTGTGATGCGTGTAATACTATTTTTACAAGAGACAAGGGCAACATGGACCCAAACAGATTATCAAACAATTTCTATCATGTTTGTGAGCACTGTGATGCCAAGAAGTTTGCTCAATTAAAAGGCGTTGAAAGCAGGAATGTGTGGAGTATGCCTGCCAGTAGCCTCAAGACACTAGACCAACTCTAGCACTGATAACGTTCCAGTTCATGATTTTCCATTGATTGGCAAGATAGCTTTTTTTATCAGCTTGGTAGTCAAGAGCCCAGGCGTGTTCCCAAAAATCCACTAGCAACACAATATCCATCCTGATTTCGTGATTTTTAATAGTTTTGACGGAACCATCTCGTGCCAAGTATGCCCATCCCGATCCTTGTATCTTCATGGCTGTTTTTTCAAATTCTTCTTTGAATTTGTCAAATGTTTTGAAATGTTTGGTAATAAACTCACCAGCTGATCCACTGGGTTCATTTGATGCAGTGGGTTTTTGAAACTGAGTAAAGTACAAGTCGTGTAAAAATGCTCCTGCTTCATTGAAGTCAGCATCGCCTTCTCCGTCGTTGAACCTAGTCACATACGCCTTGTATAACTTGCCATAGTGATATTTGATGGTGTCTTCACTTTTACTGGGCTCCAATTCGTCCTTGGCGTACGGCAGCTTTGTCTGCACCAATGTCTTGGGTGTTTTACCCTCGTTCATGGTGATATGTCGTATAAAATTGTACATAACCATATTTAGCGATATAAATACTCTGGAGGATAATATACCATGTTAAACGCAATTAAAAAATTATTTGGAATCAACCCATCAGATGCTGCTGTACAAGTAGAGCCAGCGGCTCCTTACAAGATCGATCCATTACCTGCTGGTACTGAAGCAGCCATTATAACTACTCCTAATACTGAAGCAGTGGTAGTTGTAGCAGATGCTGTTGTACCAGCTGAGGTTGTTAAGGCAACGCCTGCTAAACGCGGTCCAGCTAAGCCAAAAGCAGTTAAACCAGCTGTTGTAAAAGCACCAGCGGCTCCTAAAAAGCCACGTGCTCCTAAAGCAGTTTAAGTTCTACAGCCCGGTTGTACACTTGGGCACTGGATAAATTCTTGCCCTTGCTTTCGCACATGATGTCAAAGTGTTCCCAGAAGCTGAGAGCCCAGTCAGTCACAGGTTGATTCCAATACCAGTCACTGTGTGCCCGCATCTTTTGTTTTTTGTAGCCTGCAGCCAGCAGTGCCGCATGGTCTGGTAACACATCAACGGGATGATCAATCAGCACATCTTCTCTACTCACACTGTAATGGCACACTGGCCTTACACCGCGCCACGAATCAATAATACGTTTGACTCTATCGTCTGTGGGGTGAATATATTCCCCAGTGCGAATCCAGTGATGGTGAATATCCAACACTAGCGCACAATGATCCACTAGCTCAATGCTGCTATCCACACCCCAACAATTTTCATCATTCTCGATGGTAATACAATTACGAGCTTCTGGACTCAGTTTGGTTAGCGTTTCTTTGATTCCTTCTGGACCACGCTTGCCTGAGATATGCACATTGATCTTCATGTCTTGGAATGTTTTGCCAAATCCCATCCAACGGGCCATGTCAGCATGATATTCAAATTCTTCAATGCTACGTTCCACAATGCCGGGATTTTCACTGGCCAACACACAGAACTGTCCAGGATGAAAACTGATACGCACATCATGTTTGCGAGCAGCTTCGCCCACTGGGGCAAATATCCGTTCGCAATGCCGTTGTTGGTCTGGCTGTTGCCACCATGTAATCCAATCTTTTTCTGTGTATCCACTCAGCATTTCTGATCCAATACGCATCATTCTGCGTTCAGCAGGCAACTGTGCCACACGTTCAATCATCTTCACAGCGGCGCTGGTGTTGTGATTCATCAGGTCATATTGACGCTGTTCAGCTTCCAGCGGATGTTCACGAAGCCACCGCATGGTGGTACTGCGACCATTCAGCACCCTGTTGTCGGCATTTACTTTCATACCTCGTACTTCGGAGGCATCATCTAGCCATTTACAAGCGTAACCAATTCGTTTCATAATACACAATCAATAAAAATAGACATGTTATATTATAACACCATGTCCATCCACAGTCAACTTGTTGTTCACCAATGTCTAATCACGTTTGCAATAATAAAACAACAGGTAACACTGTGAAGTAACACCCAAAAAGTTTTAAGGAATAATGCAATCCTTGCTTCTCTCAAAGTAAGAATTGGCACGTCTGGTCGATCACTGTCCGAGCTTCCCATCAAATGACCAGTTGCTCTGGCCCAAACTCGTTCTAAACTATTCAACTTAGCAAATCCTCATTCCACTCTCTGTGTCCTTCACGGAATGCCATATTGGCCTGTGTCTCACGTACTTCTACCTTGTAACACCAAAGACGAGCTGCTTCTCCTGGTCCCCACATTTCTGGAATGTAAACACCATTCACATACTTGTACAGCATGTCGCTGAGTCCTTCACAACCCAAACGTGGCAGTATTACTACCTTGGCCATTTTCTTTTCTTGTAGCAGTTTATATGTGGCCATTTCTGGATCATCTTCTGCCACAATAAGTGTGTGGTCAAATTGATCTTCCAGTGTCTTTTTGAGTTCTTTTAGGCCACCATAATCAGCAGCCCAATTACGAACATCTAAGTCGTTTGTTCCAAAATAGAACTTCATGCTGAAGCTGTAGCCATGAATTAGATTACAGTGGCTATCACTACGCCATTGTCTGTAAGCACATGGAAATGCGTCCACGTATTCTTTTGTGCTTTGATACTTGTATACTACTGGTTGTAAATTTGCCATTGTTATCTCCTAAGATTAAGCAATGGCATGCAGAGTTTATATTGCGGGATGAATGCCTAAGTCCGCATAAGTTAATTGTATAGATTTATTTAGACAAAGTCAATGTTATTGGCTACCAATCCGACCAAACCCTGCCCATTGTCCGGGTGTGCCTTCTGTCACGCACACCCATCCGATATAACTGTCTGTGCCAGGATTTGTATTCCAGCAAATGTCACCCTTGTTGAAATAATGATGAGCCTCAGTGGGCGCACTGTGTCCTGAAGTAAATCGTTTACCTCCAATGCTGACATCACCGTTCACACTGAATTGTAAACTTGGATCTGGATTATTGATGTTCACACTCAACGGACCAAAAACTTTTACAGGTTTTGATTGCGCCAGTTTTGTTCCTATTGTGATCTGCGTTGAATCTCCAAATAAGATTGGAACTTCACCAACTCCAACAGTCATCTCTGTTGAGTTGTATAATCCGTTTGGCATCAAACGAGTAGTACCAACTTGAACGCCAGCCGTAAAAGATCCACGCTCCGCATCAAGCGAATTGGTTATGGTATTACCTGAAACTGTTACATTATCTAATACACCCACTGATGTTAAACTACTATGTGTTACAGATGCACCTAGTGTGTTTTCACTCAGCGCAAGAGCATTATTGATATAATAAGATTTACCAGAGCCTAAGTCTAAGTTTTCACTGGACCACAATCGAGTTGGCCCGCTCATCATTACAAGTTGTGCAGAAAATGTTGGGTCTGTCCAAGCCAACCCCAAACCAAACGCACTCGTGTCTCTAGTACCTGAGAACTGTAGCGGATGTGTTCTATCAATTCTGTTGTCTGTCACAACACTTCCGGCATTGATGACACCATACACATTCAACACGCCGCCGCCGTGTACCGGATCTCCAACGTTGACTTCCCCACTGTTTTTAATAGTGACACGGGGAATGTTGTCTGTGGTAATGGTTAAGTCATGGCAACTGACAGTTCCAAAACTACCAACGCCAATGCTAGGACTACCAATGCCAAGTTCAACGTTATTTTCAATAATGGTAATAGCTGAGCTGGGATCTTCTGTACCTATTCCTAACTTATTGAAATTGGTGTTAAAAAATGCAAATTCACCAATGCTTACATCACCGGAAACATTTAGTTTTGACAGTGTACCCACGCTGGTTAAACGACTGCTGGTGATGCCGCCGCCCAATGCTGTTGCACTGATTACTGGAATATTATCAATGCTATAAGTGGAATTTGCAGAAATATCCAGATTGGCATTTGTCCATAGACGGTTTCCTAACCGGTACGCCAGTTGTGTTTGTCCAACACCGTGAGTCCAGCTGAAACCCTTTCCGTTTAATTCGCTTTCGGTGTTGTAAATCCAATCACCAACACTGGCTAGATTGCCGTTATCTGTAACTAAATTCTTAACATTGATAGTTTCAGCTTCAATAGTTCCAGCAACTGATAAGTTCTGGTTTATGCGAACATTGCCTGCAACGTTGATTGCGCCGGCATGTTGTACATCTCCGCGGGTGTTTAACAGCGTTAAATCTGCTATTGCAACGGTTGTATCTTGGATATCAAATAGTTTAGACATGGATAAAGTACTCTCTTTGGAGTATTTATCCATGTTTTGATTGCTTACTGTACTTTAAGTAGGATTGTGTCTTCACCAATACGCCCATTCATCTTGGTGTCTGTGGCATTGATATCCTCTAAGAACTTGCGTAGAGCAATCTTGCCTGCTGACTTGAACTCTTTGAGTTTGTCTTCTGGCTTGCGAATAGTCTTTTGCACACTTTTAAACTCGTCAAAGTTGGTAATTGTGGTGCCTTTGACATTCAGCGTGTTGAACTCACTGGCCACGTACTTGCCCAACTTGCGGGTTTTGGTGTTGAAAATCCACAATTCTCCAGCACCAATGATATCAGTAGGGTTAATACTCACAAGTTTTAGAGGCTCGTTGGTTTTCATAAACTTGAGTTTGGCCACAAGTTTTTCCTTGCTCACAGCTTTGGTCTTACGTGGAGCACGATTAACTTTGGCTTCTTGAGCCAGCATGTCGCAAGCCATTGCAATTTCTTGATAGAACACAATCATATTTTTAACTTGCTTACGGCTGCGGTGACTGTAGCCTTCTCGCAATTGCTCGTCAGCTTTGCCACTAGCAAGTTCCAACAGCTCATTCAAATCACGCTCGTAAAAACCTTTGATAATACGTGCATGAGCAGCTTTAACTTCTTTGCCTTTCAGCAAGTTCAGCATCTTAAATGCTTTTGGATCAAAGTTTTCTGGATCAGTTTGAAAACTTTCAATAGCGTCTTCAATTTCCTCAGTCATACGCATTGCACTTTCGCGCACACGCTCTTGAATAGTTGGCTGAACCGCTGTACTTTTAACTTCCACAACCGCAGCTTCGTCTATGTCGTCTTTGCCTTGCTCAACAATTTGAACAATTTCATTACGCAACCAAGCAGTGGTATCACGGCCCTTGTTAAAATCTTCACGCACAGCTGGCATACCACGCAGCAAACAACTTGCAATGGCACCCATGGTGATGTTGGTACGATTATCTTTGGTACGTTTGTAAGCAGCAATGTCTTCTTTGGTGCAACCAATATTAGTCATCCACTTGACAACTGCTGGCTTCAAATCCTTACCGCTGAACTCCATGCGGTAGTAGCTCATGGCACTGTGAAAGTGACGCAAGAATTGGTCAGTGTTCATATCTTCGCAAGTGTCCCATTTTGGACTGTAGTCCTTTTTGGCATTCTCGCGAATAGTCACACTGGTGACTTTTTTTGCTTTGGGTTTGATCTTTACGCCTGCTACTGTGGCCATTTTCTGCTCCTAGTTTGTTAAACAATAATGTATTATAGCACCTATTTACATTCAAGTCAAATATTTTTGGCTAACCAAAATACTGATTAAATACTGTTATAATTTAAGGAACGTGATGAAGAAAGTTCTCATAACAGGATTGACAGGATTCATTGGCGGTTATCTCCAAAATCGTTTAGAAAACCAATATCAAATTTTTGATTTGGCATGTGACTTGTTGGACAAGGAAGCAATTGACAAGCGATTAACTGAAGTTGATCCAGAGTTCATCATCCATTTGGCTGCACGAACTGAAGTGGAAAAGAGCTTTTATGAGCAAACAACTTTTAGCCAAATCAATTATGTTGGTACTGTGAACATGATTGAATCAGCTAGGCATTTGAAAAATCTCAAACTGTTTGTGTTTAGCAGCACAATGGAAACGTATGGTTGGCAACCTGAAAGCAATTTGATTCGTGACGGTAAACCGTTTACTTTGCCAGTGTTTGATGAGTCAACTAAACAATATCCCAATGCACCCTATGCTGTAGCCAAAGTTGGGTGCGAACTTTATTTAGAATATGCTCACCGCTCGTTTGATTTTCCATTCTGTGCGTTTAGACAAACCAACACATATGGTAGACATGACAACGACTTCTTTGTGGTGGAACAAATTATTTCACAAATGTTAAAGAACCCCAATGAAATCAATCTAGGCTACGGCAAACCATACCGAAACTTCTTGTGGATTGATGACCTAATTGAATTGTACGCAACTGTACTAACAAAACCAGAACAAGCCAACGGAGAAATTTTCTGTGTTGGTCCCGACAATGCACTTACTATTGAAAGTTTAGTTGAAAAAATAGCTGACAAGATGAACTGGAATGGCACAGTTAACTGGAATACCAAACCCAACCGCGACGGTGAAATTTACGTATTAAATTCCACAGCCGCAAAAGCAGAACGATTGTTGGGTTGGAAGCCAACTGTGGATTTAGACACTGGACTAGATCGTGTTATTCAGCTTTGGAAAGATAAAATAACACGATGATTAATAATAATTAATTAACTCAATTAATTCTAAATATTTCGCTAGTTTTTGTTGATATGTAACCAGATTCGTCGGAAATTCTAGTTATTGAACCTTTTACCATAAAATAATTTATAGCAAATTTAATCGGAGGATGTTGAGTATCATCGACAAGCAACATACTTCCGGACTTGGCAAATCTTAATACGTTTGTAAGATCGGACATGATAACTTTAAAGTCATGGCCACCGTCTATTATATAACCATCAAATGAATTATTATTTTTCAATAGGTGTGGTAACACAGTTACCGAATCTCCAATTTCCATTGTTAATCGATCTCTAAAAATGCCTTTAAGGTACTCAAAACATCTTATAGTATAAGGATGATGATTAATATCAACAGCAGTGTATTGCAATGTTTGATTTGCAGTTAACCCTAGCAATGTTGAATGCCCTGCATTAAATCCTATTGCTAATATAGATTGTCGAGTTAATGCAAACATTATTAAGTTTAATCGGTGAGATTGGAACTCCGAACATGGGTAGTTGTTAGGATATGTATTGTGCATACTAAAACAGTTACCTTCAATTTCTAACTCAGAATACTCAGTTAAAATATTTTTAATCTTATCTGAGTGAGAAATATATAAATCAATCAACGGCTCACTTTTATTTTTAAACTTATCAACAATCTCTCGTTGCATAATAACAGGTTTAAAAACTGTATCTTCAATAAACTGAGTTAGTTCTCGAAATTCCAACAAGTTCTGGTCGGAGAGACCTCTGTGAAAAGCCAACATTAATATTGCGGGATCAGTATGTATTTCTAATATTTCTTCTGTTGTAGGGAACGCTTTATCAGGCCAAAAAGTTTTATAAAAAGCTGTAACATTTACTGGTTCAGGTGAAAATAAACAATATAAGTTAAATTCACTTATTTTTTCATAACCCTTGTTAAATTTAAAAAACATATCAGTAAGGTCACATGTATTAACAATTTCTTTAACTACAGACGTTCTAAATACAAAAGGAGTATGTGCCAGTGAAAAACTACTAGGAACTGGCTTGTTTAAACTGTCCGACATGTATTTTATAAAATCATACCACTTGTTTTCAGTATTAATTTCATTTGTCATGCCGTTGCCTTCAATCACAGGCCATTCATTTAGAGAAACATTTTTTATAAAAAAGTTTTTACTATCCAGTATCAAATACTGTTCAGTAGTAATCTTTGATACAATATATAATTTTAAAAGTTGTTGTATCACCCAACCGGCAGCAATATTTCTCAGTTCTTCAAAATCTATACCAAAGTCATAGGTTGTTAGTAATATTAATTTGTGTTTTGTATAAAATGGCTGAAGCGATGATTGCCATGTGTCGATACTGATATCAGAATCTTCGATTACAACATAATGTGTGCATTTTTCTTTTACAAATAAATTGATGCTTCGAGACTGCCTTTTCATTTCTTCAAAGTCTCTAGAGCAGGTGATTGTTACAATTTCTTGTTTTTTAGAGTACCACGGAATATAATCTGTTGTTTTTGTATTTCTATACTGGTCTTGTTTCTCAACAAATGCGTTAAATTTTTCTGTATCAAGTTGATTGTTTAACATAAATGTTATATTGGAATTAAGCTGTGCTATTTTTGAGTTTACATTTTCTTGATTTTCATATCTGTCTCTATACTTGATTATAGCGTTTTCTATATTTTTGGCAATTTCTTTTTTATCAGAATATGGTAATATTGCAGGACATGCATATTCAGGACCGTCAACATAGATAAAAAATGGAAAGTTAAAAAAATTAGGCTTGTTAAACTTAGAAAAATATTCCAACATATCTGGAATCGCATGTACATTAAACGAAGAAAATACAGTGTGTATCTCTACTTGAAGATTTTCAAGTCTTGTATCTGCATGCAGTAGATTTAAATTATTTTCAATTTTTGACCATTTTCCCGGATATCTGATATACTCGTAGTCTTTACCAACCCCGTCAATGCTTGCATGCAGGTCGATGAATTTAAACTCTTTAAATAGATCGATCCACTTATCAAGAGATGTATTAAGATTTGTATGAAAACTTAAATGAATATTCTTAGATAGGCCTTTGTCTATGAGATATAAACAGAATCTTTCAAATTCTGGATTTATTAAAGGTTCGCCCCCAGTTACTAGAATATTTGTTGTATCGGAAATCATTGATTCTACTACTAACTGTAATTTATCAAATTCCCAACTATCATTGATAGAGGTATGTTTTTTTACAGAATCTTTACTTATAAACAACAGTTCAGAAAACTCTTTGATCAGCTGATTACTAAGGCCAGGCCCACACATTTTGCATTGAAGATTACATTTATTTCCCCAAGCAAAATCTATGTACTTTACATCGGCTTTTAGAAGCTCCCCGGTTTCTGTATTGGTATTTGATAAAAAATCAACATTTTTAAATTGCCAAGTAAACGCTGATCGCATGCTGACTCCTCCAGCATCTTCAGTAGCATAACATTTGCTACATATATTTGGTTTTTCTCCCGCTATCATTTTTTGACGAATATCTTTGTAAATAGGCAAATTGAAATATTCTAAAGGGTTTGTTATTTCAGATAGATATACTTTATTTCCATCTTTAGTTATACTTCCTCCATTATCTGTATTACAACATAGTCGCATTGCTGTGTCAGCTTGTGCTGATAAATGTAACCACGGCAACGGGCAAATGGTATTACTCATAGTAAACAGATCCTAATTCTGGAATATACTCATTTACACTTGCTCCTCGATGAGTATCTAATGTTTGCAATATAGATCCAAATCTTTTAATTCCGTGTTCGATATCCATGTCATTAATTTCTTTACTTTGTAATTGATTTATTACAACATCTACTATTCCGTGCATTTCTACAAACTCTTTTAAAACTGTACTTGTTTCTTTGTACTTTCTCAGTCTTTGAATTGCTTCAAGTTTAATATGATCTGGCAGATATTCAATTCGTTGATAGTAAGGAGTCCATAACAGATTTAAATTATATGGCCAGTAGTTAAAATACGGTGCAGTATTTGCCTGCTCATCAACCCAGTATAAAAGTTTATCTAAATTAAGCACGTTTAGTGCAGTTACTGTGATATTCATTACTATTTTAACATTCGGATGAATAGTATACTGTTTAGCTCGAATATAGTTTTTCTTAATAGCCTCCCACTTGCTTGGAAATCTAGTATACTCTTGAACTTTTTCAAAACCGTCAATACTTGCAATGAGTTCAAATCGTTTGTAATGTGGCATTAATTCGAGGAAATTTTTATTGAGATTTGTATAATTGCTTGAGCAAAATACAACAATGTTTTTTGCATAATTGTTTTCAACACAATATCGTAATGCCCTTAAAACAAATTCAGACAATGTAGGCTCGCCGCCTGCAAAACTCAATGTTTTTAATGTAGGCGCCATTGCAATAAAGCTATCCCAAACACCTGGATTGTCAGAGTAATCAGTTAATGGCACTTCTATATATGCTTCATTTTCTTCAATGATGCCTGTCTTGTATTTATTAATAGAGTCAAACCTTCCTGCAACCACATTAATTCCTTTGAATTTTTTTGACATGTCTACTAGTTCTTTTCCTATCTGACTACTGTCATATGAATTACATATTATACATTTAAGATTGCATAAATTTGAAGGTTTTAGTTCTAGACGAATTGGTAAATGTTTTACTTTAAAATTATTATTAATTGTGTTATCGACTAGTTGCAATACTTCTCTATCGTTTTTATATTCTTTTACGGACCGAGATCTCATGCTTGCATTACCGTCTCTTTTGCAGATATCGCATTCTTTGGGCAATTTCCCCTTCCACATGGATCTACGAAGTTCTTGTAAATTTTCAGTTTCCCAGATTTTTTCAAAAGTGGCGCCAGGGTCATGTATTGACAATACGTTTTTCAAACTTATTTTATCCGAACCGTCAGGGTACAAGTACCCATCGTAATAACAGCATGGACGAGTATGCCCTGCAGGATTTGTACTTAATTCTAAATACGGGTGGAAACAAAATGTTTCGCTTTCAATAATTTGTTTTCGTAAATTGTCTAATTCATCCATTTAGATTATCTCCTAAAAATAATGCAGATTTTATTTTATTCATTTCGGGAATGGTAACAAATGTATTTTCATCTCGTATGCGATCCAACTGTCGAGTAATTTCTACAAACTCCTTTGCAGATTCCTTGTCAAAGGGTGTTGCAAGTTCATGAAGTATGTATGAGAATCTACTTGACACATCAGTGTCATACTTGTTGTTAAATTCAACAACAAAGTTTTCTAATTTTTCAATTATCTTTTTCTTAAAATCGTTAGGCAATATACGCACATGATAATGTTTTGGATCCATCAGCATGTTGACAAAAAAGTTATCGTAATTAATTCCAAATTCTTTTTTAGATTTGATCACGCCAATGTTGATCAACTCGGTGATTATTTCAGGTAATCTGCACACATTCCAGGCACCGACAGTCATGCCAGGACGCACAATGATGTTGTCTAATTCCATCATGGCTTTGAGGTTTGCTTCTACCTTACTCCACACTGTGCCAGCACGTATTAGTTCAGCACGAGCTCCATTTCGTCAATACTGGGC
>Ga0214919_10000069_pt1 | contig 158313 bp, 139 predicted proteins | sample LL1503_MetaG_FD_177994 | JGI IMG/M metagenome (GOLD analysis project Ga0214919, IMG submission 177994) | Freshwater microbial communities from Lake Lanier, Atlanta, Georgia, United States - LL-1503 | ecosystem: Environmental > Aquatic > Freshwater > Lake | place: USA: Georgia | collected...
TGTCGTGGCTGATGCCGCTTCAATCAGCATGGCCACATCTTCTTCATCCAATTGGTCGGGGAGGCCGTCATCCCTTGCCGGAAGCGGGACAAAGTCAAACGGAGATTCCCGGATGACCTTGCGGTCCACAAGGAAACGGAAGTACTGACGGATGCCGATGATCGAGCGTCGGACGGAATTTGTCCGCCCGTCGCAATCGTGGCGCAGATAGTTTTCGTAGGCCAACAGGGTATCGGGTTCCAGATTCCCGAGGCGAAGTTTCTTTTCATGCATGAATTCAAGGAACCGGCTGGCATCCCGGGTGTATGATTCGATCGTCGAGGGCTGCTTGCCCCGCAATTTCAGGCTTGCGGGGAAATCCGCAAAAGCTAGATTGCCAGTTGGGTCTGCAGCTAAATTGTTTGTTTGATTTTCCATGCTTCCGCTATCGTTGCCTGAGAGGGAGGGCCCGTCAACATGAGAATGTTGCACCCGTTTACCGTCGTCTTAATGATTCTGATGCTCCCAGGTGGTTTGGCCTTTGGTGCCACCAAGTCCAAATTTTCTCCGGGACTGAGCCATGTCACGGTGGTGATAAATGGTGAAAAAACCGCAGTGCACGCGGGCCAAACCTTAAACGTCTACCGCGGTGATAACATTGTATTTGTTCGGGCAGAGTCCCGCGAGCCGGGGGTCAATGCGTCGACCCTTGCGATTGATTTGGAGGGTTTTCGGGCGGCGCCTGGAGGCGTGACCGGTTCGGGTCTGGATGATCGTGGAACCGAGATCAATACCGGACTCCTGCAGGGCAAGTCATTCAAAGTGGCGGTCCGGTCGGGGGAGAGGCTGTTTGGCCAAATCAAACTGGTTGTCGCGGATCCACGCTTTGACTATGCGGTCGTCCTGGTCAATGGAAGTCCTGTGACCATTAAGCAGGGCGGCAAATTGAATTTGAAGCCTTCAGACCAGATCAAGCTGGAAAGTGTGCGTTCAAACATCCCGGATCCTGCCAAAGTCGAGGTCGAGGCTGCGGGTGGAGGTTCTTTGCGATTCAAATATCGCGGACGGGTATTTGGCGAAATTCGCCTGCCTTTAAAGCGCTCGGGAGTTGATGCCCGTTGAGGAAATTTTTGAAAAAGAGCCGCAAACGATTTCTAGGACCAGGGCGCCGGCGCAGGTTTATTGAAGTTCTGGCGATGGCCATTGCCGGGCTGACTCTGATTGCGACGGCGAGTCTTGAAACAAGGCTTTTCCAGCTCAGTGAGAATCTGTCCCGCAGCCGGCATTTCATCAGCACTGTGATCTACTTCGGGATCATCAACATAAACGTGGTGATGATTCTCGTTCTTAGTTTTCTTATTTTTCGCAATGTCGTGAAACTCCTGGTTGACCGGCGCCGGGGTGTTCTTGGGTCCAAACTCAAGACCAAGCTGGTTGCCATCCTTGCGTTCTTCGCGTTGGCGCCAACCCTTGTTCTTTTCTACGTATCTACAGGATTCATCTCTCGTAGTTTTGATGAGTGGTTTTCTGAGCGGGTGCGCACGACCATGCAGGAGACCCGTGAAGCGGGAGCCAAGATTTACCGCCAGGATCAAAAGCGTCTCGAGGGCCTCGCCCGGATCGCCATCGAGCGTGTGCAGGCGAAACGTGCTGGTTGGGTGGTTGGAATGCCGGCTTGGAAACTCAGTACGCGCCGTCTTGATGGTTTTGAAGGCGAGTATGGAATCAAGTCTGTCACAGTTGTCGATCCCGGGGCGTCGCTGGTCCGTGAGGTGAGTGGTAAGTCCAGGCTAAGAGCGCCCGATATTTTTATTTCAGACAGCCTCAGCCGGTTTTTGGATGAACCCGGTTTAGTTTCGACCAGCATGGTGGAGGCAGATGAGAGTCGTGACATTGTTCGCGGAATGGCGCCAGTTCGTGACCGGGACACAGGGGAGCTTGCCGGAGCAGTCATTATCGAGGAATATTTCGAGACCAAGATCTTGAATAGTATCGAGACCATTCTGGCGGGATTCGCGGCGCTACGTCCTGGGGCCCAGCTTATCCGTGTCAGTTTCTTGATCCTCATGGTGATGATGGTCCTGATGATCACATTTGCCGCTGTTTGGTTGGGGTTTTATGTTGCCCGGACCATCACTGGACCTATCCAAAATCTGGCCGAGGCCACGCGCGAGATTGCGCTTGGGAATTATGCGATTTCAATTGTGCCAAAGAATGATGATGAAATTGGACAACTGGTGCGTTCCTTTAACCAGATGGCCAAGGACCTTCGGCGACACAAGCAAGAGGTCGAGGCATCTCAGGCAACGCTGAGCAAGGCCAATGTGGAAATTGACCAGCGCCGGCGTTACATGGAGGTGATCCTCAAGAACGTCAACACAGGCGTGATCGCCGTGGATCCTGAAGACCGGATCACGATTGTCAATCGTGCGGCGGAGCGCATTCTCGGGATGGAATCTTCGAAGGCTATCGGCAAACTTGCGCGAGAGGCCATCAGCCCACTTTTGTATGAGGACTTTTGGCGCCCTATTGCTGCGCGCATTGGCAGGCACTCCACTTTTTCTGGTCAACTTGAGTTGGATACAGCGGGCAAGCCCGTGACACTTTTGGCTGAGGCGACGCGCGTTTACGATGACAATGGTGAAGACTGCGGATCGATTGTTGTCTTTGACGATGCCACGGAACAGGTGAAGGCTCAGCGCGTCGCCGCCTGGCGGGAGGTGGCTCGCCGCATTGCCCATGAGATCAAAAACCCCGTAACACCAATCAAACTTAGCGCTCAGCGATTGCTTCGGCGGTTTAACGAAAAATTCACTGGTGATGACCGTCAGGTTTTTGAGTCCTGCATTGATACGATCGTTGTTCAAGTGGATTCGTTGAGAGATCTCGTCAACGAATTCTCGAAATTTGCCAGATTGCCTTCGATCCAGCCCAGGATGGGGAACATCAACGCCGTGGTTCTGGATGTCGTTAATCTGTACCGGATGAGTTACCCGGAGGTAATCCTGGTAACGGAAGGTTTGAATGAGTTGCCCGATGTACCTATTGACCGCGAACAGATGAACCGGGTGTTTGTTAATCTCATGACAAATGCCATCGCCGCATTTGAAGGACTTGAAGAGAAGCCAAGGATTGAGTTTACTTCTGAGCTTATTGAGCATGCGAATGCCGTTCGAATTGTCGTTGCCGACCACGGTTGCGGAATTCCAGATGCCATAAAAGACCGGGTACTGGAGCCATATTATTCGACGCGCGAGAGTGGCACGGGCCTGGGTCTTGCGATCGTGAGTCAGATCGTGTCTGATCATGGCGGTTATGTCAGGATTCACGACACTGAGCCGCGCGGAACCACCATTGTGATCGAATTGCCGCTGGGGCGCGAGTTGGCCTTGATCCGGCAGGAGGAGCTTAGAAATGAGTGAGACGAATTCCAAGCCAGTCGCGTTGATCATCGACGATGAAATTAGTATTTGCCAGACCCTCGCGGGAATCTTTTCGGATGAGGGCTGGCAGGCTAGTTACGCGATTTCTGGTCACGAAGGAATACAGGCGTTCAAGAAATCGGCTCCAGATCTGGTTTTACTCGATGTCTGGATGCCAGGCCTTGATGGGATTGAGACCTTGCAACGTCTGAAGCAGCTACGTGATGACATTCCAGTTGTCATCATGAGCGGGCATGGAACTATTGATACGGCGGTCAAATGCACAAAACTCGGCGCGTTTGATTTTTTGGAAAAGCCATTGTCGATGGAAAAACTCCTGCCCATGATCGACCATGCCGTCCAAATGAACAAGCGGCGCAATGGGTCCCTTCCTGGGAGCGATCCCGCAGGTACGGCATCAGTGTTTGTCAGCGAAAGTTCGGTTTCCGTGAAGCGGGGTGTTGAGACGGCCTTTCGTGGAGTCGCTCCGGCGACTGAAAATATTCGTCGGACCATAAATATGGTGGCGCCGCGCAATAGCTGGGTGCTGATTACTGGTGAAAACGGAACCGGCAAGGAAGTGGTCGCCCGTTGCATCCACAATGGAAGTTCCCGCTCAGACAAGGCATTTGTCGCGGTGAATTGTGCCGCAATTCCCGAGGAACTGATTGAAAGCGAGTTGTTTGGGCATGCGAGGGGGGCTTTTACGGGGGCATTTGCAGCGAAAAAGGGCAAGTTTGAACTGGCTCACGCCGGGACGCTTTTTTTGGATGAAATTGGGGACATGTCCCTGCGCACCCAGGCTAAAATTCTGCGTATTTTGCAGGAGCAGCGTTTCGAGCGCCTTGGAGACAATAAAACCCTGGAAGTTGATGTGCGCGTCGTAGCAGCCACCAACAAGGACCTGCTAAACGAGATCAAGGCTGGTCGCTTTCGTGAGGATCTTTACCATCGGATTAACGTTATTCCGGTATATATCGCACCACTTCGCGAACGGCGCGAAGATGTTCCCTATCTGGTCGACTTTTTCTTGGATCAGTTGTCCTTTGAACTAAAGGAACCTCGTAAAGTCCTGACGGACGATGCGTTTGAGATCCTCATGCACTATCCGTGGCCGGGCAATGTCCGGGAGCTGAAAAATTTGCTTGAACGTTTATGCATCATTGTTTTTGGTCAGGAAATTGATGCCATAGATTTGCCAGAGGCGATGGTGAGGCATGTGGAGTCTGAATCGCCAGCGGCGCGAGTGGTGTTGGCGTCAGGGGTTGTGGGATCGATTCCCAGCCTTCGGCAGGCAAAGTCAGATTTTGAGCGATCCTTTGTGATGGATCGTCTTAATGAAAATCAATGGAACATCAGCAAAACGGCCGAAGTGATCGGCATTGAACGCAGCCATTTGCACAAGAAACTCAAGATTTGGGGGGTTGATATGAAGAAGGTAAAGCTGGAATCATGAAAGCACGCAGCTCTGGTTCAAGCGATGTTTTTCGCGTCGATGGTCTTGCCTCTGTTCTTGAATACTTGCGGCACAAGCCAACGATCGTTAAGGCCGTATATTGCACGGATGCGGCGGTGCGGGAGGCGGCTCCGCTCTTGCAGGAATTTGGCGTGGTTCCAAAGCGTTTTGTGCCGCCCAAGGACGAAGTTCCGTCGGCGGGCCGCAATTCTCCAGTTTGGGCAGAGATAGCACTTGAATCTCTGGATCAAGGCGATTTTTTTGCGAGGGTCCGGCAGCGTGAGGGCCAAAAGGAGGACTTGATTTTGGCTTTGGATCACGTGGTGGACCCGCGAAATGTCGGGGCAATGGTCCGGACCGCAGCCTTTTTTGGAATTAGAGAGGTTTTAGTTCCTGAACGCCGCCAGGCTCTGCTGGCAAATGCGTCAGTCAACACAGCCCAGGGGGGATTCGCCCTATGCGATCTGGTTGTCGTGGTAAATCTTGGGCGCACCCTCGAGGAGTTAAAGGAGCTTGGCTACTGGATCATCGGGGCGGACATGGGCGGTGAAACGATCGATGCCATTCGTAGTTCAAACTACGGGAAAATCATACTGGTCATGGGTTCTGAGGAGTCTGGCCTGGCGCCCGGCATTCGCTCAAAGTGCGACCGGATGGTGAGTATTTTTGGAAAGGCGGGCGGCCTGGAGTCGCTAAACGTTTCCGTGGCGGCTGGAATCCTCATGCAACAGCTGGGTACAAGTCGTTGACTGATCTCCGTAGTTCTAGTATCACCCCACAGCATTCTTGGGGAAATTCTGTGTGCCGTCTTCAAAAACTGCACCAGTAGGACCGAAGAATGGAGCCTACGCTGGCGTAGCTCAATTGGTAGAGCAGCTGATTTGTAATCAGCAGGTTGCGGGTTCAAGTCCCATCGCCAGCTCCAAAAAAGCTGGCTCCATGACCGCGTGGAAGATTGAGGAGGGGTGCCCGAGTGGCCAATGGGGACGGGCTGTAAACCCGTTGACGCAAGTCTTCGAAGGTTCGAATCCTTCTCCCTCCACCACTTCCTTCGGGAGGAAGTCTTTTAGTCGGTTGTGGCGTGAGTGTAGGTTCTGGTTGTTGGGCGGGAGTAGCTCAGTTGGTAGAGCATTAGCCTTCCAAGCTAAGGGTCGCGGGTTCGAATCCCGTTTCCCGCTCCAGAATGCCCAGGTAGCTCAGTCGGTAGAGCACGTCCTTGGTAAGGACGAGGTCACGGGTTCGAATCCCGTCCTGGGCTCCAGTAAACTTGCTTGCAGAACGAATTTGTACATTGTGTTTAAATTGTGATTGCGCCTTAATAAAGAACCTTTGCTTGAATCGTATTTGCGAGCAGAGCGCCATAGCCGGAGGAAGAAATGGCAAAAGAAAAGTTCCAGCGGAAGAAACCCCACGTCAACATCGGTACCATCGGTCACGTTGACCACGGTAAAACCACATTGACCGCTGCAATCACCAGGGTGATGGCAGCTGCTCACGGTGGGACAGCCATGGCGTTTGACCAGATCGACAAGTCGCCGGAAGAAAAAGCGCGCGGCATCACCATTTCGACCTCGCACGTCGAATACGAGTCCAAAGAGCGTCACTACGCTCACGTCGACTGCCCAGGCCATGCTGACTATGTGAAAAACATGATCACAGGCGCTGCTCAGATGGACGGAGCAATTCTCGTCGTTAGCGCTGCTGACGGTCCGATGCCCCAGACCCGCGAGCATATCCTTCTGGCTCGCCAGGTTGGCGTGCCTCGGATTGTTGTGTTTATGAACAAGTGTGACATGGTTGACGACTCTGAACTCCTCGATCTCGTTGAGATGGAAGTTCGCGAGCTGCTGACCACCTACAAGTTCCCTGGCGACGAGACCCCGATCATCCGTGGTTCCGCTTTGAAGGCCCTTGAATCCGGTGACCCGGCCAGCGAATGGGGTTCGAAAATTGTTGAGCTGATCGCGGCTTGCGATTCCTACATTCCGCTGCCAGAGCGTCCAATTGACCGTCCGTTCCTCATGCCAATCGAAGACGTGTTCTCGATCTCTGGTCGTGGAACGGTTGTTACTGGTCGTATCGAGCGCGGTATTGTCAAGGCTGGCGACGAAATTGAGATCGTCGGCGTGAAGGCTACCACCAAGACGGTTTGTACCGGCGTAGAAATGTTCCGCAAGCTGCTGGACGACGGTCGCGCTGGTGACAACTGCGGTATTCTCTTGCGCGGCACCAAGCGTGAAGAAGTTGTTCGCGGTCAGGTTCTTGCAAAGCCGGGTTCCATTACCCCGCACAAAAAGTTCAAGGCACAGGTTTACGTTCTAACCAAGGAAGAAGGTGGTCGTCATACCCCATTCTTCAAAGGTTACCGTCCGCAGTTCTATTTCCGTACCACTGACGTAACTGGCTCGATCAAGTTGCCGGACAATGTGGAGATGGTTATGCCGGGCGACAACATCGCCGTGGAAGTTGAGCTTCTCACGCCGATCGCAATGGATACGGAACTTCGCTTCGCAATCCGCGAAGGCGGCCGTACTGTTGGCGCCGGTGTTGTTGCTGAGATCATCGAGTAACAACAGTATTTAATGTTTTTGTTTTAAGGACCCCGCATCTGACCTGGTTATATAGGTTAGGGCGGGGTCTCAGTCACAAAGGGAAGGCGAGTAGCTCTAACGGTAGAGCGGCGGATTCCAAATCCGTAGGTTGTGGGTTCGAATCCCACCTCGCCTGCCAGTTTTCCTCAAGGTAAAGGTGCCGACGTGCAAAAAGACGACTCAACCTGGCTGAATATTGCTCTTACTGGCTTTGCACTTTGTGTTGCGCTTGTCGTTTGGAAGGGTTTTACCGCTCTTTCTCTGAGCTACGGTTGGACGGAGCGGTTTGAGGCCTGGTTGCCAGCGGCGCTCGTGATTGGGAGTCTGCTCGTTGGTGGGGTCGCTGCCTGGTGGCTCCGGTCCGATTCTGGGCGGAACGAATACTTCCTGAGTTGCATTGGGGAGTTGCGTAAGGTGTCGTGGCCGAGTATGGATGACACGCGCAAGATGACGATGATCGTCTGTGTTGTTGTGGTGATTTTTTCGATCATCCTGACTGTTTTTGATGTGGTGTGGGCAAGATTGCTCAAGCTACTGATCGTATAGATTAAGTCGAATAGAAGAAGAGGCGTTTAAGGTGAATGTCATGACCGCTACCAAAAAATGGTACGTCGTCCATACTTACTCGGGGTTTGAGGAGAAGGCTCGTCAGGGTCTGCTCGAGCGAATCAAACTGCTTAAGATGGAAGAAAAATTTGGCCAGATATTCGTTCCGCGTACAGCCACCGAACAGGTGCTGAAGAGCGGAAAGAAAAAGCGCGTCGAAAAAACGTCCTTTCCAGGTTACATCCTGGTTGAGATGACTTTTGGCGACGACACTAGCCTGTTGGTTCGAGAAACCCCTAAAATTACTGGCTTTGTTGGTAATGTTAGGACGCCGCGGCCGATTTCTGACCAGGAAGTTCTGCGTCTGACTTCGCCTGAGGCCATGGCAGAAGCTGCTCGCAAGGTTGTCTCTCAGATTGAATTTGAGAAGGGTGAGACGGTCAAAGTCAAGGATGGACCGTTTACAAACTTTGATGGTGTGGTGGATGAGGTTCGTCCTGACAAGATGAAACTCCGGATTCTGGTTAGCATTTTCGGCAGGGAGACCCCAGTCGAGCTTGACTACATCCAGGTTGAAAAAAGCGTTAAGTAGAAATTTAAAAATTAGCCCTTCAAAATCGTTGACACGCGAAAGCGTTTCCCGTACACGATGGGGCTCTTCATATAAAGACTAGAGACGGGAAGCCGTTTTTAGGAGGCATCTGTGGCAAAGAAAGTAGTCGGACTAATCAAGCTTCAAATCCCTGCAGGCAAGGCGAACCCGTCGCCTCCAGTTGGCCCGGCTCTTGGCCAGCGTGGTGTCAACATCATGGCATTCTGCAAGGAATTCAACGCGCGGACTCAGAAGCAGGTTGGCGACAATCTGCCGACGATCATCACTGTCTATGCGGATAAATCATTTTCGTTTATGACGAAAAGTCCACCCGCTTCGGACATGTTGAAGAAGGCCGCCAAAATCGAGAAGGGTTCCTCGACGCCCAGCAAGGCGACTTGTGGAACGGTCACGATGGCCAATGTGAAAGAAGTTGCGAAGGCGAAGATGGCTGACCTCAACGCATTCACGGAGAAGTCGGCTATTAACACGATCCTTGGCTCAGCTCGCAGTATGGGCCTTCAGGTTATCGACTAACGTTTATACATAGTAGGAGAGCGGACGTCGGTGTCTGCTCGGTCGAACTACGGAGAATGATATGACAACCAGAGGCAAGAAATATCGCCTTGTCGCCGAGAAAGTGGATCGCAACAAGCAGTATCCACTTGATGAAGCGGTGGCACTCCTCAAAGAAGTTTCCTATTCAAAGTTCGATGGCACAGTAGATCTTGCCATCAACTTGGGTGTGGATCCCCGCCACGCAGACCAAAACGTCCGCGGCACAACGCCGCTGCCGCACGGTCTCGGTAAAACCGTACGGATCGTTGTGTTCGCAAAAGGTGACGCTGCCATTCAGGCATCGGCAGCTGGAATCGAGCATGTTGGAGGTGATGACCTCGCTTCTAAGATCTCTGGCGGTTGGCTTGAGTTTGATCAAGTGATCGCAACCCCGGACATGATGGGCGTTGTCGGGAAGCTTGGTCGGGTCCTGGGGCCGCGCGGTCTGATGCCTAACCCAAAGCTGGGTACGGTTACTTTCGAAGTGACGAAAGCCATTAACGAGTTGAAGGCTGGTCGGACCGAGTTCAGGGTCGACAAGGCGGGCATTGCGCACTGTCCAGTGGGTAAAGCAGCGTTTCCAGTCGACAAGTTGGCGGCCAACATCCGCGCTGTACTTGAGGCGGTTTTGAGGGCCAAGCCATCAACGGCTAAAGGCATGTACCTGAAAAAAATCAGTGTTTCCTCGACCATGAGCCCGGGTATCAAGATTGATCCGGCGCCATTCCGTGGTTGATTGATCGGTCTATAGGAAGAGGAAGGGAATCGAACCATGGCTATGGATCGTGCACAAAAAGCGGCGCTAAGAGACAGTCTCGCAGAGCGCTTTGAGAAGGCTAGCGGAGCAGTAATTGCTGAGTACCGCGGTCTGACGGTGGCTGACCTGACTGAGTTGCGCGTGAAGCTTCGTGCTGCTGGCGCGGAATTCAGGGTTCTCAAGAACCGGGTCGCCAAAAAAGCAATTGAAGCCAAGTCGCCGAAGACAGCGGCCATCCTTAAGGACATCAAGGGTCCGATAGGTTTGGTCCTGATCAGCGGAGATTTTGCAGCAGCGACGAAGTCGTTGCTGGAATTCGGCAAGGATCGTGGTGAGAAGTTTAAAGTCACTGCCGGCGTCATGGATGCTGTGCGGGTGACGGCAGACGATCTCAAAGCGATTTCAGAGTTGCCAAGCAAAGGGGTGCTTCTCGGGCGGATCGTTGGAACATTGGTATCGCCACATCGTGGCCTGCTGACTGTTTTGAACGGCGTACCACGGAGCTTGGTGCAAGTGATCAATGCAATTAAAGAGACAAAGAACGCATAATTAATCTTCTGGTCTTAAAAGGACGGAAGTGCTCTAGGAGGAAGACCCATGTCAGCCGTAACAAAAGAACAAGTAATCCAGTTCCTGGAAAATCTCACGCTGCTCCAAGCTGCTGAGCTCGTAAAAGAACTCGAGACCAAGTTTGGCGTTAGTGCTTCTGCCCCCATGGCAGCTGCCGCGATGCCGGCTGCTGCTGCTGCAGCTGAAGAACAGACCGAGTTCACGGTCATTCTTAAGGATTGCGGCGCTAACAAGATCAACGTGATCAAGGAAGTTCGCACGATCACCGGTCTTGGCTTGAAAGAAGCCAAGGATCTCGTTGAAGGCGCGCCGAAGACTGTTAAGGAAGGCGTTAGCAAAGAAGAATCGGCTAAAATCAAGGACGTCCTTGAAAAAGCCGGTGCGAAAGTCGAAGTTAAGTAACTTTCGCCCAGCGGCATGGCCGCTGGTGCTGAGTGGTTGTAAGGGCTGCCCGAGCACGATCAACCAGTTTTGCACCAGCGGCTTGCTCGCATGATGGCTTAGGTTGCTTAACAGCATACCCCACGAGCTGGTGCTTGTTGGGGTCTCGTCGCTTGATGTTTTTTTGATCCCTGTTCTAAGGAGTGCCTGATGACCTCCCTGGCTGCGAGTTTCACCCGGCCTAGAAAAAGTTTTGCGAAGATCCCGTCTTCGGTCGATCTTCCATATTTAATTGAAATTCAAAAGACGAGTTACAACCAGTTCCTGCAAGCTGAGATTGAACCGGGTAAGCGCAAAAACGTTGGCCTTGAGTCAGTGTTTCGCTCTGTATTCCCGATTCAAGACTTTGCGGGCACGGCGTCGGTTGAATTCGTCAGTTACTCCTTTGAGGAGCCTAAATACACAGTCGACGAATGTCGCCAGCGTGGGATGAGCTTTGCCGCTCCTCTCAAGGTGATCATTCGTCTCGTTGTTTGGGATGTTGATAAAGACAGCGCCGTTAAGAGCATTCGCGATGTCAAAGAGCAGGAGGTTTACTTCGGCGAACTTCCGCTGATGACCGGTGATGGCACGTTCATTATCAACGGCACCGAGCGTGTTGTTGTGTCCCAGCTTCACCGTTCCTCCGGTGTTTTCTTTGACCATGACAAGGGGCGCAACAGCGCATCTGGCAAATTACTTTACACGGCCAGGGTCATTCCCTATCGCGGTAGTTGGCTTGATCTAGAATTCGATGCCAAGGACATGCTTTATGTCCGCATCGACCGTCGTCGTAAGTTGCATGCAACGATTCTCCTTCGCGCCCTCGGTTTCACCGAGGAGCAGATGCTTGACTACTTCTACAGCAAGGAAACAGTCCGCATCCGCGAGGGTCAATTTGAAAAGAAACTCAATTTCGACCTTCTTCGTGGTCAGCGGGCATCTTCGGACATCGTTGACCCTGGGTCGGGTAAAGTATTCGTAAAACGCAACCGCCGTATTTCGGTCGGTGCTATCCGGCAAATGCAACAAGCGGGCCTTGAGTATCAGACGCTTGCAGCGGAAGATCTTATCGGCAAGATTGCTGCCCAGAACATCACGGCCAAGGATGAAACGGTTTTGGTTCAGCTCAATGCTGAGTTGACTGAAGAAAACCTCTTGGAAATCGTCAAAGCCGGGATCAAGTCTTTCGAAATTCTTTTTATTGATAATCTCAACGTTGATTCTTCATTCCGCAACACTCTTGTGGCTGACAAGATTCCAAACGGTGAAAAGGGGCGTCAGGAAGCGATCCTCGAGATCTATAAACGCCTGCGTCCTGGTGATCCTCCATCGATCGAACCTGCACAGACTCTTTTCGACAATCTCTTTTTTAACGCAGACCGCTACGATCTTAGTGCTGTTGGTCGTCTGAAGTTGAACGAGCGTCTTGGTTTAGATCTTCCTTTGGAGCAGCGTACGCTTACCAAGGAAGATATTCTCAGGACGATTGAGTATCTGCTTAAGTTGAAGAACGGCGATGGGGACATCGACGACATCGACCACTTGGGTAACCGCCGCGTGCGTGCCGTGGGCGAACTGCTTGAGAACCAGTACCGCATTGGCTTGCTCCGTATCGAGCGTGCAATCCGGGAACGCCTCCAATTGCAGGATGTAGATACCCTCCTTCCTCATGACTTCATCAACAACAAGCCGGCATCGGCAGTTGTGAAGGAGTTTTTCGGAAGTTCCCAGCTGAGCCAGTTTATGGACCAAACCAACCCGCTGTCTGAAGTGACGCACAAGCGTCGCCTTTCGGCTCTTGGGCCCGGTGGTTTGAGTCGCGAACGGGCGGGATTTGAAGTCCGCGACGTTCACCCGACACACTACGGTCGTATTTGCCCGGTCGAGACCCCTGAAGGTCCGAACATCGGACTGATTGCATCGTTGGCTTCTTATGCCCGCGTGAATGAGTACGGTTTTATTGAGACCCCGTATCGGGATCTCAAGGAAACGGACCCGAAAAAGGCTGTTCGTTATTACACGGCATCGGAAGAGCATCGTGATCACGTGATTGCGCAGGCTGCCCCGGCTGGCACCCACAAGCCCGATGATTTCATGGCGGCCCGTCGCCGCGGCGAAAGTGAGATCGTTCGCGCTGAAGAAGCTGACCTGATGGACGTTGCAACAAACCAGTTGGTTTCAATTGCGGCCTCGCTGGTTCCGTTCCTTCAAAACGACGATGCCAACCGCGCACTCATGGGCGCAAACATGCAGCGTCAGGCTGTCCCTCTTATGAAGACCCGGGCGCCTCTCGTGGGAACTGGGTTGGAGCGTATCGTTGCCCGCGACTCTGGAGCCACTGTGGTGGCCCGTCGTGAGGGTGTGGTTGTTGCGGTTGATGCTGAGCGGATTGTCGTTAAGACAACAGAGGCAGAATCTGCAAGCGACGTAACAGAAGTCGGCGCCGACGTGGATATCTACAACCTTCAGAAGTACAAGCGCTCCAATTTGGATACTTGTATCAATCAGCGCCCGATCGTCGTTAAGGGCGAGTCCGTTCAAAAAGGCGATATCATCGCTGACGGCTTTGCGACGGAGATGGGTGAGCTTGCTCTCGGGCAGAACGTGACCGTGGCATTCATGCCTTGGAGTGGGTATAACTTCGAGGACTCCATCCTGATTAGTGAGCGGGTGGTTAAAGAAGATCTTTTCACTAGTGTTCACATCCAGGAATTTGAATGTATTTCCCGCGACACCAAGCTTGGTGCCGAGGAAATTACGGGTGACATTCCAAACGTCGGCGAAGAAGCGCTGGCGGATTTGGATACCTCCGGCATCATCCGCATCGGTGCAGAAGTTAAGCCCGGCGACTTGATGGTCGGCAAGATCACGCCAAAAGGCGAGACTCAGTTGACTCCGGAAGAGAAGCTCCTGCGCGCTATTTTCGGTGAAAAGGCTGGCGACGTTCGCGATACGTCACTGCGGGTTCCCCCTGGAGTTGTTGGTACTGTTATTGGTGCCAAGGTCTTCGCACGAGCAGGAGCAGAGAAGGATGACCGTAGCCTTCAGATCGAAGAGCAGGAAATTGCGAAACTTCGCAAGGACGAGGCGGACAGGATTGCAATCATCAAGGATTCTGCTGCAGGTAAGATCGTCAAGATCTCTTCCGGCGAGTCTCTTGTTGCGGACATTAAGGACAAGTCGGGTGAAGTCGTCGCCAAAAAGGGTGCGACTCTTGACGAATCTCTTTTCGCGACGCTGGATTACATCCACTGGGATCATCTTGCCGTCAAGAACGCGGAGAAAAACGGCATCCTTCGCAAAGCACTCGAAAACCTTCGCGAAAAGGTGAATCTGATCAAGTACATGACCGAAGAGCAGATCAAAAAAGTCCGCAAGGGCGATGAGCTGCCCCCGGGCGTGATCAAGATGGTCAAGGTCTATGTTGCCATTAAACGGAAGCTTGCTGTTGGTGACAAGATGGCCGGTCGTCACGGTAACAAGGGTGTTGTTTCCCGGATTCTTCCGGAAGAGGACATGCCTTTCCAGGAAGACGGTCGTCCAGTTGACGTGGTTCTGAACCCGTTGGGTGTTCCGTCCCGTATGAACGTCGGCCAGATTCTGGAAGTTCATTTGGGTGCTGCGGCGAAGGCTATCGGCGAGAAGCTTAATCGCATCGTTGACGAAGTGAATAGCCGTGAAAACCTTGAAAAATTGATTCTTGGCATTTGGGATGACGCGGAAGTTCGCTCTTTCCTGAAGTCGAGCTCGGACGATGACCTGCGTAGGTTTGTTCGCAAGTACCGTGAAGGCGTGCACTTTGCCAACCCGGTGTTTGATGGTGCAAACGAAGCTGAAATTCGCGGACTCCTTGAGTTGGGTGATGTCTCGGCCAAAGGCCAGGTGGACCTGTATGACGGCCGGACCGGCAACAAGTTCGACAACAAGGTGACGGTTGGCGTTATGTACGTTCTGAAGCTCCACCATTTGGTTGACGAGAAGATTCACGCCCGCTCGATTGGTCCTTACTCGCTCGTGACTCAGCAGCCGCTGGGTGGCAAGGCGCAGTTTGGTGGCCAGCGTCTCGGGGAGATGGAAGTTTGGGCCATGGAAGCTTACGGTGCGGCATATACGCTCCAGGAGTTTCTCACAGTGAAATCCGATGACGTTCTTGGTCGTACACGCATGTACGAGTCGATCGTCAAGGGCCAGAACATGATGACCCCGGGCTTGCCCGAGAGCTTCAACGTTCTGGTGAAGGAACTGCAAAGTTTGGGCCTCGATGTCAACCTGCTGAAAAAAGATGGTCAGGAAATGACGCTCGATGGTCTCCTTCAACAACAGCCAGTGCAGTAAGAAAGCGGGGCGATTACCTTGAGAGACTTACTGAATTTTTTTGATAAGCCTACGGATCCGTTGAATTTCACGGCCATCAAGATTTCTTTGGCATCGCCAGAGAAGATCCGCAGCTGGTCGTACGGCGAAGTTAAAAAGCCAGAAACCATCAACTACCGGACGTTCAAGCCGGAACGCGATGGTCTGTTTTGCGCCAAGATCTTCGGGCCAGTGCGTGATTTTGAGTGTATCTGCGGCAAGTACAAGCGCATGAAGCACCGTGGAATCGTCTGCGACAAGTGTGGCGTCGAAGTCATTCATTCCAAAGTTCGGCGTGAGCGGCTGGGTCACATCAACCTTGCAACTCCTGTTGCTCATATCTGGTTCCTGAAGTCGCTGCCATCCCGCATCGGCGCCATCTTGGATATGGCTCTAAAAGATGTAGAACGCGTGCTTTACAGCGAATCTTACGTGGTTCTGGATCCCGGCAACGTGGATCAGACCGCGCTGAAGGTTGGCCAGATCTTGAGTGATGACGAGTACGAGCGTCTGCTCAGTGAATTGGGCAACGGCGCGTTCCGCGTTAGCGTCGGGGCGGAAGCCATCCAGGAACTTCTTGCGGGCCTTCGCATCGAAGATCTCGCAGGGGAACTGCGTGAAGATCTAGCCGTCAGCACATCAGAGGCCGGACGCAAGAAATTGCAAAAACGCCTGAAAGTGATCGACGCTTTTAACCAGAAGGACGAGAGCGGCGAGTTTCACGCCAAACCACAGTGGATGATGCTGAGCGTCATTCCGGTCCTTCCTCCGGACCTGAGGCCTCTTGTGCCTCTCGATGGTGGTCGCTTTGCGACGTCTGATCTTAACGATCTTTACCGTCGCGTGATCAACCGGAACAATCGCTTGATTCGCCTGATGGAATTGAACGCTCCAGACATAATCATCCGCAACGAAAAGCGTATGCTTCAGGAATCCGTGGACGCCCTGTTTGACAACGGTCGTCGGGGTAAGGTCTTCACAGGTCCGAACAAGCGCCCATTGCGTTCCCTGTCGGATATGCTGAAAGGTAAGCAAGGACGTTTCCGTCAGAATCTCCTCGGCAAGCGGGTCGACTACTCCGGTCGTTCTGTGATTGTTGTGGGTCCTGATTTGCGTCTACACCAGTGCGGTTTGCCGAAAAAGATGGCGATCGAGCTGTTCAAACCATTCCTTTACAACAAGCTCGAAGAGCATGGCATCGTATCGACGATCAAGAGCGCCAAGAAGCTGGTTGAAAAAGAACGTCCAGAAGTTTGGGACTGCTTGGAAGAAGTGACGAAGGAGCATCCAGTACTCCTCAACCGCGCTCCGACCCTGCACCGTCTCGGTATTCAGGCGTTTGAGCCGGTATTGATCGAAGGCAAGGCCATTCAGCTGCACCCTCTCGTCTGTTTCGCGTTCAACGCGGACTTTGACGGTGACCAGATGGCCGTCCACGTTCCACTTTCAGTGGAAGCGCAAATGGAAGCCCGCGTTTTGATGATGTCGACGAACAACGTCCTTAGCCCGGCATCCGGTACTCCGGTTATTGTGCCAACGCAGGATATTGTTTTGGGCATCTACTACCTGACGAGGGAAGACATCGGTGCCAAAGGTGCCGGGAAAACTTTCTCCTCGATCGAGGAAGTTCGTGCGGCATACGATCACAACGAAGTGGACCTTCAGGCTCCAATTATGGTTCGATTGCGCAATCAACGCATGGAAACCACGGTGGGTCGTGGCCTTCTTTCGGAGATTCTGCCGGACGAAGTTCCGTTTGAAATGATCAACAAGACACTTGGCAAGAAGCAGTTGGCGCACCTGGTCAACATCACGTTTCGGATTTGCGGTCCGAAGCGCACCGTCTTGTTGGCGGATGCCCTTCGGTCGATGGGGTACCGTTATTCCACGAAGGCTGGTCTTTCGATCGCCATCAACGACATGGTTATTCCGGATGGAAAGCAGAAGCTGCTTGCTGAAGCCTACGAAGAAGTTAAGAAAATCAAAGAACAGTACTCCGAAGGCCTCTTGACTGAGGGTGAACGCTACAACAAGGTCATCGACATCTGGGCAAAGGTGACTGAAAATATCGCTGAAGACATGTTCAGTAATATTTCCCACATGGACCGCAAGGACCACAAGGGCGTCACGAAGCGTGTCGCTAGCGTAAACTCCATCTTCATGATGGCGGATTCAGGCGCCCGGGGGTCTGCTCAGCAGATTCGTCAGTTGGCTGGTATGCGTGGTTTGATGGCGAAGCCGTCTGGTGAAATCATTGAGACTCCAATTACTTCCAACTTCCGTGAGGGGTTGTCGGTTCTTGAGTATTTCACATCGACCCACGGTGCCCGGAAGGGTCTCGCTGATACGGCTCTAAAGACTGCAAGTTCAGGTTACCTCACGCGTCGTCTCGTGGATGTGGCGCAGGATGCCATCATCAGTGAGCCGGATTGCGGTGCTACCGACGGTATCAGCCTCACCCCGCTCCGTGAAGGTGCGGATGTCCGTGAATCCCTCGGTGAGCGTGTTCTTGGTCGCGTGATTTTGGAAGATATCATCAATCCGCAAAGCCAAACGGTCATCGCCCAGATGGGGACTTTGCTCGACGAAGACCTGTGCAAGGCGATTGACGAAGCTGGCGTTGAGACGGTGAAAATCCGCTCCGTTCTGACCTGTCAGGCAGCCCGCGGAACCTGCGGTGCTTGCTATGGGCGTGACCTGGCTTCGGGACGCTTGGTTAATGCTGGTGAGGCTGTCGGCGTTATTGCTGCCCAGTCCATCGGTGAACCGGGCACCCAGCTGACCATGCGTACGTTCCACTTCGGCGGCACCATCACGCACAAGGTCGAGAAAAGCACAATTGACAGTCGATTCTCTGGTCGCGTCAAGTTCAATAACATTCGCCATGTCACGAGCCGCGAAGGCCAATTGGTTGTTTTGACTCGTAACGGTGACATTCAGGTTCTGGACGAGACAGGAAAAGTTAAAGAGACATACCCAATCGTTTACGGTTCGGTCCTTCTCGTGAAGGAATCCCAATCAGTGGCAGCAGGGGCTCGTCTGGCTGAATGGGACCCGTTCGCTGTGCCGATCGTTTCCGAGTTTGCTGGCCGCATCCGATACTCTGATCTTAAGGAAGGTCAGTCTCTCGATGAGCGCACGGATGATGTGACGTTTATGACTCGTAAGGTTGTAACCGATGCAAAGGGTACTAATCTGAAGCCCGCCATTGAAATTATTGGCGAAGGCGATAAACGCGCCATCCGGTACGGTTTGCCCGTTGGTGCCATGTTAGCGATGGAAGATAATTCGGTTGTGGCTCCTGGCGATATCATTGCCAAGATCCCGCGCGAGACGACCAAAACCAAGGACATTACCGGTGGTTTGCCGAGGGTTGCGGAGCTTTTTGAAGCCCGCAAGCCAAAAGATATGGCCATCATGGCTGACCGGGATGGGACGATTGAGTTCGGAGCCGACACCAAGGGCAAGCGGAAGCTGATCATCAAGGGTCTCGACGGAACGGACAAGGATTACGCCATCCAAAAGGGTCGCCACGTGATCGTGACCGAAGGTGACTACGTCCGTAAGGGCGAGTTCTTGGTCGATGGATCAGCGAATCCTCATGAAATCCTTGAGGTTTTGGGTCGAGTTGCTTTGGCCCGTTACCTGGTGGACGAGATCCAGGAGGTTTACCGCCTTCAGGGTGTGAAGATCAACGACAAGCACATTGAAGTTATCGTACGTCAGATGCTTCGTCGGGTCAGGGTTGTAGATCCTGGTGATAGCCAGTTCCTGCCCAATGAGCAGGTCGAGCGCATCGAAGTTGATGAGGTAAATAAAAATTTGCTGCTGGAGACTAAGAAGCCGGCAACGTGGGAACCAGTGCTGCTGGGTATCACCAAAGCTTCTCTGTCGACCGAGAGTTTCATTTCGGCTGCCTCCTTCCAGGAGACGACGAAGGTTCTCACGGAGGCCAGTATCAATAGTAAAGTCGATCACTTGCGCGGCTTGAAAGAGAACGTAATCATGGGTCGACTGATTCCTGCCGGTACGGGTGCGTCGTACTACCGGAATTTGAAGGCTGTTGTTAACGGTCAGGAAAACGCGCGCACAGGCCATGCTGCAAATGAAGCGTTGGAGGTTGCCCACCAGTAATTGCTGGAGGGTAACCAAGGGTCTTGATTCACTGTTGCAATCAGGGCGGCGCTTTGGTAGGAAACGGAACCCGCGTACGGTCATGACGCCGGTCCAGAAGTTTAAGGAATAGGGTTACATGCCAACGATTAACCAGTTAATTGCAAACGGACGCCAAGTTCAGAAGGCGAAGACGAAATCGCCAGCTCTAAAGAGCTCGCCGATGCGTCGCGGAGTCTGCGTCCGTGTTTACACGACCACCCCAAAGAAGCCCAACTCGGCTCTCCGTAAGGTTGCCCGTGTTCGTTTGACCAACGGTGTGGAAGTCACGTCGTACATCGGCGGTGAAGGCCACAACCTCCAGGAACACTCCGTGGTGATGGTTCGCGGCGGCAAAGTTAAAGACTTGCCGGGTGTACGTTATCACTGTGTCCGTGGCGGGCTCGACTGTGCAGGCGTAAATGCCCGCCGTCAGGGTCGCAGCAAGTACGGCGCCAAGAAACCAAAAGCAGCTAACTGAGATTAGTGGGAGACTCGCATGGCTCGCCGCCGGCAAATTGAAAAACGTGTGATCCTTCCGGATCCGAAGTACAAAGATATCCTCGTCACCAAGTTCATCAACGGCATGATGTACGATGGCAAGAAAACCGCTGCTGAAAGTGCGTTTTATGGCGCACTCGATCTTATTGAAGGCCGTGGCCCACAGGGTCTGGGTACCTACAAAAGCACGCTGGAACTTTTCCGCGCAGCTGTGGACAATGTTCGTCCACTTCTCGAAGTAAAGTCCCGCCGCGTCGGTGGTTCCAACTACCAGGTTCCAGTCGAAGTTCGTCCTGAGCGCCGTCAGGCCTTGGCGATCCGCTGGCTGGTTGAGTTCTCCCGCAGCCGTGCCGGAAAAAGCATGGGTGAGCGTCTTGCAAACGAGCTGATTGATGCCGCAAACAAGCGCGGCGGAGCAATCAAGCGTCGTGAAGACGTTCACAAGATGGCAGAAGCTAACAAGGCTTTCGCTCACTTCCGCTGGTAAAATCGAGACGGGTTGGGTTCAGGGTTCGCTCTGGCGCAGCCTCAATACAGACCCAGATGTTAGCCTTTTCGGCGCGTCTGGGTTTTTTATCATCTTCTGGTAGGTGCAACGTCGATGGCACTCGATCAATCATCCCTGCGCAATATCGGTATCATGGCCCACATCGATGCGGGCAAGACGACGACCACAGAGCGAATTCTTTATTATACCGGCAAGATTCACAAGATCGGTGAAGTCCACGAAGGAACAGCGACGACGGACTGGATGGTCCAAGAGCAAGAGCGCGGCATTACCATCACGGCCGCCGCTATTTCTTGCCGGTGGCGCAACCATCAGATCAATCTTATCGATACTCCAGGGCACGTTGATTTCACGATTGAGGTGGAACGATCCCTCCGGGTCTTGGATGGAGCCGTCGCAGTTTTTGACGGGGTCTCCGGGGTCGAGCCACAGTCTGAGACCGTTTGGCGTCAGGCAGATAAATATAAAGTTTCCCGAATAGCCTTCATCAATAAGCTGGATCGCGTCGGGGCTGATTTTCCGGCATCGGTAGATTCAATCCGGACGCGTTTGGCCTCTAACCCGGTTCCCTTTCAAATTCCCATTGGTGCTGAGGAAAATTTTCGGGGCGTGATTGATCTGGTCCGCATGAAGGCACTCCTTTGGCCGGATGCCGGCAAGGATCGTGGTGAGAATTTTGAATCGGCTGATATTCCTGCAGAATTGAAGGAAGAAGCGCTTCTGGCGCGCGAAACCCTTATCTCCTCCCTCGCCGACGTTGACGACTCGATTGCGGAAAAATACCTCGAGGGTATTGAACCCGAGGTGGCTGACGTCATTGCAGCAGCCCGGCGGGCAACGATTTCATTCAAAATTGTTCCGGTTTTTTGTGGAAGCGCATTCAAGAACAAAGGCATCCAGCCCCTTTTGGATGCGATCATAGATTATTTGCCGTCGCCTTTGGATGTCGCAGCAGTCACTGGGTTTAGTGCTGACGACAAAGAGACAGCCATCGTCCGGAAGCGGGACGTGTCAGAGCCGTTTTCTGGTATCGCCTTTAAAATAATGAACGATACTTTTGTCGGACAGGTTGTGTTTGCTCGTGTCTATTCCGGTAGGTTGTCTGTTGGTGAGGTCGTCCTGAATAGCCGCACGGGCAAGCGCGAGAGGATTACCAAGATCTTGCGCATGCAGGCGAATCAACGGGAAGAACTGCAAACAGTCGAGGCTGGGGATATTTGTGCTTTGGCTGGTCTGAAACAGATTGCCACAGGCGACACAATCTGTGACCAGAAACATCCAATTCGTTTTGAGTCCGTGGTTTTTCCCGAACCCGTAATCTCGATTGCGATCGAGCCCAAGACAACAGCAGACATGGATAAGTTGATGAAGTCGCTGGAACGACTCGAAAACGAAGACCCCTCCTTCCGCGTGAACTACAATGCTGAAACTGGCCAGACATTGATCAACGGCATGGGCGAGCTCCATTTAGAGATTATCGTCGATCGCTTGAAGCGCGAATTTAAAGTTGATGCCAACGTTGGCGCGCCTCAGGTCTCCTACCGCGAGACCATCACAGGTGGGGCAGAGGTGGAAGAAACCTTCTCGCGCGAAGGGGGGGGGATCGCTCAGTTCGCCAAAGTTAGAATTGCGATCAAGCATTCATCAGGATCTGAGGGTCAAGGGGGGTTGATCTTTATCAACAAGGCATCCCCTCTCGAGGTTCCTACCCAGTTTGTCGAAGGCGTGCGCAAGGGGCTGGTGGAATCAATGCAGGCTGGCGCGTTGGCTGGTTTTCCCGTGATTGGTGTCACAGCAGAGCTCCTGGGCGGCGGTTTTGATCAACAAATATCGACCGAGAATTCATTTAAAGTGGCAGCATCTCTGGCCTTGCGCCAGGCGTTGCGTCAGGCCTCACCGCAGCTACTGGAACCGGTAATGTGGATCGAGGTTCTCGTACCTGAAGATTATCTGAGCAACATAATAACGGATTTAAACAGCCGCCGTGCCCAGATCAACAGCGTGTCCCTACGGGGGCACTTGCAGGTGGTGGAAGCCTCGGCACCCCTTGAACTTATGTTCGGATATTCGACCCAACTCCGGTCAATATCTCAGGGCAGAGCGACCTATACGATGCGCTTTGATAGTTATCAGCCGGTCGCTCCAACGACGCTGATGAGGATTACCGGGCGCGCTTAAGGCCTTTTCTTCGACCAAGCTGCAATCCATGGTAAAATCCCAAATGTTATCGGCCATATGGGGGACGCCAGTTGCATCTGAGACGGATCAATTTTTGTACTTTTTTTCTGGTTTTCATCGCCTTTTCTCCGTTCAGAGAATTGGTGGCACAGGCCGAATCCCACCAAATATTTATTCCGAATGTATGGATGGAGCTCTTGGCGTCTGGGCGTTCTTTGGAAGTTTCGGGCGATCCGACATTCACAAAAATATTTTTTGCCATTGAGTCCGATTTGAATCGGGAGATATCCGATTTCAATTCCTTTCCATCGCTGACGCTTCCATTGATAGATGACAAAGATGTTTTGTTCTGGCGGATGCGCGATCGCAAACATCAAGTGAGGTTGCATCCTGGCCTTTTTGTCATCGTTCCAGCAGGATCCGAGGCAATTTGGATTGATTTTGGGGTCGATGCGACGCCCAGTTCCCGTTGGGAGATTCGCGCAAGCGAGATCCCCGCTAAAAAGCCCGCGCATGGAACCGTAGAGAAAACATTTTTCTTCTCTGGCAGTTCAGTCCTGTTAACTGGTCAAGCCAAACCATGGATGTACAGGATCTTGCCGGCAGTGGGGAATCCACTGGCCAAGAAAGTTGACGGGCAGTTTATTGGGATGCGCATTGCCCGGGCCAGTTCAGGGGGCGGAAAGGCTTGGCAGGCAACGTCAAATCTTTACCCAAAAGGGGCAGAGGAAGTCCCTGAATTCGTTGGGCCGTTTGGCGCCATCATTGATTCTCGCGAACCAACCCGCGAAACAGTTAGTTCGGTGCGGTTTCTGGGTAAGTATTTATCGGAAGATTTATCCATCAAGCGTGAGCTGGAATTTAATGTCTCCGGTGCAAGGTCGATCGGTGGGGCCATCAGAATCGAGGACGTGTCGTTTTATCCCGCCAGTATTTTTGCCGATTTTGAATGGCATGGACTCCAGGCAAATTATGAAGGCTCGCCGAGCGGGGAGCCGCCTAGTGTAATCAAACACGTTTTTGGTGGCGTTGGTATTGGTTATGATTTTGCGAAGTTTTTGCCGAATGTCGAGCAGAAGGACATTGCCGTTCATATCGGCCCGCAGCTTTCGATTGTTTCTGTCCCGGTGACGACGGACTTTGAGCCCAAGGGATTTGTCGGGCTGCGCATACAACCTCAGCTGATTCGCCTTGGATCGGTCTGGTACGGTAATTTCCAGGTGGCCAGCCGGGCTGACGGGAATATGTCTCAATTTGCGATGGGATATATGAATTGCCGGTTTCAGGAGATTTGTCTGTCGGCTGAAACCTACCGGCGCAATCTGAATACAAAATCAGGATCGAATGAAACTAGTTTGAAGGAAACAGGTGTCGCTCTTGGCGTTGGGGCCAACTTGTAGGGGCATTGACAGGTGGTGAGATGATGGTGCGGACGCCCTGACTCGAACAGGGGACCTCTACGATGTCAACGTAGCGCTCTAACCAACTGAGCTACGCCCGCACAAGCGAACCGTGGTCATAGCCCTCTGGAAATCTGTAGTCAACGGCAAAGCTTGGGTACCCCTTAAGTCATCAGAATATTTCACAAAAAGGGATTGGTATGCCACCGGCAGGAAGCGAGAAAACCTACGATCTGATCGTGATCGGAAGTGGCCCAGCCGGGGAAAAGGCGGCGGTCAAGGCGGCTTATTTCGGTAAAAAGGTCGCTGTCATCGAATGCCAGGCGGTTGTCGGTGGAGCCGGCGTCAACACTGGGACCTTGCCATCGAAGACCCTCAAGGAATCAGCCCTCTTTTTTTCTGGAAAATACGAGCGCGGCCTTTACGGAATCGAAAAAAAACTGGAAGAGAAAACCACGATTGACGACTTTTTTTTTCGTGAACGTGTTGTTCAGACAGCAGTTGAACATGAAGTCCGGAAGAACCTTGAAATTCACAAAGTTGATTTGATTCACGGCGAGTCATCGTTCGTTGATTCGCATCATGTTGCAATCAAACGTGATGGATTTTCAGAAATGAAGATTCGCGGCGAATTTATTTTAATCGCCACTGGAAGTTACCCGTTCCATCCGTCCAACATTCCATTTGATACAGATTCTGTTCACGATTCCGACACAATCCTTCGATTGAAGCGGATTCCTGAAAGTCTTGTGGTGGTTGGAGCTGGAGTGATCGGATGCGAATACGCGACGATCTTCGCGACGATGGGGACGAAGGTTCATCTGGTCAATGACCGTGACAAGATCATGCCATTTCTTGATCACGAGATTTCCAATTCCCTGGTCGACCATATGCGTAAAAGTGGGATCGATATCTTGTTCAATACGGCAATCAAGAGCGTCACGAAGCGATCTAATGCCAAGGACGGCACCAGTGGTGTGACCACTGTTTTCGATAACGGACGCGAACTCAACACGGAGATGTTCCTGTTTGCAGCAGGGCGCAGCGGCGCTACAGCTACTTTGAATTGTGGTGCGGCCGGAGTGAGGCTTGGCAAACGCGAGGTAGTTGAGGTCGATGGAGACTTCAGGACATCGGTTCCAAACATTTTTGCGGCCGGTGACGTGATTGGATTTCCTGCTTTGGCAGCAACAAGTATGGACCAAGGGCGTGTTGCGGTATCGCACATGTTCGGTCTTACCGACTTGGATAGCGTGACGCGTACCTTTCCGTACGGGATTTATACTATTCCTGAAGCCTCTATGGTTGGAATGACAGAACACGAGGCAAGAGAAAAAGGTGTCGATATTTGTACTGGGATATCACGTTACGCCGACATGCATCGCGGACGCATCATGGGAATCACAGACGGATTTTTGAAGCTTGTCTTTGACCGACAGACCTTGCAAGTCCTGGGAGTTCACATTATCGGCCCATTGGCCACTGAGATCATCCATTACGGCTTGCTGCTCGTGCAGGACAACCGCAGCCTGAATGACTTGCTCGCGACCGTCTTTAATTATCCAACCCTTCATGATCTATACAAGTATGCTGCTTATGACGGGCTGGGAAACCGGGCTGGTCATAAAATCAAAAAGTGACCCGCTAAGGGCGACCCTGTGGACTTTCAGGTCAGTTGATCCTTGAAAAAGGTGACGGTGCGCCCCCAGGCTTGCGCCGCCGCCTCCGCGCTGTAAACCTCCGGGCGACGATCATTGCAAAAGGCATGATCGGCTTCATAGAACCAACTCTGAGCATTGGTGTTGAAAGACTTTAACGCCTTGGTGAAGGCTTTTGCATTTTCTGGCGTGCACCATTCATCCCGATTTGCGAAATGGGCCAAAAACGGGATGGTTATTTTGCGACTGTCATAGGATTTTGGGTCGGGAAGTCCATAAAACGCAACGGCTGCATCGACGCCTTCAACCCACGCGGCTGAGAGTACGGTTACGACGCCGCCCATACAGTATCCGGTGACGCCAACTCGCCTTGATCCTTCTTTTAGCCAGCGGACTGCACCGCCGACAATGTTGATTGCCGCGCCTTCGAAGTCCAGGCTTCCCATCAGTTCGCCAGCCCGTTCTGCGTTTTTGGCAACCTCTCCGCCGTATAGATCAACCCCGAGGGCGCGGAACCCTGCTTCGGCATACCTGTCACAGATGTGTTTGATCTGGTCTTGCAGCCCCCACCATTCGTGGATCACCACGATAGCCGGTCCATGCGAACCTGAATCTGGTTCCGCAAGGTAGCCCTGGGCCATGTGTCCGTCCGAGGTAGCGAATTCGATCATTGATTTCTTGGGCATGACTGACTCCAGTCACAGGATTACAGAAAGAACTTCAAGTACCATAGAATGCAAATGCAAGAAGCGCCCAGAATGACTTTTGGATCGTCATCCTGAGCGCCGCGAATGAGTTCGTTTTTTTAAAGGGTGCAGGTCGTTTGCAGTGCCTTATTGATGGCGCGTTCGATCTGAGCTTTTTCAGCGGATTCCCAGTATCCGACCACGACATCTTCGCGCTCGCCACGGCAGTTCACGATGAAAACCTGCGGAATGCCATTTTCAACCTGCAGGGCGTTGTAAACCTTGCGGCCAACGTCCTTCACCACCGGGTGGTTCGGGTTGTGGGTCTGGATCCAACGGGTGAAATTGCTGTCGGAACTGTCAATACCAAGGTCGATGACCTGCACCCGGTCGTTGCCTTTGAATTTGGTTGCCAGTGCATCGACGTTAGTTGCGTTCTTCGCGCACCAACTGCAGCTCAAACTGAATGCTTCGAAAACAAAGACCCCATTCGGGTGATCTGCCATGCTGTAGGTAGTGTTAGCCTGTTTGGCATTCATCCACGGAAACGAAGTGGGTGCAATTTTTGCCGCGAATGCATTCGAAGTAAAAAGTCCGGCAGCAATGATGATGGAGGAAAAAGAAAAGGAAATAATGGCTCGCATGTTCGACTCCCTGTCGTGCAATTAATTACAACGCCACTTCATGATTCATTATCCCATTTTCAGCATCAAGAAGACAATCAGTGTGATCGGAACGAACCATCGTAAAAATTGATGGCCGGAATGAGGAAAATGCAATTTTTTCTTGCGGCTCAGGATTGCCAGGATTTGTTCCCGCACAAACGAGGCGAGGCTGGTGGCGTCTGGCAGATAGGTGATGTTTTGGTGCAGGGCTGATGCATAAGTGGCTTGGGTAAGGCGCCAAATTTGAAAGTAAAAAATCATGACGAGAAGGGCGCCAGTCGCGAATCCTGGACGTCCACACGCGATTAAAGACCCGGTGGAGAAGGCGAATGCGATGGCTGCATTGGGGTGCTGGCAACGCATGGCTTTGCCCAGTGCTGACTCAGTTTCCGTGCAGTCAGTCAGCACACGGAACAAAACTACAGTAACCATAACCATTAACCCAGCCCAAGCCTGTGGGCCAGGCCGGCTGACAGCAACGGACAGCAGGGCGATCGAAATGGCTAAAACTTCAGGGCTGAGCCTGGGTCCGAAACGCTCTAAAATTTGCCGGGGAATATGCATTGTGGATGATCGTACCACGTCCGCTGTTTCGATTGTTTTCGCAGGACTTCAGGGGGCAAAAACCCAACGCTTATATTCCCATGTCCACTGCTCTGGGTACAAGCGGATCCAACGCTCGATTTCTGCGGCGCACATCTGCGACACCTGAGCCTCTGAAATGGACCCGGCTGAGTGGGCAGGATCAAAAACAAGCCCACCGATGACTCTGAATCGCCTTGATCCAGTTCGGACGGTTGCGACCGAAACAATTGGAGCGTTGCATCGGAGGCTCATGGCCGCAGGTCCTCCGACGAAGGCGACGGGCTGGCCCATGAATTGAACGGTGTCACCCGCCCGGCCTTCTGGCTTTTGATCGATCACCATGGCTAAATGTTCGCCCCTTCGCAAGGAAGACATCATATCGCGTACGAGCGACTTTTTATGGCTCCACAAGACAGATAAACCGAGTCGTCCGCGCAGCCATTCAAGGGCAGCGTCCCCGCCTCGGACCTTTGGTAGTTTCGCCAAGGCGAAGACTTGTTTGGTGCAAGTGCGGGCGATTAAAGCCCCTGTAATTTCCCAAGATCCGATATGCGCAGCGGCAAAGATGACCGGACGCCCATTTTCTTCGATGCCTTGAACCAAACGACGCCACTCTTGTTCGTCTTCAAGAACTATCGATCCAGAGGCAACAACCTCCCTGCAGGTTTCAACCAGGCAACGTACCTGAGAGCCAAAGACTTGGCGGTAGAAAGTCTTTGCAAAGGAAGTGTGTGGTGGCAGTCCAAGGATTTTGTCGACATTCATTCGAATCAGGCGCAGGCGCCGCGAGGGAAAATTTCCTGATAGCCAAGCAACCGCTGTTGCGAGGTTCTCAACAATGGGATCGGGAAGGATCGCCAGAAAATGCACTAAAATTCGGAACAGCGCTGCGATCATGCCGGCCTCATCAAACCCTGTCTTTGCCAACGATGTGCGATCCGGTGGCTTCCTCGTAAAATTCACGAGCACGGAATGAACTACGGACGAGGGGACCGGATACGGCAGCCTTGAAGCCAATCGATTTCGCGTACTGCCCCAAGTGTTCAAATTCCTCGGGGGTAACCCAGCGTTTGATCGATAGGTGCTTTTTTGTCGGGCGCATGTATTGGCCGATGGTGACCAGGTCGACATCGTGTTCGCGCAAATCCCTCAGGGCGGCTTCTACTTCCGGGATTTCTTCACCTAAGCCCAACATCAAAGCGCTTTTGGTCAGGATATTATAGGTGGCAAGTTCCTTGGTGCGCTTCAGGACGGAAAGTGATTGCCGGTATCCTGCGCGGGCATCGCGCACACGGGGTGTGAGGCGTTCTATGGTTTCGATGTTGTGCGCATAGACTTCAGGAGTGGCACTGAGGATTTTCATCAAAGCTTCGTCGCTGCCCCTGAAGTCGCCGGCAAGAAGTTCGATTTTGATGCCTGGATTGGTTTCGTGGACGGTTTGTACAACTTGTTTGACATGCGCGGCCCCACCATCGGCAAGGTCGTCGCGATCCACCATCGTTATGACGACATACTTGAGTTTCATCAGGCGGGCACTCTCCGCCACTTGAGCTGGTTCTTTCGGGTCAAGCCAGCCATTTGGGTTGCCGGTCTTCACATTGCAGAACCGGCATCCACGGGTGCAGGTATCACCGAGAACCATGAAGGTCGCTGTGTTGGTGTTCCAGCATTGCGCGATATTAGGACACTTCGCTTCTTCGCAAACGGTGTACAGTTTACGGTCGCGCAGGTCGCGCTTGATATTGAAGTAGGTTTCCCCAGATGGAATTGGGGTTTTCAGCCAAGCTGGCTTGGCAATATGAAGGGGTTCCTGGTCAGACACGGCGAACCTCTCAAGAACTTGGTAAACTAATAGTCGACTAAACGTGTTAGCACTAACGCCGGGGCAGGTCCAGTTATGACGAAAATCAAAAAACATTTTAAAAAACAGCCGGTTAAGCCGGATAAACGCACCGGAAAAGTCACCCGGCGCACCGTTGGCGGGGGTAGTGTCGATGTTCCAGCCCCCGTTTTGCGGGCTTGGCAGGAACTTTCCGGGATCAAAGACCCCGCCAAGGCAACAGTCAATGCGGCCAAATTTCGCCAACTCTGGCGCATCTTCACCAGTGGGCGTGAACGGATATCACCAGAGCTTCTGCAGGATCCAGGTGCTGCGGAAGCGTATATCACGGGATTTCATCTTCCCAATGCAGCCCGGGCTGCGTTGCTGTGCCGGCGCATTGCGCAGCGCGTTGGTATCGCCCCAGGTGCAAAGCCAGGGGTCGGTTCTGGTGTGCGTCTAGGCGACTGGCTGGGAAAGTATTTCAATCATCAACGCATTTTCGATCTTGGGTGCGGTTCTGGTGCCTGGTCCCAAGTCTGGTTGTCTGAAGTACGACTGAAGCGCAACGCCGTGCATTTGATCGATGTGAGTCCGGCATTGTTGGAAATGGCAGCGAAGGGAATCGCTTATGTTCGCGCCAGCATGGGACAGAATGCCTCGCTCTATGTCGAGACAGTGGCCAAAGAAATCGGTCAGATTGATTTTGCCCAGTTCGATGCTCAAAAAAATGCTCCGCAGCCAGGAAGCGATGCGCCAGACAAGAGTCTCGATGTTTATATCCTCGGTTATGTGTGGAACGAATTGATTGATGATCGGGCTGGAAGAGACCGTATTTTAACGCGGCTTGATTCTTGTCGCACTGCGAAACGCAATGCTCTTTTACTTCTGGCAGAACCGGCAACTGATGAATTTGCGTGGGATGCAATGGCACTACGCGATCAGTTGTGTGCGGCCGGTTGGGTTGCAATCTATCCGTGTCCGACAGGGGCCCGGGCTTGTCCGATGCTCAATGCAGAAGGTGGGGTTCGCGACTGGTGCTTCAGCGAAGGCGGATGGCGCAAACCCGAAGAATACATGAAGCTTGAAGAAGACACCGGTATTGCACACAACAAAATAAATTCAGCGATATTTGCCCTGGCGTCTCCTGAGTTGGCGCGCCAGCTGCCAAAAATGTCTCCGTCTTTGATTGAACAGTCACAAGTTGTGGTTGGCAAGCCATCGGTTCCCGGTGGGCGTCCCGGCCGTGAAAAGGGATTCAGTTACCTCCTTTGCACGCCCGACGGATTGGTGAAGACAGCCCCAAAACGCATTGAGATCAAATTTGCAAAGCCAAGAGGCTCCACTGTGTCTTCGGTTGCGAAGCCATGATCGCCTTGATCAGGGCGTTGCCTCTCTTGGCGATGCCCTTTTCATTTTTCATTGCTTCATGCAGCGGCGGCGGTGAAGCGCCCGTGGCTCCCGCTGCTCCTGAGAATCCACAGCTACAACCTGCGATCCTCCCTGCCTATGCGACCCTTGATGTCATGGAAAGCAAAAAGCTCGCACGCCGCCTTGCCATTGAGCTCAATAATTCTTTGAGTTTTGCCAGCATTGAATCAGCGATCGCTTCGGAAGGAATCAGTGCGGGAGTTGACGCTGCTGTTGCTTCAACAAGATTTCATGGTGCTGCATCGGCATTTGTTGGGCGGGCATTTGGGGTCGATGCCGCCGCTTTGTATGATCTCGATGTGATGGCTGGGTCGGATCCCGGGCTGGCTGCCTCGTTAAACAATCAAATGCGATTTGCAATTGCTGCCGAAACGGCCCTGGCGGTAGAGAGACTGATTGGTAGGCCGGCGTCAACATTTAGCGATCTTTTCACAGGAAACACAACTGTGATGGATCCTGCCGTGGCCACACTATGGGGGTTGACGGGCTCTCCGGCTTGGCCGGGACGGTTAGAACTTTACACGTCGTATCTTGATGGTCGTCCTGGCCTCGGGATTTTGTCGTCTCAGTCTTTTCTTGCATCGTCCGCACTTCTCGGTGGTTCTGTGGATCATCCTGATTCCCGCCCTGGAACTAATATTATCGAACGACTCCGATGCATTTCATGGGGCAATTCTGAAATTCATGACTTTAGTCTCGTTGACGGAGGTTCCGTCTCTGCTAGTGGTTTGGCTGAATTACAAGACAGCTCATCGAGCTGTGCCGCATGCCATTCCGGAATAAAATCCGCAGGAAATTCTTTGCTTGGACTTGGAAACCGCGGCGGAATCAATCCATACAAAACCTATGATGGAACGGCTGGTGCATCTTGGCCATCAACTTGGTTTGGTCGAAGCGTATCATCATGGAGCACGCTATCGTCGGCAATTTCTGGTGATCAAGCGGTTCAAAGTTGCGTCACGCAACGAGTTTTTGAGGCGATTGCACAGCGCCCCGCAAACTACGGGCGCGATATTCCGCGAATGTCCATGATTGCGTCGACGCTTGCCTCGACGGGATTCAAAGTTGCGGATTGGTTGGTGGCAATCTTTCAATCTCCTGCGACCACGTCTGGGCCGACTCTGAAAACCAGTAAGGTCTCACAGCTTGAGGGACTTGTGGCAAAAGCCCGCTGGATGGAGCCGCGAAAAATGCTTGTAGCCCTGGCGGAGGCTGCACCTTTGGCAGCAGCAGATATGAACACGATTGCCTCAAACCTTGAACCAGAGGAATCTCCTGGCGCAGGAGCCACAGGTCGATCTGTTCTACCCCTTGGTTACGCGGCTCAGATAACGGAAATTGTTGAATCGGCGGTGGTTGCCATCGTGACACGTGAGCTTGCCGCAGGTGTCGGGCAAAGCCAAAGATCTGTGTTGAGCGGCGTAGCAGATCCTGCGTTTTTTTCACCGGATGAAGCAGAAGCCGAGGCGGCACGCATCTGGGAAAGTTGGATCGGAGAAGCGCCATCTGAAGCCCGAAAATCATCGCTCGGGGATATTTATGACCTTGCAATCGGGGCGTCGGTTTCCGGGAGCGCGGCCGGTCGAACAAGGGATGGGCTCGCGGCAGTTCTTGCATCGATTCTGATCAGTCCTTATTTTTTGTCTTACTGAAGGGAAGGAAACTCGTGATGGGACTAAAAAACTTCATGAGCCACCTGAAGGTGATTCCCAGTTTGGCGGTTATGACCGCATTCGTGATCGCTTTTATGCTAGGCCCCATTTTCTGTGCTGAGATTGCGTCTGGCAATTCTGGGCCTAAGGTTTTTTTGCATCTGATTTGCGATGGGGGAATCGACCCTGCAATGGTTTTTCAATGGAAGGGCGGAGGCGGCAATTCATTTGCAATTGAGCCGGGCGCGGTCCAGAGAACTTCCGTCTCTGGCCTTGTTCATGTTTCACATCCGGCTAGGCCATCGGTCGACAGTTTTTTTGATCAATGGGGTAGTAAGTCAGCCGTATTGAACGGAGTCGGTACTTCAGATCTTAGTGCGCGTGCCATCCATGGGTCTGCACTTGAGGTGGAGGTGTCGGCGAAAAGAAAAATATGGCTTTCATCTTATGCCGAAGATTTTGGAAAAGGACGGCCTGCGCCAGTCGTTGCATTTCCTGGAGTCAGATTCGACGGATCACCGGACGAAATGTCCCTGATTGGACGGATTCCCACGAACCTTTTGACGACGACTCCGCCGGCATCCAGTTTTCCAGGATCTGTGCGCGAGCGCTTATTTCGTGACCTGAGGGTTGATTACACATCCTACGGATCAATGATTCGATCTGGCAGTGGGGATGCAATTAAAATCAAAGGTTACGACAAACAATTTCGGATGCAGCAGGTTTTTGAGGCCAGTATTCCGGGGGCATTTGCGTCAGTTTATAATGCCACGCAACCTGATTTCGTTAATCAGGCAAAAGTCGCGCTGGAAATGTTTTCGTCCGGAAAGAGTCTTGCTGCAATGGTGCGGGTTGGAGACAGGGCTACTTGGGCCGCCGCCTCCTCACATTTTGCGATTCAGTCGGCCGCGATCGAGACTTTGTTCGATGGTCTCGATGAGATTCTGAATCATGCCTACAATATCGGGTTGCAGACGAAACTGGTTCTAGTTGTCTCGGGGGCTTATGGCAGGACTCCTTGGTTGAACGCTGCTGGCGGCAAGGATCCTTGGCCGGTATCCAGTATGATGTTCTGGGGCAATGGGATTCGCAGCGGTGTGACCGGCGCCACCGATGATCTCGGACGGGGCGTCAAGATTGATCCCCGCTTTGGAACCACGACTGGTGATACGATTTCACTAAGTTTTCAGAATGCGTATGCATCGATGCTGTTTCATGCCGGTGGAAACTATAAGAAGTGGACTTCGGCGTTGCCTGTCTCGGGTTTACTTCAGGGGAATCAATGATTCCAAAGAAAAAAAATCCACTCAGACTACTTGCGGGGTTTATGGCGGCAGCGACAGCCGCCGTCTGCGTTAATTTTATTGCGTCTTGTGGGGGCGCAAGCGCATCAGATCCCGACGAACCAAGCGCATTGAACCCGAACAAACCACTGCCTGTGCCGACTTCGTTGAATTGTCCCGCAGGAACAAATCTTTCGTACGAAAACTTCGGTTTGCAGTTTCTGCGTCGTTATTGCAGTGGGTGTCATTCATTAAATCTTACTGGGGTGGATCGTCATGGAGCGCCGGAATCAGTTAACTTTGATTCAGCAGCCGATGCCATTACCCTGCGTATCGAAATGCTACGGTATGCGGGATCAGATGATGCGAGCATGCCTCCTGGAGTCACCATTCTGAAAGATGAACGGGCACTGTTCCGTGAGTGGCTCAACTGCGGCGCGCCGTGAATCCGTTTGAGATTGCTGAGAAGGTCCTTCGCTGATGCTCCTGCCTGTCGGTGAATAGACCCATTGTTCTGACGAAATTCGTCATCCTGAGCCACAGGCGAAGGATCCTTTCTTAGTCCGTCATCCTGAGCCGCAGGCGAAGGATCCTTTCTTTAAATTTTTTTTAAAAAATAGCAGCAAACAATAGGACTTTCTGCGGAAAGTCCCAAATCAGTCCTACTGAAGGCGGAAGAAAGGATCCTTCGCTGGCGCTCAGGATGACGACGGCCTCAGGATGACGACGGCCTCAGGATGACGACGGCCTCAGGATGACGGAGTGCGGGTCAGGATCTTGAAGAAAAATTCGCAGCCTTCAGGAATTCCAGAAAGTTGATCGGCAGGGGAGCCTCTAGCGTCACCGGCTTTTCGTTGTCGGCCGGGATAAACGTGAGGTGGAAGGCGTGCAGAAAATGGTGCACAGCTGCAAGTGACTCCAAGGCCGGCGCCATGGGCATTTTACCAGGCTGATACTTTTTGTCCCCAATGATTGGGAATCCCTTGCTTGCCAGGTGGACTCGTATCTGGTGACTGCGTCCAGTCTCTGGACGGCAGCGGATCAAGGACATGCCAAGTGCCTTGTTGGATTCGATGACTTCAAAGAAAGTTTTTGAGGGCTTGCCCCCCGAACGTACCACGGTGACGTTGCCAGTTCTTTTGTCGATGGGGGAAAGAAAGCATTCTACCGTGAATTTTTTCTCGTGCGGTATTCCGGAACACAAGGCCAGATACTCTTTGCCCACCGTGCGGCAGCGGAATTGGTCCGTCAGAAATGTGACGGACTCCGCGGTTGTGGCGAGCAGCACAACGCCGCTGGTTTCCTTGTCCAGTCTGTGAACCAAAAACACCTTTGCATTTGGGTGGCCCTTGCTTGCCAAATATTTTTTAACCGCGGCTTCGAGGTGCACGACAGACTGGTCACGCGTGGCTTGAGTTGGCAGGCCTGGTGGCTTGTTAATTGCGATGACGTGATGATGATCAAACAGGAGGTCTGATGATTGGATTTCGTGTTCTCGTTGTTTGATTCGCTTCAGATTTTCCAGGCTGTATTGCATCTCGATGGTGTCGCCAGGGTTTACCGGTCGGGATGCAATCCTGGCCCGTTTTCGATTGATGTAAACGCCACCGGCATCAATCACTTCCCTGATTTTGCGCTTGGATAATTCAACGCCCTGAAGGGCAATGAACTGGTCAAGACGCATACCTGCGAAATCAGCTTTTACCTTAAAATTATGGATCTTCATGGTTATCGGGCTCTCATGCAAAAGGTGGAAGCATGAGAGACTGATCGCGAGGCACCCACTCTTCCTGGCATGATTTCAAATAATCACAGAGGTCTTGCAGGGTCTTGGTCAAAGGACCACTCCGCGCTTTTTGCTGTAGCAGACTCAATAAAGCTAAACCAAGATGAGCGGGGTTGTATCCTGCTGAAACCTTTACGAAGCAGGTGGCAGAAACCTCGCCGGATGATCCATCCGGGATCGTGTGAATTGCCAAAAGGCCATCGGCACCCTCTTTTGCCAAGATGCGCCCCGGGAGCGCCTCCATCAAGTCCGAATCGAGGCGCTTGATTCCACCAATCAGGCGGGGATTTGCCAGCCAAAGGGATTTGAGGTCCGCAACGCGGGGATCATTGGATCGTGCCAGTTTTTCCCAAAGGCCAAGATAACCGTCCACCGACATGGCTGCTACGGGCAGGCCACAGCTGTCGGTAAACCATTCCAGCCGCTCGCCGGCCTCCCGGCCAACAAGGTTATAGACCTTCTTCTGTAATGGATGGTCAGGACTGAAGTATGTTTTGAGAGGAAAATCGTGGTGGCGGCATGCGGCGAGCATCATAAGATGTTTACCCGAACAAGGATGCAGCAACCGGGTCTGGGATTCTCCGCGCATTCTCATTGCAACGGAAGCCATTGGATCCAAGGGCCAAGACCTTGGACAAATTAGATCGGCCTCTCCGGCGCCTGATCTTTCAGACAGGATCTTGAGCGCGTCGATATGCGCCGGTTCAGCAGAATGGCTGGCAAACCCCATCGCCCAGTAGGCATCCCGTGATCCAACATCAGCGGCGAGAAATTGCCAGGGCTTGAGGAGTGACCTGGTAACAAATGGCATGCTCGTTGCCGCATTGGAGAATGTAGCGCCGCCCGATTCGCGCAAGGCGGCCATGCCTTGCACGGAGACTTCCGGCACGCCGCTGCGGGCGAACATGAACAATGTTGGAAGTCGGTGCAGCATGGATTATGCGTTCCCCTTTTGGGCGGGTTACTGGTTGTTGCCGGAAAAATGAGGAGCGACTTTTTCGCCGAAAATTCGCATTTGCTGACAAACAGCATCGGAGTCCGATTGATTGAATTCAAACCACAGCATGAGCCGGTCATCCTGATGGAGGCGACGCGGATTTTCTGGAGAAAGCTGTTCTCTGATTTCTTGCGAGTCACCAATGAGCGCACGTGACATAAGGATAGCTTTGTCAGGAACGGCGGCGGTTCCGCGCATGGCCTCGATGTAGATATCAAAACATTTTTCTGCGCGTTCATGGGCACGCTGGCTGGATTCGTCAATAAAAGTGAGCACCGTTCGTGGCATGCGGCTGCGGTGCCAGCTTCGGTTTGTGTTTTCATAGCGGCGGCGCATAGCTTCATGCACTGCATCGATCTGGTCCGGTGCCGTGAAACTCAAATTGAAAATATCGCAATCCGCCCATTGAAGGGCTGCGTCTTGAGCCAGGGGATCGTGGGAGCCAAGGACAAAGGTTGTTCGAAGCAAGTCTTCGTCAGATAGTTTTGGGACCAGCATCATTTCGTCAAACTGCCATCTTGGTTCATAAGGTGTGCCGGCTTCATCTACCGTGCGTCTGGTGACATCCATCGAACTGATGGCTTGTCCCTGGAAGAGGCGTAAGAATATCTCAGATGCCTCACACAGGATCAGCCGGGAATATGTTTGCCAGTTCTTCGCCTCAAAATCGTTGCGAGGAGCAATTCCAAAAGGTCTGTTGATGAATGGGAAACGACCCGACGCAATGCCTATGTTTAGGTTGCGTGGCTGGTTCGCGAATTGGTTTAGAAATGCCAGCGACCGGATCCGGTCCGCAGCGGCAATGGGCCCGCCATTTCCGCCAACAATGTTGTAGATGGCAGTTCCGAAGCCGATGCGTTTGGTTTTCGATATGATGACCTGGGCAAGTTGAGCCGAGTCACAGTTAAGCCCAACTTCGCCCTGGTAATTGGGGATCACCGGCTGCTTGTGGCGTTTTTGGACTTCACATGAGAAGTGGGATTCGGCGGCCCAGATGGTTCCATAGCCCAGGGCATCGGCCAAACTCAGCTGTTCAAAAAAGCCTTCAAAGACCTCGCGGTCTGACAGCTGTTTGGGGAGCGTGTCGATGCGCCCGATGGAATGAAAAATATCAAATTTCATGCTGCGTTCCTATCCCTGCTGGTCTGCCCTGTCAAGAATACTGCCTTGGCAGGAAAACTGCAGCGGGAGCTTGTCTATTGTGGAGGTCCCCGTGGCAAAGGCGGAGCCAGGTAAAATGCTGGTGATCGATGATGATCCTGCCTTTGGCCAGATCATGAAGGCCCTTGCTTCGGCTCGTGGCATTCAATGTGACTGGGTACCATCCCTTGAATCATTAGGTCGAGTCGGCAGGGTTGGCGATTACGATTTAGCTATCTTGGACTACTTTCTTGAAAAATTTACTGGCGGTGAGATTGCCGAGTATGTCGATGTCTTTTTTTCCGACATCCCAGTGGTCATCGTAAGTAGCCGCCCGGACATTCATGCCCAGCAGCGAAAGTGGCCAAAATGTGTCCGGCTTTTTGTTGATAAAGCCACTGGAGCCAGATCGATTATGGATCTGGCTCTGGGCTTGTTCAGTGGATCCCGTGCCGGGCGTAGCTCTTGATCTGCTTGGCGTTACGGCTTCCTTTTGGGGCTTCAACGATCGGATGCTTTTCGTTTTCATCCTTCACGCTGATCACTCCACCTGAAAGCTGTTTACGCTCTGCAAGGTATTCCTTGGTGTAGACCCATTTTCCGCCATTGGTCCCGACCATGGCATATTCTGGTCCGAGCCGGATGGCATCGACGGGACAAGCCTCTTCGCAATAGCCGCAAAAAACACAGCGCAGGATGTCGATCTCAAAGCGAACTGGAAATTTTTCCAATTCATTGTCTGGGTGATTGCCGGCCTCAATGTGGATGCAGTCTGCGGGGCAATTGGTTGCACAGAGGAAGCACGCCGTGCACCGTACTTCACCGTCATCGCGCAAGGTCAGAAAGTGTTTGCCTTTGAACCGGTCGCTGTAAGTGGCCGCTTGTTCCGGCCATTCAAGCGTGTTGGTTTTTTCAATTTTGAGCAGCTGTACGGTAAAGATAGCCAGAGTCTTCCACATTCCCGCTGCGATGGTGGTGATATATCCCCAACCTGCAGAAAATACATTTGAGTCAATGGGTGGTAGTGGAACTTTAACGACTGCCATGCGAGTGCCTCCATTGCTTGAGGGCGGCAATAATTTCGGTCAAGTCCCTGCCGTCGGCAACTGGGCATGGGAACGGACTGTCCAACTTTCCTGCCTTGCCTTCGTGATTGATGAAGGTGCCTTTCTTTTCGGGAAAGCCCTTCATTGGAATCGCGTGTTTTGTTTTTTTATTGTCGGCGACAGAGCCGGCGAGAGTCCAGAAGGACACAAAATCCAGTTCCGTGAGGCGGTTTAGTTGCTGTTCAAAACTCGGGAATGTCGACGGTACTTCCGGAGTTACGGCGATGACGATTTTTGCGCCGGAACTGGCAACGGCATCAAACTCATTTTTCAATCCAGCGGCGAGGCCGGCTTCCTTGAGGGCGCTCAGAAGACCGCTTGTGTTGGCGTTGTGGTCTCCGCGATAGAGCAGACCATCAAAGGCATCGATCTTCTCAGTAGGCTCGCGCCACTGGAAAACCTTTTTTATGCCGAGCTCACCCACGAAAAAGTCAAAGAGCGACTTGTACTCTTCACTGGTGTGTTGCGCGGAAACAAGCAAGGCGACATCAGTGGCTGGATTCACCGCCGCAATGCGCTTGCCCAGATCTTCGATCGCTCCTGCAAAATTGGTGTCTTTGCGCCGTCCTTGAGCATCGGTCGTCAATGCTGTGCGGAGTCGAACGTCCTGATTCAGGTGGCTGTACATATGACGGCCCTTGTCGCACATCCAATGCCCGTTGGCTTCGCCCTTACGAGGTTTCAGCCGAAAGTAGCTGCGAGTTTCTGGCTTGCCGTAGACATCAACACTGCAACCGGTCGAGCAGCCTGGACAGACGGCAGGTTTGTCTTTTAAAAACCATACTCGTTGTTTGAACCGGAAATCCCGTGAAGTAAAGGCTCCAACCGGACAGATGTCCACCAGGTTGGTCTGATAGTTGTGGTCAATTTTTTCGCCTGGATAGGTCCCAATGATGGCCCGGTCTCCGCGGTCGAAAATACCGAGGGCGCCCGTCTTTGTGACTTCCTCTTCAAAGCGCACGCAGCGCGAGCAAAGAATGCAGCGCTCGGTATCGAGAACGAGGTCGCGCCCAACATCAAGCATCTTTGGCTTCAAAACTTTTGGGCGCGTCATCTGACTTTGGTATTTGCCCACCGACATATAATAATCTTGCAGACCGCATTCGCCGGCCTGATCGCAGATAGGGCAATCCAGAGGGTGGTTTATCAGATGAAATTCAAGCGCCCATTTATGCGCTGATTTTGCTTCTTCCGTATCTGTTTTAACGTCCATGCCGTTGGTTGCTTGCAAATTGCAGGCGATTTCCAACTTAGGACGACCCTCGACTTTTACCATGCAAAAACGACACACGCCTGCCACAGATAGTCCTGGGTGCCAGCAGAAGTGAGGAATCTCGACATTCTCTCGGCGCGCAGCCTCCATCACGGTGGTTCCCTTGGGAACCGTGACGTCTTTGCCGTTCAGCTTGAAAGTTACCGTCTCGCTCACGCCCTTTTTCCTCTCTCGATGAAATCGGCGATCTCAGCGCCGAACTTGGTCACAATCGATTTGGTTGGCATTGCGGCCGCGTCGCTGAGGGCGCAAATGGTTTTGCCTTCCATGTTGCGCGAAATCTCAAACATCCGCTGCAAGTCATCCTTTTTGCCTTGACCCGCCATGATGCCAGTCATGATGTTGGCGAGCCAGCCGGTGCCTTCACGGCACGGAGTGCACTGCCCGCAGCTCTCGTGATGGTAGAAATCCACCGTCACCTTGAGCAACTCCACCATGCTCATCGAATCATCAATGATCATAATCGCACCGGAGCCAAGCATGGATCCTTTTGCGGCTATGGCTTCGTAATCCAAGGTAAGCCCCTTGAGTTCTTCTGCCGTCAGAATTGGAGCCGAAGAGCCTCCGGGAATGCAGGCCTTGATATTGTATCCAGGCAGCATTCCACCAGCATCTTCGTTGATCAGTTTTTCAATCGGGTAACCGAGTGGAAGTTCGTAAACACCCGGCCTCTTGACACGCCCCGACAGGCAGAAGAGTTTTGTTCCCGGTGATTTCTCGGTGCCCATGGTTTTGTGGGCCGCGGCGCCGTGGTTGATGATCCAAGGGACTGCTGCCAGCGTCTCGGTATTGTTGACGATGGTCGGGCGGTGTAGGTAGCCAGAAATCGCCGGAAATGGCGGTTTCAGTTTTGGTTGGCCTTTTTTACCTTCGAGAGAGGACAATAGCCCCGTTTCTTCCCCGCAGATGTAAGCCCCGGCCCCGGCATAGTGGTCAATATGGAATTTGAAGCCGGTTCCCAGGATGTTATCTCCAAGAAACCCGGCGTCATAGGCTTCGCGGATAGCAGTTTCAAGCCATTTGATCTCTTCAAAGAAATCATAGCGGGTATAAATGTAGCCCTTGTTCGCGCCGATCGCGAAACCAGCAATGATCATACCCTCGAGGATCATGTGCGGATTGCACTCAGTTATGTAACGATCCTTGAAAGTTCCTGGCTCGCTCTCGTCATTGTTGCAAATGATATATTTCGGCCCCTTGTCATCCTTGGGGACAAAGCTCCATTTCATTCCTGTTGGAAAGCCTGCGCCACCGCGACCACGCAGACCAGCGGCCTTTACTTCGTCGATGACTTGCCCGGGTTGCATCGTGAATGCTTTTTTGAGCCCCGCATATCCGCCGTTATCGACGTACGTTTTGAGCGCACGGGCATTTGGTTTGCCTTCGAACGCCGTCGTGATTTTTACCTTGGTGAGTGTGTCGCCCATAAAGACGCCCTCTCTTTTTTTTAAACGCCAGATTTCAGCGAGGCGTATTTTTCCAGGATCGAATCGATGTTTTCTTTAGTTACTTTTAGGTGTCGGTCTTTATTCACCAGCATTGCCGGCGCGCCGTCACAAACACACATGCAGGGGACGCCTTCTACGCCGAAGGGGGATTCTTTTCCCTTCTCTTCAAATTTCTTGATGTGCCCCTTGATTTTGTCAATGACCTCGTTGGCTCCCAGCATGCAGCAGACAATGTTGTTGCAGAACTGGATGTGGTACGGGCGCGGTTTTTTCTGGCGGTATGCAGAGTAGAAAGTGAGAGCCTCACGAACTTGAACGCGGTGCAGTCCAAATTCCTTGTCGAGTATCTCGACATGTTCGTCCGCAATCCACCCAAGCTCGTCCTGGATTGCATGCAGGGCCGGTAGAATCGCCGACCGCTTGGTTTCATAGCGGGTCAGAAAACTTTCGATTTGTTTACGCAGGGCCGGCGTAAAGGCCGGCGCTGGTTCATTTGAATTCAATTTGTGGTTGTGCTCGCTCATTGCATCCTGCTCCAAAAAAACTTGATCCGGCTCGCGTTTGGACTCAGCGGTCCAATTCGCCTGCGATGACGTTGATGCTTCCAAGTGCGGCAATTGCGTCTGACAGCATTTGCCCTGCCATCATTTCAGAGAACGCCTGAAAGATGGCAAAGCATGGCGGGCGACACTTTACCCGGTAGGGCTTGCCACTGCCATCGCTGATCACATAAAAACCAAGCTCTCCGTTGGCCGCTTCGTAACCGCTGTAGATCTCGCCCGCAGGTGGCTGAACCCCGTTGATTACCAGCATGAACTGGTTCATCAATCCTTCGATGTTGCCATAGACGTTTTGCTTTGACGGCAAAGTGATCCTTGGATCATCCACATCAATTGGACCGGATGGAACGTTATTCAAACACTGTTTCAGGATGCGGACGGACTGGCGGATTTCTTCCATCCTGACCATATAACGATCGTAAGAATCGCCGCGCTCACCAATCGGAATATCAAACTCGAGCTGGTCATAACCGTAGTACGGATTGTACTGCCGCATATCTAGTGGGACGCCAGTGGCCCGCAAGCACGGTCCGGTGAAGCCCCAGTCGATTGCGTTTTCCTTGCCGATGGCTCCCGCGCCAACCATGCGCTTCACAAAAATTCTGTTCTTCGTCAGCAGTGTGTCCACTTCCGAGTGGGCTTGTTCGATAACCTTGAGGGTTTCTTTTGCCTGTGCGATCCAGCCATCGGGAAAGTCAAAACCCATTCCGCCCACGCGAGCCAGAGATACCGTCAGGCGCGCTCCGCAGAGCTTTTCAAAGAGGTCGTAAACTTTTTCGCGGGCCTGAAATCCCAGCCAAAAGTTTGTCAGTGCGCCAAGGTCAACGGCATTGGTGCAGATGCAAACGAAGTGATCGATGATTCGCGAAAACTCGTCCAAAATGACCCGCATGGTTTGTGCTTTTGCGGGAACCTGAATCCCCAACATTTTTTCGACCGTGCGACACCAGGCATGATTGTTCATCGGAGCCGAACAGTAGTTCAGGCGATCCGTGTAGGGAATGATCTGGTTGTAGTTGTGCGTTTCGCACATTTTTTCAAAGCAGCGGTGAAGGTAGCCGATCTCGATGTCCATTTTTTCAATGGTTTCGCCAGAGAGAACTGCCATCAAACGCAGGGTGCCGTGTGTGGCCGGGTGCGCTGGTCCGATGTTGATCCAGACACGGTCAGAGAGGTGGTCTTCTTCCTCGGCCATCATTCGCGCACGGTCTTTTTCAAAAGAATGCGCCAGTGGCGTTCGAAGTTCTTGATTGCCGTCCGCAGGATAATCCTTGCGCATGGGGCTACCCACGAAATCTTCGTGGCAGAGGATCCGGCGCAAATTCGGGTGGCCTGTGAATTTGATGCCAAAGAGGTCAAATGCCTCGCGTTCAAACCAATTTGCAGACCGGTAAATGTTGGTCACGGAGGCGACAGATTCACCTTCGGCAACCGGAGCCTTGACCCGCAGGCGACGCTTCGTGTCCGGGTTCATATAATGATAGACAACGTCAAACCGTCGGTCGCGCTCCGGATAATCAACTCCGGCAACGTCCATCAGGTAAGGGAAGTGCTTTTTAATCTCGCGAGTGACTTCCGAAACGCTTTTCGCGTCGACCACAAAGACGTCTTCGTCATCGTAGGCTGGATTGACGGTGTGCGTGATTTTGGATTCGGGAATTCTCGAGCCAATATCGCGCGCGAGGGTTTCAAAGAAACTGCGATTGTTTGCGTCGTGCGTAGCCGGCATGGATTCCGTTCTCCCCGGTGGCAGCTTGGCCTGTTAGGGTCAAAACGTTATCACGGCAAGTGCCTGTTATCTAGGGAATTTGCCTCGGGCCTCCGGAGATGGACGGGCCTAATTTTGCCAAGACATCTGTGCAAATATTAAGCGACGGCAAGTCTCCCGTTGCCTGAGAAGTTGATGCGAGGGCCGCCCAAGTCCGGCGCCACCCGTCCAGAGAGAACGATTCCCATGCTGTATGGCAGCATCCGGTGCCGGCAAGGGCGTTGAGTATTGGTTGGACTAATATTTCGTTTTGTTTGACCAATTCCCTGTGTGGGGGAAAGTCGGTGGCCCCTTTGGTGGTGAGGCGGATGAAGCTTCCGGTTGGGTAGCTGTCAGCTGCGAGGCGATCGAGGCCTGGAAAGGATCCGGTGCTAAGGAAGATTGCATCCTTGGCTTTTGCCTGATTGATGATCTCGGACAATCCAACGAAAGATTCCTCGACCGTCACCGCTTCAGCTAAAGTTTCCATGGTTGCCTTTGGTATTTCGACTCCCGATTTAACCAGTTCCAAGAGGGTTTGGCGCCGGTACCAGAGGCTCGGCCAGAGCCCAGACTGGATAATCACCGGGCGAGGGGTCATTCCGGCCGTTTTATAAGCAAACCCGAAGAAGTCTAGATCCGAATTGGTCACGATCCATGGCGCCCGGCCTGTCGGGCCATCCGCTATTGCGTTTGTTGCGGCAATGGAAGCCTCAAGATGGGTATTCGAAATGGTTTCAAGCCCGCGATTGCTCGACGGCAGTTGTATCGTTGCATGGAGGCCAAGGATGGCAATCAGCGCCGCGCCTGCCCCTTTGCGCCAGCGAGGATGAATCTGATTTTGAAGTGCGACCAGGCCACTGCCAATGAGTGGAGCCAGCAAGAGCAGTGGCAGGGCGCCGAACCTGGCCATGATTTCAGGGCCATCTCCGGTGGGTTCCATGCGAAACAGGATGGGCATGGCAATTCCCGTGGTGGCGAATCCTGTAAGGCAGAGGCAGTCGAACCGGTGCTTTTTTGTTGCAGCAACGAAGGTGCCGAACGCAGCAGACAACAGCCAAAACCATGACAGGCCTCTGGTGTAAACCTGAGCCATGAATGCGGGCCCGTCGAACCAGGTGCCCAGTGAATTTGTCTTGAGGCTTAACGTGCCGTAACTGCGGCGTAAAACGTGATTCTCAAGGGCCGGCATGAAGTCGCTCCAGTCGCCCCAGATAAATCCCGGACTGGCCTGCCGTTCGACGGCAAACCAAAGCATCGGAAGTAGCCCTGCGATAAATCCGCCCGCCGCACCCCGGAGCATTGGTCGCATTTGCCCGCGTGTGAAAAGAGGCAGGGCCAAAGGTGCAGCGAACGCCAAAGAATGGTGATTGCAGAAGGCGAGTCCGAAGATCAGCCCGGTCAAGGTGGCATGGATTTCCCTTGGTGGAGCTGGCGAGGACAACACCCTGGCCGCGAGGAAGATCAGGCCAGCAGCCATCAGATCATTCAGGGCAAATGGTTCCAGGCCAGTGCTGGCGCGCCAGACGGGTGCCGCCACCATGACCGCCATGGTTGCGGCGGCGGCCAGCCAAGGGGATGCCGCGGTGGGGTGTTCTGGTGCCCCCGGGCGATTCTGCCAGGTCGAGATCCCCGACCAGATCAGCCAGGCCGTTGCCATGGAAAGGGTCACAGAAAGGATCGCCAGAACCTCTGGTGAAGTCACCTCGTTCCCTGATGCAAACCGCCCTGCAAATAACTCATGCCAACCGCGCAGCATGGCGCTGTAAAGCGGGTAACCCGGTGGATGGGCGATTCCACCCCGGGCTGCAATCAGGGCAAATTCGGCGCCGTCCATATCGGTGACGGTACGCGGCAGGACCAAAAGGCCGGCCAGTCCCGTTGCGACAACAACGGCCAGTCCGGCCAGATGTTTTTCATGTGAAAGGGTGTTCGACTTCATGTCGGTATTTTGTTTTAATCCCCACCGGTTCTTGGAGGCACTTTGTCTCGATGATCCTATTGATCGCTGAGATATCCAAGATCTTACCAAAAAAACCGCCGCCCTTGACATGGAAGCGGTGTATACCCGATTGGCCCCGGAGGCTGACATGAACTCAACGCCCTCAACGCCCTCAACGCCCTCAACGACTTCAACCGGTACGTCAGCGGGCATCCGAGGGCTCGGTACCGGCGCATTTCGCTGGCAGAGGACTCATAACCTCGGTGAACTGAATGCCAACCACGCTGGCAAAGAAGTCATCCTCATGGGGTGGGTTCATCGGCGCCGCGATCATGGCCAGCTGATTTTTATCGACCTCCGTGACCGGTTTGGCCTGACCCAGATTGTCATGGATCCCGCGGTTGCGCCTCAGTTGTTGGAGCCGGCCTCGGCGATTCGCAATGAATTTGTGATTGCCGTAAAGGGTCTCGTTCAGAAACGGCCCGACGGCATGATCAACAAGGCTCTGCCGACAGGTGCGATTGAAGTTGCGGTCAATGAACTGCGCATCCTGAATGCGTGCGATGTTCTGCCGTTTCCAGTCAGCGACGATGGTGAAACCAGTGAAACTCTGCGATTGAAATACCGCTACCTTGATTTGCGCCGCCCGCGCCTCAGGGACAATATTCTCAAGCGTGTTAAGTTTGTGAAGGCAATGCGCAAGGCACTCGAAAGTCATGCCTTTCTGGACATCGAAACTCCGTTTCTTTACAAGTCAACTCCGGAGGGTGCGCGGGAATTTCTAGTTCCGTCGCGCGTTCATCCTGCTCATTTTTATGCTTTGCCGCAAAGCCCACAGCTTTTTAAACAGGTGCTGATGGTTTCTGGTTTTGACCGCTACTATCAGGTGGTCAAGTGTTTCCGTGATGAAGACTTGCGCGCGGACCGTCAGCCGGAGTTCACGCAGGTCGACTGCGAGATGTCGTTCGTTGATGAGGAAGCCATCCTCTCGACTTTCGAATCCATCATCCGGCAGGCAGTGACTGAATTTTTTGACGGTCGCGAAATTCCTGCCTTTCCGCGCATGTCTTACGATCATGCGATGGAGCATTACGGCGTCGACAAGCCGGACACGCGTTTTGAGTTGAAACTTCACGATGTCTCGCAGCTGGTGGCCTCCTGTGGGTTCAAGGTTTTCGCAGAGGCGATCAGCACTGGCGGCATCGTCAATGCGCTGGTGGTCAAGGGTCAGGCCGAGGCCTTCAGTCGCAAAGATATTGACGAAGTGACTGAATTCGTTCGGCAATATGGCGCCAAAGGCCTGGCATGGGCAAAGAAAGGTGCGGGTACGGGTCTGGCCGGATGGCAGTCTCCGATCGCAAAGTTTCTTTCTGACGAGACGGTGGATGCCATCGATCGCAAGCTGGGTTTGAACGCAGGCGATCTGATCCTGTTTGGTGCTGGTGGATACGATTTGACCAAGGCTTCCTTGGGGGCGCTGCGTAATCATCTGGGCGCGCGGCTGAAACTCTACGATCCTGCGCAGCTTAACTTTCTTTGGGTTCAAGAATTTCCACTGCTTGAGAAAGACGCCGGCACCGGTCGTTGGATCGCCAAACATCATCCATTCACTTCGCCAAAGCCTGAAGACATCGCAAAGCTTGAGACAGATCCTGGAGCCGTCAAGGCTTCGGCTTACGATCTTGTCCTTAATGGCAACGAAGTCGCTGGCGGATCGATTCGCATCCATGACCCTGAGGTCCAGAAAAAGCTGTTCGCAACCATTGGTCTTTCCGACGAAGAGGCGCAGGCCAAGTTTGGTTTTCTCCTTGAAGCACTGAAGTTCGGGGCTCCGCCTCATGGGGGCATAGCCTTTGGTCTTGACCGGTTGACGATGATCTTGACCGGGTGCGATGCGATTCGTGACGTCATTGTATTTCCTAAAACTCAGAAGGGAACCTGTCTGATGACAGGTGCGCCAGGCGAAGTTTCCCTGGATCAGCTTCGTGATTTGCACATAAGGGTCAACCGTCTTGAATAACCACTCAGATGTAGATGTTCGTTCCTCTGGTATTGAATCCCCTGACTTCAGATCCTTTGACTTCAGATCGTTTCCGATGGGTCCGTCCCTGCGCGAGTATCTAGGGATTAAGTCTGAATACCGTGGTGACCTGGTCGCCAAGGTTAATGAGGAATCGGCTGTTCGTTTTGGTCAGGCTTTAATTGGACATGCTGCGGATCATCCGGTCAGGGACGGTGCCACACTTGTAAACCTTCTCGAGGAACTGGTGACGATGGACATGCCTGGCGCTGCCTTGGCCATGCACGAGGCTCATCCAGATATTTTTCCGACCAGCGATTTTCGGGCGCAATTTCATCTTGGAAATGCGGCAATGCTGGCGGGGAGCCTGGTCATTGCGGAGCATGCTTTCACTGAAGCCCAAAAGTTGGTTCCCGCAGAAACAGCCCCTTATGTGAATATGGCCCAGATCTTGATTCACGACCGGCGCTTTGATGAGGCGCTGCACTGGATCGATGCTGGTTTGGCGGTTGATGCCAATCATTGCGGCTTGTGGGAAATACTGGCTTGGGTACTGCAACAGCAGGAAATTCCGGATCACGCCAAGTCTCTTGAGAAAATGGCGCGCGAACGAAATTCATGGGCTGGACTCTCGCTGGCTGCTGATCTTGTCGCTCCGGAAGAGCCGGAACGGAAGCTGACGTTCTTGGAGGACATATACAACGAGGGTAATCCCTCGGAGGAATTTCTTGTCGAGTACACCGCGGTTCTCGGCCAGTGCGGTCTTTATGACCGGATCGCGCCGGTGATTTGGCGCGCGAAGGCAGCCATTGCCGGTAAGCCTTTCTCGTGGAAATTGCAGCTTCATCTCGTGCAATCTCAGATCGCCACCGAACAGTTGGGCGAAGCCCGGGAGAGCTTGAATGCCCTCCTCAAAATCGAAGGTGTTCCAGCCAGCGTCATCGATACGGTGGTGCCGGCACTGCTGGCGGAAATCGAAGAATCCACTTCTTTATCAGCGAACCAATCAAAACCAGTCACAATGGTGGGAGCAAAGAATGAACTCAACTAAGAAAGCCATCCAAACGAACGCAGCCCCTGCTGCGATTGGTCCATACTCACAGGCCGTACAGGCTGGTGGATTACTGTTTGTTTCGGGGCAAATCCCCCTCGACCCTGCCAGCGGCCAGCTGGTTGGGCAGAATGTTGAGGAGCAAACGGTTCAGGTTCTCAAAAATTTGAGGGCCATTGTAGAAGCGGCTGGTGCCAGCCTTTCTGAAGTTGTGAAAACGACTATTTTCCTGAAAAGCATGGATGATTTTGCCAAGGTCAACGAAATCTATGGGACCTTTTTTGAGGCTCCATTTCCAGCTCGTGCAACGGTAGAGGTCAGCCGTCTGCCCAGAGACGTCAAGGTTGAGATCGAAGCGATTGTAAACCTTGGGGCTCAATGATCCGAATTCATAATTGGGGGTTGGCGTGGTCATCTTGACCATGGTAACCTCAGAGAAAGTCAATAGGTTTATATTGCGATCAGGGACCTGAATATGGGTTTCACTGCAAAAATCCTGGCCAGCTCACTGGCAACCAAGGCCCGCGCTGCAGCCATGTTCGCAGTTCCGGCTTTATTGGTCTATTTGGCGGCGTCACCAGAACTGCCCGCCGGATTTTCTCGTCAAATTACACGGACCCATGTTGAAATCGATGGCACTGACTTTGGCGCCTTTGACGGCGTGGTTGGGGTCGATGAGGAATCGGGCACTTCCCTTAATTCCGGGCAGGTTCGTCGAGTGGTTCTTCAGAGGGATTTCGTTACGGATCCTTCCCTTTACCTCTGGGCAAAGAACACGATGAAGGAACGCTCTGGACTCAAAGACATCCATCTCGTGATGGAAAATCGGGACGGCGACGAGGTTTCTCGCTTTGTACTCAGGTCCTGTCAGCCGGTTTCTTGGTCAGTTGAAGCCGCAGCCCTTTCCTCTGGAGGGTTTCACGAGCGCATCGAACTTGCCGTCCAGGGAGTTCAGGTTGACTAGGCCGCAGGTTCTCCTGTGTGTGACTTTTTTTGTGACGTCCCTGATGGCTGGGGGATGTCGCAGCACTGCAAAAAAAACATCTGAATTGAACTCAGGTCCGGCTGGAATTGCTGGGCTGGATTCCTCATCCCTGCGTGATTCCGCAGCCCAGTGGTTCAAGCCCGAACCAACCGTTGATGTTGTGGGCGAGGCCACTGGCAAGCAAGAAGTTACCCGGTTGATGGTCTCCAGTTGCCGCAACCCGGCCGGTGGATCAGCTTTGTTTCTTTCGCGCTGGGAACTCGATTTGGACACGCCATTTGGAATGCGTCCGGTTCGTTTCATGGTAAGCCGTCTGGGGGTCAAGGTTCTTGTTCGCGGTTACATTGGCGAAGAATCAACCGAGTTTATCTCCCCGGTCGCGATTCCAGATGAATGGATGTTGGCTGCATGCGCCAAGGCACTAGCCCCGTCCGATGCCCCAATTGTGGCTTCAAAAGAAGTCGTTGAGGTGATTGGAAAATGGCTGGCCGGATTTGCGCCAGATTGCAACGCGACCTTGCAGCCGGAGTCAGCAGAAATTTCCGGTTGGCGGTGTCAACCGACGACACCTGATATTTCCAGCACCCTTTTCGGACTCGACAGAACCCGGCAGACCATGATTTCCGGTTGGACCCGTCAGCCCTACCTTTTGGCCCGTCGTCTTGCGATTGGCATCAACCTTGCCGAGGCCGTTCGTGATTCATTGACTCAAGATGATCCAAGACCGGCGCTCAAGAATGCCTGCTCCGTGATTCGCCGTTCCCTGCGTCCGGAGTTACCGCTTGTTTTGGACGATCCTCGAATCGTGGACACCTTTTGCGGTGGGATGGCCAAGCCCGAGGCTGCCAGGGCGATGGCGACTGCAGTCGCCTCAAAGATCGCCGCAGAGGTGGAGTCCTTGCGATACATATTTGAAAATACAAGTAAAACCGGTTCGCTGACCGTAAAAATTCCAACTTCTGATCCTTCGGTTTCCACCTTTCTGGTGACTTTAAAACCCGAGGAAGACGTGGTCATTGGCCTGGCAAAATTCACCCAAGCCATGCTGATCCAGCGGCAGAACGCCCAATTCGGAGGGCTTCGCCTGAGGGCGTCTGCCGAGGTGGAAGCCCGGCCAGGCTTTGCGTCCGATGTTGCACAGGATCCAGGTTCGGTCCTTGGTTATGCGTGCTGGCAGCCCTTTTTCGATTCCAGCCACCAACGCCTCCTGATCGCCCAGGAGCTCGGCCTTGTCGGGAACCCAAACCAGCCCGCCTGCGTGGGGCGTGAAGGCCCAGGCAGCGGTGGCATTGAGGATGTGACCTGGACGCCCCAGCGGTATGTTGCCGAGAGCATCACCAGCGACACCGAGTTTTTGGTAATCAACGGCGAAACTAAAACCCTGCGCCTTCCCGCTGGGACCTACTCTTATACGGTCCAAGTTCTGCAGCAGGTTCCTTCCTCGATCGAAGATTCCGCGATGCCGGCGGCCCCCATCGCCTCCGGTAAGATAGAATGGCTCTCCGCGAAGCCGCGGCCGGTGATCAAGGAAACGGCGACAGCCGGCTGATTTTGATCTATAGATCCCGTTATCAGAACGGGGTGTATGAACAATGCTCGATATCCTATCGAATGGTTTCAAGCAGGCACGGGACACGCTCAAGGGCGTCTCGACGCTGACGGAAGACAATCTCAACGGTGCCCTCAACGCGGTCCGGCAAAGTTTGCTTGATGCCGACGTTGAATACGGTGTCGCCAAGTCATTTTTGAAGCGTGTGCAAGATGGGGCCCTTGGGCGCTCCGTTCAAGTCCGCGCCGGCAGCGGCGATTCGCGGATGAAGGTCCGTCCTGGCGACCACTTTGTCGACATTTGCCGTCAGGAACTCGAAAGCCTGATGGGCCCAGTCGACATCAGCCTCAATCTGCCTTCCAACCGCCCGGCGACCGTGATGATGATCGGTTTGCAAGGTAGCGGCAAAACCACGACTACAGGCAAAATTGCGCGGTACCTGCAGAAGGCCGGACGTAAACCGATGCTGGTTGCGGCCGACATTTACCGTCCCGCTGCCATCGAACAATTGAAAGTCCTGGGCCAGCGCCTTGGCGCTCCTGTTTTTTCACTGCCGGGCGCCGAGCCCGTTGAAATTTGTCGCCAGGCTTTGGCTGCCGCATCTGGCCTTGGGGCTGACGTCGTTATTTTCGACACCGCTGGTCGTTTAACGATCGACGATGGCCTTATGACTGAGTTGGAAAACATCAAGCGCATGGCGCATCCCGATAACATCTTGCTCGTTTGCGATGCGATGATGGGTCAGGACGCGGTTACCACGGCAAAGGCCTTCGACAGCCGCATTGGCATCGACGGTGTGGTCATCACCAAACTGGACGGCGATGCCCGCGGTGGTGCAGCGCTAAGCATCAAAGAAGTTACAGGCAAGCCAATCAAATTCCTCGGTATGGGCGAAGATCTCGATCGCCTCGAGGAATTTCGTCCGGAGGGTCTGGCCAGCCGGATCCTTGGCATGGGCGATATTGTCGGTTTGATGAAGGATTTCGATCGTGTGTCGGATGGCGACCGCGAAGCCGAAGCCATGAAGATGCTCAAAGGGCAATTCAACTTCCGGGATTTCTACGAGCAGCTTTCCAGCATTCAGAAAATGGGATCGTTGAAAGAGGTCATGGCCAAACTGCCGATGCAAGGCATGATCCCGAAGGACGTCAATCTTGATGATCGTGAACTGACCAAGGTCAAAGCGATGATCGACTCCATGACGGAAAAAGAGCGAATCGATCCAAATTGTTTCAACGACAGCCGGATCAAGCGTGTCGCCCGTGGCTCTGGGCGTCAGGCGAAAGAGGTTTCCGACCTGATCAAACGCTTCAAGCAGATGCGCCAGATGATGGGCATGTTTGGGCAAGGGATGGGTCTTCTTGGGAAAATCCCGGGTGGCAAGGCCTTGGGGCAGCTCAACCAATTGCGCAACATGGCCAAACAGGCCGGAATGGGCGGCGGCATTCCAGGTTTTGGTGGCGGCATGCCAGATTTCGGTGCTATGGGCGGGCTGTTTGGTGGGGGGGGCGCTGAGGCCGAAGCCAAGGCAGCCCGACCGGTTGACCGGGACAAGCTCCGCAAGATGCGCAAGGCTGCAAAAACTGCGAGAAAGAAAAACCGCAAATGAAAAAGGTTCACGTCGAGACTTGGGGATGCCAAATGAATGTGGCGGACAGCGAAAAAATGCTGAGCCTGCTTCATGGCATGGACTACGCCTTGACGGAGAATGAATCAGAAGCTGACCTGTTTCTGCTCAACACCTGTCACATTCGGGAAAAAGCGAAACACAAAGTGTTGAGCCGTCTTGGGGTCCTTCGTGACCTCAAGGAAAAGCGCCCGGGTGTCCAGATTGCGGTCGCAGGCTGCGTGGCTCAAGCCGAAGGCGCAAAGCTTCTGAAGGCCGCACCGCAGATCGATATTCTTCTGGGGCCAGGCAAAATAGAGGAACTTCCAGATCTACTTTCGCGGTCGACTGGCAACGGTAGTGCCGTGATGGCGCTTGGTTTCAATAAACCTGGCGAGGAAAAAAAGCGTGCCCATGGCCAAGATGTTGTTCCGCCGACTTTAACTGGCAAGAACGAAGTCACCCGATTTGTGAACATCACCCAAGGGTGCAACAACTTCTGCACATTTTGCATTGTTCCTTTCACCCGTGGCCGCGAGATTTCCCGCAAGCCGGATGAGATTCTTGATGAATGCCGTTTATTGCTCGCAAACGGCGCCAGTGAAATCATGCTCCTCGGGCAAAACGTTAACTCTTATGGTTTGGACCTTCTTGATTCCAGGAAACTTTCTGCTGGTGAAGACGGCCCATTCGTAGAACTTTTGCGTCAGGTGGTGATCCTGCCTGGACTGAAGCGCTTGCGCTTCACGACCAGCAACCCGCATGATTTCACCCAGCCCCTGGCCCAATTGTTTGCTGATGATCCCCGTATGGGCAAATACATGCATCTGCCTGTCCAGAGCGGCAATGATCATGTTCTGGAAGTCATGCGTCGCAAAGTTACCGTTGCGGAATACCGTGAACGGATCCGCTGGTTGCGCGATGCTGTTCCCGACATGGCAATCTCGACCGACTTGATTGTGGGATTTCCAGGTGAAACGGAGGCAGAGTTTGAAGACACGCTGAAGCTCGTGGAAGAGGTTCAGTATAGCTTCATCTTTGCCTTTAAATATTCTCCGCGAAAAGGCACGGCGGCTGCCAGGATGCCGGGCCAGATTTCAGAAGCCGTCATGGACGAAAGGCTTGCGCGCCTCAATGCGTTGCAGGATTCAATCACCATGCGCCAGGCCGAGGCCGATTGCGGGACCATTCAGAACGTGCTGTTTCTTTATCGTAGCAAAAAAAATCCGGGCGTATTTTACGGCCGGACGGAGCACTTCAGGTTGGTTAAAGTTGAGTCATCCGGGCAGTTGGTCGGGGATTGTCTTCCCGTTCTCATTACCGGAGGCAATAAAACTGCCCTCATTGGAATCGTTGTTGGTGATCCAGAACATCAGGGATCCAACCACGAACATGAGACCGGCGATTCCGTACAGCATTAACATGAGCACCATCTGTTTATCGTTAAAGTTGATCACCTGAAAAAGGCGTAGAAATCGACCGGGATTTCCTTTTGCTGGGGATCCGTGGTCTCGATGAATAGTCTGCCGTGAACGCTGCCTGCCTTTTCCGTCTTGTTCATCAGGTCGATCGCGATCAACTTTTTCAATTTGTCCGTGCTGACAGGGTTTACCTTCAATAGCGTAGACGTGTCTTTGATCTTGGTTCCATTCAGGTTCAGGTCCATCCTGACGTTCTTGACTTCAAAGTCCTGCAGTCCCGTTACTGTAACCGAACGGCTGCTCTTGTCGGTCGGGGAAATCGCACCGAACTCTAGGTAGCGGGGTTCGATCTCGATGTTGCCACGAATCGTTGCCCGGACTGGTATGCGTAATTCTGGTAACGATTTGGAATTATTTTTTACGTAGATGGTTTCCTTCATGAAGCCCGGTGCAATATTTTTTTTGAGTTCAATATTCAGGACATAATTGCCGTCTTTGGTGCTCGACGAAACCTGCAAGACTTCAGCGTTGAATCTGATTTTTTCAATATTAACTTTGTAACCCGGTTGCGGCTTGATCACGACATGCTGGGCGCCACCATTTTGCGTCAAGATCTGACCAAAGTCTGCCAGTGGCGGGTTGACCTCAAATTCACTGACGACCGTTGCGCGAATGGACAAGGTCCTGTCGGGCACATGGCGTTCGTTGGTCATCACGGTCACCGTTTTGACAACGCTCCCAGTGAAATCCGTCGTATCAAAAGTGATGTCAATCGCACCGGCTTCCTGAGGCGAATACTCCTTGTCTGTTTTGACTTCGGCCGCCGTACAACCGCATGAAGCGTGAACGCCGTGAACCTTCAGAGGGCCTTTGCCAACGTTCTTGAAGGTAAACCGGTGGCCGAGCTTTTCGCCACGTTTGACGCGTCCAAAATCAAAGGAATTTTCGTCAAAACGAATTTGACCAAGGTGCACCTGCCGGGCAGCCCGCAGGACTGAGTCCTTTTCACTTTCGGCGCGCTCTTCTTCAGTGGTTTCGGTAACAGCGTCCTCTTCGTCCATTTCTGTTGCCTTGTCGGCCGGTTGGGCCGGCATGGCATGGGCGGTCTGCGAATGGCCAGTCAGGACATGGAGGGGCAGGATGGCCGAGAAAAACGCCAGGGCTGCGAACAAGGTCTGGTTGCGCATGGTCTTCCTCACCGGTGCATTTCTAATTTCCAGGAATTCCGTCATCTTATACCGGCCCGTGCCGACGCCGGAAGGGAAATTTCGCGGGAAGTTCCGGGGCCTGTCTGGCTGTCTAGCGGAACCTGCTGATATGCCGGCAAAATTTGCCCACTTCAGTGCGGAATGGATTTGCCGATTCCCTATTCAAGGGAGGTGCGAGGTGCCAACATTTCTGAAATCAGCGATGGACTTCGTGATGGCCTTTGACCTTGGTTTGGCTCTTGCCGTTGGATTTGGCTTTTTGGGGTTGGTGATTGCCCTGTGGATGCCAATGACGGGCAGCGATCAAAGCGACTCCTACGGCGGATGGAATTACGCCCTGGCGATGATGATGATTGGCGTGATTGGCGTGATCGCTGTGCCGATGATCTGGCTGAATCGACAGGGATTATTGTATTCGTTTTGTTTTTGCGGGCTCACGGGTGCCGTGGCGACGCTTCGTTGGCACATGAAGGGCCAACTTGAGCTTGTTCTGGTCCAATCCAAATCTGACTTAGGTTCCAAAAAGGAGGTATCGTCCGATGGCCGCAAAAAATCCTGAAGGCAGTAAAAAAGAGATCGATCCGAAGCTGCGTTACGCCCATATGGTTGTTTACCTGGCCAGAAGGGCATCATTGATGAGTTGGTGCATTGGAGCCGGCGTGTTGCTTGCCTTGGTTCTATTTCCCCTGACGGCTGGTGTGATCAAGAGCTGGCTCACGATACTTCCTGTCGTCGCCGTTGTTGCGCTTGCAACGTTAATGATTCCCCCGACCGAAGAGTGGGAGTACAGTCCTTGGCAAGCGGAGCCAGAACGTTATGAGCACTACACGCGCGACTGAAATTCCCGTGCGATCCAAACCGGATCCCGAGCGGGACTATTACACGGATCCCGAAACGGGATTCATGGTTTTTACAGCGCATTATCTGGCTGCCCGTGGGTTTTGCTGTGACAGTGGTTGCCGTCATTGTCCGTACGAGCGATCATAGCCAGCAAGTTAAACCCAGATGTCAAAATCTCTTTTCTATTTGCAGTAAAATGGCCATTAAAAGCAAGAAAACCATCCAACGGATTCCAGGGTCGGCAATAGAACGATCGCTCCGTGTTTTTGGCTTTGGAATCAAAAGCGGTCTTTCAGCCATCGCAAAAACACGCACTGCCATTCAGCAGGCAGAGGCCCTTGCGAAAATGATGGGCGAGATGAAGGGCAGCATGATGAAGGCCGGGCAATTGCTCGGTCTCGTGGGCGAGCATTTTTTCCCGAAGGAAGTTAACGCAATCTTACGGACCCTCAATGCCCAGTCTGATCCGGTTGCATGGCCCGTGATCGAAAAGGCCTTGGTTCGTCGCCTTGGCCGTGAACGCATGGCAAAACTTGTCATTGATGAAGATCCCTGGGCGGCTGCAAGTCTGGGCCAGGTGCATCGTGCAAATGTCTTGGCCACCGACCAGAAAATTTGCCTCAAAATTCAGTATCCTGGTGTCGCTAAAGCCATCGAAGGCGATCTTCGCAACCTGCGGGTGATTTTGAAACTCATGGGGGCGCTGCCCATCAAGATTGATGACGGTCCGATCTTCGCCGAAGTCCGGGCAATGCTCCGGCGCGAGGTGGATTATGTCCAGGAAAAGGAATCAACCCGTGAATATTCGGCTCTCGTCGCCGGCGATCCCCGGTTTCTTGTTCCTGAAGTGATCGACGAATATTCTAGCCCTCGCATTTTGGCAACGACTTGGATTGACAGCGTTGAGATCGAAGACGTTGCCGTGAAAGCCATGGCGGAATCCCGACGCAAGGCTCTGGCGCAAAGCTTTCTTGAATTGTTCCTTGCCGAGTTTTTTTCCTGGCATCTGGTTCAGACGGATCCTCATTTTGGGAATTACCGGGTTCGCCTTGGGTCCGGCGATGAGCCAGATCGCCTTGTCTTGCTTGATTTCGGGGCAATGCGAAGGTTTCCCCCTTCCTTTGTCCGTCGTTACGCACAATTGGTGCGCGCGGCTTTAGATGGTGATGAATCCGGGATGGTAGCAGCCGGAAAAGACGTCGGCATTCTTCCCAGGAATGCGTCGGCTTCGATGACCAGAATTTTTGTTGACCTGTGCAACCTGGTGATCGAACCGTTCAATCATGGAGTTTACGACTGGGGTAAAAGTGATTTGCCGCAGCGCGCAACCCGAATGGGCGTGAAACTTGTGGTCGAAGAACGTTTGCCATCGCCGCCTCGTGAACTACTTTTTCTCGACCGGAAGCTTGGTGGTGTTTTTGTTTTTTTGTCCCACCTCGGCGCGCGCATTGACGGCAGGCCATTACTCGAAAAGGCGATTTCGGCCTGCCTTCAGACAGAAGAAGTCTCACCTTGAGCCACAAACCAACAATCCTCGTGATCGGTGCTGGCTACCTTGGCAAAGTCATTTGCCGGATCGCATCGGATGCCGGTCATCAGGTTTTTGCGGCCCGCCGGTCGCAACCTTCGCCTGGTGAATCTACTGCCCTGCCTCTGGTTCATTGGCACGCAATGGACGTCTTGGATCCCGTGCAGGTTCGTGACGTGATCGGGATTATTGCGGGAGTGGCGCGGATCGATGCCGTGATCTATTGCGTTTCTGCTGGCGCGGGTTCCGTCGAGGCCTATCACGATGCTTATCGCCATGGCGTTTCCAACGTTTTGGCTGCCCTTGATTCTTTACCCCGATTTATCTTCGTTTCGAGCACCGGGGTTTATCCAGAAGACGAGGGGCAATGGCTTGACGAATTCCACCAGATCGACCCAGACCTTCTTCCGGCTGCGCAGCGGGCCATTTTAGAAGGCGAGGCTCTGGTCACTGCCCGCGATGGTGCGGTCGTGGCTCGCCTTTCTGGAATTTATGGGCCTGGGCGCACGCGCTTGCTGACCATGGCGCGCAGTCTGCCAGATCCTCTTATAGTTGAAGAGATTGCGTGGACCAATCGGATCCATGTTGTCGATGGAGCCCGTGCACTAATTCATTTGGCAACCATCGAATGTCCCGGCCATCTATATTGCGTGACGGACCACGATCCTGCGGCCCAAATTGAAATTTTGTTTTGGCTGAGGCACCAACTGGGCTTGCCCAACCCTTCGATCCACTTTCACCGGGACGGCATTCCTGTTGCGTCCGCCAATGGTTTGCCAGAATCCAACAAGCGAATTGCCAACAATTTTTTGGTCTCGACTGGGTTTGAATTCAACTATCCGACCTATCGCGAAGGTTACGCGCCACTATGTCAGAATCAATGATCCAAATGTTTGCCACGCCCCAGTGGATTTGCATTAGCCTTTTGGGAAATTTTGCCGCCACCTGGTTCATGGCTGGTGTCATTGTCTTTGTTCAAATCGTCCACTACCCCCTGTTCTCAAACATTGGGCGCGATGGTTTTTCTCACTATGCAAACCGGCATCAGATTCTGACAACTTGGGTCGTCGGGGTTCCAATGATTGCGGAAGCCCTGCTCGCAACAGTTTTTATGATATGGCTGTCAACGCCAGAGGGCTCTGCGCGCCTCGATGGATCCACCGTATTTGTAAATGTTGGTATCGAACTGATGATTTTGGCGGTGACGGCAGTTTTTAGCATTCCATGCCATGCAGCCCTTGCGCAGGGCTTCGATCAAGCCATCATCAAGCGTCTCGTTTGGACCAACTGGCTGCGTACTTTTGCCTGGTTATACAAAGGCTGGATTGCCGCAGCAATGTTGGCGAAGAATCTCATCTGAACCGAGTCAATATTTCTTCGCTGATCTGCCAAAGCCTAGCGGCTGCATCATCATTCATGGCAGCCAGCGACGGTTTGCGCACCCTGCACTTGTCGAAATATTCCCCGTTGACGTTGGCCACCGACGTATCGTCTGCCAAAAATATTGACGTTTTCGCCCCACGATCCTCATTGATGGCAAACAGAATTTGGCTGAGCCTTACGGCTGGTCCCCACAGGCCGGCGTTGTTGTGGCCAAATTTACTGGCGACAAATCCGGGGTGCAGCGTGTTGGCTGTGACCCTGGTGCCTTTCAGCTTTTTCGCGAGCTCTCGCGTGAACAGAATGTTCGCCAGTTTTGACCTTTGGTAAGCGCGCCAACCACTGTATTTGTTTTCGCCGTTGAGGTTGTCGAAATCCAGTTCGCATCCGCGGTGGGCCTCGCTCGCCACGTTGACGATTCGCCCTCCGTGGGACGCGGAAAGAAGCGGTAATAAAAGGTCCGTCAAAAAGAAATAATTCAAATGATTCAGCGCGAAAGTTTGCTCGATGCCGTCGGGAGTTATTCCAAATTTTGAAAAGAAAGCCCCCGCATTATTTACGAGGACATCGAGGCGTTCAAACCGGTTTTGATAATCGTGGGCCAGTTGCTTCACTTGTGCCGGCCGCGAAAGGTCGGCGATCATCCAATCCACTTTACCCGTGGTCTCTGCAGCGACACGCTTGGTTTTCGCCTCGTCACGCCCAACGATAATCACGTGGTGTCCACGCGACGCCAGTTCTCTGGCAGTCACCCTGCCAATTCCATCCGATGCGCCAGTGATTAATATTTTTTTCGTTTTCATCAACGAGCCCTCATGGTGGCAAGGCCACCGTCGATGCTCAGGGTATTTCCCGACATCCATGAACTGTCGTCCGACAACAGCCACGCTGTAGCTGCCGCAATATCTTCAGGCTGACCAATACGGCCCATGGCATGCATGGCAAGGGAAGCCTTGAGGGAGACCTCGTTGCCCGTGATTCTCGACGTCAGGGGCGTCTCGACCAGTCCCGGAGCGATGCAGTTGACGCGAATTTTATAGCGGGCATAAGTTGCTGCCGCCGATCCTGTCAGTCCCATCACGGCACCTTTTCCTGCGGCAATGGCTTCATGGTTTGCCAGTCCCGTGACCGAAGCCGCAGATGCAAAAAGAACAATCGATCCGCCGTTTTCCATCATGGGTTTGGCGACGGCCCGGACCAGCCCAAAGGCTGCGCTCGCATTGGCTGCGATCGTGTCTTCAAATTCCTTTTGTGTGGTCAAGTGTGCGGGCTTCAGGATCACAGACCCCGAACAGCACACAGCGCCGTCGATTCTTCCAAAATTCTCCGTTGCCGCTGCGGCCAGACGTTCCGCAGAGGCAAAATCTGATCCGTCAAAAGGCAGGGCAATTCCCCCAGTTTTTTCAGCGATGCGGTGCAACTTTTCTTGATCGCGTCCGCCCAGGACGAGCTTTGCCCCGCAGTGGTATAGATGCTCTGCCAGTACCGAGCCAATGCCGCCGCCTGCTCCCGTGATGATGTAGACGCGACTCGACAGATCGTAAACTTGCATGGAATATGTTCCTGTTGGTTTTTAATGGCAGAAGGATCGTAACAAATGCTTATGGACGTTGCCATTGTCGGCGCTGGAATCAGCGGGCTTGCCGCGGCCCAGGTGGTTCGGGCCTCGGGTAAGTCGGTCGCCATGTTTGACAAAGGTCGTGCACCGGGCGGACGAATTGCCACGCGTCGGATCGGCGCAGCCGTGTTCGATCACGGTGCTCAATTCTTTACGGTGCGTGACGATGGCTTTGCAACGACGGTTCTCCAATGGCAAGCCTCCGGCGTCGTTGCTCCTTGGTGCCATGGATTTCCTTCGTCCGGTGGTGAGGCCTCTGGCCAGGACGGGCATATTCGATATTTTTGCCCCAATGGCATGACAGGTATCGTGAAACATCTGTCGTCGGATCTGCCGCCGGACTCAATTCTTGTCGATCATAAAATCACAAAAATTTCCCACGAAGGCGATCACTGGTGCCTCGACGTCGAAAATCGCCACACTGTGCGTGCCAAAGCCGTCTTGGTCACGGCCCCGGCACCACAGGTACCAGCTTTTTTCAGTGACGATGCCTTGGCAGAATCATGCCGGATGATTGCCCATGATATTCAATTCGATCCTTGCCTCGCCTTGATGATTTTAGCCGGGCCTTCAGAGGCGGCGGCTTCATTTCCTGCGCCAGGCGGCCGACGTTTTGATGGTCCCGTACTGTCTTGGGGCGCCGATAATCACTGCAAGGGGATTTCTCCCGTGGCTGGCTCGGTGACCCTGCACGGTTGCCCTGAATTTAGTCGCGTGAATTTCGCTGCCGATGACCTTGTGGTGGCCCACGAGATGGTTGTTGCGGCTGGATTATCAACCGCTACCTTGGGTGATCCCACCCGTTGGCAACTTAAAAGATGGCGTTATGCAATTCCCGCAAACCCACACCCAGATCGTTACCTGCAGATTTCTTCGTCACCTCTGGCTGTTTTGGCAGGAGATGCTTTCGGTGGGCCACGCATTGAGGGCGCCTGGCTTTCAGGTGTCGCTGCCGGGAAATTTCTAACGCGGTAATCGGCTTGCCCGCTGCCGCAGCGCTTCGAACATCAGAATTCCTGCCGCGACGGAAACATTCAGCGAATCGACTTTTCCGTGCATGGGAATCATGGCCGTGGCATCGGCATTGTGCAGCCACCAATCGGTAAGTCCCCAGGCTTCGCCCCCCATGACAATGGCCGTTGGCCCGGTCATGTCGACGGCATCGTGCGACTGGCTTTTTTCCGTCAAGGCCGCTGCGACGGTCCGGATTCCCCTGTTCCTGCATTCCGCCGCAAATTCTTCCGACGATTGATTGATGACGGGAACGCGAAAGACGCAGCCTAAACTTGAGCGGATTGCGTTGGGATTCCACACGTCGACCTTGGCGTCCAAGGTGACCAGAGCTGTCGCTCCGGCGGCTTCTGCCGTGCGCAGCAAGGCGCCCAGGTTTCCCGGCTTTTCAACATTTTGCGCCGCCAGAATCAATGGCATTGCCGAAGGCTTTATATCTTTCCAAGTCCACGTCCGCATTTTTACGGTCGCAATGAGCCCGTCGCGCCCTTCGCGAACGGCAGCCTTTTCAAAAGCCACGTCGCCCAGTTCAATCACTTGTTTGGCCGACTCGCTCAGGGATTTCATCTCCCTCAGGGATTTTTCGCCATCGCCTGAAAATTCGCCCCGACAAAAATACAGGGTCTCGATGCCGTAACCATTTGCCACGGCCATCTGAATTTCACGCAAACCCTCAACCAGGCACAGGCCCGTCGCCTCGCGTTCTTTGCGGTCTCTCAGGGCAACAAGGGCCTTTAATTTCGCATTTTGCGCGCTGGTGATTATTTCCGGATGGTCAGGCACATGGCACCACTGGGCAACAGGCGATCGCCATTTGCGTTAATATTATTTCCTTCGCTATTTTCGACAATGACCATCTCTTCGGCCAAGTGATCGCATTTGATTTTTGCCCTTGGGCGCAGCATGTCTTTTACAAGATTTTTCAGGGCCAGCGGCGTGTATCCGTTTGAATGGGCGCACAGCATGATAAATGAAAAATCTTCGGCCAGAATTTTTTCAAGGTCATCCAAAAGTGGCGACAGGTGATCTTCAATTTGCCAGATCTCGCCCTTTACCCCGCGTCCATAAGTCGGCGGGTCTAAAATAATTCCGTGATACTTCGTTCCGCGCCTGACTTCGCGCTGCACAAATTTCCGGACGTCGTCGACGATCCAGCGGATTGGCTTGTCTGCCAGCTTTGAAACTTCGGCATTTTCCCGCGCCCAGGCCACGCTCGTCTTCGACGCATCGACGTGGACCACGTGGGCCCCACCGCGGGCGCAAGCCAAAGTCGACCCGCCGGTGTAGGCAAACAGGTTTAGCACCTGAAATCCCTCGGAGCCTTGCCCCTCCCCGGATTTCCTGACGAGATCCTTGCCGCCTTCGACCAGCTCCACCAGGCGCGGCCAGTTGCGGTCTTGTTCGGCGAAAATCCCCAAATGCCCGAAGTCGGTCAACTTGACGTTCAAAGTCACTGGCCCGCAGGGCAGTTCCCAACTCCCGGGTAACTTCCGGTTGTGGACGGTCCACTTGCCATCGCCGCCCTTGAACCGCTCAAAGCTCGCATCGACCCTTTGCCATTCGGTATCGGGCAGCCTCGGTCGCCAAACCGCCTGCGCCGCCGGTCTGGCGATCCGCCAGGGTCCGACCTGTTCGAGTTTCATGAAATTGCCGCAATCCAGCAATTTATAAGCATTTTCCGGTTTACGGTGGATTTTGTGTTCCAAGATTTTCTCTGCCCTTTTTTGGCCTTTAATTGGCGCATCTAAAGCGGTTTGTTTATTATCGCATAGACCATCGGGCTGCGACCATTTTATGCCTATTTCATTGGTTTCTATTGCGAGGATTTCCGACGATGACTTTTACCCCTTCGTCTCCGGGCGCGCTCACCAGACTTTTCGGCACACGCCTGCCCGTTGTCCAGGCTGGAATGGTCTGGGTTTCCGGCGGAAAACTCGCCGCCGCCGCCAGCAATGCCGGCGCTCTTGGCCTTGTCGGAGCCGGCTCCATGAAACCCGACCTCCTGAAACATCACCTTGAATTGGCGAAGTCCCTGACCTCAAAGCCCTTTGGAATTAACTTGCCGCTGCTCTATTCGGGCGTCGAAGAACAGGTCAAGGTCGCCCTCGATGCCGGGGTGCGTATCTTTTTCACGTCCGCCGGCAGTCCTAAAAAACTGACCGCCTTTCTGAAAGGCCACGGCTGCACGGTGGTCCACGTCACGTCTTCGCCGGACCTCGCCAAAAAATGCGAAGACGCCGGTTGCGACGCCGTGGTTGCCGAGGGATTCGAGGCCGGTGGTCACAATGGCCGCGATGAAATCACGACCCTCGTCTTGATCCCCCAAGTGGTCGACGCCGTAAAAATCCCGGTCATCGCCGCTGGTGGTATCGCCGACGGGCGCGCCATTGCCGCTGCCCTGGCCTTGGGTGCCTCTGGCGTCCAGATTGGGACGCGCTTTGCCGCCACCGTCGAATCCAGTGCCCACGACAACTTCAAGAACGCCATCATCCATTCCAAACCTGATTCCACTTTTTTAATGATGAAGCAGCTCGTCCCTGTTCGCCTTTTGAAGAATCCTTTTTACGAAGAAATCAAAGCCCTCGAGACCCGCTGCGCCCCGCCCGAGGAGATTGCAGCCCACCTGGGCAAAGGCCGCGCCAAATCCGGCATGTTGGATGGTGACCTGACCAACGGCGAACTTGAAATCGGCCAGGTTTGTGCCGCCGTCCGCGACATTCCAAGTTGCGCAGAGCTTGTCGCCCGCCTTGAAAAAGAATATTCAGCTGCTGTGGCTCATTTGCACCCGAAGCTTTAAGTCAGGAATTGCCATGACAACCGATGTGGTCAATATTTTCGCCCCAACACCCGACCGCCGCGTAAAGCGCGGGTGGATGAACCTTCGCGTGGCTCAAGTCATCCACGAGACTCCCGACACCGACACTTTTTTGATGGTGGATGCCGAAGAGAACAAGCGCGCTTTTGATTATATTGCCGGGCAATATTTGACGTTCCGTTTCGACGAAGTTGCCGATAAGCCCGTCGTCCGTAGTTACACGATGTCCTCATCGCCGTGCCAGCCCGACACGGTGGCTTTCACCGTCAAGCGCGTGGAAAAGGGCCTGATCAGCAACTGGCTTTGCGACAACGTCCGTGCTGGATCCATCCTGCGCGCCCGCGGACCCATTGGCCGCTTCTGTTACGATCCCGCCCACGACAAGAAACACCTGTTCATGATCGCCGCCGGCAGTGGCGTGACCCCGTTTGTCAGCATCATGCGCGAGCACGCAAACACGCTGGGCAAAAAAGGATCTCCCGAAAAGATGACCCTTCTTGTCTCTTACCGGTCCACAAAGGACTTGATCTGCTGGGAAGATTTGAATGCGCTGCGCAATATCCCGGGCTGCCGCATCATCGTTAGCCTGTCTCGCGAACACGCCGAGAAGGAAGGTTTCCTTTACGGCCGCATCAACGAGTCGATGCTGGCCGATACGATTGCCGGCGACTACGCCGACGTCACATTTATGTCCTGCGGCCCACAAGAAATGATGGACCTCGGCCGCAACCACGCCCTCTCAAAAGGCGTCGCTCCCGAGCAATTCAAAACCGAGTCGTTTGAGTCGTGAGGTTTCCCAGACTTTTGCTTCACGGGATTTGGATGCCAAGAGAAGTGACATCATGCGTCAAAGATCCTTCGGTCCAGTAGAGCGGAACGGGTGATGTGCCGATTTCCATCGGGGACACCGGGAAGAAGTTATCGGCCGCAGCCGAGGAGACATAAGTTACGCCACTCCATTTGGTTGACCGCGTCGACTCGTAGGTCCTGTACTTGATGTTTCCAGCGGTGCTCCACGCCACCAGCCACTTTGAACTGTCAGGGGCGGTTGAAAGCGTGATGGCACCGTTCACGGTGTTGACATCCAAAGCCGCTGGTGTGTTCCACGAAGTTCCATTGAATGTCGCGTAATATGGTTTGTCGTCTGTCGGTGAAACATAAGCCAAATGGACGCCGGCTGAGTCGGAGCTAACCGAGAATATGAGCGCTTTCTCTCCGACATTGTTTTTGATTGGACCAGATTTAGCGTCCCAGCCATTAGTCCCTTTCACGTAACTTCTAATGTCACGAGCCGACCCGGTCGTGATCAGCATCACGTTAGAAGATCCATAGGGGACCAGCGCCAGATTTGGATCGACAGGCACGGTCGATGCGATTGTCGCAATTGAATCGGGGATGGTGCCGAACACAAGGATGAGCTCTGTATAGAGCACAGTCGATGAAACGATTTTTGGCGAGTAATTAACCGAACCGGTCTCGTAACCAGCCCCCCAACCAGCCACCCAAACTTTGTCATCTTTTCCAATCGTAATGGCTGGATTCCGGTACGGCCTCGCGAGTGTTCCAGTCAACGCTGCCACGGGACCTCCCCAGACGATTTGCCAGGTCCCACTGCCGGCTGTCATTTCGCTGATCGATCCCCGGCTAACCATGATATTGCCATCGTCTTCGTAGGCAATTAGGGCTACACCGGGTTGAGAGGCAACTGCGAATCGCGGCGTCTTCACATCGTTCAACTTGCCGCTCGAGACGAACGTAATTCCATCAGACGTATAACCGTATTTGACGTCACTCCCGGAATAAAAGAAGTTCCAGTATTTCTCGCTGCTCGTGTCATAGAAAGATTTTCTTTCTGGTGACTGCGAAGTCATATGCGGTGTGTCCGTGAGAGAACCCTCCGTGTTAGGATTATTTTGGGGGGAGGACCTGTAAGTGTACGTTGCAGCGATGGCGTCTGACTTGTTGCCGGCATAATCGCACGCGATGGCCGCGATTGTGGTCGTGATAGCGGTATCAATGGGGATGGTTCCACCGGAGTCGATGTCTGTGCCGGAGGAAGAGGAAGAGGAACAGTCACTGGGTGGCGTGGTCCCCAATTTGTAACGAATTTTAAAAAACGTCGGATCCGAGGTGTTGTTTTTGTTCGCTGTAATATTGAAGGGCAGCGTAGTCGTACTGAATGAAGTGGCTGACGGCGACAAGGTCGGAACGCCCGGGGCTGTGGTATCAATGGTCCGCGTCGTCGTGATCGGTGTGAATGCCAATGCGAGGGTGTTGCCTGCCGCGTCACCCATCGTAGCGTTGTTCACCAGCGCAAGTCTTGAACCCGCAGGAGTCGAAATAAGGCCGGTGTCGCCACTTACCGTCGTGTAACGGAAGACCAGCGACTCAGTTCCCGAACCCCCGTGATAGGTCGCGGTCCTTGAGCCGTCGCCGATCTTGATGCCCATTGTGGGAATTCCGGTGACCGTGATGGGCTCGGATGTGGTTACGGTGAACTCAAGAGCGGTGTTTGCGCCGGACGCGCCGGGTCCGGATGGCGCTGTCAGACGGACTTCGTTTATGAGCGGGACAGTTGTGTCGACCTTGCGCGAGGTTACGCTGCCAGTGAAACCGAGGTTGAGATCGTTTCCGGAGCCACCTCGCAGGGTGCCTCCGTTTAGCTCCAAACTTGACGCCGTCGTGGTCTCGACATCACCGTTGTCCCCGGACTGTGTTAAATAACTGAATCTCAGAGAGGACGTGTTGTTGCCGCTGAGATAATTGGCAAACTTGTTTCCGCTGCCGATTTTGAATGGCAACTTGGGAGATCCCGTCACACGAACCGTAGCGGACGTTGAGACCAAAAATTCCAGCGTGACATTCGCGCCGGATGTTCCCGGGCCGGTGGGTAGACCCAGACTGACTCCCGTGATGGTCAGGGCCGTGGAGTCGATATCTTCCGCCACTAAGCGGCCGTTGGCCTCGATGAAGCACTCTTTCTGACCTACGGTCTGGCAGGTCTGGCTCACTCCGGAGGTCAATTTTCCGACGCATCCACTTGTTGAGGTGTTTGTTCCACGCCGGACCTGTCCCGTCAGGGAATCGATGAATTCCACATCAGCGCAAACGAGGCTCGTGTTGGATCCATCCGCCACGACGATCGTGGCATTCCGGTCCGGGACGTTGACAAAGAAATTCCCGCGGTTGCCGCTTTGCGAGAGGGCAATGGTCGAGAATGCCCAACACGCGATCGCGGCCACGGTGGTCGTGATGCCACGGAACTGGGTGATGGGATGATTTTGGAGTGTAGGTCCCACCGGTCACCTCGCTTTCGCGCGCTGGTTGGCGCCAAGGCGACAGTTTTCGACGGTCCCCGATGCGCATGTAGGTTCGGAGATTTTGGCCCCAACGCATGGAGGCATTCCCCCGCCGTTCGCGGGCCTTCCGTCCCAAACGACGAAGAAGGGCTGGCGCGCGCAGATATTTGCCGGGTTTCCTGAGACCACCAGCGGTCCGGTGACTGGTGACTGGGTCACGAAGATGTTGGTTTCCGTTCCGGGAGATCCATCCTGGCCAAGGCCGATGACGAACATGCCGCCTCCGCGGCCGGGAGGGGCGGCGGTTTTGGTGATGGCGATCAATTCTTCGGTGGTGGGCAGCTGAATTTCAACGGACTTGCCGTCGCTGGATTCTTTTAGGGTCAGTTTGCGGTCTTTGATAAAGGCTCTCATACCGATCAGATTTTCGCCCGTGACCGTGAATTTTCCGACGGGCTGCACAACAAACGGTTTGCGACCAGTGACCAACATTTTGGGCAGGTCCTTGACCTCGTTGTTGCGTCTGGGTGGCGCTTCGGCGGTGGGTTTGACCACGCGCTCGACGGGCTTCTCGACTTCTTCGCTGATTTGCACCAACCGGTAACTGCCCCAAGTCGACGTCTCGAATGTGGCGTTGCCGTCCTTGAAAGTGATTTCCTTGTTGGGAATCAAACCGACGGAAGTTTCTTTGGTTTCCAGTTTGATGCCAACGTAAGCCACGGCGTAACGAGACGTATCGGCGTCAAGAAACAGGCTGCTGGAAGAAAACAAGGGCAGGCTCAGGGACATCGGCACAATAAGGTCGGTGGCGTCAGAGGCAGCAACGTAGAGAGACGATCCGACTCCACTCACCGCAGAAGAATCCAGCCCAAGCTGTGCCAGGACATCGGCACTCGCGGCGTCAGAGCCTTCGCCCAGAATGATGGACGTGCTGAAGGAAAGAGATCCTGGGGGGAAGATCACTGATGCGCCGGATACGGCTGAACTAGAGGACGCCAGGATTGTCTGGTAGCGGCTGGATGCCGCGGAATAGCTGCCCGTGACGTCGCCGGCTTCTTCGGTGGTTTGAATGAGGCTGGTCAACGCCTGGGTCTCGCCCTGCTTTAAAAACCCCGGGCCTTTCAGGCAAGACGACGTCCACGCCGCGAGTAGGATCGCAACGGCGGGGCAGGCGATTGTGGTGAGGTTAAACCGCATCAAATCTCCTAGTTCCCTAAGGAGATCGGTTGGATGCGTACAGGCTTTAGGGGTTCTAAAAAAATATTTTAGGCGGGGTTCGGACTCTGCCTAAACCATCGCCGAAACGAATTCTGATGGGTTGAAGGGCCTGAGATCATTAACTTTTTCTCCGACACCAATAAAGGATATCGGCAGGCGGAACTGGTGGGCGATGCCGACCAGGACACCGCCCTTTGCCGTACCGTCCAGTTTCGTGGCGACAAGGCCCGTCAATTTGACCACTTCGCTGAAGGCGCGGACTTGCTGCACGGCATTTTGGCCCGTTGTGGAATCAATGACGAGCAAGGTTTCATGCGGCGCGCCGGGAAGTTCTTTTGCGATGCTGCGGTTGATTTTCGCCAGTTCCGCCATCAAATCTTCTTTGCTGTGCAGTCGGCCGGCGGTGTCGATGATGATGACATCCGCGCCGCGAGCTTTGCCAGCCTTTACCGTGTCAAAGGCGACGGCGGCGGGATCGGCCCCCGGATGTTGCTTGATCAATTCAACGCCGGTGCGGTCGGCCCAAGTTTGCAGTTGGTCAATGGCTGCGGCGCGAAAGGTGTCACCAGCGCCCAAAATGACCTTTTTTCCCTGGGATTGAAACCAGGCGGCCAGTTTGCCGATGGTTGTAGTTTTTCCGACGCCGTTGACGCCGACGACCAGGATCACGTGGGGCGGGGTTTCAGCCATGGCGGTCTGTGGCGCAACGAACAGCGACTGCATTTCGCCGATAAGAAAGGGGCGGACTTGATCCCATGTTAAATCCTGATGGCCGGCGAATTTCTGGCGCAGGCGTTCGACCAAAAGGTCTGTCGTCTGAACGCCCATGTCCGCGCGGTAGAGGGCCTCGTGGATTTTTTCCAGAAGTTCGTCGCCAAACTTGGCGCCGGATCCAAAGATGCTGCCCAAGGTGCTGGCAAAGGCAGATCTGGTGCGCGAGAGTCCGGTTTGCAAACGCTCCGACCAGGTTTCGGGTTCAGGGGGTTGTGGAGGCAGTTCTGGGGTTGAGGTGGTGGTCGATTCTGCAAGGGCTTCGTTTAGGGCTGATTCGTCGCGGCGCTTTTTGACCTGGCGCATGAACAGGCCAGCAACAAGAATGGCACAGAGCAGGAAAAAGACGGCAACCATGATGGCAACGAAGGGGTCGCCTTGGATCAGGGTCGAGAATGGGTCTTGTAGGGCGTCAGGGTTAGATGCGGACTGGGCTGCGATTTCGTTTGCCTGCATGGTGGCCACTTTCCGGCTATACTGGTCCAAAGAGAACTTCTTACGGGTTTACTGAATGCTCTGGACCGGGAAAATTGTCAAAGGCTGTGTGATGGCCATGATTGTTGGCGGTGGCACGGCATTGGCCGAGGTTCCGGCGGGGGGGCAGGTGGCTTCAAGTCCGGAGGCTCCTGCGTCTTCAGAGACTTCAGAGGCGATAGAGCCTTCGATCCGTGAATTTACCCGCTGGGAGCGAGTGGTCCGCGGATTTCGTCGCGAGCATCATTTTGCCGTAACGGGGGGCTACCTGCGCGGCAGTTGGCAGGTCGGCAGCTTCGGACCTTTGACGAACATGCAGATTGGCGACGACGGGTTTTGGAGCCGGGGCGAATACACCTACCACCTTCAGATATACGAAGGTTTGGGCTACGTTCTGGGAAGTAGCCTTGGAACCACCCACACGCGGACTGCGGGTGCTGCGGCACTCAAGCCGCCAACTTCACTCATCTATCCGGGGGTGGTCGTAGGCGCTGTCTACAACATATCCCCAAGATTCCGGCTGCTCGGGGGCGGCAGTGTCAATCTGGAGCGCTATGATGGTTTAAGGGCATTGGCCGAGGGGCAGGATGAAACAAAGATTTCAATCACCATGGAATCCTATGATGCCCAGGCTGCCCTTGATATTTTCGTGGCGATTAATTTGGCCATTCGGATTGAAGGGCACGATCGCTATCAGCTTTACCGGAAACCGCGTAACGCAGGGGACAAACCGGTAAATGCCGATATAGAACGGTTTGATCGATGGTATGGGGCGGGGATTGTTTACCACATGCTTTGATGGAGGCGCGTGATCATGGCAGACGAAAAAGCGAAGAAATCGGCAGCCGCTCCAGGTGGAAAGAAAATTTTGGCGGAAAAGCAGCGCGGAACCGACGATGAGGTCGAGGTCATTAAACTGATCCTTGACGAGAATCCTGCGCTTCGTCAGCGTGTTTTGGACAAGATCAAGGCCATCCGCAAGGCGAGCAAACTGTGAAGGGGCAAATCCCGATGAATTTCATTTTAGCGCCCATGTTGATCACACTTCTGACGTTGACGGCGGGGTGCGCCATAGTCAGTTCGTTTTATGGGCCAAAGGTTCTGGAAAAGAGCAAGGAACAGACTCCTCCTTGGGTTTCCGTGAAACCATCGCAACTGATGCGGCAAGAAAATGGTTTTCAGTACCACGCCGTTCAGCTGGACGAAATGGACCTGCCGCTTGGAGTGAAAAAGGCACAACTTGGTGCAACCCAGTTGTGTGAGATGGCGATTGTCGATGCGGCTCGGACCAGGGCTCGTGAGGTTTGCAAGCTGCCAGAAAAGGCGGAAAAGGCCAGTTCGGTCGACCGCATCGATGGGGCTGTTGCCGATGCGGTGAAAAGGGAGTTTGGTGGGGCAATGCGCGTGGCGGATATCTACTATGAAAAGGTAGAGGCCCCCGAATCCGGCGATGAAAAGATCGTCCGGGCGGGGCATGTTTTCAACATCCACGTGCTGGTGACCTTCCCGCGGGAGCAATATGACGCCGCCCTGGCGGCAGCCGGCAAAACCTTGCGCCGTGAATCTGGAGTAGAATCCAGACGTTGCGGTGAGGCTCTGACAGCCTTGCCAGGACCACCTTCAAGCCGTTGACCCGACCGCTCCGGTGTGTTTCCCTAGGCCCCGATGATCGACCTCTCTGAAAACCTTATAGCCCGCCCGGGCAATGTCGTGCTGCCTGCCTGGCTGGCTGGTGCGCTCGTCCAAGCCTGTGGCCGCGGCCCGGCAATGAATTTTAGCCGGGCCTTTCCTGCATCAGTGCCGGGAGAGTCGATCAAATGTGGAATTCCAGTGGGTTTGTTGCCCGGTGATCTTGATCTGATGCCATACGTTTTGGCGGAATGGTCGAATCAAATTGAATCAGGGCTAGGCAAGGGTCCGGGGGCAGATCCGTTTGAAGGAACGAGCCTCTCGATTGATGCCGCGTCTTTGCGCCAGCGCATTCCCCCGGAATTTTCGGAACGGGTTGATCCCTTGTGCCAGCGTCTGTATGGATTGCGTTTACTGCCGGGTAATTCTGGTGTCGCGGAGCCATTTTTTGAAAACGAGACCATTCAAAACATTGAGTCTGGCAGCTACGCGGGAACATTATTTTTGCGCAGCCAGATGCTGTCACACCTGCTCGGGTGCGGTGACAAGGCATTGCCCGCGATCGTGATACCGCGGCGCTTGTGGGATGATCTTTCGGCTTTAGAGCGCGGATGGTTGATGGTGGTTGAGGCCGCAGCCCGCTGGAAGTTTTCGTGGGTTCGCGAAGATGGATGCGTCGAATTAGAGATGATTTTACCTGCCGATGAGGCCCTGGCGAATTCACTGAAGCCTCTTGCAGCCCTGGGCCGGAAGTTGGTCGACTGCGGATGGCTCGCGCCAGCGCTGGATGATGCTCCTGTTTTGTTTGAACCTCATCAAGGATCCGGCTCATTGCGCTTGATGTGGGTGCTGCATCCATTGCGGGCCATTCTGCCTGAAGCTCCTGGTTTAAGCGTTCCGGAGGTGAAACTTCCTGAAGCACGCATTGTTCCGTTGAAGGCGCCAGAGGCGAAACGAGACGCGACCCATGATGCTTGGCAAGCGAAAATGCGCCTTTTGGCGGCTGAAGAACTACAAAAAATCAGAAATGGAAACTTCTCACAATATTTTCAACTCAAGCAACGCTACCTGGAATCTCTCGATTTACAGGGTCGCGAGGTTATTCGCGATATCGAGCAAATGCTTGCCCCAGTGCTTTTTGAAGAGCATTTGCGGCACGGGATTATTCGCTACATGGTCGATCATCCGTCGGCGTGGCAAAGTGCCCGATCAGGAAAACCTGCACATTAATCAGTTTCACCCTTGATTTTTAGATGGTTGCACCCTATCTTTTTTAGATCACGTACATCTGACATCCATGGAGGAGCAAAAAGATGGCGGCTAAAAAGAAGACGACGAAGAAGACGACCAAGACAGTGGTGAAGGCGAAAGCCACCAAGACGGTAGCGAAGCCGGTTAAAGTCGGCCCGATCCCTTCCACCTCACGTCCGCGCACCAAGAGCGACATCATGAGCATCATTTCGGTTCAGACCGGATTGACCCGCAAAGATGTTGGCAACATGTTCAATACCCTCAGCGAAATGATGGGTATGGATATCGGCAAGAAGGGCCCAGGCGCATTTGTGATCCCAGGGATGATGAAAGTCACCCGCGTTCACAAGCCAGCCACCAAGGCTCGCAAAGGCATCAACCCGTTCACTGGCGAAGAGACCACGTTCAAAGCCAAGCCGGCTCGCAACGTTGTTAAAATCCGCCCGTTGAAGAGCCTGAAGGAAAAAGCAAACCACTAGTCGTGGTTCGCTAATTTCGTTCAGATCCGGATTAAAAAAAGAAGCCAGGCATCGCTGCCTGGCTTTTTTTTTATCAGAGAGCTTAGAGCTAGCTCAATGATCAACGATTTTTACGTTCTTGATTGCGGACGTATTCCAGAAATGCGGCCTTGTCTTCCATCACGTTGAGAGACGTCGCGTGGGCCGCGTGGCGCTTGTTCATTCGACCACCACCACCGCCGCCGCCTCCGCCGCCGTGCCTGCCGGCGTTATTGCCGCCACCCTGGTACCCACTTGGCTTGTTCGAGTGCCCTTGGCGGACGTTGCCTTGGCGCTGTTGCTGTTGCTGCTGTTGCTGTGGGCTGCCGCCGCTGCGCATGGCGCTCTTTCGCTCCACAATCTCCCATGCCCGAAGGACCAAACCTTCGGCTAGAAGTTCCGATGCCAGGTCGTCGACGCTGACACCCTCTTCGCGCGCGCTTTGCTCCAGACGCTTTTTCAGGGTCTTGGATACCAGCAGGTTGATGCTTGAAGTGCCTGCCATGGATTCCGATTCAACGTCACCATGTGCCGTTTTTGGCGTGGTTTGACGGCTATCCTGGGCTTGGTTGAAGTCTTCATTGAAGTCTTCGTCGTTCGACATCGAATCCTCATCCGTTGAGTGGGAATCATGTGGCTTCTTGGGGAGGGCGCGGTTGCCATCCGGGATCGGCTTGTTGGGCATGAAAATCCTTAGGTAATCCAGTGTGTTGACGCTGTTCGCGCCGCAATCGGTATCGATGCACTTCTACTTTTTTTTCTGGGCTGGGCCGACCGTTTGAGTGGGAGCCACCGGCGTCCAGACTGATTCACATGATACGAAATCAGTATGGTCTTGGTTTGCCTTACCCCGACTTTCCAAGTCAAGCGAGAAATCATAGCGACCACGACCCATGTGGCTGATATCGACGAAAAAACCGGTAGTTGCACCATTCTTTCGAAACCAGCGGATTACCTCCCCAGGGATTCCAGCCTTGTCGTCCTGATCTTCGGCCTGCCAGACGTGAGGCAAAGTTCCGCTTTGCGCGAGATCCCGGTCCAGGGTGGCCGAAAGTACGAGTCCCGCTGGGTGCTCGACGGAAACTCGGGCTGGGCCATCGTCTGTCCTCTCAACCTTCGGTGTTACGTTTCCTGAGAGCTGCAGTCCGTAAGCAAAACCGCTGCCGGACCCGAGCAGTTTGTCGGGTGAAAATGGGATGTCAACTACGGAGGGAATTTGAAAACGGGTGCGGTAGAAAACGAGTTCGCTGAACAGATGGGCTTTAACGAGGCTCCAGAATGCGCTGTATTTGCTGCCGACGGCAACGATGGTCCTGACTGGCCCCGATCGCCAGCTCTCAATGGCGCCAGAAAGATCCTTGTTGGATTGGGAAATGACGGGGAAGCCCCACGGCGGTTTGAGCCAAATGGCGAAGCCGCCTTCCTGGTTGATTGTGATGAAGTCATCTTTTTTTTCGGTCCCTGACGGGATTTCAAGTCGCCCCATCGCTGCGGGGTTTCGCTCATTGAACCGGTATCGGTACGCTGATGTATGAACGGTCTGAAGGCGAGTATCAAACAAAACGGCATCTGGCAGGTCCGCAACAGGCAATCCGGTCACGAAGAGAACCTGTGCTTTTTTCGTTCCTGCGGAGAGATCGACGCGCCAAGATCTGAGGCTTTTTTCAGCTGGAATATTCCTGCGAGTCGTCTCCCTTTGTAGTTTTTTTAGCCATTCCGCAGCTGCCCGGTCGGTGAATTGTTGGGCGTCGGAAAAGTTTTCCGGCAAATCAATTACCAGTTCGTCTTTGTTGTTGAAGCGGCTGTCGCCACCGTCTGCCGTAAAAGGCAGGCCGTGTTCAAGGACGTAGTCACCATTGGCGTCGCGCTCGTCGATCTGGATGGCTACACGCCTCCAGACTTTTCCATTTGTCAGGTAGGCTCGCAGCCCTCGAACTGGAACGGTCAATGGTCCTGAAGATTTACCAGAAGGCATCTGGGAAAGCGTCTGGGGGCCCGTCTGGCAAACTGTGGCAGAGGCGGCGCCTGCCAAGGTCAACCATGCAATCGACATCAGCAGGAGGAGCAACGAGACGGGCAGGGCCTCCGGCGGTACAGGAGACTCTATGGGGTCCCGTCCACTCAAAAGCGGTCCTCAAGCTCAGCCACGGATTTCGCAATTCCTGCGGTAATAATTTCGTGTCCTGACGGGGTAATCAAGACATCGTCTTCGATCCGGATTCCAATTCCCCTGAATGCTGCCGGCGCAACCTCATCAGAGGGATCGACATAAAGTCCAGGTTCGACGCTGAAGTACATCCCTGCTGCCATGGCGATCGGTTTTCCGTTTTCGGTGTAGTCGCCCACGTCATGCACATCCATGCCAATCCAATGGCTGGTGTTGTGTGGAAAAAATCTTTTGTAGGTCTGCTTTTCTTTGATTTCGTCGCGCGAGCCTTGGAGGAGTTTGATCTCCCGCAGTCCGTCGACCAGAACATTCAGTCCCGCTTCGTGGATCGCCGGCAGGTTGCTGCCAGGCAGTGCGACGGCAATGGCCGCTTCTTGTGCCGACAAGACGATTTCGTAAAGGGCTTTTTGTTCGGGCGTAAACTTGCGTCCGACCGGGAAAGTCCGCGTGACATCGGAGGCGTAATAATCACGCTGGGCACCGGCATCCACGAGCAAAAGATCGCCGTCGCGGAGTTTCATGTTGTTGCTGCGGTAATGAAGGACGCAGGCATTTGCTCCACCGGCAACGATCGACCCGTAGGCTTCCATTTCTGCGCCGTTTCGCAGGAATTCCCCAAGTATCAGTCCGTGGACATCACGTTCGGATTGGCCCGGGCGAACCGTTTCGTAGATTTTTTTGAAGGTTGTTCTCGTGACTGCCGCCGCCGCACGCATGCGGTCCACTTCCTCGCTGGACTTGTGCAGGCGCATTTTTCCGGCAATTCCCCAGGCATCCAATACCGGCAGCTGCCATCCGCGTGTGCGTCCAATCAGGCGCTTGTGGCGTCCAATGGCAGCGATAACCTGTTCGTCGTCGTGCGGGCTCATCCCGAAATGGTAATAAAGGGTTTCAGCCTCACCCAGCAGTTGTGGCAGCATCGTCCACAACTGGTCGATCCGGTGGGCCTTGTCGACTCCGATGCGTGACGCAGCAGCTGCCGTACCCAGGCGCAGACCTTCCCACAGTTCGAGCACAGGATCTTTCTCGCGGACAAACAGGATCATCCTTTCGCCTTCAGCGGCCTTCGGCAAAAGAAGCAGCGCCGATTCCGGCTCTTCGCATCCAGTCAGGTAATGCATGACGCTGTCTTGGCGGTAGGCATGTTCGACGTTGCTGTTTCGCAGTGCCGCCGGTTGGGCAATGACCAGCATGGCTCCACCGTCAAGCAGGCCCAGGCATTTTTCCATCCGGGCGCGATAGTTGATCGGGGCAATTTGATGATTTGCAGTTGATTCGATATTGGTCACGGGAGCCGCCTTTTTTGATCCACCTGTTTTTGCTGTTTTTATCCAATATGGCAAGGGGAAGGCGGGGAAAATCAGGGTCACAAGGTCAGGAATCTGGGGGGGCGGGGTGGGGTGGGGAGACCGGCCCCCGCAAACGATATTGCAGAAAAGGAGGGGCCGGTCTTGCAGCCATGGTGGCAGCGGTCTTAAAAGACCGTCACCTCCGTGCTACTGGTACAACAACCTTGAACCATGAGCACCACCTCCTCTCCTGGACCTCGGTCCATGGGGGATTATTCCAGCCCCTTTTTACATTTTAGCAAATAGATTCTCTTTGTAGAACTTCAACTCTTCGATGCTTTCCCGTATGTCATCGAGAGCGCGGTGATTTCCCTTTTTTTTTGCCTTTTTATCAAGAATGCCAGGGTGCCACCTTCGGGCGAGTTCCTTGACCGTGCTGACGTCGATCATCCGGTAATGCAGGTATTGATCGATGGGCTTCATGTATTTGGCGATGAATCGTCGGTCCTGCCAGATTGAATTCCCGCACAATGGACTTTTGCGGGGCTGGGTGTGCTGCGTGATGAATTCCAGTGTCTGACGTCCGGCCTCATCGAGGCTTGTCGTAGAATCAAGAACGGCATTCCAGAGTCCAGATTTCCGGTGATGTTCGCGGTTCCAGTCGTCCATGCCCTCGAGAAGAACCTTGTCTTGATGGATCACGAGTTCTGGCCCCTCGGCAAGGATTTCCAAGGATCCGGTGGTGATGATCGTTGCGACTTCAAGGATGACATCCTTGTCAGGATCAAGCCCACTCATCTCCATGTCGATCCAGATGAGCGGCGCAGAAGATTCAGCACTTGGAATTTTTTCTTTGTTGGCGTTGTCCATCTTTTTCTCCGACCAGGCTGTTCGTTACTGACGATGATGTTCAATCGATATTGAATTGGAAGACTGGCGCGCGCCAGGCAATCCACTCGAAAATCTCGTTCACTTGCGCGCTAGCGATGTGAATCTTTACAGAGGGATCATGCTGAATATTCCAGATCACGGAAAGTTCTGTGAATTCAGTTGTAAAAAAACTCGTCCAACCGCCAGCACTATCGCCCCACCCGCGGGCTCCTGCTCGCAGGACGGCCTTGTGAAAATCCTCTTCACTGGATTTTGGTGATTTTTTCACCAGAATATTGCCCACCCGGTGGCCAAGATAGTCGGGATAATCTTTTTGCCCAAGGTTAGCCACCATGGATGAGGTCAGATTTCCGGTTTTCAGATCGATGGGGAGGTTCACCAGAAAATGGTGGTGCGCGGACTTCACGATTGCACGAGCCCACGCATCCTGTGGGGATGCCTCAGGAACAGACAGCCAGAACGTGACATCCCCGCCGGCAAAGGCATCTTCGGACAGTCCTATGGATCCAGCGTAGGTCCGGACGAGCTGCCTGATCCGGTCGCGGTAGGCTTCTTTTGGAAAACTTGTGATCGTTTCATTGATACGGAAAATATAAGCCTCGTCACCCTCGCAAACCAGAATTGCTGGATCCGGGTCGTCGGCCGGAATTCCGGTGCAGTTCACGCCGGCGAATGCCGGTCCCGGCGCTGATACGGCGAATGCCCCCAACCCCAAGCTGAGCAAGGTGTTCCTTATTCTATTTGAAGCCTTCGAAGCCTTTAAAACCTGCAATGTAAACCCTCCCTGGGACAACCACGTCGTCACAGGGCAAGGCTTCGGGGTTTCGATTTTTATATTTAGAAAAAAATAATTGGTAAAAACCAAAACTAACTTAGTTGTGCCTGCGGGATCAGGAACTTGTCTGGTAGCGCTCGCCAAACTGAAAATTGGTTTTTTGGACTAGATTCGCCAAGAACTCCTGATAAGATGCAGGCTTGTCCCTTAATTTTGACGGATTTTTAACAGGAGTGCGCTGTGGTGATGACACTGAAGCGATTGATTCAATTCCGTATGGTTCCGGCCGCTGCGGCTGGGTTTTTATTTTTTGCGTCTGGCTTTGCCGCCACTTTGGCTATGGGGTCGGATAACGACGCGGCTTTCAAGGTTGCCGGCAAGGTTGTGACCATGAAAGAGGTCAAGAAGGCAAACGAAGGCGAGTTCTTTGAACTTGAAAAGCGGCGTTACGGATTGATTGAGCAGGCAGCTCGCGAAAAATACCTCGAGCATTACTGGCAAAAGCTTGCCAAAGATTCCGGTAAATCAGTCGCGGCAGCCAAGTCTGATTATATGGAAAAAAACGGGAAGGTCTCCGACGATGAGGTCAAGGCAACCCTCGATCAGTTCAAGGATCATCCCCAGCTTTCAAAAATGCCAAAGCCTGAGCAAGAAAAACAGGTCAAGGAATACTTGAAGAGCCGCAAGGGTGAGGAGTCACTCGAAAAGATTCTCGACGCCGCGCGCAAGTCGAAGGATCTCGTTGTTTTGGCAACAGCTCCAAAAGAGCCTGTTTTCAATATCGCAATCAACAGCACGGATAAGGTCCGTTATGCCACAATCAAGGACGGCACCGATCCAACGGTTGCCGTCGGTTGTTCCGGCAACGACTGCGCAATCACCATTGTCGAGTACTCTGAATTTCAGTGTCCGTTCTGCAAGCGGACTTTGCCCGCGGCCGAACAAGTGATGGCTGAGTACAAGGGAAAGGTTCGCTGGGTCGTCCGCGATTTCCCTCTTAGCTTCCACGATCGCGCCAAACCCGCAGCCATTGCTGCCTCCTGCGCTGGTCAACAAAACAAATACTGGCAGATGTACAAAGCCATTTTCGACAACCAGCAAAAGCTGGCTGATGCGGACCTTGAGAGTCACGCTAAAACGGCAGGGGTGGATTTGAAGCGTTGGAAATCTTGCGTGAAGGACCCCAAAGGCCTCGAAGAGCAGATCGACGCCAACATGAAATCGGGGATGACTTACGGTGTCAATGGCACGCCGGCTTTCTTCGTCAATGGCAGGAGATTGTCCGGAGCTGTTGCGTTTAACGAGTTCCGTCGCGTCATCGAAGACGAGTTAAACGCAAAGAAATAGCGTAAGTATCTGTAATTAAAAGTGATTATTGTTTTGAGAATAAACCTCCGCGTCTTGATGCCGAAGAGAGTGGCTAAGGACGCGGGGGTTTTTCATGTCTGAACCAAAAGAGAATCGCAGGACCGCCAGGATGCGGTTGAAGGACCCGATGGCGGTTACCATCAACTCGATGGGTGACGCCGTGGTTTATGAGACGTCCACACGCAATCTCTCTCAAACCGGTTTTTTTCTCGAGTTTGATCGCCCTTCAAGATTTCCTTTCAGTGCTGCGAGCATTCTGGAAGTCCGGCTGCAGTTTCCGGATGGAGCGAGTATTTTTTTCAACGGCAAGGTGGCTCGCGTCGTAAATTCCGGTGATCCCGCTGCGAAGGAAACCGGCACGGGAATCGGGATCAAGATCGTTCAAATAGACGCCAAGTCTGAAAATATCCTGCGGGCTTTCTTGGACAAGGTTTTTATCGAACAGCAACGGGCCATCAAGGCGGATTCTGGAAATTCAGAGGGTGCTGCCTAGTTGGCAGGCTTCGCGCGAAAAATCATGATAAAGTTCAGTTTAAACTTTGTGCTAGAATCAGGAATTACCTGATTGGGAGATTTTATTATGGAATGGAAATCTGTCAAAGTGCCGTCAGGATCAAAGTTGTTCAAGGCTCATAATTTTACATTTATGAGCAAGGGCCATTCATGGCACCTTGAAGTTGACGAGTTCTCGGATGGAACGTTTTCTGGTCATGGTGAACATTCCACGGACCGCAACAGCTTTGTGGAATCCGTGAGCGGCAAATCCTTGAGTGACTGTCTGACTGCTCTGATCGAGCGGGTCCAGAGTCGTAATCCTTAAAATAATTTGTAAAGGTGGCACCGATGCCCTCTTTTCGTTGTGGGCTTGAGGCATGGATGGCCAATCCCCGGATGGCAGATTCATGGGGAAATTGTGCGTTGCTATGCAATCAGGCTTCCGTTAGCCGGGATTTTGAGCCGGCCTGGAAGGTCGCACACCGCTTGCTTGGCACGAGGTTAAAGTCCTTGTTGGGCCCTCAGCACGGCTTTTATGGCACAGCCCAAGACAACATGATTGAGACGCGTCATGTTCGCGATGAAGATCTTAAAATTCCGATCTACAGCCTTTATTCCGAGACCAGACAACCCACCCCCGAAATGCTCGACGGCATTGACACGCTTATCGTTGATTTACAAATTGTCGGATGCCGTATTTACACTTGGAAGGCTACGATTGCAGCGTGCCTGCGCGCTGCGGCACAGCACGGAATCCGTATCGTCATTCTTGATCGTCCCAACCCTGTCGGTGGAGAGGTTCTGGAGGGGCGTGTTCTGGATATGGACGCGTCGTCATTTGTCGGGGAATTTCCGATTCCAATGCGCCACGGACTTACTGCCGGTGAGGCCGCGAGATTTTTCAATCGAACGATCAAGGCAGACCTGCATATTGTCGCGCTCGAGGGGTGGCGCCCCCAGATGTTATGGGCAGATTTAAATCGCCCGTGGGTTCTCACGTCGCCGAATTTGCCGACCATTGATCCAGTGCACGTATATCCGGGACTCGTTATTTTGGAAGGCACCAATATTTCCGAAGGTCGCGGCACGGGTTTGCCTTTTCAGTTTGTCGGCGCACCTTATATAAAGCGTTCTTCTGATCTTCTCGAACGTGTGGTCACATTGCTTGGATTGAAATCGGGTCAACACCCGCCTGGAATTTTTCTTCGTGAAGCAAGTTTTGAACCGACTTCAGGAAAGTGGATGAAGAAGGTTTGTTACGGCTTGCAGGTACACGTAGTTGATCCATCGAAAGTCAGAAGTTTTGACTTTGCCCTGGCATTGGTCAGGGCCTGCATTGAGCTTTCAGATGGTGCCTTCGCCTGGAAGGATCCTCCCTACGAATACGATCTCGTGACATTGCCCATGAAGTTGATCATCGGATCACAGAAGGCAGATCGAAAATTCATTGATCCAAATTTTTCAATCCAGGATGCTTTCTGGCATGAAGGTCTTTTAGATTTTGCCCGGGAAGCCCAGGAGATTTTGCTTTACCGTCGTGAGCACGGTCTGATGGCCTCATCAGCCATTTAGTCCCTGCTTGCAGTCGTGCCCTCTGATTCATCGGTCGCTTCAGCAGCGATGATCTCCTGAAATCCAATAAGCTTGCTGATCGAACCGAAATCCTTGTCGACGCGTGCTTGTTCAGATAATCGAGGCTCCAGCTGAACCGCCATGCCCAGAGAGTAAAGGGCCTCGTCCTTCCGGCCTAGGAGCGCCAGGGCACAAGCCTCATTATAGCGCGCGGATGCGTCCCCTGGATCGATCTCTGTCGCTCTTGAAAACTCAATCAATGCACCGCTTAAATCTGACTGTCGATAAAGGACAAGGCCAAGGCCGTTGTGGTATTCGCTGCGAGTCGGTTCGAGGATGATCGCCCGCCGGTAAGCGTCCATCGCCGCCTCTTGCTTTCCGAGGCGATCGGAAAAAGCTTCTGCCATATAGGCATGAACGATGCTCTGACCGGGTCCAATTTCACTGATTTCCTGCAAAAGACTGATCAAATGTTTTTCTGCACGTTCCGCCCTGTATTCATTGAACAAGAATTCGATCATGGTGGTCCGGTCTCCTGCCATGTCGATGGCAGTCACAAATGCATTATGCGCAGCTTGAAAATTTCCCTTCCGCAAATATGCAGCTCCCAAGTGTGCGTCGATCATCGAGGGAAATTTCTTGTTTGAGGTGCTCAAGAATTGCGGGTCGCTGCGAAGGCGATTGCGTAGCGCAAGAAGTCCGGCAATTCCCTCCTTTGTTTTTCCCAATTTTCGGTAGCAGATCACTGAATCGCTGAACAAAAGTTCCTTGCGGTCCGTGCTGCCTTTATGCAGGTCGAGGTAGATTTCATGGGCCTCTGCATAATGGCCGCGTTCTGATTGCCACGCTGCGATCGCCTCTTCAAATCCAGAAGCAGGAAATTGTGAAGCCCATTCCTCCATTGCACTTAAAACCATCGACGGCGACGAAAATTGGGACTCAGTGACAATAACCAGATATGGCGCAATGATCCGCCGCAGGCTTCCGTCAAATTCCATGGCTGCAGTCAGAGCCTTGATGGTGTCTTGGGCGTTGCTTCGATCCGCCGTTAAACGCGCCATACTGAACTTAAGGCGCCATCCAGTGGTGCGCGAAAGGCCTTCGCGCAGAATCGCCATTGCCTTGTTGTTTTGGCCCAGGGCCTCTAGTACCTCGGCCATGGCCACATACCCAAATTCTTCATCGGGTGCCAATTCAAGTGATTGTGTCGCCAGTTCACTGGCAGCACGCAGGGATTCCACATCCTGCTGATCATTGGCAAACATACGCAGGTAGGTGTGTGACAGAAGAAAATGGTAGTAGGCGGAACCAGGATCGGTTTGGACGAGCCGAACGCCTTCCCGCTCAAGTGAGGGCAACGTTTCGTCGTCTGAGGTCCAAATTCGTTCCTCTAGGCTTGCGGGAAGCGGGCTGGCCATCGAAATCCCGGCCGACATCCCTACCAAGAGTAGTGCAGCGATATGAGACCTGCGGAGTAAAATAAATCACGTCCTTTAGTTATCTTTTATTAGGATCGGGATGTTTTATTAATTCGTTAGAATTTATTAAAAATTAAGTTCTAGTTTTTATTAAAACTCAATATAATTGATGGCTTAAATAGAGTGCTGAAAACCACCAAAATTGCCCCAGTCCGGCACTTTTGGCTCGTCCCTCACTAGATGTCGTTTTCGGTCGATACCTAGCGCTGATGCGCGAGGGGCGATGAAAAGCATATTCAGAACAATCCAGGGCCAAATCAAAAGCCGTCGAAGGCTCCTTGTTGCCACGGCCGTGGCTGCCATATGCGGCATTTTCGTCGGTATTGCCGGCTACCAGATATTTCCAGGCCTTAGGGCACGAATTAGCAGTCCCGATTGGCCGGGTTCAGGAAGCCCCCTTTTAAATGGGGGCGGTTCGGGGCAGGGACAAAACCGCCTTCGTGACAGGCAGTCACGCAGGTTGGCGTGGAACACTCCAACGGAGTCGACAGAGCGCGCGCGTCAATTGGCGCAGGCAGTGATGGCAACGATTCGAAATTTCTACGTTGATACAGAACGGGTATCTGAAACCAAACTTGGCGAGATCGTCATTAAGGTGCTGAGAAAAAAATCGTCAGCGATCGCTGCGACCTTGAATTCGAATTCAATCATCCTCGGCAGTCAGAAGACATCACGGGCATTTCCGTTGACCACAGTGGGGCTGGTTGATGCAATCACTGAGGGAAGTGTGTTGCTGTCTGCGGAAGACACAAACGGTGCAGAGGAAAACTCCGATGATCTGGACCGTGGTCCGTTAAAGAAATGCCGCGAAATTCTTAACCTTGTCGTCGCCGAACTTGATCCGCATTCGTCCGTATTGTCGCCAAGCGCATACAATGAACTCCGGCAAGGCACCGAAGGTAGCTTCGGTGGCCTGGGAGTCATCGTGGGACTTAGAGATCGTGTCCTTTCGGTGATCAAACCTTTGCCTAACAGTCCGGCGGCCCAAGCTGGCATCCTGGCGGGCGATCGTATTGTGCGAATCAATAACCAGCCTACCTTCGGAATGGCCCTTGAGGACCTGATGGAATTTATGCGGGGCAGCCCCGGCACGCATGTCACGATGAGGATTCTGCGCGAGGGCGGACATTCACCAATGGATGTCGTCATCAAGCGGGAAGTAATTCAGGTTGACTCGGTCACGTCCCACCCAGTTGAATCTGGTGACCTGAAAATATTACGGTTAAGCGTCGAGACGTTCTCTGCAAAGACTTCCCGTGAAATTCTATCCGCCATAAAGTCCTTCAAAAAAAATCGCGGTGCCATCGATGGAATGATACTCGATTTGCGTTCCAATCCCGGGGGACTTCTCGATCAAGCGGTTCAAGTGACAGACTTGTTTCTCGAGGAGGGCGTGATTGTCTCGACGCGAGGGCGGCGTGAAGAAATTGAAGTTGCAGGGAAAGGCTATGACGAAGTCGATTTTCCCATGGTCGTCTTGATCGATGAGGAGTCCGCGTCCGCCAGTGAAATCGTTGCGGGAGCGCTGCAGGACCACGGCAGAGCTGTCATCCTGGGTCAGCCGAGCTTTGGCAAGGGTTCTGTACAGACCGTGTTTGAATTGCCGTTCGATATTGCCCTCAAGTTAACCATCGCGCGTTATTTCACACCTTTAAACCGTTCCATCCAAAACGTCGGAATACTTCCTGACCTGTGGCTTCAACCACTGTTTGAGAAAAACGAGAACCTGAATCTTTTTGGGCAATCCAGATACCGCAATGAGGGGTTTTTGCTTCATCACCTGGACGAGAAGTCCGGGGGGCGTCAGTATATCGTCGAACTTGATCAGCAGTTGTCTGAATCATGCTGTTCGAAGTCATATTTTCTAAAGCCAAACGGTGCCTCTGAAAACTCAGATGACGATGTCGATGCAGCCAAGAAAGTCCTGTCAGCGGCCCATGAGGCAAGGATCGCCAACCGAAATCAACAAGTGTGGGGAGTCGGTAGGACACGCGAATGGATTCGTGATCAGGCTGTCCGCGGCAGTGTCGGTAAGATGGCTGCTGATGCCGCACTCTGGATTAGATCTCGATTCGGTGTCGAATGGGATCAGCCGAATGAGCGGGGTCGCTTTCATTCCCTTGCGATCGATGGTGATGCCGCAGTGGATTTCAAAGTTCAGTCCATTTCCGGGCAAACAGCTATTGCCGGTGATGAGTCCAGATTCCTTTGGAACATCACAAACAAAGGCGACCGTGCTGTGCGGAGGCTGTCCGTCTACCTTCGCAGTTCTGGAATCACGGGTGAGACGCAGGAGATTCTCGTTGGTTCAGTTGAACCGGGGGAGTCCAAGTCTGGGGTTATAAGCTGCAGGGCGCCATTCGTAGAGGTTGAGGAATCGTGGGCTATCGATGTTGGCCTTGCAATGGACGCCTGGCCATTGATGTCACTTGTCAGGCAGTTTCATGTGAACGTTGAAACGCGCGACAGGCCTGCGTTGAGTTTTGTCACATCAATTGTTGGTGAAAAAGGGGGAGCCGCGAATGGTATTCTGGATCCAGGCGAGCATGCCAATCTTCGTGTTGTGATCACCAATGAAGGTCGAGTTGGCGTCTCCGACATGTCGCTCAATATTGTCAATTTAAGCGGTGATCGTGTCGCGATTGCAGAGGGTCAAATTATAAAAAAGCCGATCCCTGCCGGCAGCAGCACAAGCATTGACATCCCGTTGGTGTTCCATGGGAATCACGCCTCGGAAGAAGTTGATGTGGGAATTTCGATTGAATCCAGGGAGATAGAATCCCCAGTCGTTCGACAGATAACTTTGCCGGTCTCTTTGATTGCCGGACGTGTTGGCTCAGCGGACATAAATTTTCCGAAATAAATTTAACAGTGACGCCAGGGAGGCGAGCATGGCCAAGATAGCTTTGATTTCGGGTAAGTTGGAACAGGTTCCAGTGATGCATGTTTTTTCACGTCTTGCTGCGGTTCACGAGATTCGTATCCACGCTTTTTTGGGGTCGATTCCTGATTCCATGCGTGATTGCGGATTCACCTTTAATCTATACGAGCCGGATTCGACCAGGGCTGGTTACATGGCTGGGCTTGAAAATCAGATCGCAGATGTTGATCTGATTATCGTAGCAGGCTCTGAAAACCTGTCGTCTTTTCAGGCGCTGCGCTCCGCATTGAAGAATAATATCCCATGCCACACCATTTCATTTGATCTTGCTCCTCAGCCATTTGATGATTTCGTAAATATCCGGGCCATACGCCATGATGTTTTGAGTCGTAGCCAGATCATCTGGACGACCGGTGAGCGCTCCGTTGAAGCCCTGACTTTTGAGGGGCTGGAAATAAATCGGATGCATTCCCTGCCTGCCCTGTTTGACGAAAAATCATTCCCTTTGGATGTTTTGCGCAGCAATAAATTCAGAGACCACATCGGTATCAAGCGAGATGATTTTGTGGTCCTTTTTCAAGACGTTCTTGACCATAAAGGGGTGGCCGGAGAAGTGGTTAAGGCGTTGCATGCCCTGCGGGCTTCCGGGACGAATGGCTTCGAGAGGCTTGTGGTTTTGTTTTCCGGTCAGCGCGAGGGGTCAGAGCCACTGAAATACATGATTTCGGATTGGCGTCTCTCGAGTCACGTCAGATTTCTGCATCAGAATAGTTCGGAGTTCACACTGGATTTGCTGAATGGAAGCGATCTCGTCATCGGACCGTGCCATGGACGTTCGAGCGAAGCTCACGTTCTGGCGGCGATGGCGAGCCTGGTTGGGGCCCGTCCTCTTCTTAATATTTCGCAATCGGGCGCTGGATGGGTGGATATTCCGTGCTTGAGCGTTTCGGAATACACCAGCCTTCCTCTGGCAAAGGCTCTCAAAAGTGCATTGGCAGAGGTTGAAACCAGGGTGGAGCGTCGCGATAATTTTCTCGGTGTGATTGGCTCCAAAGAGCGGCAACTTGACGGTCAACATTTCATGGATTTGATTCAACTTTCAGCTGTGAAAGCAGGTTCAGAAATTACGGCAGCCACTGACCAGTTGTTTGAGCAGCAAGTCATGTCGGTTGAGGCGATGGGCGTCGGAACGTCGCTCGATGACCGGCTGCACGCCGTCGAAGACCTTTTATTGCGCCAACCCCCTGCCCCCTTGGCTGCCAGAATTCACCTGTGCAAGGGATCGGCCCTTTATGCCGCCGGCCAATACGAGGCGGCTACAGAAGCCTATCGTGCTGCATTGCTTTCCATGCATGGTGTTTTAAATGGTGAAAGTTCCGCTCAGCCGCGTTCATTGATTTCGAGCTGCTACCGCGGCCTGGGGAACGTTGCAGCCGCAGTTCAATCCCATCAGGAGGCACTCGACCTCTACCGGCGGGCTCTTGCCTTGGAGCCACAGGATTCTCTTACGTGTGCTGGGATTGGCAACGTTTACCGCCGCCTTCGGCTTTACGATGAGTCACTGCATTGGCTGGCAAAATCGGCATTGTCGATGCCTGATGACGTGTCCGGATTGACTCGCTTTTCTCAAGTCCTCCTTGAGTGCCCAGAAAAACCTGTGGCCGCCAAAGCCTTGATGGAGGTCCTGCAGGTGGTTGGTGAGCATCCCTCATTGGCGAAAGCAATGGTCAGCCTTGATGTTCGGCTGGATTGAAGGTGTCGGCGACCGGTTAGAGGCCCGTGGAGCCAAATCCACCCGTGCGTTCTAAGGACGATGCTGTCGCCGGTGGGTCGATTTGGAGTCGCCCTACCATGTTGACGACGATTTGAGCGATCCGGTCGCCTGGATTGACAACAAAGGGCTCGCCGCCAAGATTCAGAAGAAGGACGCAAATCTCATCCGGATAATCGGCATCGATCGTGCCAACGCCATTGGCGAGTGTGACTTGTTTTTTAAAGGCCAGACCCGAGCGCGCACGGATTTGTAGTTCGGGAATGAAACCTTCTGGCACCCGGTTCCATTCAACGTGATCAATAAAAACCCCCGTTGGCACGCGTCTGACGCAGCCCGGGGGTATTACGAGATACTCTGTAGATTTCAAGTCTGCGCCAGCACTGGCTTTGGTCATATAGGCTGGCTCGAAGCCAGTGCTGAAACGCAAACTAAACATGATCAGTTAGCCGTGGCGTTTGGTTTCTTGCCGAGTGCATCTTTGCGACTCAGTTTGATTTTGCCCTGGCGATCGATCTCGAGAATCTTAACCAGAACTTCTTCGCCTTCTTTTAAGATATCTTCGACACGTTCGACCCGATTGTTGGCGAGCTGAGAGATGTGGCAAAGGCCTTCGCTGCCTGGCTTGATTTCGATGAATGCGCCGAAGTCCATGATTTTTTTCACTGTACCAAGGTAGATGGCGCCAATTTCTGGTTCAGACGTGATCGTCCGGATCATTTGCTTTGCAGCTTCTGCCGAAGTCACATCAGGCGAAACGATGTTCACCATGCCGTCATCGTCGATGTCGATCTTGACGCCGGTCTGAGCGACGATCTTCTTGATGACCTTGCCCCCCGGTCCGATCAGTTCACGCACCTTGTCGGGCTTGATTTTGATCTGGAAGATTCGCGGAGCGTGCTCGGAAAGTTCGGCTGGCTGGTTGATCGTCCCAATCATCTTGCCGAGGATGTGCATGCGACCGCGATTTGCCTGGTCGAGTGCTTTCGACATGATCTCGCCGGTCAGTCCACCAATCTTGATGTCCATCTGAAGCGCTGTGATGCCCCTGGCGCCACCGCAAACCTTGAAGTCCATGTCGCCGAGGTGATCTTCGTCACCAAGGATGTCCGAAAGGATCGCAAAGTCATTGCCTTCCTTAATGAGCCCCATGGCGATACCAGCAACGGGTTCCGTTAGCGGAACACCGGCGTTAAGCAAGGCCATCGTCCCAGCGCAAACGGTTGCCATGGAGGAGCTGCCGTTTGACTCAAGGACTTCAGATACCAGACGGATGGTGTAACCAAATTTGTCTTTGCTTGGAATAACTTGCTGGATGGCGCGTTCGGCAAGATTGCCGTGACCAACTTCGCGACGGCTTGGAGCACGCTGTGGTTTTACTTCTCCGACAGAGAAAGCAGGGAAATTATAGTGCAGCATGAAAGTCTTCACCGCATCTTGACTGGCGATGGTGTCCAGACGCTGCTCATCATCGCCGGCACCCAAGGTTACCGTTGCGAGTGCCTGTGTTTCACCGCGCTGGAAAAGCGCTGAACCGTGAGGGCGTTTCAGTATGTCGACTTCACAGCTGATCGGGCGAATGTCTTCAAGGCCGCGGCCATCGATCCTGGAATGGGATTTCAGGATTTCATGGCGGACCACGTCGTACTGGACTTCTTCACAGATCTTTTTGATTGCGCGTGTCTTCGCGGCATCTGCTTCAGGGTTCAGTGTTGCGATTGCTTTTTTGGTGGCATCAGAGAGTGCCTTGCGACGCTCCTGTTTTGTGCGAATCTGGAATGCCTTTGCGACATCTGTTCCCAATGCAGCCTTGACCGGCCCCATTAAAGATTCGTGTAGTTGATTGACTGGAACTTGACGCTTCTCTTTTCCAATTGCGCGCTGAACTTCAAGCTGGAGCTCAAAAATCGGCTCCATCGTCTTGTGCGCGAAATTGATTGCGTCGAGCATTTGAGCTTCGCTCAGGAAGTTCGCGCCAGCTTCAACCATCAACACGGCTCCTGGCTTCGCAGCGATATTGAGGTCAAGATCGCCGATTTCTTCGGGGGTCGGGTCTACGGTGTATTTGCCGTCTTTCATTCCCAACCGCAGTGCTGCGACTGGACCGTTAAACGGGATGTCGCTGATCATCAGCGCAACACTTGCGCCCATACACGCCAGTGGTGCCGGCTGATGCTTGGGATCGTACGACATGACCATGCAGATCACTTGGGTTTCGTTGAGGAATGCCTCTGGGAAGCATGGACGCAGTGGACGATCAATCGTTCTCGCCGTCAGGACTTCGCGTTCGGTGGGCCTGCTCTCGCGTTTGAAAAAACCACCCGGGATGCGACCAGCGGCGTAGAAACGCTCAAAGTAGTCGACGGTCAGCGGGAAAAAATCCTGACCCTCTTTGGCTTCTTCCGAAGAACAGACGGTGACGAGGACTTGGGTGTCGCCGCAGGACACCATGACGGAGCCGTTGGCCTGTTTTGCGAACTTGTTGAATTCAAATTTGATTTTCTTGCCGGCAATTTCAACTTCACGGATCAGTGACATGGGAACCTCTGTCGATAGGATAGCGGATGGTCGGGATGCGTTGGTCGCAAAGGAAGCTTAAAAAAAACGCGGACCCGTTCTGCGACACAGCCGCCTCGGTGTTCCGGGGCGGCTGTCGTGATTGTGTTACTTGCGGATTTCCAAGTCCTGAATCAGCTTCAGGTAGGAATCGGGATTTTTGCGGTGCAGGTATTTAAGCAGCCGGCGGCGATGACCAACGAGCTTGAACAGGCCGCGACGGGAATGATGATCTTTGGTGTGGGTTTTGAAATGCCCGGTCAGCTGGTTCAAACGAGCTGTCATGAGGGCAATTTGAACTTCGGTTGAGCCGGAGTCACCGGATTGGGAACCGAACTTTTCGATGATGGCTGCTGTGTCAGTGGATTCGAGCATGAAGGACCTTTCAGACCAAAACTTCAAACTAAGATAATAAGCTTCATTATAAAACTATCGCAAACTTATCAATATAATTCAATCTTATCAGCGGCTTGCGCGGAAATGACCAAGCGAGTATCGCCACTTGAGGCGGCAAACTAACGAATTGGAAGGATATTGGCAATCAATTTGTTGTCATTTTGTCATTCTCATCGATCTCTAATCTGTTCCCCCTTCTAATGGACTTATCAGAGATTTCTAGGTCCGACGCAGTTTATTTTTAACGATTTATATTTATAAATTGACTTTATTAAAGGTTTTTAATAAAAAGGTTTGGAGTTTTGGGCTTTTCAAGTAGGCCCCAAAAACACGAAACGAGGTCCCATATGCAATTCAAAATCGGTGACAAAGCGGTTTACCCGGCTCACGGAGTCGGCGTGATCAGAGGCATCGAGTCAAGGGACATCGGTGGAGCCAAGCAGGACTTTTACGTCCTCCAGATCGTCTCATCCGGGGCAACCCTGATGGTTCCGACCACTGGCTGCGAGAAGGCGGGAATGCGCGAGCTCATTTCTCGCAACGAAGTATCTCGGGTGTACGATATCCTTAAAAGCCCGGGCCGGGTGTCCCAGACGACCTGGAACCGTCGTTTTCGTGAGTTCAATGATAAACTCAGAACAGGGTCGGTCGTTGACATAGCCGAGGTCCTTCGGGATCTGTGTTCCCTCAAGGGGGACAAGGACTTGTCATTTGGCGAAAAGAAAATGCTCGACAAGGCCCTCTGCATGATTGTGACAGAAATCAGTGCGGCAATGGCTAAAGACGAATCGGAAGTCCAGGCCGAGTTGTCGAGTATGCTCCTTCCCAACTGAACCTGGAATGTAGCCTGAGCGAGAGAGGCGGACCGGACTTGCGCATCATCAATGTCATGGCTGCCAGCCTCGACGGCAAGATAGCGGGTCACCACCTTGAGAGTGACCGGGAACGCCGGGACTACGGATTTACCAACAAAGCGGATCAAGACTTCGTAAGGCACCAGTTGACCATGGCAGACGCCGTTGTGACTGGTGCCGACTCACTTCGTGCCAGTCAGGGCGCGTGGCAGATTTTAAATCATAAAGGTCGTTTTGCCACATGGGTTGTCCTGACTCGTGCCGGTCTGGATCCAAGTCTGCGGTTTTGGGCTCAGGGGGAGGTGGACAAGTGGATTGTCACACCGAATCCTGATTTGACTATTCCCGTTGCTCCAAAAAACCGCCTGATCGTAGCGCCACAATCGGATAATCCCGCAATATTAGTCGCAAAACACTTGGAAGATGCTGGATTCGAAAGGGTCTTGTTATTTGGTGGAGGCCACGTTAACCGCATGTTTTACGACGCTGGTCTCGTTGATGAACTCTGCTTGACCTTGTGCCCCTTGATGTTGGGGTCTTCCGATGCCTCATCTCTTGTGACTCCAACGCTTTCACGCCCGGTCTTCTTCAGGCTGGAATCTTCCAACAAGAATGGTGATCTGCTATTCTTAAATTACTCAGTTCATAAAGTGCCAAGAACTTAGTCGTCTCTGGAACCGGTGCATCGCTGAAGCGATGCCAGCAACAGGCGAGGTAGTCCCATGGGTCTGCGAATAAGAACCAACGTTCAGTCATTGGTGGCTCAAAGGCATTTTGGTGCGTCTACCAAAGGTGTAGCTGCCCAGACGGAAAAACTTTCTTCCGGATTCAGGATCAACAAGGGTGCTGATGACGCTGCTGGTTTTGCCATGGCGGAAGGTTTAAAGGGCGACATTCGTGCTCTTGGCCAGGCGCGCCGCAATGCCAATGATGCAGTGTCTCTGGTGGAAGTCGCTGAAGGCGGCCTCGACGAGATCAATAACATTATGATCCGTTTGCGCGAACTTTCGGTTCAGGCGGCATCTGATACTATCGGAGCTCGCGAGCGTGGGTACTTGAATGAAGAGTTCATGGCGCTTAAGGACGAGATTGACCGGATTGCGGTCTCAACTGAATTCAACGGCACGCGTTTATTGACCGGCCAGAAGGAACTCGACCCGTCGCTGCTCTCGGAACACAACTATTCTCCTCTCGAGGTTCAGGTCGGCAAGGATTACTTTCCTGGGCCTGATGCATTGTCTGCCCCCAATCCGGTCAACATCATCCGCATGAACTTGGGCAATTTCAATGCGTCCACGGAAGGCGAAGATTCCCTTGGTCTCGGCAGTGCACAGAACTCTGAAGGCTCCCGGGTCAATGACAAAGTCGCGGCACAAAATGCCATGATGGTCATCGACAATGCCATGAATAAGGTTGCCTCTTACCGCGGTACTCTGGGTGCGACCCAGAATCGCTTCCAGAGTACGGACCGCAACCTTGGTATCCAGATTGAAGCGTTGACGGCCGCACGTTCACGGATCAAAGACGCCGACTTTGCGATGGAATCAGCGGAACTCGCGCAGCAGAGTATCTTGCAGCAGGCAGGCGTGTCGGTTTTGTCGCAAGCCAACCAGTTGCCAAATATTGCGCTCAAGCTGTTGCAGTAATTTAACGCAGATCAACCAGGGTTTTTATCTTGCCGGTGCGGCTGATCCGCTGGATGCTCCCGCTCGCGTGCGCAACGACCAGCAGTCGCGGAGACACCCACGCCCGAGGGTGCTGTGCCTGCAAATCTTTTGAGTGGCTGTAAACCTGGTCGACAATAAACCCCTGCTCCAATTGCTCAGCATTCTCATGCTCAATATGGAATTCGATGGTTTCCAGCGCTGCCTGATCCTGCTTGAGGACAATTTGGAATAAAGCCCCGTCCAGATTGCAGTCTGCCAAAGCCTTTTCGAAGTCATTTATAAAAAGGCGACATGCCCAGATATTAAATTGGCTGTCTGATCTTCCGAGCAGGCGGAATCTGACGTCGCGGCTTCCGCATTGGCAAGCGGCATCCTCCTCCGAAATCCACTCAAGAAGATCTCCGGAGCAAAGGCGAATGACAGGCATTTTCCTTTTGATCCGTGAGGTAACAACGCCTTCACCGTTTATGATTTCAAGATGGACGTCTTCTGCAAACAAATGATGAATTCCGCCAACGCTAAATCTGCACTGATAACCGATTGGACCAGCATCAACCGACGCGTACCCTGCAGAGCCAAAATGGGTTGTTCCTGCGACTGCTCCAAGAAATTTTCGTGCTACGACACTGAGGTGCTCTCCGGCATATAAAACTGCAGGCATCGAAATTGCGCGTCCCGTATCCTTGGCGTGACGCGCAAGCTCCACAAGTTGCGTGGGCAAGCCGACCACATACTTGGGTTTGAAACGCTCAAGGTAAGTCAAAGTCTGATCCTTGTCCGCGAGACCGCCGATAGGCAGTACGATTGCGCCAATCTTTGCCATGGCATGATCCACTGCCATAAACGAAGACCATAAGTTTCCAGCCACAAAAAGATTTGCGACCACGGTTCCGGGGGCTATGCCCTGGGACCGGAAACCCACTGCCAGCAGTTCTGCCACCTGGCTGAATTCGCGGTGTGTATAAACTGTGTATTTCGGTGATCCTGACGTGCCACCAGATGAAAATATATAGCCACCGCTAACCGGTTCATGCATTCCCTCATGCGTAAACCGAGCCAGCTTCTCGTCGTTTGCTGTGTCGAGATCTGCTCCCCTGATCAGAGGCATTTCAGTGATTTTGGTGACAAGGCGGCCTTCCCGGAGTTGGCGATAGAATGGAACGTTTGCAATGGCATCGTTCGCAAGGCCTTCAAGTGAGCCATCGATTTCTTCGGGAACAATTCTCGTCAACTCGACGAGGGTCATTTTTCCGTCGTGTGGTGCTCCGATCGGGGCTTGCATGACTTGGCCGAGGTGGGCAAAGCGCATGACGCCCAGGGCGCCCAGGGCGGCGATCATGGACTGCTTTTCTACGCCCGTGGCCAGAAGTGAACATGATTGCAGGTAACGGGCGAACGGAGAGAGTTGTTTCTTCAAGTCTTCGAGTGAGTCGTAAGTTTTACAGATCAAACTCCGGTTGAGAGGGGATGTCCGGAGTCCTGGGCTTGGGTCGTAGTGCAGGAGGTAGTCTTTGCCATTGCGAAAATCGCCGCCCTTCTCGATTTTGTTGTATTCCGCTCTTGCGAATTCCTTACGTATCTCGACGTGCTCATCGTCGGAGAGGCGCCCACGGGCGTACTGAAAATTCTGTAGGGCAAGTTCCACATGGTCCATCAGCCCGGAGACGTCGCTCCCGTTCTCGACGAATAGATTTTGTGGCGAGGCGCACGCCGCCTGATCCCACATCGCGATATCCTGTGCGACCCAGGTGCCGGCTTGAGCCAGGCCGTGTCGCTTAAGCGCCTCACGCGTGATGGTCTGAAAAGAAATTTTTGGCCCGTACTCAATGAATCTGACGCCGAGAGGAAGTCCTTTTTTATAGGAGTGAATCATTTCCTCTCCTCCCCATGCGATGATTCCGTTGGATTCCCTTTTGATCAAGGACTCCAAAGCCGGTATGCCGCTGCGAAAGTGAATCAGGGAGAACTTGTCACGCAAAATCCCATCGTGATCAATGTCTCTGATGGACTCAGCAAACAGCATGGGAAAAGACAGGTTTCGTGAACTAAGTTTTACGATGGACACATTTTTTGTGAGGAATCCCATCAGGAGCGAATCGATGGCTCCAAGGAATACGTTTCCAGCAGACACATGAAATAAAATCCCGAGAGGGAAGGCCCGCTCCATCCCGCCAAATGCATGGCTTGGGACAAAGCGATCAAGTTTATCCGGTCCGCCAAAATCTGCCTTTATTCGGGCGCTTATGTTACGTGCATGGAGAAGTTCAGGAATTACGTCCAATGAATGAGCGATCATGTCGTCGCTGAACGGGACTTCGATTCTGGTCAAATCAAAGGCGCGGGACCAATAGTCGGAGCCATGTACCCATGCCTTGCTCAGGCGGTCCAGCACATCCACGACTCTCTGAACCGGTTGGGAAACCATCGCAGGGCAGCGTTGACGGGCATCACGAAATGCTTGTGTCAGAAACGCCTCATCACAAACAGCGTCTGATGTTTCTTTTCCGTAGAGATACATGGCTCACGTCCTTGTGGAAGATTCGTCAAGCAGCTTGGAAGCGGTTAAGGCGCAACCTTTGTGTTTGTGAACACCGGCACGTCCAAGAATTTCGAGTGTCGCTCCCCCAATGCCGCAGTCACATTTTCCGATGCGCCCATAATCCGTCGTCAGAAGGCTGATGCTTGGATAGCTGGTTACATAGGAGCAAAGGAAATGGATCAGACCAGTCTCGCCGTTTGAAACAATGCTTAAATCCTTTGGCGAGCGAATATAAACCCTGGCATAATTCGGTATGTGAAGTTGACCTCGGGGGCAGTCACAATATGGAATTCCATGTTCAACCATTCCGAACATGTCCCGGTTGTTGGATGCTGGAATCCCAAGCCTGTCAGCCATGAAATTTCGAAATTCTGATTTTGGGATCTCCTCGCTGGCGAAGCCCTTCCATCCTCCCCCAGTTTGAATCCAACTATTGATGGGGAGTCGCAACTTGATGTTGTGATCGAGCACAATTTTGTAAAGGTGTGCGGGAAAACCCAATATGCGGACCGGTTTTGGTGAGGCCGCATAGCGCTGCAGGGTTTTGATGACCCCGTCTACGTTTAAAGAGAAATCTCCCTTGGCATGGTCCCATTGGATCGCGTAGTAGACTTCGTTTTTATTTGTGAAACTTGTGAGCAATTCATCCGTGAAGGCTGTACCAAGGTTGGTGGCAACCTTTGGGTCATAAGTAAAACAAAGATAATTGACGGCGTCCTGGGAAGTCATACCCAGAGCGTCATGGATCATCCATGCAAGTTTTTTTACGCGAACCAGCGACTGGTGATCGAGTAGTATCTGGCTTTTCTGTCCGCTTGTTCCTGAACTTGTAAGGTTCAGGACGACATCGTCAGGGGAGCCTGTGATGAGTTCGTGTTCTTTAAAGAGATTTACCATGACGGGTGGTACGCGAGTTAGGTCATGTTCCGATTTGATGTCGCCTGGCTTGAGGCCTGCATGGTCCCATAAGCCTCGAAAGTATGAGTTTCCTTTGTAGTGAACTCCGGCACACGTTGCAAAACTTTCGTGAAAAAGTGCCTGGGCTTCTTCAGAGTTGTCGAATGGATCGCTTGAAAATAATCGATCGATACCAGCCTGGGTCTGGGCTGATGGTTGCTGTGCCGGTGGCATGCTAGGACTCCATGGTCTGATGCGGCTTCAGGAATTGTTCTTGAATGTTTCGGATATATTCTTCGAGGTAGATTCGATTCTTGCCGGCCAGTTTTAAATGACGAAAGTCGAGTATTTCAAATGTCCTGCTGAGAACGACAAAATCATACCGGTGATTGTTGTTGAGTTGAAACGCGGGGAAGTATGCGCAGGGCAAAAATCTGGCGCGGAGGACGCGTTCAATTGTTTTTGCCTTGTCGGCCCTGACGAGGATTTCGAGATACCTGACCCCGATGGTGTTTAAAAGTTTTACGGACTGCTCAAGGATGTTGGTAAAATCGTATTCACGCGGTTTCTTTACGCCCATGATCACACAGTGATCATCAACTTCAGACTTATAGACAAAAATTTCCACAGTCTGACACGGTGAACTGATCACGATGTTTGGGGAATGAAAAGGATAGAAGTGTGCGTGGAGAAGGTCTTTGTCCCGCTGACCTTCAAACCGGCATCGTGCGAATCTTTCTGCTTGGATCAGTTCCAGCTGTATTGAGTCTGGATAATCATTCAATGTTAGATCACCGTCATTTGCCGGCGTGAGCCGGGCCAATGTGCACTCCGTGCGTACAATCTCATAAAGATTCATGATGGCTGGATGCAGTCTGAAATCCTGGAAGCGCGCCCAAAGGGCTTCGGTCGTAAAAAATGCAGTGAGGCAGTGTGTTTCATATACGTCTGTCTTATGGACGTTCGGAAAAATGCCAAGCTTTTTGAAGCCAAGGTGCTCTGTTACGATTTGGGGAGCTGGGGTTGACGTCCTCGTGGTTGCATAAATGACGTCTACGAGACCAAGCGTATTGGTCAAGTGTTCTTGGGCATAAACCATGGCGCGCTCCAGGATCCGGCAGCCCCGGTACGTTGCCATTACTGCCCCCCCGAAGGCCCGGGCTAGACGATGCAACTTGTCGCTTTCATAGACAACAGACCCGACAATCTGGCCTTGGTCTTCTGCAATCACCCAGACATTGGCCCCGTCTTCGAGGAATTTTGTCAGTAGAACTGTATCTCGCATCAGACGGTTGGTATAATTCCCGCCATAGACCAATTGATATAAAACAGTGATGCCGGTGGCATCCTGCGGAGTTGCGAGACGAAGGTTTGGTGTCATCAACTTGGTCGTCATTCGATGGCGTTCTCCGTGCTCTCGTTGTGACGGTCAATTATCCAATATTCTCGTGGAGCCTGCAATGTCGCCAAAAAGTAACTTACTGCTTCGCAATCGCGACTTCCGTCTCGTCTGGATTGGTCAGGTTTTAAGTCAGGCAGGCAGCCGTGCTTTTTTTATCAACCTGCTCTGGTGGATCATTAGTTCTGCGTCAGTAGGTCCCGGTGAACGCCACGCCACCGCGTGGGCCAGCGGCATACTTCTGATTTTGATGGGATTACCGTCGGTCTTGTTTGTTCGGTGGATAGGCGAAATTCTTGAACGTTATGCGAGTCAGAAAATTCTGGTTTTCTGCGAAGCGACAGGCGCTTTGCTGGCACTGTTGGTCTTTGGCCTTTCCGTCACGGGGAATCTGTCCCTCGGATGGGTATACACTCTTTCGGGGTTGATTGCCCTGTGCCAGGCTTTCGTTGATCCCACCCTAGTCAAGGCCGTTCCTGAGCTTGTCGATGAATCGGATATCGAGGCGGCGGTTGGACTTGAGTCGTCGACGCAGGCTCTCGCGTTTTTCTCCGGAGCCGCAATTGGAGCGATTGCAAGTGGCGTGTTTGGATTTTCGGCGACCACGGCGTTAAACGCGATCAGTTACTTTGTATCAGCGGTTATGACCTCGAGGGCTCGATTCCGTTCCAGTTCAATTTCCAGGAATAAGGAAGAAGCTAATAGTTCGACGATAAATGGCGCAAAGTCTCAGGGTGGGTTTGCGGTAGATGTTGGGCCACTGCTCAAGGCTTTTGGCGTTGCCAATGTCTTCATGTTTCCTTTGTTTCTTATTTTGCCTCTTTTTGTGAAAGAGTCTCTGCAGGGAAGCGTCATTATGCTGGGGCTTCTCGAGGCCTGCTTTTGGTTTGGGTTGGTCGCGGGAGCAAATCAGGCTTGGCGTCTTGATGCCAAGGGCAGGTTCATGAGGTTGTCAGGGATTCTGTTCTTCCTGTTTGGCGCGATGATATGCAGCATTGCCCTCAATCCATCGGTATTATGGGTGGCGGTTGTGTTGGTGTGCGGCGGGATCGGTGCGGGGCTTGTGAATGTCAAAGTCATCACGTATTTTCAAATTGCCGTGCCAGAATCTGCCAGAGCAAGCTTTTTCGCCAGACTTCAGGCCTATGTTGCGGGCGCTCAACCTCTGAGCTATCTGCTGTTTACAGGCATACTTCTATTTCTATCGCCGGTGAATTCATTTGCGGTCAGCGGATTTGGTTTAGTGATCGTGGGGGCATTTTGTTGGTGGTACGACAGGCGCGTAAATCGCCTTACAGCTAAGAAGTCAGGGAGGACCAGCCAATGACTCGATTCGGCATACTTTTTCTTATTTGTTTTTCCGTTCTAATTGTTTCCTGCGAGAGTCTCAGGCGGGGAGCTGTTCGCCTGTTGTCACTAGAGAAATATTCTCCCGGTCCAGTGCCTTCAGAGACTGGTGGAGTCTCGGCAATCGAAGTGCCTGACGACAAGACCCAGGCTCTGAAACTTGAAAGGGTGGCTGGGGGATTCGATGGCATCACTGATGTTCAGTTTCTTCCGGGCGAGAATTTCCGGGCAGTTGTTCTTCAAAAAAACGGAGACGCCTTCATAATAAATTTGAAGGATGGTGTCCGTAGAAAATTATTTAGCGTTTCTGTGGCCACAACGTCTGAACTTGGACTCCTGGGTTTTGCCTTTCATCCCAGATTTTCTCAGTCAAAGAAATTTTATGTTCATTACAACCCGAAAAGCGATTTGTCCCGGGTATCAGAATGGGAATGGGTGGAGAGCGGTGATCGTTTGGCAATTGAGTGCCGTGAGAAACGGGTGATCTTCGAGGTTGAACAACCATACCAAAATCACAATGGTGGCAGCGTTGTTTTTGGTCCAGACCAGAAGCTCTACGTTGGCTTGGGCGATGGCGGGTGGAGAGGAGACCCAGAGAACCGCGCCCAGGACATGGGGTCATTCCTTGGAAAAATGCTCAGGATTGACGTCGAGCAAAGTGTCGGTGGCAAGTATAGGCCTGAGATCTTCGCGTCAGGACTTCGCAACCCGTGGAAATATTCGTTTGACTCAAGGGGGCGGCTGGTTGCCGGGGATGTTGGGCAAGACAAATGGGAAGAAGTGACTTTTGTGGAACAGGGCGCAAATTTGGGTTGGCGCCTCTACGAGGGATCTCACTGTTACGATCCACCGGAAGAATGCGGAAAACGGGCTCCGGATCTTGTCGGGCCAGTTGCTGAGTACGATCATTCATTAGGCGTAAGCGTAACTGGTGGGTTTGAATATATGGGCGCCGCAATTTCAGCCCTAAGGGGTAGATACCTGTTTGGGGATTTTGCGACAGGAAGAATTTGGAGCATTGTATTGCCGGAAAAAACTCCAGTTCGTCCACTGAGCGGCAAGGGCCTCCGTTTTCACGGTAGATGGCCGATTTTGATCTCCACGTTCGCCAGGGATGTAGCCGGTGAAATATATGTCGCGGATTACTCTGGCGGGAACATCTACAGGATTTCGTCCGGTAATTGACCCAGGCAATGCACGTGATTCGTCAAAAAACCACCGCTCACATTTTGACACCGGGCTAAAATTGCCCAATTCGTAATCTGACAGGCCCTGCCAAGATTCTGGCAGTCTGGTTGGTAGATAAATAATTTTTATTAAATTGAACCGTGGTTTGGGCAGTATCGCTGGGGCTCGTTCCCTCGGGACGTCCGTGGGCATGAACTTGGCCTGGACTTTGCTTTAACAGGGTGAACGTTAAAACCTGAAAGTCAAAGTACGTCACTCATAGAGGTTATTCGATGCTTCACGGGATTTACACGCCACTTTCCGGTGCTCTTGCGCAGGAGCGTGTGCTTGAAGTCATCGCCAACAATCTGGCGAACGTGAATACCAATGCCTTTAAGGGCGATAACATTTCCTTCAAGCTTTTGGAGAGCGAGCCGGAAAGAAATTACGCAAGCCCTCTTCCGCCCGCAAACTTCAAGGTTGATTTGCAGGAATACAAGCCATTTAGAGGCAATGAGATAGCTTTCGTTGGTATTGCTGATATTGACCGGGATGTCAGTCAGGGACCCGCAGTTGAGACGAAAGATCCAACAGATTTCATGATTGACGGTGAGGGACTCTTCGCGGTTCAGACTGAAGACGGGGTTCGATACACCCGCAGTGGCGATTTCAAAATAAGCACAGATGGCGTGCTGATGACTTCTTCGGGTCACCCCGTTATGGGTGAGCGAGGGAACATATTCGTCCGGTCAAATTCTTTTGAAGTGAATCCGCGCGGGGAAATTTACCAGGATGGTGAACTCGTTGACCGTGTAAAGGTGTTTGAATTTGCTGATCAAAAGCAGCTTGAGCGTACGGGTGACAACTACTTCTTTTTTGGTGGACCAGATTCCGAGCGAACCGTCGCGGAAAACTCCACGGTCCGCCAAGGTTATCTGGAAGGGTCAAACGTAAATGCAATGAAGAATCTGGCTGCCATGATTATTGCGCATCGCTCTTACGAGGCATATCAGAAGGCAATCTCGAATTACGACAAGATGCTGGAAAAAGGTTCAAATTCAATTGGTGAAGTCAGGGCGTGATTTTCGGTTTCTTTTGGACTCATTGAATGTGTGATGGCCCCGCGACGGGGTAATGGAGGTATCGACTATGATGCGCTCACTGTTGACTGCTGCAACCGGTATGGAATCGCAGCAAACAAACATTGACACGATCGCCAACAACTTGGCCAACGTCAACACCAACGCTTTTAAGCGGTCTCGGGCAAACTTCCACGATTTGCTATATCAAACCGTGCGCGCCGCCGGTCAAAGTGCGACCACAGGTACGGTAGTGCCAAGCGGAATTCAGATTGGTGCTGGTTCACGGCTTGCCTCAGTGGACAAGCTCTTTACAGAGGGTGGAATTAAGGTAACGGAACGCAACCTCGACTTTATGATTGAGGGTCAGGGCTTTTTCCGTATTCAAAAAGACGACGGGACGATTGGCTATACCCGTGACGGGCATCTGGACAAAGACAACACTGGACGGCTTGTCACTTCAGATGGATTTCCCCTTGTTCCAGAAATCACGATTCCGCAGAACGCGACGGATCTCAACGTCGGAATGGATGGAATCGTCTCGGTAAAGGTTGATGGAGAGACGCAGGAGCTTGGTCAAGTACAGGTCGCCACCTTTATAAATCCAGCAGGACTTCAATCGGCCGGGCGTAACTTGTACAGCCCAACACGAGCCAGCGGGGAGCCCGTGGTGGGTAATCCCAACCAAGGCGGCGTTGGACGGATTGCGCAGTATCAATTGGAAAACTCGAACGTCAATATTGTGGAAGAAATGGTGAACATGATTACTGGGCAGCGGGCCTACGAAATCAATTCCAAGGTCATATCGACCAGTGATCAGATGTTGCAGACAACCAATAACGTCCGGTGATGAAGCCTGACTTTTAATCGGCAGGGCATCGTTCATGAGATGCACGGATAGAATAAAACGAATGATGCGGGCTGTGATCTTGATCACGGCCGGCAGTTTTCTTTATGAATTTGAGGCGGCGCATGCTGGTGTCGTCAGGCCAGCGCCATTGCGCCCCGCATCTCCGCGCGCTGAACTCGTGAAAAGTTCCTTATCACCGACCGACGAGGCCCCTGTTTCGGATGAAAAGTCGATTGGAATAGAATTCCGTCCCCGAGCCGAAATTGAGACATCCAGGGTGATGCTTGATCAGATCGCGTTCTGTGTCCCGGCAAGAACAAGGCAGCACGATTGTGCTGAGATTCTTGCTGTTGATGCTGGCATTTCGCCTGCACCCGGCAAGACGGGAAGAATCAGCCGGGCCGCGATTATGGAAATCCTGAACAATGAATTTCCTGGAACGAGGATTGAGGTCCTTGGGCCAGAGAGTTCATTTGTCACTTCGCGCGGCATACCCCTTTCGGATGAAGCGCTTGCAGTGCCATTTCGTGATCAAATGGATGAGGCGTTTTCTGGTGCTATTGACTTTCGTGTGCAAGTCTCTGGAATTCGAATTGAATCGCGCCCGCAAGTCCGGCCAGGAGCGATTAGTTGCCGGTTTGCCCAGTTGGAGCTTTTAAAGCAACGGATGGCAGAGCCGTCGGGCGCATCAATTGAATCAAATTTGGAGAGTCTTGTGACACGAATTCACAATGGCGCTCAGTTCAATGCACAGTGCACCCAGGCCGGTGCCGAGGATGGTGATGCTGCGTTATTTGTCCAGTTCCTGCCTAGGATTATTGTCGAGCGACAGATGCCGGTTGCGCGCAGGGATTTGCCGGCCAAGACAATTTTTGTGGCGGAGGATGCTGTCCTGGCCTGGATTCCTTGGACCCGCAGCGCTGCACGTGCGCTTCGTGAGGCAAGTTCATTGGCTGGAATGTCACTGATCCGTCAGGTGCAGGCTGGTCAGATGCTGAATTTGAACGACTTTGAGCGACCACTTGCCGTTCGCCGTGGCGATAACGTGCAGTTGATGCAGAAGTCTGGTGAACTGACCATATCAGGTAATGCTGTGGTCATAACGCAGGGTGCCGTTGGTGAACGCATCGAGGTTCAATCGACGGCAACGAAAAAACGCCTCCGGGCGGTTGTTCGCTCGAACAGCACAGTGGAGGCAATGTAATGTTTTGCGCTATGAGAACGCGTCATGTTTTTGTGCTGTTCACCGTTGTCACCGTCTCTGGCTGTCAGACGTCCCGTACTCTTTCTGAACGTCCGGTTGATCCTGTTATTGCTGGGTCTCCGGATCAAATGGCAGTTTCCCCCGGACCGGGTGCTCCGGCTCCGCAGAGGCAGGATGTCTTCGTCAGGGAACACCGTACCGTGATCTCTGATGTCCCGCGCGATCCTGATGCAACCGGGTCACTTTTTTCCCTGGATGACTCCCGGAGCAACCTCATTGTTCACAATCCTTTGCGTGCAGGAATGTTGCTCGACATTAAAGTGATAACGTCACGTTTGCCAGCGATCGGGGACCAACCAAAGTCGCAGAAGGGTTCCAGCAAGTCCGGAGATGTTGGGGCAGGTTCAGAAGGTTTAACGGCCGCATTGCCAAAACTTGAGCCGACGGTCGCTGGTACGGGTCCCCTAAAGTCTTTCAAAGTGCGGCTTGACTCAATTCTTCCAAATGGGGACGGCATCGTGTCTGTGACCCGGCGCTCCAGTCGCACCGGGGACTTTCATGAGGTCTATGCCAAGGCGCGGATTCCCGCGGAAAAAATGATTCCCGGGGCAGAGCTGAGTACCTCAGACCTGTTTGATGTCGCGTGGGTGGATTTTGACGGGGTGCAAACCACGGAAAGGAATTCCACTGCTTGGGAGGATGAATATTCTTTGCGCCTTAGTGGTTTTGAAGAATTACGTTCCAAAGAGGCACTTGCTGTAGAGGAAGGCCGTCGTCAGATTCAAATTGAGAAAGAGAAAGTGGGAGAGGAAACACGACGGATGGCTGAGGAGCGAGGCCGGTCCGCAAAGCAACGCGATGAGCTTCAGCAGAAACTTCGGGAAGCTGAAGCCAAAATCGCAGAGCTCCAAAAGGGAGCGACGTCATCTCTGACGAAGGATCAATCTGCTGCGCCACTAACATCACCAATGCCTCCGGCATCGCCATCGGGAACTCAAGCAGCAAACGGAGGTCCTAATGCACAGAAGTAGTAATTTATTTTTTGGATGTTTTGGTGCTTTGTTCCTTAACGTCATGTTCGGGAGTCAGGCGCTTGGCCAAGAAGTCCGCCTGAAAGACTTGATCCAGATACGCGGGGTTCGAAGCAATCAGATTTATGGGCTCGGGCTCGTTGTTGGGCTTGGTGGAAGTGGTGATTCTAAAAAATCACTCGCGACCAATCGTGCTGCAGCAAATATGCTCTCGCGCCTCGGGATGCAGATGAAAGAGGATGAGATTGTTCCAGGGACAATGGCGATTGTGATGGTGACTGCGGAACTCCCACCTTTTTCCCGCAACGGGACTAAAATCAACGTGAAGGTGTCGACGGTGGGTGACGCGAAATCACTGGCCGGCGGCAATTTAATGGTTGCTCCATTGCGCGCAGCGGATAGTCAAATCTATGCTGTGGCTCAGGGCGGCATCGTGATTGGGAAGGCGGCGGGGACCGGGGTTCAGGTTCAGACGGCAGCTATCATTCCTGATGGTGGAGTTGTAGAGCGGGAAACCACGACAGATTTCGCCCGTGGCAGCAGTTTGGTTCTTGTTCTGAAGGAGCCGGACTTCACCACAAGCCAGCGGATCTGTGACGTCATAAATTCTCATTTTCGCGGGTTCTATGCAGACGCAGGCGACTTGTCCGCGATTAAACTCAAAATTCCCCCGACATACGATGGAAAAGTCGTTGAATTTATTTCCGAGCTGGAGGCCCTTAAAGTTGTTGCCGATCGTCCTTCCGTGGTTGTTCTGAACGAACGGACCGGAACCGTGGTGATGGGGGGAGATGTTTTGGTCAGCCCGGTTTCCATCTCCCACGGGGATCTTGCGATTCAAGTCGGGGGAAGTAATGCAAAAGATCCGGGAACCAGGCAGGGAATTGTGGAAATGCCCGGGACAACGGTTGCGTCATTGATAAAGTCGTTGAATGCCATGGGTGTGAAACCCGAGGACCTCGTCAGCATTCTTCAATCACTGAAGGTTGCTGGGGCGCTCAAGGCAGATTTGAGGGTGATGTGATGGAAAAAATTGGTTTGGCAGGTGCGCAACCAAGTCCAGTGGATAATTGGCCGGGCAAAAAAGAACTTGCGAAGATTCGTGAATCTGCGCAGGAATTCGAGGCGATTTTTCTAGAAACAATGCTCAAGTCGATGCGGGACAGCGTTCAAAAGAGTGGGTTGATCGATGGTGGTAATGCCGAGAAGATGTATGAGTCGATGCTTGATTCTGAATACGCAAAGCAGATGTCCGCCCAGAGCATGACCGGAATTGCTGAAAACATTGAGAAGCAATTGTTGGTTTCTGCTGGTTACAAGTCAGATCCGGCTGCTCTGCGCGCGGCAAAGCTGCAAGGGTTGGCTGGCTATCAGTCCGTTTCAAAAGGAAAAATCCCTTGAATTGGGTTCATTTGATACTGCCTTGATCCAAGGCATGTTCCCTGTCTGATTGTTTCAAGTGTCAAAACAGGTGACAATAAAACTGAAAGAGAGGTGGACATCATGGATACACGCAAAATATCAGGCAGCCATACGCCATCAGATGTCGCAGGAGCCAGGGGGGCCGGGCAGGCTTCGCAATCTGCTAAAGTTGCGTCGGCATCGGCGGGAGCTTCGACATCAGTTAACGGTGGGGACGCAAAGTCCGGAATCAATGTTGCCGTGTCTCCAAAAGCACGTGAACTCGTGGATGCGCGCAAGCGGGCGTTCGATATTGCGAAGGGTACTCCTGATATCAGGGAAAATCGTGTGGCGGACATCAAGCGTCAGATCCAGGCTGGAACTTATCAGGTCGATCCAGGAAAGATTGCTGATGGCATCGCACGAGAGGCTCTTCTCGAATACATGGCCGAAGCTGACGGCAAGGCCGGGCTTTAATTTTTCCAGTTTTTTTCTGGATTAACGCATGAGGTTTATTCGTCATGAGCCAGTCTGTGAACCAATTCTCAAAAAATTCTAGGGCTGTTGAGAGCCTGGTCGATTTTATTGCCGGCTTCCGCCACGAACTTGGTGTGCTGGTCGCCCTCTATGGGCAGTTGCCTGACTTGATTGCAGCAGAGCACGAAGCGGTAATTTCGGGAAACTTCAATTTGATCCGTGAAGCATCTGGCGCAAAAATGCATGCCTGTGATCAGATCACTGCCTCGCATGAGGCTCTCGTAGAACAGTCCAAGCGAATACCTGGCATTTCGGAGACTGTGACAGGACAGTTTTGTTCCCCACCGGTTACACTGTCTGAATGCCTGAGCCGCCTGGTTGATTTGGCTGAGTCGGTCACCGTGGAAAATAGCGGCGTAACCGTCCAGTCGATGACCCGTGACATGTTGCAGAGGCTGTTGGCCGGTAGCACCTCCAGTTTGGAGTTTTTTCTTGATGTCGCCGCGGCAGTGAAGCCGCGCATTGAGGCGAACCGGATCCTCCTGCAGAAAATGGCAAAAAGTTATCAGGATAGTTATCGGTTTTGGGTTGAAATGGCTGCTGAAACTCAAGCTCCCTATGATGCTCGAGGTGTGCAGCGGTTTTCGTCTGTTGCATCCGGAATCCAGATCAAGGCTTAGTAACCTGTTTCTTGATGAGTGCCCTTATGTCTGGTCTTTTTCGTACATTGAATATCGGCAGTGAGTCTTTGTCCGTCACCCGTATGGGTGTCGACACGGCCGGACATAATATTGCCAACGCCCAAGTCGAAGGATACTCGCGGCAGCGAGTCAACGTTAAAGCTCGTGAGCCGCATCAAAAAGGTGGTGTTCTTCTTGGTGCTGGTGCCTACGCAGAGAGCATTGACCGTGCGCATGACCAGTGGAATGAAAAACAACTGAATCGCGCAAATCAGTCTGCGGGCGCAAGTTCGGCGCGGCTTTCGGCCTTGAAGTCGATTGAGGGCTTGTTCAGTCCAGATTTGCAAGCAGGGGTCGATGTCGAAATCACAAATTTTTTTAATGCTGCGCAGAATCTGTCGAATTTTCCCGACGATGTTACGGTCCGGACTTCCTTTCGAGAATCGGCTAGGGGACTTGCTCATTCGTTTCAGCGGGTCGACGGTGGTCTTGAACGTGAGCGTCTCGATTTGAACCAGAAAATCGGGTTTGAGGTTGCTGCTATCGATGACTCAATGCAGCAAATCGCGCGTCTCAACGCCCAAATTCGCGAGCAGGAATCTTCTCCGGGCTCGCATGCGAATGATTTGCGAGACCAGCGTGATCGTCTCCTCAGTGACATGACCAGAAAGATTGACATACATTATTACGAAAACCAGAACGGGATGCTGTGCGTGCGTGGTCCCGGGGACAGCATGCTTGTTGACGGCGTGATGGCCACCCACCTTTATGTGCAGCCTAATCCGGAAAATGTTGGCCTTCATGATGTCATGATTGAGGGCGCTGAAGGCGGGATGGATTTTAACCTTACCCGCCATCTGGATAACGGCGAAATCAGCGCAATGATGGAAGTGCGCGACAAAGTGATTCCTGGTTTGACTCAAAAAAATAATCAGCTCGCGGCATCCATGGGACAAAGCATCAACGAGGTTCACCGTCAGGGTTTTGGCCTCAAGGGTTTTCAGGAAGTTGCCGGGCGAAATCTCTTTAAGGAACCGGCCGATCTGAGTCGCGCTGCTGCTGAGATGGGGCTAGAGGATGCGATTGAGGCGTCTACCGATGCGATCTCCTTTGCCAGTACCCCTATGGCAGCTGGCGACAATGTGGTTGGAAATCGGCTTGTGGGCCTCAAGGAAAGTAAAATCCTGGATGGCCGCGCCAGTTTCACGCAGTTTTATGCGGACATGGTTGGGGGATTTGGCTCTCAGGTCGTTCGAGCCGAACACGTCAACGAGGCAGAAGAGATCCTGGTAAAAGACCTGCAAGACCGGCGTGAGGCTGTGAGCGGTGTGTCTTTGGATGAGGAAGCGACCAATCTAATGCGCTGGCAGGCGAACTTCGCAGCGTCGTCCAAGTTAATTACGACAGTTGATGAGATGCTGGATACCGTCTTAAGCATGAAGCGTTGAGGTGAACGGTGAGGGTTACCGATAGACACCGCTATGACGTTGTGGGTACCCGCGTGGAAGGCTCTAAGGCGCAGAATGCTAAAGACCTGGAAACCCTTTCAACATTGCGGCGGATTAACAAGGTTTCAGACGACCCGACCGGTGTGGCTGCCGGAATCGGCATCAAGGACAGGATTGCGTCAAATCTTCAATTTCAGAAAAATGTTGAATTTTCGAAGGGTATGCTCGAGCGCAGTGAAACTGCCCTTGGGGGTATGCAAGAAAACTTAATGCGCCTGAAAGAGCTGGCAATCGGAATGGCCAACGATACCTATGACCATTCGAGTCGCCTTGCTGCCTCGGCTGAAGTGAAGGAGATTATGAAGGAGCTCGTTCAACTTGGGAACACGACCTTCAACAACCGTTACGTATTCTCCGGCTTCCGCAGTAACACCCCTGCCATCAGCATGGATGGCAAATTTTTAGGGGACGACGGAGCGGTGATGTTGCAGGTGGGGGAAAGTCAGTTTCAGCAGATCACCATTCAGTCCAGAGAGCTCTTTGAATCTAGTGCTGATGAGCGCGCTGCCGGCCATTCCAACATGATTGACACGGTGGAAGAGCTCCTCTCCGGTTTGGAAAACAATTCGAAAGACAGCATCCGGTTTGCGATCGGGGAATTGGACTTTCAATTGGACAAGGCGGCGTCGTTTCAGGCCAGGGTGGGAAGTGTCGTAACTGGCTTGAATGGGGCTACGGAGCGAGCGTCGCGTAATGTCGACATGGACAAGACGACACTGTCGTCGGTGTTCGACGCGGATATTTTTGAGGCATCATCTGATTTTCGACGGAGTGAGGCCGTTCTGCAGAGCACGCTTCTGGCCTCAACAAAGCTCCTGCAGCCTTCGCTCTTGAATTTTCTCCAGTAGGCAGTGACGGCGGCCATTGCTGGACCTTTGGTTCCAGGGCTGCGATGAAGTAGAATAATGGAAGACATAGCGCCTTTCTGAACACTGCAGGGATTGACCTGGGGTATCAGGAAAACCAGGGAGGGTGGGCGTGCTGGTACTTACCAGAAAAGTTGGCGAAGGAATCGCCATTGGCGACGATGTCAAAATCGTAGTCATGCAGATTAAAGGCAAGCAGGTCCGTCTTGGTATCAAGGCCGGGGCCTCGACTATCGTCCATCGAGAAGAGATCTATCAGCGGATCCAGGATGAGAATCGAAGGGCGTCGACTTCGGATGAAAGCGCTGTCAGTCAGGCTTCTCAGCTGATTGGAACACCTGATCAGGGTGTCGTCAGAAGTCCGCTGCGACGCCATGTTCGGCCACCAAAGGCATCAGACGAGTGAGAAGTCAGATGCTTTTTAGGATAAAAGCTTGAACTTTTACAGTGGCGTGCGTTACTATGTTCAATAGGCAATAAGATAAATTTGTTTCAGACTTTGGGCTGTCGCTCGACGCGAGAGGAGCTTGCCTTGATTCAGGTCAAAACAACTCGGTTTGGCGATATTGAGGTTCGGGATTCCGACGTTATTGAGCTTCCTAGTGGCTTGATTGGATTTCCCGAGTTAACAAAATACGTTCTTCTTGATCATGACAAGGAGTCACCATTCAAGTGGCTTCAGTCGTTACAAGATGGTGGGATCGCTTTCGTCTTGATCAACCCTCTGCTTTTTAATCCTGATTACACGGTAGAAGTCTCTGAAGCCGAAGTCTCTGATCTTCAACTTGGATCCGAAGACGACGCGGTTATCTCTGTGATTGTGACCATGCCGTCCAATCCGCAAAACATGACCGCTAATCTCAAGGCTCCTCTGGTTTTCAATTTAAAGAACCGTTTGGGCAAGCAGCTGATTCTGAATAATCCAGCTTATTCAACCCGTCATAATGTGATGGAAGAATTGAAGAAGCGGGCTGCGGAAATTGATTCAGGCCAAGCGCAGCAAGTCATCGACAGTGCAAAAGTCGAAGCAGCGAACACCATGAAGGAAGCTTCTGGTGGTTCAACCAAGAGCAAGTCCACCAAAAAGCGCTAAATATTATTATCGCCCGATTCGGCCTCGCACACTACGCGCCCGTATTCCAATCAACTTGGGATCCGACGCTTCGTGTTGTCCCCGCATGAAATAGCCGTTCAAATTCTCGGAAGAAACTGCCACTCCTGCTTGTTTGTAACTTTTGGCGTCCAATCCTGTTGACGGGCGTGATGCCGCGCAGGCTGGAAGTTATAAAAGCCTCATCGAATCTTGGTAGCTCGTCGATCTGCACGGTTGAAATTTCAGTGCGAATTCCCGTCGCAGTCAAAAGCTCTATCATCCAGCCCCGCATGATCCCTTCGAGTCCTCCACTTTTTCCTGATGGGGTAGTGACCTCCAGATGGTCACCCTGGCGCCCTATGAAAAAGATGTTTGCCGCCGAGGTCTCGACCACCTCCCGGTCCTGATTGATCCATAAAATGTCGTCGAATCCATTGCTCCGCGCCCTTTGAAGTGGTAGCGCTGCGTTGGCATATGCGGCAAGTTTCGGGGGTGGGTCACGACGGGTGTAGCCCAAGTCGGTCGGTTGAAGGGCAATACCGATCTGGCTAGCGTGCGTTTGAGTCTCGTGCCATCCCGCCGGGGGCGGTGTCACAAAGGCGTACCAGATGGGTTTGTTTTCTGGGGCATTTGGCATTCCCCAACCATTGCCTGTTGTGATGTAAATGCGGACGAACGATCTGGTCAGGCCAGCGGCTGCAACCAGCGAACGGGTGGCAATGCCAATACGTTCCAGAGTCCAAGGCAGGTCAATGCCCAGGTATGAGCAGGAAAATTCCAGTCGTGACAGGTGTTTATCAAGATTGACGATGCAATCTCCAAAAGCGCTCATCGATTCGAAAGCACATTCGCCGTACAAAAAACCGCGGTCTAAGGCGGAAATGGTCCATGGACCTTCTACTGGTTGTCCATTAATTGAGAAAAATTCAGTTTTTTTAGCGTCGGACGTATGCTCAGAATGTTGATTTTGTTTCATTGAAATGTTAGAAATCCGCGTTATTTCTATTAATATTATCTGGAATGATCATGCCGCAAAATTCAGCCCAGCAATCTCCAAAAGTTCATATGATTTCGCTTGGTTGTGCTCGCAACCGTGTCGATTCGGAGGTCATGCTTGGTTCTCTCCTTAAGACCGGTTGGCAAATTTCACAAGAATCCGAAGGCTCTGATGCCATTATCATCAATACCTGCGGTTTCATCCAGTCTGCCAAAGAAGAAAGTATCGATCAGATCCTTTCCGCTGCGGCCCTCAAAAAAGATCGTCCTGGATTAAAGGTGGTTGTCGCTGGTTGCCTGACCCAGCGCTATAAATCGCAGCTTGCCAAGGGTCTTCCTGAAGTCGACTTGTTCATTGGGACTGACGAATTTCCACGATTGCCTGAACTTCTCGCGGCAGAGCTGCCCTCTGGGTCCGTTTTCGCCCGTCGGACACACTATCTTTACAATGAAGCTATGCCTCGTGTTAACACACTGGCGCGCCATTCGGCCTACGTGAAGGTTGCCGAAGGTTGCCAGCACAATTGTGCCTTTTGCATCATTCCAGCCATCCGCGGGCGACTTCGTTCCCGTCCACTCACCAGCGTCGTATCTGAAGTTGAGCAGCTAGCCCGAGACGGCGTGAAGGAAATCAATCTGATTGCGCAAGACCTTGCTGCCTACGGACGTGAACGCGGTGAAGATAGTCTATTGCCTCTCCTGCGTGCCCTTGCCGTAATCGACGGTATCGAATGGATCCGATGCTTATACATGTACCCTGAAAATATCAGCGAGGAATTTCTGGAGCTTCTGGCAACGGAGCCCAAACTGGTCAAGTATCTTGACGTTCCCGTACAACACGGCAGTGACAGAATTTTAGCTGCGATGAACCGCGGTGTGACGCGAGCAGGGCTTTCCGCGGCCTTCGCGAAGTTGCGTGAACGGGTTCCTGGAATCGCGATCCGCACGTCAGTGATGGTGGGCTTCCCTGGAGAGACCGAAGAGGACTTTCAGGAACTGAAACAATTCGTTCGCGATCAAAAATTTGATCACCTAGGGTGTTTTTCCTATTCTCAGGAAGACGGCACCGTTGCGGGGCGTATGAAGGATCAAATCGACGAGGAAACCAAGGCCCGGCGATTGGACGAAATCATGCGCCTGCAAAAAGAAATTTCCCGGGCGAATCTGCTGAAATATGTGGGTCTGGAAGTCGAAGTTCTGGTTGAAGGGCCAAGCGATGAGTCCGACTTGCTCTGGCAGGGGCGGATGTCTGTGCAGGCGCCGGAAGTTGACGGTGTTGTCCTGATTAACGATGGGGCGGTAAGGAAGGGCGAAATTCAACGGGTTCGCATTTCGGATGCTTTCGAATACGACCTCGTTGGTGAGGTGGTTGACGGTGGTACCGCTGCTTCTCACCCTCATTCCCACCCTCATCAGGCTCGTGGGTCAGAATTGGGCGAGTGTCCAATCCAGGCGTAGTCCATTTCGGCCGTGCGGAGTAAGTTCGACGGCTTTTTGTCGGGGGTCTAGGCGTTCACGACCGCGCCCTGAATCGACCACCAGGACGAGGTATCCGCCCAGGGCTGTTCCCCCCAGAAAGCCGACCGAAGCGCCCGTGGTGATGTAATGGAATTTTTCCTTCGGATTTGCCGTGAAAGCAAGCAGCGCAGCCCCGACTCCGGCACCGAGTGCCGTTGAGTATCCGGCGCTTGTGAATACCGTTTCAAATTTTTCATCGGTGTCGACGCCGGCGTAAGCGGTCCCGGCAAACTCGAGCCAGCCGAAACTTGCGAGGAAACAAAAAGTGATTTTGCGGGAGTTCAGAGTTGAAAATCGAAACATTTCTGAAGGCCTCCGTGATAAATTTATTGTATATGCTCCTGGGTTTTGTTACAAATTGACCCCGGTTCGGAGTCGGACCAAACCTCAGAACTCATCTGAAACCATCAATTCTTTGCCAGACTGAAATCTTAAAACTCCTTTTTCAATACGTGAATCGAGTTTTGCCAATAGAGGCTACAAGAAAGGCTATAAGAGAGGCGAAATGTCTACAGACACTCCTATAAAAAAACGCACGAGCAGGCCCTCCAATCAGCAGGCAAATGTGAACCCTGCCAACGATGTCACTCCCCCCCAAGGGATCGACGAAGGACAGGCCCCAGCTCAGCAGGCCCCAGCTCAGGCACCGGTCACGCCCGAGCCAAGCCGAAGTTCAGCTCCGGCCGCCACCGATCATCCGGCGCACGGGCAGCAGGGCGTCCAGGAAGTTCCTGAAATCAACCTTAAGGAACTGAAAGAACGCAAGATTGCAGACCTGAGTCGTTTGGCAAAAGACCTCGGTGTCGAGGGTGCCAATAGCATGCGGAAGCAGGAGCTGATTTTCGCCCTGCTTCAGGCGCAATCGGAGCGCGGTGGTGTTGTGTACGGTGAAGGTGTTCTGGAAACCCTCCCGGACGGTTTTGGCTTTTTAAGGGCCCCGGACTACAACTACCTTCCCGGCCCAGATGATATTTATGTTTCCCCGTCCCAAATTCGCCGGTTCAACCTGCGGACCGGTGACACCATTTCCGGTCAAATCCGCCCCCCCAAAGACAGTGAGCGCTATTTCGCTCTGCTTAAGGTTGAGCGGGTCAATGGCGCGGGCCCTGAACTCGAGTTCGAAAAGATTATTTTCGACAACTTGACCCCGCTTTATCCGATGCAAAAGTTCAAGATGGAGTACGCGACGGACAATTATGCAACCCGCGTGATTGATCTGATGTGTCCGATTGGCAAAGGTCAGCGGTCTTTGATTGTTGCTCCGCCGCGGACTGGTAAAACGGTTCTAATGCAGAATATTGCAACGGCCCTCGCCAAGAATCATCCGGAAGCCATATTGATCGTCCTCTTGATCGACGAACGTCCAGAGGAAGTGACGGACATGCAGCGTTCGGTCAAGGGTGAGGTCATCAGCTCGACTTTTGATGAGCCGGCCCAGCGCCACGTCCAAGTTGCTGAAATGGTTATTGAAAAAGCCAAACGCCTGGTCGAACACAAGCACGATGTGATCATTCTTCTGGACTCTATCACTCGTCTGGCACGGGCCTACAACTCAGTGGTTCCGCCTTCTGGGAAGATTCTTTCTGGTGGTGTCGACTCAAACGCCCTTCACAAGCCGAAGCGTTTCTTCGGTGCCGCCCGTAACATCGAGGAAGGTGGCTCTTTGACGATCATCGCGACAGCCCTGATCGACACGGGCTCGCGGATGGATGAGGTGATTTTCGAGGAATTCAAGGGTACCGGTAATATGGAACTCCATCTGGACCGCAAGTTGTCAGATAAACGGGTTTTCCCGGCTATCGATATCAACAAGTCCGGGACGCGCAAGGAAGACTTGCTGCTGCCGAAGGAAGTTCTTAACCGGATGTGGATTCTCCGGAAGTTGCTGGCGCCGCTGAACACGGTAGATGGAATGGAATTTCTGTTGGATAAGATCGAAAAGACCAAAACCAATCAGGATTTCATCCAATCGATGAACGGGTAGTTGACGAGTTGTGCTGGGGCATTGTAATACGCAGGGTCCCTGCATTGCAGGTAATTAGTAGTCGACCATTTGTGGTCGAATTTTTGATCGATTTTGATCAATCTTGATCGAAGGATATGGGCCATGAGAGAAGGAATTCACCCGGAATACCACCAGGTTGAAGTCAAGTGTGCGTGTGGCGCGAAGTTTATGACTGGCTCCGCTCGCAAGGAAATCGAAGTTGAAATCTGCAGTGCCTGCCACCCGTTTTTTACTGGTAAGCAGAGGCTGATGGATACGGCTGGCCGCATCGAGAAATTCAAGAAAAAGTACGGCAAGAACTGATTCGTCTGTTCGATATGCCGAACGTTAGTGACCTATGCTCAGCTCGATGGTTGAAAAACTCGAAGCCGTGGAGCGTCGATACGACGAGCTCGAGCATTCGCTATCACGAGAAGGCCTTGACGGCCGTGAATTGACCCGCCTTTCTAAGGAGCGGGCCAATATTGCGGAGATCGTTGAGGCCTTTCGTCGTTTCAAGGGTTTGGATAGGCGCGAACTGGATGCCAGGGAGCTTTTGAACGAATCCGATCCAGAACTTCGAGTTATGGCAAAGTCCGAGCTCGATGAGCTTCGTCCGATGCTCGAAGCCGCGGAGCGAGATCTAGTCTTATTGACCCTTCCAAGTGATCCCAACGATTCTAAAAACTGTATTGTTGAAATTCGCGCTGGCACGGGAGGCGAAGAAGCGGCTCTTTTTGTCGCAGACATGCTGCGTATGTATACCCGTTATGCGGACATCCGTGGCTGGCGTGTGGAAGTCCTCAGCTCAACCGCTGCATCGGCGGGTGGGCTTAGAGAAGTCATTGTGATGATCGAGGGGCAAAAGGTTTTCAGCCGACTCAAGTTCGAGAGTGGTGTGCACCGGGTTCAGCGGGTCCCCGCAACCGAAGCCCAAGGTAGAATTCATACCAGTGCTGTTACCGTGGCGGTGTTGCCGGAAGCCGACGAAGTCGAAGTTACGGTGAATCCTGGAGATCTCGACATATCGGTGTTCCGTTCGTCTGGAGCCGGCGGACAGAGTGTCAATACGGCAGACTCCGCGGTTCGCATTGTCCATCGTCCGACGGGCATCGTGGTGGAATGCCAGGATGAACGTTCGCAGTTGAAGAACAAAGATCGCGCCCTCAAGATCCTTAAAGCCCGCATTCTCGAGAAGGCTCAGGCAGAGCAGCATGCTCAGATCAGCGCGACTCGCAAAAGTCTGGTTGGCAGCGGTGATCGCAGCGAACGGATTCGTACATACAATTATCCTCAGGGTCGGGTCACGGATCACCGGATTAATCTGACGCTATATGCCCTTCCTGAATTCGTGAACGGCAAGATGGATGAAGTTCTGGACGCGCTTGGGACTCATCATCAGACCGAACTTCTCAAGCAGGAGCTTGAGCCGTCGCTATGATCTGGACCTTAATGAGTGCCCTTCAGTGGTCGGCTGATTTTTTAAAAATCAAGGGTTCTGAAACTCCGCGTGTTGACGCTGAATGGTTGCTTTCTTCTGTTCTTGGGTTCCAGAGGGTCGAACTTTACACAAACTTCGACCGTCCATTGAATGATGTGGAGCGGGAAAAATATCGTAATTTTATTCGCCGCCGTGCATTGGGCGAACCAGTGGCTTATATTCTTGGTGAAAAAGCTTTCGCTGGGCTGGATTTTCAGGTTTCTCCGTCAGTTTTGATTCCTCGTCCAGAGACGGAACTACTTGTTGAGCATGTGACCAGGGCCATTCAAAGCGCTTTGAGTGAAGATCCAAACCGAAAAATTCGTATCTTGGATGCCGGAACGGGCAGTGGTTGTGTCGCCATATCTGTCGCGAAGTGGTGGCTGGAAAAAGTTGTACCTACTGGTCAGGCCTCATCGGGAGCCAGTCTTTTAGTTGATGCTTGGGACGTCAGCGATGACGCATTGGCGGTGGCTGCGACTAATTCAAGGCGTCACGGTACGGGGGATCTTGTGCGATTTATCAAATCCGACATGCTTGATCCGGACTCATACTCAAAAGCGGATTCCTGGGATTTTATTGTTTCCAACCCACCCTATATAGGCGACGAGGAATTTTCCCAACTAAGCCCGGGAGTGAAAGATTTTGAGCCCCGCTTGGCATTGTGGGGCTATCCTGATGGTTTGTATTTTTACCAGCAGCTGGCACAATTTGCCCGGCGTTCCATGGCGGAACAAGGCAAGTTATTCCTGGAGATCGGATTCCAGCAGGGAGATTCAGTCAAAAGGCTTCTGGAGTCTAACGGCTGGGCGTCAGTTCGCGTAGAATTGGATTATGCGCGCCATCCGCGAAATGTGATTGCAGTCAATCCACGCTGATTGTGCCCGAACAATCTGGTTTCTTCCTGATGACAAAGAACAAAAAAATTGGACTTGCTACTTTGGCCCTGATTTCGGTCGGTGCTATCTTTGTAATTCTTTTTCGGCCCCTCCTTGTTTCGATAGCTATTGCCGCAATGCTTGGCCTTTTGATTGCGCCGGGCGTGGACCTTATGGAGCAGAAACGCATTCCGCGTGCGCTGGCGACCTTTCTCTGTTTGTCTTTTGCTGGTCTCATTGCCATATCGCTGATTGGCGGCTTTGTGCCTTCCGCCGTTGATCAGGTTTCATACATGCTTTCTCGTGGTCCTGATGTTTTCTCGTCCCTGTACGCATCGGTTACGACTCAATTGAATTCGTTTTTGCGCTCATTGGGATTCTCCTCGAGGGAAGTTTCCACGATGGCCGGGAGTAAGGCTCAAATACTTTCCAATTTGCTTGGCAGGGTTGAGGCTGGCTTGGTGGGAATTTGGACAACCAGTGCGTTCGTTCTAAGCGGGTTTGTGGATGCCGCCCTCGTACCGTTTTTTGCTTTTTTTCTGGTCAAGGATCGCGATCTTCTTCACCGGTTGTTCCTCAAAGTTTTACCGGAGGATGTCGCTGATGTTTTTGACGGGGTGCTCTTGTCAACAGCAGATGCGCTCCGTGCAGTTCTGAGGGGGCAGTTGATTTTAATAGCCGTGGACAGCTGTCTTTATGTGGCATTGATGACGTCGCTCTCTGTTGATGGCGGGGTTGTTCTTGGGGTTGCTGCTGGCCTGTGTCGTCTCGTGCCTTATCTTGATGCTATTACGGCCTTGTTGCTGGGATCCATATCCGTTTTGACACATGACGGTGGCCTATCCGTGGTGGCCGGTCTAGGGATTGGTGTCCTTGGTATTCAGGTGTTGGATGGTTTGTTTCTGACACCACGCCTGGTTGGCGGCCGCGCGGGGCTGCACCCGGCGGTGGTCATCGGGACGGTTTTGGCGTTTGGAAAAGTTTTTGGAATCTGGGGGGTAATTTTTGCGATTCCGGTTGCAGCCATATTTAAAGCCCTGTTGGGTGAGCTTCTTCCGTATTACCTGTCGTCCGGAATTTACTCGAGGTACGGCCGGCAATCATCTGCGGCGCCATTTTCCTGGAGAACGCGCCGTCGGCTTTTGAGTCGCATGAACCCTATTGGTCGCCGCTGGCCGACCAAGGGGCAATGACCGTCGGCCTGTTCCTGCGTCAAGAATCAGTACAAAATTTAGTTTCCCCAAGTCCTTGGTTCCGTTCTGAATGGCTCGGAGTGAATCGTTCCAGATTGTCTCCTCTGGACCACTAAGATCCAAGGCCAGTGTAGCCATGTGATTCTCACCGAATACCTTTTGGCATGATTCAAGAAGTGCCGCCAAACGATAGGGAGTGTCCATTAGAGCTAGCGGAACACCGAGGGCATCCCATTCCATCAGTTTTTTTTCACGGGCTTCATTTTCTCTTGGGGCGAACCCGCAGAAATGGAATTCCGCCATGTCAAATGGGCATGCGGCAATGGCTGCGGTTAAAGAGCTGGGGCCTGGCACTACCCGGATCTCGGCCTTTTCCCTGACGGCAACCCGGACGATTTCCCGTCCTGGGTCAGCCAGACCTGGACACCCTTGGTCACTCATGTAAACCGCCGTCTTTCCCGCCCTGAGGGATTCCGTGAGGATTTCCAGGCTCTGTTTCTGATCATGCTCGCTGTAGCGGAGGTAGTCTCGATGAATTCCGGCCGATTTCAGGGCAGAGCGAGCTCCGCGGTCCTCCTCGAAAATGAGAAGATCTGCCGTTCTCAAGGCTTCCAAGCTTCTGAGAGGAATGTCTTGAGCCTCACCGATGGAGTGGCTCGCCATAATAAGGCGTCCCTGGACCTTTTTCATTCGCCTGATCTCCCGCGTTAGTCTTGCGAATTCTGGTAGTTACATCCTTTTTACGCTTCCGCAAAGGGGATAGACGCGTCAGGTGGGCGTGTGTTAATCAGAAAGACTCTAGGTGGAATTGAAAAACGCTCATAACCAGCTGCGCTGGTTGGAAAATTTTAACAAGGTCTTGCATTTGACGTCTTTGCTGCAGGGACCAGATCAGGCGAGTCGCGTCACACCGCGCCATGTTGGAATCATCATGGATGGCAACGGTCGCTGGGCGCGGAGCCGCTTTATGCCCAGAATCTGGGGACATAAACGTGGTGCGGACAGTGTTCGTGAGGTGGTCAAGGCCGCCGCATCGTCTGGTGTGCAGGTCCTAAGCTTGTTTGCCTTCAGCGACGAAAACTGGGGTCGACCAGTTGACGAAGTGAGTGCGTTGATGGGCCTGTTCGATCACTACCTTAGCCATGAAATCAATGAACTGATGCGACAAAACATCAAATTGCGCGTCATGGGGAATCTCGACCGTTTGCCCGTCAAGACCAAAGACTTGTTGATTCGGGGCTGCGAGGAACTTTCATCCTGTACGGGCATGGTGCTGAACCTTGCGGTGAGTTACGGTGCTCGAGCCGAGATCACTGAGGCGGTTCGGGATATAGCCCAACGGATCCGCGAGGGTCTCATCGATCCGGAACACATTGATGAAAGCCTGTTTGCGTCACATCTGGCTACAGCGGGCCTGCCAGATCTTGATCTCGTCATTCGAACGAGTGGCGAGCAAAGGCTTTCGAATTTCATGCTGTGGCAGTGTTCCTATGCCGAACTTTACTTTACCAATGTGCAATGGCCAGACTTTAGAGCTTCAGATTTTGACGAAGCGGTCCCTGAATTCAGTTCAAGGCAGCGGCGCTTCGGTCTTGTGGCTCCAGCGATTAATGATGTGACCGTTACCTCGGATTCTTATGCGGGAGAAGCCTCTTGCTGATCTTGCGTGTGTTCACCGCCGTTGTTGGTTTGCCGATTTTGATGGCACTTTTGTCTCGCGGTTCACACACCTTGGTGCTTTGTTTTTTTTGTTTCTGCAGTGCGATTGCTGTCTATGAAGCTGCGCTTATGGTGTTGCCTGAGTTCGATCGTTTGTTTGCCCTGCACCCTGTGATGATCCAGGCGAAGGACGATTCAAGGGAGCGCAGCGTTAAACTTCAAGGAGAATTCTCCAAGTCTTCTTACCGGCGTGCTGCCTTGCTTTGCGGATTAGGCATGTTGGCGCTGTGCTTCGCCGTGGCAGGCGTTCAGCCTCAGGCTGGACTTGGGATTGTCATTTCAGCCCTCGGCATCGTCATCCTTTTCAGCATTTTTTTGACCAGGGGTATCGACGCCGAAGTTTCGCGCATGTCTGGCGTCCTGGTTACCGTCGTCTATGCCGGCTTGCCCTGGGTTTTGATTTGGAATCTCTATGAGTTGAGATCAGATGCCGCCTTGGTGTTCATGCTTCTTTCGATAGTGTGGGGTGGCGATACGGGTGCCTATTTTGGTGGACGATTTTTCGGCCGGCACAAATTATCTCCCCAGAAATCGCCAAAGAAGACTTGGGAAGGTGCCATTGCGGGTATGGTGGTCAGTATTGCCGCAGCCGTATTTGTGGAAATTTACTTTAGTTACCCCTTGGGTGGTATATCTCAGGCTGTCGCTGCAGGGGCTCTGTGCGGTAGTCTAGGGCAACTCGGGGACCTCGTTGAGTCCGTAATCAAGCGTTTTGCCAGGGTGAAGGATTCCGGTGCCCTGTTTCCAGGCCATGGCGGTTTTCTTGATCGCGTGGACGGTCTGCTGGTTGCAGCACCTGGCCTGTGGTTATTGTTCGCTCTTTTGCAGAATGTGCAATTGTTAGCGAGGGCCCAATAAGTCAGCCTGCTGAACCGGAGCGAAATACCCTTGGAATCTTTTTTTTCCCATCCTCTGATTGCGGTTGTTGCGCTTCTTGGTGCGCTCGTTTTTGTTCATGAGTTTGGGCATTTTCTAGTTGGGCGCGCATGCGGTATCGCCGTGGAGATTTTCTCGATCGGTTTCGGGGCAAAGCTGTTTAGTTTCCGGCACGGACACACCGAGTACCGACTAAGTGCTGTCCCTCTCGGTGGATACGTAAAATTTTACGGTGCTTCGCCAGGCGAACCTGTTCCCGCCGGGGTCGAGGGGCAGGAATTCTTTCGCGCAAATTATTGGCGCCGCATGGCCACCATCGCGGCTGGTCCAGGAGCAAATTTTCTGCTTGCTGCTATCGCGTTTTCTATCCTCGGTCTGTCTGGAATTTCCCATCCGCCGGCAATTGTCGGTGACGTACTCCCTGGCGCGCCAGCTGAATTGGCAGGTGTTTTTCCAGGCGACAAACTGATCGCAATTGACGGTGTTCCTGTGGTTCGCTGGCGCCAACTGGAAGCGTCGGTAAGCCAGTCCGCGGACCGGGTCTTGAAATGGACCTTGGAACGCAACGGACAGGTGATCCATATTGATTTAAAGCCCGCCGCAGTAGAGGTTGAAAACGCTCTGGGTCGGAAAATCCGGATTGGACGTGCGGGTGTTTCGCTAGGGATTGTTCCAGCCTATTTATACATGTCAAAGAAGGATGGATGGGCGTACCGCTCCGGGATCCGGACTGGCGACCTTGTAAAGGGAGTTTCTTGCCCAAGACTGGGTATCGAACGAAACCCCAAGGGATTCGGTGAATTTGCTGTCGTACTTTGGGAAATGATTTCGATCTGCGATTCGACAATCAATATTGAGATTATCCGTGACGGGGTTCCAAGCAAGATTGTTGCGGCCAAAGTTGATCAGGGTCTCTTAAATATTGCGAACAAGGGTCCGCTTGTATTTGCAAAGGTCCGTGAATTCGTAGCACTCGCTGGAATTGAAGATGCCCAGCTTCTGGTCTGGCCGGACCAAAAGGATTCTAGTGTTTTCCTCCGTGGCGACCGGTTAGTCCGTTTTGCTGGAAAGAAATTCGATGGAGTTTTTGGACTACGTGATCTTGTCATTGAGAACCAGAGTCCTGTTGTTAAAATTGGATTGATTCGAGATTTTCTCGAAATCGAGCTCGATTTACCCCTGAAAGCTGTCGATTCGCAGCAAGCGAAAGGCCGAGTGACTGTTTATACTCTGCCGGTTTCCTTGCTTGGGCAGCCTGAAGAGCCAGCTCCCGTAATTGAAAAATATAGCGGATTTTTTTCTGCGCTGACCTACGGTTTTGAAGAGTGTGGCAGGCAGATTGTGGTGATTGCCGGGGCCCTGGCCCACCTTGTTTCAGGAGAAATTCCGATCAAGGCCCTTGGTGGGCCAATCATGATTGCGAAGGTTGCTGGCGACTCCGCGAAATTGGGCTGGCAATCATTTTTGACGTCACTTGCATTGATCAGCGTGAATCTTGGTCTGGTCAATCTTTTTCCAATTCCAGTTCTTGATGGCGGCCAGATGGTGCTCTTTTCAATCGAAGGGATCCTGCGTCGACCTCTAAACGACCGCGCGATGGAGTTTTTTCATAAAATTGGTTTCATCTTTGTCGCGGCTCTAGTTTTGCTTGCGACTTATAATGATCTGAGTCGATTCTGGAAATCCATGTTGATCGCTCTTGTTGGTGATCAATGAAACCGTCCAAAAGCGATGGGTTGACCCTTGTCATTGACACTTCTATTTGTGGGCTACGCCTTGCGCTTGTTTCGTCATCCAGTGAGGTGCCGGCGTGGCGGGGTGGACTGGATGAAGTTCAGGGATCTGCGTCCCGTCTTACAGGAATCCTGACCGGTGGCCTGAAAGCGATATCACGTGAGATTTCTGAAATCAGTCGGGTTCTTGTTTCATGTGGTCCCGGTTCATTTACTGGAATTCGTGTCGGAATTGCATTTGCACGCGGCTTGTTCGCTGGCAGGGAATTAGAACCTGAAGGGTGCACATCGCTGGGCTTGTATGCTGCTTTTGAGTTCGCCCGCATTGGGGGGCCTGTTGCTGTTTATTTGCCGGCAACGCGCACTGCTGGTTACGTTGCGATAGCTAATTCTGCCGATGATGTGAAGCTCCTCCCGTTTCTGCTTGGCGATTTCTCTGCAAAATCACTTCTGATTGATAATAATACCGCCGCGTTGATTGTCGGAACATGGTCTGAGCTTTGCGAAGAATTTGATCGTGTTGGAAAACCATACCGGGTTGAGATTGCATCGGGTGTTGCCGATGCATCTTGCTTGGCAATGTGTCGCCTGGCTGGGAGTGGCCGAAGGTTGGATGATAGGATTGGATTGCAGCCTATTTACTTACGCCGCAGTTCCGTCGAAGAAAAAGGGGGAATCGGTGCAAACTAAATCAGGTAAGTCGATGTTGGGTGGCGCAGTCTATGTTCTCCCCAATTTGTTGACGTCAGGTAATTTGTTCTTCGGCTTTCTGTGTATGATCCGCTCTTTGGATGGCCAGTTCGCTTGGGCGTCAGTTGCGATCTTTATTGCTGCTCTTTTCGATATGCTCGATGGGCGTGTGGCGCGGATCACCAAAGGAACGAGTGAATTTGGTGTGCAGTATGATTCGCTGTGCGATGCAGTGTCTTTCGGTGTTGCTCCGGCTTTCATGATGTATCAATTTGGTTTGTTCGATGTCGGTCGCCTTGGGTGGGCTGCTTGTTTCATGTATCTCGCCTGCGGCACCCTTCGGCTTGCACGGTTCAACGTGCAGTCTTCGATTGGGAAAGCCGGTGGGGATTTTACGGGTCTCCCGATCCCGATGGCTGCTGCTGCGGTTGCTTCATGGATACTTTTGATGGACGCGATTGATTCCCCAACAGGCGGGTATGACTGGCTACCAGCAGGAGTTCTTGAACTTTTGAGCGATCAGGGTTTGCGCAATGTATTTATGTTGTTTTTGGCGCCTGCTCTCGGGATAGCCATGGTCAGCAATTTTGCCTATCGCTCGCACAAATCGCTGAAGATCAAGGGCATCAGGCCATTTCGATTGCTCGTGTTGATCACAGGCTTGATCGGCTGCTTGGCCTATCAGACTGAGCTTGTGGTTTTTGTTTTGTCGTTTGGCTATGCGTTGAGCGGTTTGATCGAGGGAGTTGCTGGGTGGCGCAAGCCAATTGAAGATGATGAGATTTTTCAGTCGTCCCATGAAGATCATACCTACGACGGCCACGAGGATGACTCAAGACCGTCGGGGGGGGATCGCCATTGAAAATCGCCGTCATTGGAGCAACAGGTGCTGTTGGGCGCGAGATGATTGGCGACCTGAGTGATTCCAGCCTAGAAATTGAATTGGTGCCTTTGGCGAGCTCACGGTCAGATGGTGCTGTGGTTGATTTTCGCGGCAAATCCATCAAAGTTCACGCATTCTCGCTGAATCTGGTCAAAGGATGCAGGTTTGCATTGATGAGTGCGGGAAGTGACTTTTCGCGCGCGGAGTCCGTAAAAATCGTTCAAACGGGTTCCACGGTAATCGATAACAGTAGCGCATGGCGAATGGACTTATCAGTGCCATTGGTTGTTCCAGAGGTTAATCCCTCAGCCCTTGCGCCGGCACTGATGACCAAGGGTATTGTTGCAAATCCAAACTGTTCAACGATTCAGTTGGTCGTGCCACTCGCTGCGCTTCGGGATGCCTTCGGCCTCCAGCAGGTTCAGGTTGCTACCTATCAGTCGGTTTCTGGTACTGGGCAAAAAGGAATCTCCGAGCTAGCAGGGCAAGTTCAGGGGCATTTTTCTTTCAGAGAGCCTGAGCCTCAGGTTTACCGGCAACCCATCGCTTTTAATCTTCTTCCGGCAATCGACAAGATTGATGCCTTCGGGCACTGCTTTGAAGAGGAGAAAATCATCCGCGAGACTCGCAGAATTTTGGAAATGCCAGACTTGCAATTACTTGCCACTACTGTCCGTACGCCGACTTTCCATTGCCACGGCGAGGCGGTGTCCGTGCGTCTCGATCGCAAGGTGAGCCTTGAACAGGTCAAGACAGTTTTTCGCGGGACCAAGGGCATTACATTTATTGATTCAATGGATATTGCGGATTTACCGACGCCGCGGACGGTCGCTGGTGATCGTGGAATATGGGTGTCGCGCGTCCGTCAGCCGTTGGATGCAAGCGAGTCGGAATGGCTGCAATTCTGGGTGATTGCTGATAATCTGAAAAAAGGCGCGGCCACCAACGCTGTCCAAATTCTAAACCTTATGGCTGCCGGAGGCAGGTGAAGATCATGGCGATTCGTATTCTTGCCTCGTTGATGCTTTTCGTGTGTTTTGCTTCGTCGACAGCAATGGCCACGGACCAACCTCCAATCCTGACTTCCGATGAGGCGGCTGTGGACGAATCGACTGACGACTCCGCAGTCGCTCCCGTCAGGGTCGAAGAGGGAGTCGTTTCGTCACAGGCGGAGTTGAAGAAAGAATTCAAAGTTGAGACCGAAGTTGAGAAACATTCTTGGGCGGACCCCGTTTTTGGGGGTTACCATATCCAGCTCAATTTTCACAATCATCCAGAATTTGATGATGGTCTGAAATACTACGAGGACCTCTACGGAAAGACGCCCCGTTACGGTATGTTCGGGGCGGATTACACTCCATGGGGGTGGTTCGTGAATTTTGGGTTTGGATTTCGTACCGGCATGTTTTCAGATCATGGAAACGCCGCTTCAGAGATATCGTCTGCCACAGGCGAAGTTACGTTGGATGATAATGGAAAGACAACATTGACACTCATCCCATTCCAGTTTCTTGCCGTCGCAAGGTTCACGCCATTTCCAAAAAAATGGCTGGTCCTTGAAGGATACGCTGGGCGGGAACGTATGTACTTCCAGGAAATTCGAAATGTAAGTTCCAGCACATCAATGATTGGTGGGAGTCCAAATTCCGGGATCATTGGCGATAACGTCCTGACCAATAAGGGATGGGTTTCAGGAAATGTTGTTGGTGCTGCAGTCAGCATCCTGATGAATCCTCTTGATGAACAGACAATACAGTCAATGAGGCATAGCCTCGGACTTGGGTTTGTTTATCTCACCTTGTTTCAGGAAAAAGTCACTTATCTTGACAAGGACCGCGTGTCCTTCGGTCGTAGTTCCAGTGGAATCGGTTTTACCTTTGAAACCGTCAACTGATCGGATGTCCATGTGCCCCGTTTGAGGTTTGAGATCGCATACATTGGGGCTGGATTCAGCGGCTGGCAGTCCCAGCCGGATGGGTCTGCGATCCAGGACCACTTCCGGAAGGCATTGGAAACTGCCCTTAGGGTCAGTGACCCATGGTTGGTGGCGGCTTCTCGCACGGACGCGGGTGTTCATGCGGAAATGCAGGTCGTGGCTGTCGAGATTTCTGATCCAATCCCTGATCTGTTGAAATTGCAACGCAGCTTGAATGCCCTGCTTCCAAAAAATGTTGGGATTCGTTCTATCGCCATTGCGGCTCCAGATTTTCATCCAGTCTACCAGTCTGTGGCGAAGGTCTATCGTTACCGCCTATGGACAGGCGACTGGTCCAACCCATTCCTTGCTGATTATGTGTGGAAAATCCGGAAGCTCCGCGATTCTGATGCTTTTTTGCAAAATCTCCTCGCGCTGCGTGGCACCCATGATTTTTCCAGTTTTTGCGCTGCGGATTCTTCTGCAAAGACAAGAGAAAGAACGATTATGGACGCTCAGCTGGCAGTGTCTGACGACTTGATAGATGTCTGGATTCAAGGGTCTGGTTTTTTAAAACAAATGGTACGGAATATCGTTGGAACCCTTGTTGATCTGGATCTGGGAAAGTTGACTTCGGCCTCTGATATGGCTGGGGTGCTTTCTCTGCAGGATCGGACTCAAGCTGGGCGAACTGCGCCTGCCCAGGGGCTTGCATTGGTTCATATCGATTTTTCTCAAATTACCCCCATCAACAACGTCATGCAGCGGGCGGGCAAGGGCTTCAAGGTGGCATTGTAACCACATTATAGGTCATACTTTATCCAATGGGTCCCGCCACGTTCCAATTGGAGTCTTTTTTTGAGCAAGATGGTCAGAAGCATTTTTATTTCAACTCTGGCTTTTTTCGTTTCGTCCTGTCGCATTGGCGCCCCAGGAAAAGCTCAGGAAGCCGTGTCTCCCAAGAGAGAAAAGCTTAATTCTGAGCCGGCGATGCCAGTTTCGAAATCTGAGCCAGAGGCGCAGGCTGAGCCCAATATTCAGTGGTCGCCCGATCAAAGACAGTCCCAGAGTGGCTACCATTACCTGCTCGGCGAAATGTTATTCCAGCGTGGAAATATGCGGGATGCATCGACCATGATTTCTTCCGCCTACGCTCTCGACGCGACTCCGTTTCTTGGAGCGCGTGCCATCATCGCAAAGGCCGAAGCCGATTCTTTGGAAGAAGCGACGAAAGAAGCCGAGCGGTTGGTGTTGCTGTACCCGCGTGACAAGGACGCGAAGGTTCTATATGCCCAATTGCTTGTGCGAAAAGGCAAGTTTTCGGAAGCCTCCATTCAGCTCGAATCCGTGATCAAGAGCCAGCCAAAGGAGGAGCTGCCTTATGTGATGCTTATTGAGCTATATGCCAGGGCAGGAAGCCGCAGCAAAGCTCGGGATTGTGCCCGAAAGCTCACTAAGATTCGGCCACAATCGCCGGTTGGTTGGTCGATGATGGCGCGTCTGAATCTGCTCGATGGTGATAAGAAGGGAATGCTTGCATCTGCGAGTCGTGCTTACAAACTTCAGCCGTCTCCCGATAATGCAATTCTTTATGCCCTTGCGCTTGAGTTGAGTGGCAAAGCCAAAGAGGCACTTGTTGTCTATGAAGTTGCATACAAATCAGCCGATTCCTCGGAAAAAATAACTAGCAAACTGGTCGACCTGTACCGGCAGGTTGGTGACCTTGAGGAAGCCCTTCGCGTGCTCTCTGACTTGCAGCGCTCATCGGGAGTTAGTCCTTCGGTTGGAATTGAAATTCAGAGGGTGGCAATCCTCTGGGAATTAAAACGGGACGACGAGGCTCTTGGGATCTTGGAGCGTCTTTCCAAAGGGGATCAACGACTCGAATTGGTCGCAACTCTCTTGGGTTATGCTTACGAGCGGGTTAAGCGGCCGGATGATGCTTTCAGCTCATATTCAAAGGTCCCCAAGGAATTTCCATTATACAAGGAGGTTGGCGTTCGGCGCTGTTTAATCCTGAAAGAGCAAGGCAAACTCGATGAAGCCGATGCCCTTATCAAAAATTATCTCAGTCAATCTGACCCTGGCTGGGAGTTTTTTGTACTTGCTGCGGAAGTTGCATCGGCCTCTGGTCGCAGCGACCAGGCCATCGAACAGGCTCGGGCAGGAAGTGTGCGATATCCCGAACAGACGAGGTTTCTTTTTCTTGTGGCTGCATATCAGGAAAAGGCCGGAAAATTCCAAGAAGCAATGAGTACCATCCGGGAACTTCTGAAGATTGAACCAGACAACAGTACGGCTCTCAATTTTCTTGGATTTCTGATGGTGGAACAGGGAGAAGCTCTTTCAGAAGCAAAAAAACTGATTGAAAGAGCTCTTGAAATCCGACCGGAAGACGGAGCCTATTTGGATTCGCTCGGCTGGTGGTATTTCAAGGCCGGGGACATCGTCAAGGCTGAAGAGCTGCTCCTTCGGGCGATCAAGGTCTCGCCAGATGAAGGCGTCATCATGGAGCATTTGGGGGAGGTGGCTATTAAACGAGGAGATGGAGCTGCTGCGGTGAGTTGGTTTGAAAAAGCCATCCAACAAAAGCTTGAACCGCGCGACCGCGAACGAATCCAAGGTCGTCTAGAGGGGGCGAGGCGAAAGAAATGAAATTGGCTTTTAGCGCTGTTTTCATTTTTGCTTTCCTGTTCACTTCGTGTGTCACAACATCCACTCCGGGCCCACAGCAGGAATTACAGTTCAGTTCATTCCAAAATATTTCCTGTGCTCAAGAGCATGACAAGATTTTCAGGGTAGCGGTGTTTCGGGACACTGAGTTTTTGGGTAGCTTTGATCTCGAAGAGGGAGTTCGGGGCACGGGCGACCGTTCCTTGATTGTGCGAAGCGAGGACATGCAAGAGCTGCTTGCCTGGAACTTCAAAAAGACCACGAATCCGCCGGGAGTGCTGGAGGCCGTTTTTGGCCGATACCGCGTGCGAGGTTTTGACGAAAGTCTATTGATTGACGGGCATTCAATCGGTGTGGGGCCAGGCGAAATAGCATGCCTTGCCGGGGGCCTTTTTCCCTCAACTTGGCTTGATTTTAGTCAAGTCCTCTGGGATCCCTCAATCCGGAGATTTGTTCTATCCACCAAGAACAGGACGGTGCGTTTTAATACCCTTCCAGGCGGTGTGGTTGACGTTGAGGTGAGTTGGTCATCCTCTTGGTTTTCCACAGAATCAATCCATGTAATAATAACTGGGAATTCTTCTGGCGGAGCCCTGCAAGGCAGGTTGATGGGACCGCATGGAATTTTAATAAAGTGGGTCGAAGTATGACCAGGCCGGAGTTTGATCATGGATGCGATTTCAGCCCTATCCGATCGTGGACTGATCACTGAAGACCAGCGAATCACGCTTGCGAGTTTTTGCAATCGTTGGAATTGTTCCGTCTTTCAGGCTCTGATTGAGACTAATATTATTTCTGAGTCAGATTTTGCCGATCAGGCCGCCGATATTCTAAATCTTCCTCGCGTTACCAATATCAAATCAAATTCCTTCGATAAAAAAATCCTTGGATTGCTGCCTTTTCATTTTGCGCGTAGCCACGCCTGTGTTGTGCTTGGGAGTGACGACTCACTTGGTTATCATAAAATTCGTGTCGCCATCTCTGACCCATGGGACTTTCGGTCCCGTCAGATGGTCGAGGATCTGGTTCATGTGAAGGTTGAGTGGTGCGTTGGCGAGCGCAGTGACGTCATAGAGGCCATTGATCGGCACTTTCCAATTAGCAGTATCGTTCCCCACTTTTGGGAAACGTTGGCTGGAAATTCTGCTTTGAAAAATGCTCTCGATTGACTGTGACAGTTCCGGAGAATGACAATGGACTCTTCATCTCGTTCGACTCAAAATGATGACCTTTTGGTCGTACGTGGTCTGACGACTGAATTTATGACAGAAAATGGCCCGATCAGAGCCGTGGATGACATTTCCTTTAGTATCCCGCGGGGGGGGACCCTTGGTTTGGTCGGTGAGTCAGGATGTGGCAAAAGTGTCACGTCCCTGTCAATCATGAGATTGATCGGGGCACCTGGCCGAATCGTCGCTGGCCAGATCACGATTGATGGTACTGACATTACCAGGGTACCCGAAACCGAGATGCGCCATTTTCGTGGCAACCGTATCAGCATGATCTTTCAAGAACCCATGACAAGTCTGAACCCTGTTTTTACGATCGGTGATCAGGTTGGTGAGGTTTTTAGAATCCATCAGGGTCTAAATCGCAAGGATGCCCGGGAAAAGTCGATTGAGATGCTAAAAATGGTTCGTATTTCGGCCCCAGATTCCAGGGTTGATGAATACCCCCATCAATTGTCCGGTGGTATGCGTCAAAGGGTGATGATTGCAATGGCACTTGCGTGCCGTCCAGAGCTTCTCATTGCAGACGAACCAACCACCGCTCTGGATGTGACGATTCAAGCCCAGATTTTGGAGCTGATGTCGTCTCTGCAACGTGAACTTGGAACTTCGATCCTGCTCATAACCCATGATCTTGGAGTGGTGGCCGAGGTGTGCGAGAGCGTTGTGGTGATGTATGCCGGGCGGATCGTTGAGAAGGCACCAGTCAATTCGATTTTTTCCGCTGCGAGACATCCATACACACGGGGTTTGCTCAAGTCGATTCCGCGTCTTGGCAGAAAGGTCAGTCGGTTGCCGACGATTGAGGGTTCGGTTCCCACGCCAGGCAATTATCCTAAAGGCTGTAGATTCCAGGCTCGGTGCTCATTAGTGCAGCCAAAATGTCGTGAGAATGAGCCGCTGTTGTCGCCTGTGGCTGCGCAACATGAAGTCGCGTGTTGGCGATCGGAGGTTGAGTCATGAACCAGGCCGAATCACTCCTTTCGGTCAGAAATTTGACCAAGCACTTCCCAGTAGCTCAAGGCCTTTTTGGTCGGAGTAGTGCCACGGTTCAGGCAGTGAATGGAGTTTCGTTTGAGCTCAAAAAAGGTGAGACCCTTGGATTGGTTGGTGAGTCTGGTTGCGGGAAATCAACACTTGGCAGATCTCTTTTGCGGTTGATTGAGCCGACATCCGGTTCAGTTTTTTTTCGTGGCGAGGACCTAACCAAGGCAACTGCTGCCAGAATGCGGTCGCTGCGCCGTGAAATGCAAATAGTTTTCCAGGATCCATTTTCTTCGTTGAACCCACGCATGAGTGTTGGGGAAATTCTGGCTGAACCTTTCTTGATTCATCGTGTGGCCAGAGGTGACGAGCTCAAATCCAAGGTTTTTGAATTGTTGAATTACGTTGGTCTGCCACAAGATTCCTTTCGCCGGTATCCCCATGAATTTTCCGGGGGACAAAGACAACGGATTGGGATCGCACGTGCGCTTGCCTTGCGTCCGCAACTTATTGTATTGGACGAACCTGTCAGTGCCCTGGACGTATCGATCCAATCACAGATATTGAACCTTCTTTGCGATCTCAGAGATCAGTTTTCGCTGTCCTATGTCTTCATCGCCCACGATCTTGCTGTTATTGAGCACATCAGTGATCGCGTCGGCGTCATGTACCTTGGGAATATGGTGGAAATGGCTTCAGCCGATCATCTTTACGCAAATGCCCGCCATCCCTACACGAAGGCATTACTTTCTGCTATTCCGCAGCCCGTGATGACAAAGAGTGATCGGCCACGCCAAATCCTGGCAGGTGATGTTCCGAGTCCGGTCAATCCACCATCTGGTTGTGTATTTCGTACAAGGTGTCCCATTGCGACGGAGCTTTGTGCACGGGAAAAACCAGCATTCGTTGAGGTAGCTCCGCCTAGCACCACCCCTCATTTTTTTGCGTGCCACCATGCCTGAATTTCCATCACAACTGATTGTCCTTACTGGCGGTGGGACTGCCGGGCATGTCATGCCCAATCTCGCATTGGCTCCTGAATTGGAAAAGGCTGGGTTTAATCTCGCCTATGTCGGCTCGCGTGGAATCGAAGAAGAGTTGGTGAAACAGGCGGGTATTCGTTTTTTTCAGATCAGGTCAGGGAAACTGCGTCGTTACTTTGCCTTTGCCAACTTGGTTGATATTTTGTGGGTGGCTGTGGGCATCTGCCAGTCCTTTATCCTGATGCTCCGGCTACGACCTGCTTGTGTTTTCAGTAAAGGGGGGTTCGTGGCTGTGCCGGTATCCATAGGGGCGTGGCTGGCTGGTATCCCTGTGGTATCCCACGAGTCAGACGTGTCTCCTGGTTTGGCAAATCGAATCATCTCACGCTTTGCTCGGATGAATTTGTACGCTTTTCCGGAGACATCTGCTTACATGTCTGGTCGTCCGTCGCGATGTGTGGGAATCCCTGTCCGTTCCGCGATTTTTTTGGGCCAAGGCCCCAAAGGTCTGGAGCTTTGTGGCTGGTCTGATTCAGGTCTAGAATCTTCTTTGCCCGTGGTGCTGTTCATGGGTGGTTCTCTCGGCGCAAAATTCATTAATGAGATTCTAGTCAGTTCCCTTGCCGAGATTCTGGAATTTTGCCGTGTGATTCATTTGACAGGTCGGGGAAAAATGGATGTTGCCCAGCTTCAGGCTCTCCCGGTGAAAGTTCGGAGCCGCTATAAGTCATTTGAGTTTTTGAACCGGGAATTGCCTGATGTGCTTGCGGCTAGTGACCTTGCGGTTTGCCGTGCTGGGGCAAACTCGATATATGAATTGCTGGCCGTCAAGAAGCCGATGATCCTGATCCCACTGGAAAAAGGTAGTCGCGGCGATCAGGTGCTCAATGCTGGATCGTTCAAAAAGCAAGGGTTTGCGGACGTTTTACCTGAGTCCGAAATCAACCGGGACTTGTTTGTCTCATCAATCAGGAAAGCAGTTGGTTCCCTTGAATCCCTTCGCGCAAACCTTAGGTCTGATTTCACGCGTGAGAGTTCAATTCAGGCGATCATTGAGGAATTGAATGCAGCAATCAAAGTCCAAGACTGACTTTGGCGAGGACGCTTCTTTTTGAGAATGCGATCCGTGATTCGATTCCAATTCGCATAAACGGTGGGGCAGCCTGTATTTCGATTCCGGTGAAATTTTGCATCGAAAAATCATCATCTACAGTTGCCCAACCGACCCCGGCATATGGGGTGAGGACTCCAAGAAGTCCCCATGAGCACAATAGGTCCAAGCTTTTGGATTCAATTGACGCCATTTCAATTTTGTCGCCTAGTTGTGTTGGGTGCGACCAAAAGGACCTAAGGATCGATCCCCGTACCGTGACTGCTGGCAACTTGAACCCTTCAAAAGGTGTCCATTGGCCATGAATTCCGGCCTGCTGAAATTGTCCAGTTTGACTGGTTCCAAGGAGGAAACCAAAGTCGACTGGTACGGACAATCCTTTGGTCACATGGGCCCGGAAAAGCGGTTGAGAAGACGTTTCGAGGCCAGTTTCTGGATCACGAGTAGTGCCCGTATTGGGGGCGGAAGCAACCCCAAAACCCAGCGCCAGAGACTGGCTGCCCTTTGAGCCTGCGGGGTCGACCGGTGAATACAAGCATAATTGATTGCCTCCAGCTGAACATTGCGGGATTGTTGCGCCAAATGCCTGCAGATCCCACAATGTGGCAAGCCCAAATCCGAGTAGTCCCGATAGAGTCCTGTTCATAATATTAACGAGACCTTCCGGGAGGGTGGGGTATCTCAGTCGAAGTGTAATTTTGTTTCCTTCATGGTAACACAAATTTAATCCGTCCTGAGGCCTCTCCGCCTTTCGACTGTTGAAAGGTAAAAGTCAAAAATTGATCTGTTTCATCGATCATTTCGACAGTTTCAGTTTCAACGTGCTGGCTTGGTTGACTGGCGGCGCGGGATCTCCGGAAGTGGTTCGGATTCCCGCTGATGATGTAAGCCGCGTTAGAAAACTGAAAGATGCAAAATGTCCGGTTGTTTTCTCGCCTGGTCCAGGCAGCCCCCTGGATGCAATTGAGTCCCTCGACCTTTGTCGTACGATTGTCGGGCGTGCGCCTGTCTTTGGAATATGCCTTGGGCATCAGATCCTTGGGGTGACGGCCGGATTGGAAATCAAGAAGGCGTCAGAGCCGTTCCATGGTGCGCGCCGGGCAATTATCGTCAACGAAGATTCGTTTTTTCTCGGGGACGTCCCTGATTTTTATGCAGCAACGTACAATTCTCTGGTGTTGAGGGTCCCGAAAGATCAGAAAATTGGTTCAATGCAAGCACGGATCGCCGCCACTTGTGAGTTTGGGGAGATTCAAGCCATAGAGTCAGTGCACGGAGTAAAGGCCGTCGGTGTGCAATTTCACCCCGAGTCCTTTTTAAGTGATGATTTATCGAAATTCAGGGATAGATGGCTTGATTACGCGGTTGCGTGGATGGCTAATCAGAGTTCAGCCGCTGCGCCCTTGTTGATGCCTTCGTAGCAGACGACCTTGAGTTTATCGCGAGGATTTTCCTCACGCTTAAGCAGCTTCGCTACTTCCATTGTGATTCTTTCGATGGAAGTTTCCTTCTCAACAAAGAAAATACGCGATGCTGGCAGAACCAACCGGTACGGACCTAATGATCCACGGTAGGCCAGAGTTACAGACTCATCTGATTTGCTTCGCTGGCCTATTTCGCCGTTTCCGGAAATGATTTGTTCAGGTGTGGCGATATGGACATTGGATCCAAAGACCTCACGGGCGACAAAATGTTCAAGGTCTGGACGGCGCTCGTCACCAATGAAAACCTCGATCTTGCTGCGGTGGCCGTGCAGCAGTCGCTGGCAAAGACCTTCGTGGCCTCGGATCCCATGGGTATAACGGTAAGTGGCCTCGGTGGATTCCGTTTTTTCTTCGCGAAGGTTGATCGAAATGTTCCTGACCCGTTCAGACAGGCGGTGGCGAAGGATTTTTGCAACTTCCTGCTCAACTACGCTCGCTTTGATAGACACCGAGCGGATGGGCAGTACGGCTCCGTTTGGGCACTCGTAATCCCAGACCTGGTCCGCAGCGCCATTCCGTGGTCGACAGCGCATCCGCCACGATTCGCCGCTTTCCGAATCCATGAATTGAACAGCCTGGGATCCAACGGGCAAAAGCAGTGCGTGATCCACCGATTCCTTCAAGACCTGTTTGACCATCGATTTCAACGGACTAAAGTCCACAACGAAACCATTGTCATCAAGAGCGCCACTTACCGACAGGTCGACATGCCAGCTTTGGCCGACGACACCAAGGGACGGGTCGAGCAGGGCACAGTCGATCTGGGCGATGTCCCTAACGAAAAGGGTACCGGAATCGGGCTGTTGCGCGGAACCCATGGTTTCGTCGGTGTTGGTCACTTTAAAAGCCTCTTAACCTGACAATTTGTCTGAACAAAAACCTGAACGGGAGGTTTTGCAGGGTGCCTGTTTAGAACGGAACCGCCTGTGCGTCCAACAAAAAACGCAGATTGCAGGAATTGGCGGAGAATTGTAGGGATTGCGTGCGTATTTGAAATTAGCGTTCAATCGAGGGGTAGTCCGCGATGTCGGCAACAGAGAACAGGGTCAGGGTCAGGATTGCTCCATCGCCTACCGGGGATCCGCATGTCGGTACCGCCTATATTGCTTTGTTCAACTATGCTTTTGCCAAAAAACATGGTGGAGATTTCATCCTCCGGATCGAGGATACCGATCAAGTCCGGGCCAAGTCTTCCAGTGAAGCCTTGATTCTTGAGAGCCTTCGCTGGTTGGGGTTGGAGTGGGATGAGGGTCCGGATAAAGGAGGGCCTTACGGCCCCTACCGCCAGTCAGAACGAACTGCAGCTTATCGCGAACATGCCGAGATTTTGCTGACCAAGGGGCATGCTTATCGGTGTTTTTGCTCTAACGACCGGTTGACGGAACTTCGGCGACAGCAACGTTTGCAAGGTATGCCGCCTGGTTACGACCGTTTCTGTCGTTCTCTAGGGGAGGAAGAAGTCCGCGCCAGGATGGCTGCTGGCGAAGGCCATGTCATCCGCCTGAAGATGCCAACCGAAGGTGTAACTAAATTTGTGGACGAGGCCCGTGGCGAGCTCGAGTTTGAAAACCACCGCCTAGACGATCAGGTTCTGTTGAAGTCTGACGGATTTCCAACCTATCACCTTGCCAACGTCGTCGATGACCGTTTGATGAAGATTACCCATGTGATCCGTGCAGAGGAGTGGATTTCCTCTACTCCGAAGCATGTGGTTCTCTACGACGCGTTTGGATGGCCACAGCCAAAATGGTGCCATATGCCGCTCTTGCGAAACGCGGACCGGTCAAAGATATCAAAACGCAAAAATCCGGTTTCTCTGTCCTACTATCGTCGCGCTGGTATTCTCCCGGAAGCATTGATTAATTTCCTTGGCTTGATGGGCTGGAGTTTTGGCAACGATGTCGAGGTTTTCACGGTCAAGCAGATGATGGAGAAGTTTGACTTCTCAGGTATCAACCTTGGTGGTCCCGTGTTCGATTTGGTGAAACTGACGTGGATGAACCAGACTTACATGCATAAAATGGACGATTCCAGGTTTGTGTCCTACTTGCGCGACGAGATTTTTAGCTCTGCCTATCTAAAGGCACTGAAACCATTGGTTCTCGAGCGAATGTCCCGCTTCGAGCAATTTGTGGATCACAATTCTTTCTTCTTCAGCGGAGCACTTGATTACCGAAACATCGAAATCATCCCCAAGGGCAAGACATCTGAAGAGTTATCTTTGATGTTGGGGCAGCTGGTTGAGCAATTGGATGAACTGTACGAATGGAACGCACCGCAAATTCAGGCGATGATCGAAAAGCACAAAGACGAGATCAAATGGAAGCCAAAAGACTATTTTCTCACTTTGCGGATGATCACGACCGGCCGTAAGGATTCACCGCCGTTGTTTGACACATTGGCCGTTCTGGGGCGCGAGATGGTTCGTTTCAGGATCAGGGACTATGTGAACCATCTGGCCAGTGTCACGCCTCACGCTTGATCTGGGCGCCAAGGCTGGCGAGCTTGCGGTCAATGGCCATATATCCACGTTCGATCTGATGGATGTTGTCGATCGTGCTTTTGCCCTCTGCGATGACTGCCGCCATTAGCAATGCCATGCCGGCCCGCACATCGGGAGAGCTCATGCGCGACCCGATCAGCTTGCCTGGGCCAGTGATGACCACGCGATGCGGGTCACACAGAACGATGTTGGCGCCCATTTGCATCAGTTTGTCAGTGAAGAACATCCTGCCTTCGAACATCTTCTCAAAAAAGATACAGGTGCCGATGCCTTGGGTTGCAGCCACAATCGCCACCGACATCAGATCGGTGGGATAGGCCGGCCAAGGTCCGGAATAGATGGATGATACCCGGCCGCTGACTTCCTTCTTGATTACCATTGGCCTGGTTCCGTCAATCTCCAGGCAATCTCCAGAAATGGTCGGATTAATTCCCAACCGGGAAAGTGTCTTAAGGACAAACCGTAAATCTTTTACTCCCGCGTCTTCGATACGGATCTTGCCGCCCGCAATGGCTCCAAGACACAGAAGGCTGCCGACCTCCATGAAATCGGGGCCGATCCGATGGCGGGCACCGTGGAGCTCCGTGACTCCATGAATGGTCAGGCGATTGCTGCCAAGGCCCTCAATGCGCGCTCCCATGGCATTCAACAGATTGCATAGGCCCACCACGTGCGGTTCGCTCGCGGCATTGTGCAGGATCGTGGTGCCTTGCGCTGTGGCTGCAAGCAGAAGCAGGTTTTCGGTGGCAGTCACGGAAGGCTCATCCATAAACACATCAGTGCCCTTGGCGCGCTTTATCTCCCCGACGATTTTATGCTCCTGAAAGCGCAAACGGCCGCCGAGTGTCTCGATGCCCTCCCAGTGGGTGTCTATGCGACGGGCTCCAATCACATCGCCACCAGGCAGGGGCAGCTCTATTGCTCCCATGCGGGCTAACATGGGCCCCATAAGAAGGATGGAGGCGCGGATGTCTGCGCACAATCTGGCGCTTGGCTTGGTCGTATTGACGTTTTTCGCGGTCAGATGGAGGACTTCCTCACCCTCCCACCTGACTTCAACCCCCATCTCCTCGAGGATCAAACAAACGGTCAAAACGTCTTGGATTCGCGGCACACGCTCAAAGGTGACTGTTTCACTGGTCAGGAGGCATGCCATGAGAACAGGGAGAGCTTCGTTCTTGTTCCCTGATGGGCGCACCGTCCCGTTAAGTGGGAATCCCCCTTCAATGACAAATTTGGACATAATAGATCCCTTATTGAAGGAGCTCGATCAATTCCAGGCGGGACAGATTTTTGAAGATCTCCTCGTCCCTGTCGACAAATTTTTCAAAAAGAGACCGTTTGCTGTTGATCAAACGGTCAATTTTTTCTTCCAGAGTCCCACGGGTCACCAGCTTTAGGACCTGGACGTTTTTGTTTTGGCCAATACGGTGAACCCGGTCCGTCGCCTGGTTTTCCTTGCTGGCATTCCACCAGCGATCATAATGCACGACAACTGATGCCGCCGTAAGATCGATACCAATCCCACCCGCCAACAGCGATCCAACGAAAACCCGGCAACTTTCATCTGTCTGGAACTTTTGAATGATTGCGCCGCGATCACGGCTCTGTCCGGTCAAGGCAACGTGTCCTACGCCAAGAGAGGTCAGGTGCTTTTTTATGATCTCAATCATTTCCAGATACTGACTGAATATTACGATTTTGTGCCCCGATCCGAGGGCCTCTTCAAGGAGTTCCTTTAAGAGATCAAATTTTCCGCTCGCGTGCCGCTTGTAATCGCCGCTTTTCGTCACAAGTGCCGGATGATCGCAGATTTGCTTCAACAGAGAAATGGTCGCAAAAACATGAAGGTATGGGACCGACGAACCTTCGGTTTGCAGTTGTTCAAGGAGTGGGCGGGCCTTTAGCGCCAGTACTTCTTTGTAGAGGGTGATCTGTTCATCGGACATCCCGCAATGGCGAATGTCCTCGATTTTAGCAGGGAGATCAGGAAGGACCTGAATCTTGGTCCGGCGCATTTTGAAGGGGTGGAGCAATTTCTGTAGCGAGAGTTCCACCTCCAGATTTGCGCCATCGGCCAGGGGCTGGGAGAAGTTACGCTTGAAATAGTCATCAGAGCCCAAATAGCCAGGCAGAAGAAAATCGAAGATATTTTTTAACTCACCGAGATGATTTTCCATCGGTGTACCAGTCAAGCAAATGCGCATGTCAGTATTTATCTGGCATGCAGCCTGATAAGTTGCAGTCTCGCTGTTCTTTACGAAATGTGCTTCGTCCAGCACGACAACGTCCCATTTCTGGGATGCCAGCATCTTGTTGTCCCGCAACAAGACACCGTAACTTGTAACCACTGTGATGTTACTGGTTTGGACCTTAGGTGCAAGGTGTGCCCGTACGGGTCCGTGAAATTTCATCGGATTGAGTTCCGGAGAGAAAACTTTGAGTTTGTCCTCCCAGTGATCCAAAACGGTGGTTGGCGAGATAACTAGGAAACGCCAGTTTTTGGTTTGTTGTGCGACTAGATTCAGCAGGCCCATTGCTTGATGAGTTTTACCCAAGCCCATTTCATCAGCGAGCAACCCGTGAAGTTGATTTTGACGCAACCACCAAAGCCACTTCATTCCGTTTTCTTGATAGGGTCTTAAATTTAATTTTTGATTTTTAAGTGCAGGGACTGCTGTTTCAGTCGAGAACTCGTAGCGGCTTCTGATCGTATTTAATATTTTCTTGCTGCCCGCAAATTGATCGAATCCCCCAAGGGAAGCCTTCAGTCGCATGAGTCCAATGGCATTGACCTTGAGTGCGTCGCCCGAATCGTTGGTTTGCCAATTGAAGTTTGCAACGAGGTCTGGAATTTTTAGCCAGACCTTCCCAGTTTTGATGTACTTTCTTTTTTCCTTTTTAAGCTTTCTGATCAATTCGATCATTGAGATTGTGGTGTCACCAGCCTGATATCTTGGGTCAAGGTTAAACCATCCGTCAGACTCTCCGATGATTTCGATTGTGGAGAGTTGAGGTGCAACCAGAACCACACCTTCGACGAGTTCCGGTTCGACCCAAAGGATACCGTTTGCTGCAATCGACTTAAATCCGCTCTCCGCAAGTTTTGCCGCATCGTCTCCAGTAAACGCCTGTCGATCCGGGGACTCCATCCAGCCCTGTCCAACGCCAGTCCGGTCGAGAGGGAAATAGCCGATTCCAGGTATGAAGCAATAGGACTCGCCCAAGTGCAGCGTTTTGGATGGTTTATCCATGAACGAGCGCGTGACAGCAGGTTGCTGCGCCGCTCGTCCAGCGCGTTCTACTTCAATGACTTTTTTCACGTCGCGGCTATTTTTTTTCAATTGCAAAACCAGGCGACGATCTTTTTCCATGTCTATTGCGAGTGTCTTCACCGCAATGATCGTTTCTTCCCCATCAAGATGAAGGCGCGTGCCTAGCTTTGCAGGGAAAGTGTAAACCCGCAGTTCTGAAACCTCAGCAGCCGCCTTTTTGTGTTGCGGATGATCTGACAGGAAACGAGCGGCCTCATCAAGGGTGAGATCATAGTGAGACACGTGACCCGCTTTGAGTTCCACTCGGACTCGTAGTACGGGCCCGCCGGCAAGCAGTGAGATGCTATGCAGACCTTCTCCTGCTTGAGCAATTACGGATTCCACTGCGCTGGCTGATTTTCCGCGCACGGAATTTGCAGTGTCTCTCGCAACGGCCTCGCGTTCTTCAGGTGATGCGCGCTTTGAGCTGTTTGCTGGGGGCTTTACTGGCATCCGAGGGTCCAGCAGTCGCACGATATCCTGTCGCTCTCGATCCAGATGCACCGCTATTGCTGCGATGTGTTCGCAGAATTTTCCTTGAACCCTGTTTTTTTTACACGTGCACTCGAGCCATTGGATCATCACACCAGTCGGGTGCATTTTTATTCTGACTTCATGTGGCTTGCTTGAAATGTCACGAATTTTGGCGGTGATGAGGCCAGCTGGAAATACTTGGAATTCCCCAATGCGGCCCGCCTGATACAAATCAACGCCATCGGCCCAATCCTCTTCACCAATGTGTTGGTAGAAGTGATCGATGAAGCGTGTTTTTTCGTTTTGCTCCACGTTATTGACAGTTTTCTACCGGGCTCAGTTGGCCTGGTTGGTGTGTCGGGGGATAAAATCATACGAAGTCAGTGTTTCCATAGATTCTATCACACGAGGAGGATCGGATTCAGGGTCGGAGGGGGTTTTCGATGGGGTACTGGCCCGGAGACTGCCGAAAAAACGCCCTTGAGCCTCTATATAGGGTACCCATTGAGGGATCCTTATTGAACTGAGTGCAATTTAGGCAGGGCTAAAAGTGCTTAACTAGCTGAAATAACTAGAACCAATCGCGATCTTCAAAAAAAATCAAAAATACGGAAGAAAAAGTTTGACCAGCTGAGATCACCTGCGTATACACCTTCTTCACGCGACGCAGCGTTCGAAACGAAAGTCGAAAGCAAGTATCGCGGTGCTCTTTGAAAACTGAATAGCCAAGATTTGTTCGTGAATTAAACAGATTGTTGATCTGTGAATTCTTCGGAATTCACCGAGCCATTGGCTCGTTAAAGAATCAAAAACCTGTCTTAAGAGCCCGTCAAAAGGTTCTCGAGGCAGTATAAAGCAGGATTATAACGTTAGAGTTTGATCCTGGCTCAGAACGAACGCTGGCGGCGTGCCTAACACATGCAAGTCGCACGAGAAAGTTCTTCGGAATGAGTAAAGTGGCGCACGGGTGAGTAATACGTAGGAACATGCCTTAATCTGGGGAATAACTGCGGGAAACTGCAGCTAATACCGCATATACTCGAGAGAGAAAAGGTGGCCTCTGCTTGCAAGCTACCGGATTAAGATTGGCCTACGTCCCATTAGCTAGTTGGCGGGGTAATAGCCCACCAAGGCGACGATGGGTAGCTGGTCTGAGAGGACGATCAGCCACACTGGAACTGAGACACGGTCCAGACTCCTACGGGAGGCAGCAGTGGGGAATTTTGCACAATGGGCGCAAGCCTGATGCAGCAACGCCGCGTGAGTGAAGAAGGCCCTCTGGGTTGTAAAGCTCTTTCGGCTGGGAAGAAGGGTTCGTATCCTAATATGGTACGAATTTGACGGTACCAGAATAAGAAGCACCGGCTAACTTCGTGCCAGCAGCCGCGGTAATACGAAGGGTGCAAGCGTTGTTCGGAATAACTGGGCGTAAAGGGCGCGTAGGCGGGTTGGTAAGTTAGAAGTGAAATCCCCGGGCTTAACCCGGGAACTGCTTCTAATACTGCCAGTCTTGAATGTTCGAGAGGGTGGTGGAATTCCCGGTGTAGAAGTGAAATTCGTAGATATCGGGAGGAACATCCGAGGCGAAGGCGGCCACCTGGCGAAACATTGACGCTGAGGCGCGAAAGCGTGGGGATCAAACAGGATTAGATACCCTGGTAGTCCACGCCGTAAACGATGGATGCTAGATGTTCGGAGAGTTAACCCTCTGAGTATCGAAGCTAACGCATTAAGCATCCCGCCTGGGAAGTACAGTCGCAAGGCTGAAACTCAAAGGAATTGACGGGGGCCCGCACAAGCGGTGGAGTATGTGGTTTAATTCGAAGCAACGCGCAGAACCTTACCTGGTCTTGACATCCCGCGAAGATTGCAGAGATGTAATCGTCCCTTCGGGGACGCGGTGACAGGTGCTGCATGGCTGTCGTCAGCTCGTGTCGTAAGATGTTGGGTTAAGTCCCGCAACGAGCGCAACCCTTGCCTCTAGTTGCTACCATTAAGTTGAGCACTCTGGAGGGACTGCCGGTGTTAAACCGGAGGAAGGCGGGGATGACGTCAAGTCCTCATGGCCCTTACGACCAGGGCTACACACGTACTACAATGGCAGAAACAAAGCGATGCGAAGCCGCGAGGTGAAGCTAATCGCAAAAATACTGCCTCAGTTCGGATTGAAGTCTGCAACTCGACTTCATGAAGCTGGAATCGCTAGTAATCGCAGATCAGCACGCTGCGGTGAATACGTTCCCGGGCCTTGTACACACCGCCCGTCACACCACGAAAGGGATCACAACCAGAAGCAGGTGAGCTAACTTCGGAGGCAACCTACCAAGGTTTTGGTTCTGATTGGGGTGAAGTCGTAACAAGGTAGCCGTAGGGGAACCTGCGGCTGGATCACCTCCTTTCTAAGGATGCTGCCAGCTGGTAACAGTTGGGCACCTAGGTTACTCAACAATTTTCACGTCAGACCCTTGGCTATTCAGCTTTGAGAGAGCTTTTTGCTTTCTCTGCTCTTTGACAACTGAATATAAGCAATACAATTAATATCATGCACATAGTGCATTTTTGATTCTCAACCGACACTTTGTTGGTCGCGTAAGCGATTCTGCCAAGTGAAGAGTTGTAGGTGAAAGTAAGCTACTAAGGGCGTACGGTGGATGCCTTGGCACTAGGAGGCGACGAAAGACGTGGTTGGCTGCGATAAGCTTCGGGGAGCTGCCTAACAAGCTTTGATCCGGAGATTTCTGAATGGGGAAACCCACTGCTTCGGCAGTATCTGCAGGTGAATACATAGCTTGCAGAAGCTAACGCAGAGAACTGAAACATCTAAGTATCTGCAGGAATATAAATCAAACGAGATTTCGAAAGTAGCGGCGAGCGAAATCGAATCAGCCTAAACCAGCTGGAATTTCTGGCTGGGGTTGCGGGGCGGTTCATAACGGACGTTTAGGATTAGAGGAATGCGTTGGGAAGCGCAATCATAGAGGGTGACAATCCCGTACTCGAAAATCTGAGACGCCAGAGCCGTTCCCAAGTAAGACGGGGCACGAGAAACCCTGTCTGAATCCGGGAGGACCATCTTCCAAGGCTAAATACTACCTAGTGACCGATAGTGAATCAGTACCGTGAGGGAAAGGTGAAAAGAACCCCGTTAAGGGGAGTGAAATAGACCTGAAACCGTACGCTTACAAGCAGTCGGAGCGAAAGTGACGGCGTGCCTTTTGCATAATGAGCCAACGAGTTAATGTAGCGGGCAAGGTTAAGGTGCTAAGCACCGGAGCCGTAGCGAAAGCGAGTCTTAATAGGGCGCTTAGTCCGTTGCATTAGACCCGAAACCCGGCGATCTATCCATGAGCAGGTTGAAGCAGGGGTAATTCCCTGTGGAGGACCGAACCCGTAGCCGTTGAAAAGGCTTGGGATGACTTGTGGATGGGAGTGAAAAGCTAATCGAGCTGGGTGATAGCTGGTTCTCCCCGAAACATATTTAGGTATGGCGTTGGATGTTTCTTACAGGGGGTAAAGCACTGATTGGGCTAGGGGTCTTACCAGATTACCAAACCCACTCAAACTCTGAATACCTGTACAGTTAATCCGGCAGACAGACGGTGGGAGAGAAGTTTCATCGTCGAGAGGGAAAGAGCCCAGACCATCGGCTAAGGTCCCAAATAACATGCTAAGTGGTAAACGATGTGGAGACGCTCAGACAGCCAGGAGGTTGGCTTAGAAGCAGCCATCCTTTAAAGAAAGCGTAACAGCTCACTGGTCAAGCGTTTCTGCGCGGAAAATTCAACGGGGCTTAAGCATGTAACCGAAGCCATGGACTTCGTAAGAAGTGGTAGGGGAGTATTGTGGTAACCAGTGAAGGTATCTCGCGAGGGGTGCTGGAGGAGCCACAAGAGCATATGTTGGCATAAGTAGCGATAAAGCAAGTGAGAAACTTGCTCGCCGAAAGCCCAAGGTTTCCTGGGAAAGGTTAATCCTCCCAGGGTTAGTCGGACCCTAAGGCGAGGCCGAAAGGCGTAGTCGATGGGAAGCAGGTTAATATTCCTGCACCTGTTTGGTGGAGTGATGCGGGGGTGGAGAAGGGTAGCTTGGCCGGTTATTGGATTCCGGTTTAAGCGTGTAGGAGGATCTTCTTGGAAAATCCGGAAGGTCGTTAACTCTGAGACGTGATGACGTGGACGCAAGTCCTGAAGCAAGTGATCCCATACTTACAAGAAAAGCCGCTAAACGTTGAAACCAACAGTCCGTACCCCAAACCGACTCAGGTGGGCAGGGAGAGAATCCCAAGGCGCTTGAGTGAAACCAAGCTAAGGAACTCGGCAAATTGACACCGTAACTTCGGGATAAGGTGTGCCAGTAATGTGAAGAGCTTCGCGCTCTAAGCATACACTGGTCGCAGAGAAGAGGGGGTGGCGACTGTTTACCAAAAACACAGCACTCTGCAAATTCGTAAGAAGATGTATAGGGTGTGACGCCTGCCCGGTGCTGGAAGGTTAAGAGGAGATGTCAGCGCAAGCGAAGCATTGAATCGAAGCCCCAGTAAACGGCGGCCGTAACTATAACGGTCCTAAGGTAGCGAAATTCCTTGTCGGGTAAGTTCCGACCTGCACGAATGGCGTAACGACTTCCCCGCTGTCTCAGCTTGGTGCTCAGCGAATTTGAAAACAGTGTGAAGATGCACTGTACCCGCAGCAAGACGGAAAGACCCCGTGAACCTTTACTATAGCTTGGCACTGGTGTTCGGGTTGGTTTGTGTAGCATAGGTGGGAGACTTTGAAGTGTGGTCGCTAGATCGCATGGAGTCACCATTGAAATACCACCCTGACGAACCTGGACCTCTAACCTACTCCCCTTATCGGGGAGAGGGACAGTGTCTGGTGGGTAGTTTGACTGGGGCGGTCGCCTCCCAAAAAGTAACGGAGGCGCGCGAAGGTTCCCTCAGACCGGATAGAAATCGGTCGTAGAGTGCAAAGGCAAAAGGGAGCTTAACTGCGAGAGTGACAGCTCGAGCAGGTACGAAAGTAGGTCTTAGTGATCCGGTGGTTCCGCATGGAAGGGCCATCGCTCAACGGATAAAAGGTACTCCGGGGATAACAGGCTGATCTCCTCCAAGAGTTCACATCGACGAGGAGGTTTGGCACCTCGATGTCGGCTCATCACATCCTGGGGCTGAAGCAGGTCCCAAGGGTTTGGCTGTTCGCCAATTAAAGTGGTACGCGAGCTGGGTTCAGAACGTCGTGAGACAGTTCGGTCCCTATCTGCTGTGGGCGCAAGAAACTTGAGAGGCTCTGACCTTAGTACGAGAGGACCGGGTTGGACGTACCTCTAGTGCACCAGTTGTCACGCCAGTGGCACCGCTGGGTAGCTAAGTACGGATGAGATAACCGCTGAAAGCATCTAAGTGGGAAGCTCACCTCAAGATTAGGTTTCTCTGGCGCAAGCCCTAAAGATCCGTTCTAGACTAGGACGTTGATAGGCTGGAGGTGGAAGCGCGGTAACGCGTGTAGCTGACCAGTACTAACCGATCGTGAGGCTTATTTTTTAACGCCTGACAACTCTTCACTTGGGAGATTCGTCAGGCAGCAGAGTTGACTGGATAAGTTCCAGTGAGAATCAAACGGCTCGGTTGCGTGATATTATTTATTGCTTGTATTCGTTGTTGAAAGTGAAACCTAACAGGTGTAAACCTGTGGTGATTTGGCTGTGTTTATAGCGGCGAGGAAACACCCGTTCCCATCTCGAACACGGAAGTTAAGCTCGCCAGCGGTGATGGTACTGCACTTTTAAGTGTGGGAGAGTAGCACGACGCAGCCTTAATATTGAAAGCCCCGGTGGAAACACCGGGGCTTTTTTTTGTCCTGTTAAAAGAGTCAAAAGGAACTTTGGCGCATGACTTCAACTTTCGTGGCTTTATTTTGTGTTGCGGCCTCCTGGTTGGGTGTTGCGGCGCAAAGTTTTGCAATGTTTCTGTTGTTGCTTTGGCTCTTCACTTTTTTTCGTTCTGAAAATTCAGGCGTTTTGCTTGAATCTTATCGTTCCTTGTTTTTATCGCAGATCGCCCTGATTCTTGGTCTGGCTTGGATCGGCTTGGCCCTGTTTTCTTCTGCTTTGAACCCTTGGACTTCAGCGGTATTCCCTGAGTTTATTGCGGGATACCTGTGGTGGGCGCTAGGTCCATTTACGTTGGCTGCGCTGGGGGGATCCCTGAGGGCTTTGGATGCTGTTAGTTCTCGCCAGTTCGTGACAAATTTTAAAAAGCTAGTTTGGATTCTGCTTGTTTTCGGCTGTTTGATTGCCGCGAGCCAGTATTTTTTCGGCTGGAAGCTTCAAGGAATTTATCCAATTCGGTCAGAGTATCGGGCTCGTATTTTATTCTCTCATCCATTGAGTCTGGCTTACATCTTACTCCTTTATGTCCCGCTTTCGGCTGCCCTTCTCATCCGATACCCGAAATCAAGGTTAGTTCTGGCGGTCGCTGGAGCTTTGCTTTTTCTGATTTTTGTTTCATCGAGTAGAACAGTGCAAGCGGTAGTGGCGTTACTCGCTGGAACGTTTATTCTATTTGGCCTCCAGGGCCGCTTCAGGGCCATCGCAATTGGGACCTTTTTGTGTTTTGCGTTGTTGCTTGCAACAACTTCGAATCCCATTCGAGGGCGATTTATTTCAACTATTGAGCAGCGCGAGGACCGCCAGCAAGCTCTTTATGCTGATGATCGCATCGCTTTTTGGGCTGTTCACTGGGATATGTTCAAAGAAAAGCCGCTGTTTGGGCATGGACTTTCCTACCATCAAGACTATTTGGATCACTATTATAATGCCCACGGTTTGACCGGACTCATCAAAAAATATCCGGCTCATAACATGTTTCTTCAGGTCATGGTCAATACGGGTGTCGCAGGACTTTTGCTCTGGTTTGCAAGAATTGCAGTCGACGTGGCAGCTTGTGTAGCTTTGATTCGCGGCAGTGATGGGGCTAAGAAAAATTTATCTCAGTTGCCTGGAAGCTCTCGTGTTAGGTCGAAGAATTGGGTTGGATGGGTAGGCTTAGCCACAATTGCAGGAATGATGCTCGCAGGTATAACTCAGAATGCCTTTCAGGATAGTGCGGTACGCTTTCACTGGACCATTCTTGAAGGTCTGCTGCTTTGGTTGAGCGGCCGACGAGCGACTGCAAACGAACAAACCTGAGAATCGAAGCTAGTGTAAGACGATCTGGCGCTTAACCCGGTAAGACTTATCGGGCAACCAACCCAAAATCATTCGTCGAGTTTGAGGATTGCCATGAAGGCCTCCTGCGGGATCTCCACGTTTCCGAGTTGTTTCATTCTCTTTTTGCCTTCTTTTTGCTTTTCCAGAAGCTTTCTTTTTCTAGAAATATCGCCGCCATAGCACTTTGCAGTCACGTCTTTACGCATCGCTGAAAGTGTTTCCCGAGCGACAACTTTACTCCCAATGGCAGCCTGAAGGGCGATTTGAAACATCTGGCGCGGCACAAGTTCCTTTAGTTTTTTGCAAAGCATTCGCCCCCGGTTTGGAGCAGTGCTCCGGTGGACGATGCAAGACAAGGCATCGATTGCATCGGTATTTACCAGGACGTCTAGTTTGACCAGGTCACCTTCACGATAGTCGATAAGTTCATAGTCCATGGAAGCGTATCCACGGGAGATACTCTTAAGTTTGTCATGAAAGTCGAAAATCATTTCGTTCATTGGGATTTCATAAATGATTTTTACGCGTTTGCTGGTCGTATACTCCAAAGCGACCTGGGTGCCACGTCGCTCCGTGAGCAGTTTTAGCAGACCCCCGATGTATTCTTCTGGGGTGTGTATCGTCATCAGTACGTAAGGCTCTTCGATCTTTTCAATTCGGGTAACATCCGGCATATGGGCTGGATTCTCGATTTCAATCATCCCTGCGCCGCCAGTTTGGAACACATGGTATACGACGGTCGGAGCAGTGAAGATCAGGTCCAGATTATATTCACGCTCCAAGCGTTCCTGAACAATATCCATATGGAGCAGGCCCAGAAAACCGCAGCGGAAACCGAAGCCGAGGGCATTGGAGCTTTCGGGTTCGTAAGTAAGAGAGGAATCGTTGAGATTAAGTTTCTCCAGTGAATCCTTTAGATTTTGGAAATCAGAAGAATCGACCGGAAAGATTCCCCCGAAAACCATTTGTTTTGCGTCTTGAAATCCGTCGACGGGACTACTGGCAGGATTGTCTGGGTTGGTGATGGTATCGCCGACGCGGGTGTCAGCCACCGCCTTGATGGATCCAGAAACGAAACCCACTTCCCCCGCAGAAAGTTCTACGGCATCGACTGGCTTTGGTGTCAGTTTTCCAAGTTTTAGTACCTCAAAAACCTTTCCAGACGACATCATCTGCATCTTTTGGTGCAGCTTAATCGAACCAGCCATGACACGAAGCAGTGAGACAGCGCCGAGGTAAGGATCAAACCAGCTGTCAAAAATCAGGGCCTGAAGAGGGTCTTGACGGCGATCGGGCGGAGGCGGGATTCTTTTTACGATCTCTTCAAGTAGTTCCGAAATACCAACTCCGGTTTTGGCGCTCACCAGGATGGCTTCTGTCGCGTCAATCGCAAGTTCTTCTTCAATCTCAACCATCACCCGTTCTGGGTCTGCAGATGGCAAATCAATTTTATTGATGACGGGGATTAGGGCCAGATTGTGCCGCATGGCGAGCTGAACGTTGGCGACCGTCTGCGCTTCGACCCCTTGGCTGGCATCTACAATGACGAGCGCACCCTCGCAAGCGGCCAAGCTTCGAGAAACTTCATAGCTGAAATCCACATGACCCGGGGTGTCGATGAGATTGAAGAGGTAGCGTTTGCCGTCATTTGCCGTGTAGTGCATCGAGGCTGTCTGCGCCTTGATAGTTATGCCGCGTTCTCGCTCGATATCCATGCTATCGAGAACTTGAGAGCGCATCTCGCGCGAACTCAACGCACCCGTCTCTTCAATCAAACGATCGGCGAGTGTCGACTTGCCGTGGTCAATGTGAGCCACGATACAAAAATTTCTAATGATTACTGGATCTTCCATTATAGATTTTCTTTGACTTTTAGGGTGCTGATGATTGGATTCTGGCCTTGAGTTTTTTGGCGGCCAGAACGGCTGTCCGGGTTATAGAGGGCGCGAAAGCCCCTGTCAAAAGAACTGTGAGGATCACATGCGGCTCAAGGTCGCTTTGAGGCTGTGCTTGGCTTGAATCGACTTCAACATCGACCTGGCCAGGATCTCGGTGTCAAAAACCCCGTAACGAACCCTGTATATGACACGTCCGTCCTTCAGTAAGGGGGTGTAGTAGGCGTCCAGGCCCTTTTGGGCCAAGTTCTTGATCAATGCTTCGGCCTGCTCCCGAGTGCCTAATTTAGCGATTTCAATAGTGAACTTCGCCTCGCTGAGGTGTGATTGGGCGTCCTCTGCCACAACTCCACCGTGCTCCTCAGGCCGGGAATCTCCGATCGTTGCATAGAATAGGGGCGCTGGTTGATCTGTATCAACACCAGTAGCCTTACCGCCTTGCAACCAGCCTGCGGGTAATTTTTTGAAGGCGAGTGCCCCGAACAACCCTGCTCCAATTCCCACCATCAGGATGGCAGAGGCAGATAGAATTATTTTTTTAGATCCAATGGAAGACATTTTGTGCTCCTCATTTGCGTCTGCATAGGCAATTCCGCTATTGTCCCCCCCTGCGCTGGTCTAGGCAAGGCCGGTTTTTGAGGTTTTTTCGGGCCCCGGATCTGAGTCAGGACTGAAGAGCATGACAATTCAAAATCATGAAACCGATGCGATTGAGTTGGTTGGTGTTAGCACACACAATTTGAAATCCATTGATGTTGATTTCCCCCTTGGAAAATTAACGGTAGTCACTGGCGTTTCCGGTTCCGGAAAAAGTTCGTTAGTCTTTGACACGCTCTATAGCGAATCTTACCGGCGCTACGTTGAAAGTCTTTCCAGCTTTGCCCGCCAATATCTGAAGGCTTTGCCAAAACCAAAAGTGGATTCCGTGAGAAATCTGCCTGCAGCAATTGCGGTAAAGCAGTCGAGATCTGGCGCTACATCGCGCAGCACTGTTGGCACGCTCACGGAAATCAACGATTTGCTTCGCGTGTTGTTTGTTCATTTGTCACGTATAACGTGCCGCACTTGTGCTCGTGTGGTTGAGCCTGAGTCGGCTGCTGTTGTGGTTCGTAAGTGCCGCGAAGAAATCGGCGTTGGGCAGACGGTCTTATTGTCAGCGCCGCTGGGGCGCTGGGAGAAGGTCAACGCAAAAGAGCTACGAGCACAACTTGAGGCCCAGGGATTTACCAAGTTCGTTGATTTGGATTCTGGCGAAATCACTCGAATCGATGAATTCAAGGAGACGAAGGTAAAGGGATTAAGCCGGATGGCTATTGTTGTCGACCGGTTGGAGGTCAAGGCAGATGCTTCCGATCCAAGGTTGTACGACGCCGCTCGGATGGCCTTGAGGGTTGGACGTGGTAGTGCGTGTGCGATTTTTGATCGGACCACTGAATCTGGCGGGCCAAAAAATTCCAGTAAGCAAAGCTTTAAAAAGATGGATTTTTCCGACGGTTTGGATTGCTGTGGAACAACCTATTCCCAGCCAACTCTGGCCCTGCTGTCATTCAACCATCCCCTGGGTGCGTGCGGTAAATGCCAGGGTTTCGGGTTTGCGGGCGAACTGGATTGGACAAAAATCTTCCCTGATATGAGCCTCTCACTCTCGGAACGGGGAGTTGCATGCTGGAACTTTGGACAGCATGACAACTGCTATGACGGTGCGATGCGAAGCGCAAAACTGGCAAAGTTAAACGTGACTAAAAAACCTTTGGCTAGCTACAGCGCAGAGGAAATGGACTGGCTTAAATGCGGGAAGATGCCTTCCAATTATGTTGGAAAGGGTTCTGATTTTGATGGGATTGAGGGTTATTTTCGGTGGCTGGACAGCAAGCGCTACAAACCGCATTACCGGATCCACGCGGCTCGATATCGCAAGTATGTGGTTTGTCCTGAGTGCACTGGTGCGCGTTTGAAGTCCGATGGCCTGGCATGTCGCATCGACGGGAAAAATATCGCAGAGGTTCAGGCGTTGCCAGTTGATACCTTTGTTGAATGGTTGAGTTTATTGCGCCGGAGTGCAGAAAATCAGGGTTTTCTTGATCCAAAGCAACGCAGTCGCATTGAGCGGGGAATGACGGGCTTGGTTGAGGCGTTTGATGAGGCCGAGGCACGACTGGGATATTTGCAACGGATCGGAGTCGGCTATCTGACTTTCGATCGCGCATCGCGGACATTGTCTGGCGGGGAGTTGCAGAGGATCAACATGGCCAGATGTCTGGGGAGTGCCTTAACGGAGACCCTGTTTTGTCTGGATGAACCATCGGTGGGTTTGCATGCCCGCGACTCGCAGAGGTTACTGGAAATCATGCGTGAAATGCGTGATCAAGGAAACACCGTTGTGGTTGTCGAGCATGAACGGACCGTGATCGAGGGTGCCGACCAGTTGATTGAAATCGGACCAAAAGCGGGCCACGAGGGGGGGATGGTTGTCTATTCCGGGTCAGCTGCGTCAGCCAAGGCCCGAAAAACGTGCGGGGCGGGGGACATATCGACGTGGAAGCCCGTCGGAGCCCAATTTATTGAGTTGTCTGGGGCCCGAACGAACAATTTGAAGGGCATTGATGTCCGCATTCCCGTTGGAGCTTTGACTGCAGTTTGTGGAGTCAGCGGCAGTGGCAAAACCAGCCTGATTCAACATACTTTTTATCCAATGGTGGCGAATGCGCTCGGGCAGGACCTCGCAACATCCAGCGGCGAACGTTGCGAGGCAAAATCAGTAAAGCCTTCGGCTCTGATAAAAGCGCACTCGGAAGTCATGTTGATGAGCCAGGCGGCACTGGGGAGGAGCAGTCGTTCCAATATTGCGACTTACCTTGGGGTTTTTGATGAAATCCGCAAACTCATGGCATCGGAACCGCTGGCGAAGAAGTTGGATCTGACCCCCGGATCGTTCAGTTTTAACGTTCCGGGAGGTCGCTGTGAAACTTGCCGCGGACTTGGCACCGTATCCGAGGATTTGTCGTTTCTTGGTGACATGGAAGTGACTTGTCCAGAGTGCCAGGGACGCCGGTTTGGAGACGCCGTAATGAGCGTGTCATGGCGGGGCAAAAACCTTTCGGATATTTTGGCCTTGAGTGTTGCCGAGGCACGAACTTTCTTTCACGACCGCCCCGCAATCGCAACGACCCTGGATCATGTGATCGCGATGGGGTTGGGTTATGTGGGGTTGGGGCAGCATACAAGTTCTTTTTCAGGTGGAGAGGCGCAGCGGCTCAAATTGTCAGAATTATTGCGGGAAATGGGTGTCGGAAAGCCGAAGATCTTGATTTTTGACGAACCTACCACCGGACTAAGTGATGCCGACGTTGAGCGTTTAATGGTGCAGTTTCGCGCGTTGACAAAGAATGGGCATACCGTGATTGTGGTGGAGCATCATCTGCACGTTCTTAAGTCTTCGGATTGGCTGATTGAAATCGGTCCAGAGGCAGCGGCTGGCGGTGGTGATTTGGTTTATGAGGGAGTCCCCGGTGGGTTGTCCGGGGTTGAACGGTCGCTCACGCGTCCGTTTTTTGGGGGGCAGACATGAGCCGTTACGCAATACGTGATTCGATCACAACAGCACAACTTCTGAAACGCAAGCAGGCTGGCGAAAGAATTTCGGTCGTGACTTGCTATGATTCCGCGTTTGGTCGAATTGTTGAACAATCGCCAGTTGATGTCGTGCTGGTCGGTGACAGCCTTGGCAACGTGATGTTGGGGTTTGACAGCACTTTGCCTGTGACCGTCGAGCACATGATCCATCACGCAAGTGCGGTGACCAGGGTCGTGCGCAGGCCTCTCGTTGTCGTTGACATGCCATTCATGTCGTATCAAGTCTCCGTTGAGGATGCGTTGCGCAACTGTGGGCGTGTTATCAAGGAGACATTTGCGCAGGCGGTGAAGCTTGAAGGCGGAAGGCGTATTGTGCCGCAGGTGAAAGCTCTGGTAGATGCAGGGATCCCGGTCATGGGCCATTTGGGGTTAACCCCTCAAAGTGTGCATACACTCGGTGGATACAAGGTGCAAGGCAAGGGCGCCGACGCCCAAAAGGCGATGATTGAAGATGCATTGATGTTGAGTGAGGCTGGGATTTTTGCTTTGGTCCTGGAGATGGTCCCAGCAGAACTCGCTGTTGAGATCACAAAAAAAATTCCGGTGCCAACGATTGGTATTGGTGCAGGTTCCGGTTGCGATGGACAGGTTTTGGTCCTGCACGACCTGCTCGGTTTTGATCAGGAATTCAACCCAAAGTTTTTGAAGAAATATGCCAATCTGGGCGAAGTGATCGGCGGGGCGCTATCGGAATACGACAAAGAGGTCAAGTCGGGAAATTTTCCGGCCGCGAAAAATGAATTCTAATCGTATCGTGATGATGCGAATAAAATGCAAGAACAGGGTCCTATCATGACCGGCAAACGTGATTACTACGAAATTTTAGGCGTCGAAAAATCGGCTTCTGACTCGGAAATCAAATCGGCTTATCGCAGTTCGGCGATGAAATTTCATCCGGATCGCAATCCCGATAACAGCGAAGCCGAGGAAAAGTTCAAGGATGCCTCTGAAGCCTACGAAGTCCTTTCCAACCCTGAGAAACGCGCAACTTATGATCGGTTCGGTCATCAGGGTCTTGGTGCCGGGGCTGGATTTAATGATGTGAATGATATTTTTCAAAGCTTCGGTTCGATTTTTGAAGAATTTTTTGGATTCGGTGGCGGATTTGGCGGCGGTGGAAGAACCAGGGCGCGTCGCGGAGCCGATTTGCGATATGACTTGGCGCTGGAATTCAATGAAGCTGTTTTTGGTGTGGAAAAAGAAATTGAATTTGAACGAATTGCCAACTGCACAGGTTGCAGCGGCAGCGGTGCCAAACCAGGAACGTCGCGGGCTCGCTGCAAAACATGCCAGGGAGTCGGTCAGATTCGCAGGACCCAAGGGTTTTTTAGCGTGGCAACGCCATGTCCATCATGTGGAGGCGAGGGCGAAACCATTGAGCATCCCTGCCCTTCTTGCAAGGGGCGTGGGCGCAAAAAGGTTGAGCGCAAGATGTCGGTCAAAGTCCCTGGAGGCGTGGACACGGGATTGCGGCTGAGGGTTTCCCAGGAAGGTGAGGCCGGATCCAACGGCGGCCCTGCTGGAGATTTATATGTTGTCCTTCACGTGAAGGACAGCGACCGCTTTGTGCGTGATGGCAACGACTTGATATTGAGCCAGCAGATCAGCATGGTGCAAGCAGCTCTGGGTGCCAAAATAAAAATTAGTGGGATCGATTCTGAGCATAATTTGGAGATCCCGGCCGGAACTCAATATGGGCACCGCATCACCGTTCCAGGCGCGGGTGTGCCGAGCCTTAAAGGCGTCGGACGCGGTGATTTGCATGTTGAATTTGCTGTGGTGATTCCGCGCAAGTTGACCCGCGAGCAGCGGGATCTTTTGCAGAAGTTTGCGGAGATTAGTGGAGACGAAGCCAACCCAGGACAAAGCGGTTTTTTTCAAAGATTGTTTGATTGAGGGGGGGATCCCGACCCTTCGCTACGCTCAGGGTCGGGATGACGGATGAGCTCAGGATGACGGGCCAGCGGGACCTTCTGTTAAGCCTTTGATGCCGTATGTGGGTGGAACTCGGCTGGCGAGCCATGCCGGGTAGAGACCGGCCACGAGAGAAACCAGCAGGGCACCACCACCAACCCACGCATAAGTATGCCAGTTATAGTCCATTGGCAAGGTCGCCAGCAGATACAAGTCTGGCAGGTCAATGAACTGAAACTTTTCGAGTAATTTACTGATGCCGAATGCCAAGGCGCTGCCAGCCACCGTTCCAATCACCCCGACCCAGGCTCCTTGAAACAGAAATAGAATCAGAATTTCCGTGTTGGTGGCCCCCAAGGCCTTCAGGATCGAAATACTGCGTTGTTTTTGAGTCACGGAAATGAACAAGGTGGTCAAGATATTGAAACTGGCCACGCCACTGACCAAAAAGACAATGGCGGCGATCACCGCCCGTTCAATCTGCATGGCTTCGAACAGAGAGCGATTGAAGGATTGCCATTCCTTGATTTGAATTGTGTATTTTTCGCTCATTGCCGCGGCGATTTCCGGGCTGCGGTCCGGTCGTTTCAGTCCGATTTCGAGTCCTGTCACCCGCTGTCCCATCCCAAAAAAAGCCTGGGCCGTCGGCAGGGAAACTATGCCAAGTTTATTGTCGTAGTGCTTAAGTCCAGAGTCGTAGACACCGGCGACTCGAAACGACTGCATTTCTCCGACGCGGTCTGCGTCAGGGGCAATTAGCTGAACGATGTCGCCTGGTTTAGCGTCCAACACTGACATGAGACCGCGTCCAAGGATTATTGGTGATGGATGATCGGACGATTTCCGGGCTGTTTTCGTTGCGGAAAGTGATTCAATTTCAGCCTGTAGCTCATCAAGTGCGGTGACCGGTTTTACCAGGGGGCGAAGATCTTGCACCAACTGGCGTTGTCTGGGTTCAATGCCGCGGATCAGGGTGGAATGAAGGATCGAATTTTTGCGGGCCATCGTCTCGTAATGAACAAAGCGGGACATTCCGGTCAGATTCACACCAAAATCACGTTGAATTTTCTCAGCCCAGAGATCGGGTTTATCCAAGCCACCTGGGAAATTGAAGGCCAGAATATGCGCGTTCGCTGCAAGGAAACGATTTCTTAGCTCTGTTTCAAAACCGTTGATCACCGAGAGGACGACCGTCATGGCGGCCACGCCAATGGCGACGCCTGCAATGGAAAGTATTGTGATCCAAGAGAAAAAGCGGTTTTCCCGGTTTGACCGTAGGTATCTCGTGGCGACGAAGATGGCTGTTCTCATGGCAAAGGAGACTATCTGGAAGTGGGGCAACGGTCAAAGGGAGCGGTGGGTTTCCGTGGGGAAGAAGAAAGGATCCTTCGCTGCGCTCAGGATGACGGGGG